>MTKY01054627.1_pt1 | contig 11715 bp, 7 predicted proteins | sample 1042731 | NCBI WGS metagenome assembly MTKY01 (sample SAMN06212206, study PRJNA360538) | anaerobic digester metagenome | biome: Wastewater treatment plant; material: sludge; isolation source: anaerobic digester fed with sludge from wastewater treatment plant | place: Denmark: WWTP Soeholt ... | reverse complement strand
AGGCGCTGCGCCAGCTCGTCGCTGTTGGAAAACAGGCCAGCATGTTCCTTGCCGAGCGCCACCATGATGGCACCTGTCAGGGTTGCGAGATCGATCATGAACTTCGGCTTGTAGCGGTCCTGCACGTACCACAGCACATCGGCGAGCACGAGGCGGCCTTCGGCGTCGGTGTTGAGCACGGCGATCGTCTGGCCCGACATCGAGGTCACCACATCGCCCGGGCGCTGGGCATTGCCGTCCGGCATATTTTCAACGATGCCGATGGCACCCACCACATTGACCTTGGCCTTGCGCCTGGCGAGTGCCGTCATCAGCCCGGCGACACACGCTGCACCGCCCATATCGCCCTTCATGTCTTCCATGCCGGCGGCCGGCTTGATCGAGATGCCGCCGGTATCAAAGGTGACACCCTTTCCGATAAAGGCCAGAGGACGTTCGCCAGCCTTGCCGCCATTCCATTGCATCACCACCATGCGCGCCTCATGCGCCGAGCCTTGCGCAACACCCAGGAGCGCGCCCATGCCGAGCTTGCGCATCTGCGCCGGCGTCATGATCGAAACCCTGAGGCCGAGCTTGCCCAGAGGCTTCATGCGCTCGGCGAATTCCACCGGGTGCAGCGTGTTGGAGGGTTCGTTGACGAGGTCGCGCGCCAGGTGCACGCCTTCGGCCACGGCTGCGAAGTGAGCGAAGCTCGCCTTGGCGCCGCGAGCATCGGGCGTCAGCACTGTGATGTCCTTGAGCGGTTTTGCTTCCGGTTTTTTCGACTTGTACTGGTTGAAACTGTAGACCCTGAGGTTTGCACCAGACGCAATGAGGGCGGCAACTTCGCGCGCTGGCAGCTTGCCGATCTCCGCATCGACAGCAATTGCCGCACTCTCGGCCTTGAACGATTGCAGAACGCCGGCAATGGCGCCGCCCAGCATTTCGATTTCGAGCGGCTTCAGGCTTGCGGCAGCGCCGAGACCGAACAGCACCGCACGGGTCAGTCCCCCGCCCGGCGCCACGACATCAAGTGTCGAATCCTTCCGCCCGGTGAAGCCCGCGGCCTTGATCGCCCGTGCAATCTGTCCGCCGCAGCGTTGATCCGCCGCAGCGGCCAGTCCCGTCAGGGCGGCACCATCGGCAATGAGCAGGACGAGAACGCCGGATTTGGGCAGGCTGGCGGCGGCAAAGCTGGTTTTCATGATCGATTCCAAATGTGTGAGGCTTCTCCTTAACGGGTTTCGCAGGCTCTGGGAATCCGGTGTGCTTTGTAAACCGTTAACCATGCGCGAAGCCGCACCCCTGTGCTGCCGCAATGACGCCGCACAGTCTGGGCCGTTGACAGGCCTTCCCGGCTCGCGGGAAACCCGTTAAGAAAGTGTTACCAATTGTGAACAATGCGGGGATTGGTGGGCCGAGCCGGTATCAAGCGTAGGAACGCAAGCCGACTGAGAATGCGGGTTTGCGTTCTCGGACTGCTTGGTGCTGCCGGCATGTCCCTCGCCGCGAGCCCGGCTCTGGCGATTACCAAGCCGGAACCGAAGTTCGTGGCGCCCGTCACCAGCGCCGTGCCCAAGGGTACGCGCGTCGATGTGCTGGCCGACAGGCTGACTTATGACGGCAAGAGCAAGATCGCCACGGCAACCGGCACGGTCCGGCTGACCTATGGCCCCTATACCCTGACCGCGACCCGCGTCACCTATGACATGAAGCGCGGCGTGTTCAAAGCCAACGGATCGATCGTGCTGCGCGAGCCCAACGGCAACGTGCTCGAGGCGGAACTTGCCGAGATCGACGACAAGTTCGCCAAGGGCTTTGCCGAACATGTGCGCGCCCTTCTCACCAACGACGTGACCATCACAGCACGTTACGTGCGCCGTTTGGAAAAAGGCATCTCTGTCTACGAGCACGCGAGCTACACCGCCTGTAACAACTGCACGGACGAGAACGGCGTGCCGCTGTGGCGCATCGTGGCCGGCGAAGCCCGCCACGACATGAATGAACACACCATCTATTACAAGGATGCCAAGCTGGAAGTCGGCGGTGTGCCGGTGCTCTGGGCTCCGTCATTCTCCTATCCCGATCCATTGGTGAAGCGGCGCACCGGCTTCCTGCTGCCGTCCTTCCGCAGTGGCGACTACGGTGTCGGCATGACGACGCCCTATTTCTGGGCCATCGCACCCGACAAGGACCTGACCTTCCTGCCGACCTGGACGACGCAACAGGGTCCTCTGCTGGAAGCCGAGTGGCGCCAGCGCCTGGCCAGTGGCATGTACAAGGTCAGGGCCTCGGGCATCTATGAACTCGACCCCGGCAATTCCGGTCCATGGCGCGGCGCGCTGCGCACCACCGGGGACTTCAAGATAAATGACACGTGGAGTTGGGGCTGGGATGCGACGGCCTGGAGCGACCGCTCCTTCCTCGACGATTACGACATCGACAACCGCAGCATGGTCGCCAACTACGTCCAGCTCACCGGCCTGGCGGACCGCAACTATGCCAAGGCTCAGCTCATCCACTATCGGACGACCGAACCGACGGAAAACCAGGACACGATGCCGACGGTCCTGCCCTATGTGACCGCCAATTACATCTTTGCCGATCCGCTGCTGGGCGGAGAGTTTTCCTTCAACGTCAACGCCTATTCGCTGCAACGTGAAATCGCCGTCAACGACCCGGCCTCCGGCATCGCGCTCGGCACCGATCAGAGCCATCTGACCACCAGCCTGGATTGGCGCCGCCAGATGACGACCAGCGCCGGCGCGCTGATCACGCCCTTCGCGCAGATGCGGGGCGACATGATTGTGGCCGACAATGTTCCGGACGCGGCCGTCAACAATGACCCTGACGGCTATGTGCTGCCCTCCGCCGGCATCGACCTGCGCATGCCCTTCATCGGCAATCATGGCACGGCGCAGGGGATATTGACGCCGGTGCTTCAGCTGATCGCCGCACCCGATGAGCCACAGCCGCTGGACACCGCCAACGAGGATGCCATCACCCTCAATTTCGACACCACCAGCCTGTTCCTGAGCGACCGCTTTACCGGCTACGACCGCTATGAAGGCGGCGTGCGCGCCAATGCCGGGCTCACCTACACGCTGCTCGGCGAAGACGGCGGCTTCATTCGCACCAGCTTCGGCGAGAGCTTCCACATTGCCGGAGACAACAGTTTCGTGGCGGGATCGGGCCTCGACGGGACGTCCTCGGATCTCGTGGGCGCCGTCGCGGTGCAGTTGAACGAACACATGAGCGTAGGCTATCAGGCGCGGGTGGAGGAGGATCTGTCGCGGATCAACGTGCAGGAAGCATCCTTCGGCCTCACTTTGGACAGGATTTCCGGCTCTCTCAGCTATGCCGATATCGCCGCTGCTGCCGACTATGGACGGCCCGTCCGTGAACGTCAGGTCTGGGGCGATGCGAAATACATGCTGGGTGAAGCCTGGAACCTGTTCGGCAACTTCCGTTACGACCTTGAAGGAACGCAATTCATGTCAAAAACTGTTGGAATAGGGTTTGAATGCGACTGCATGAGCGCGCATCTCGCCTATTCGCAGAACCTCGAGGACACTGGCCAGACCGATCACCGGATCGAATTCAGCGTTGAGCTTCGCACCATTGGCACCGTCGACGGCGGCTTTAGTCTCTGATGACATTATCCTTGACCTTGCGAGCGGCGCTCGTCGCTCTTCCGCTGCTGATCATTTCGGCACCGTTGGCACCCGCCGGTGCCGAGACACAAGGCGTGATCGCGGTTGTCAACGATCAACCGATCACCGAGCGCGACCTCACGGAGCGCATTGCGCTTCTTACCATCCTGGGCGACGCTGGCCGGGAGCCGCTCACCCGCAAGGCCGCACTCCGCTCGCTCATCGACGAACAGGTGAAGATTACCGAGGCGACAAAATTCAAGATGATGCCCACCGACGCCGAGATGAAAGAGCAGATCACACGGATGTCCAAGGGCATGGACACGACACCGGATGGCATGGTGGCCAAGCTGAAGAAACAGGGTGTCAACGAAACGGCATTCAGAAAATACGTCAGTGCACTGATTGGTTTCAACCGGATCATTTCAAGCAAGTTCCGCAGCAAGATTACCGTGGACGATGCGGAGATCGACGCCAAGTTTGCGGAAATCAAGGGCAAGATGAATTCCGAGGTTGCGCGCATCATGAAGGATCCCCGCATGAAGCCCATAACCGTATACTCGCTGATGGAAGTCATTCTTCCGGTTGAAGGCAATGACGCGATGCTGCTGCAGGCCCGGGCAGTTGAAGCCAATCAGGTGAAACAGCGGTTGAAGGGGTGCGGGAATGTGCGCGCCGCGGCCGAAGGCGTGTTCAACGTGAAGCAGGGCAAGAAGTTCGAAGCAGATGCCGCGAAAATGCCCAAGGCCATGCGGTCGGCGCTGGAAAATGCAGGCACCGGTGGCGCGATAGGACCCATGCGCGGCAAGTCTGGCATTCAGCTGCTGGTCCTCTGCGGCACCCGCAAGCTCACGCCGCCCAAGCCGGATTTCAAGATGCCGACACGCGAGCAAGTGGAGCGTTCCGTCCAGAACGACAAGTACGATGATCTCGAGGAGCAATACCTCAAGACCATTCGCGGCAATGTCTATATCGAGTTCCGCAACCCCAACTACGCCCAGCAGTAGCAGCGGCAGGATCATGCGCCCCATTCTCTTGACCAGCGGGGAACCGGCTGGCGTTGCCCCCGAAATTACCCTGATGGCGTGGACTGCCTTGCGCCATGAACCGCAGCAGACCTTCGCGCTCATCGGCGATGCCGCATACTGGCGGCAGCGCAATCCCGGCGCCCCGATCCATGAGATCACTGCGCTTGATCAGGCTGCCAGCTGTTTTGCGGAAGCATTGCCGGTGCTGCACCGGCCCCTTGCAGCCCCTCCCCTGCCGGGCACCATTCATGCAGCAACGGCCCCGCAGGTTATCGCCGCAATCGACGAGGCTGTGGCGCTTGCCTTCGCCGGAGACATCTCCGCCATGGTGACCAACCCGATCCACAAGGATGCGCTCTACGCGGCAGGCTTCCGCCATCAGGGACATACGGACTATCTGGCGCATCTTGCGGCAGGTTATGGCAGGTCCGTGCAGGAAGTCATGATGTTGGTGGCAGACGATCTGCGGACCATTCCTGTCACCGTTCATATTCCGCTGAAGGATGTTCCGGTGCAATTGACGGCCGCGAGCATCATCGCCCAGGCGCGCGTCACTGCCGCCGATCTGCAGCGATACTTCGGCATCGCCACGCCACGCCTTGCCTTCACCGGACTCAACCCGCACGCTGGTGAAAACGGTGCAATGGGCCGTGAGGAGATCGACATCATCATCCCGGCGCTGAACCAGTTGCGGCAAGAAGGCTACACTGTCATCGGCCCGCTCTCCGCCGACACGGCCTTCCACGCCGAGGCGCGCGCCGCCTATGACGCCATTCTCTGCATGTATCACGACCAGGCGCTGATCCCGGTAAAGACGCTGGATTTTCATGGCGGCGTCAATGTCAGCCTGGGCCTGCCTTTCATCCGCACCTCGCCCGATCATGGCACCGCGCTGGGCATCGCCGGCAGGCATGTCGCCAATCCGAAGAGCCTCATCGCCGCCATCCGGCTGGCCGCTCGCATGGCGGCGGCGGCTGATGTCTGACGATTCGCTTCCGCCGCTGCGCGAGGTGATCGCGCGCTTTGGCCTTTCCGCCAAGAAGAGCCTGGGGCAGAACTTCCTCTTCGATCTCAACCTCACACGGCGCATCGCCAGGGCCGCGGCTCCACTCGACGGCTACACCATCATCGAGGTCGGACCAGGCCCCGGGGGGCTGACTCGCGCACTGCTGATGGAAGGCGCCACGCGCCTCGTTGCCATAGAGCGCGATGACCGCGCCATTGCTGCCCTGCAAGAAGTCGCGTCAGCCTATCCCGGCCGGTTGACGGTGGTCGCCGGTGACGCGCTCGAGGCCGATTTTGCCGCTCTGGTAGGCGGACCGGCAAAGATCGTCGCCAATCTTCCCTATAACATTGCAACTCAGTTGCTCACCGGCTGGCTGACTGAAGACATCTGGCCGCCATGGTTTGCCTCGCTCACCCTGATGTTCCAGAAGGAAGTGGCAGAGCGCATCGTGGCATCGCCAGGCGGCAAGGATTACGGCCGGCTGTCGGTGCTGGCGCAGTATCGCTGCACGGCGAAGAAACTGTTCGATGTCAACCGCTCGGCCTTCACGCCGCCGCCCAAGGTGACATCCTCGATCGTGCAACTCGTGCCACGCGCCATGCCGGCGCCGGCCTGCGATTTGAGAGTGCTCGAGCGCGTCACGCAGGCCGCCTTCGGCCAGCGCCGGAAGATGCTGCGTTCGAGTCTGAAGTCATTGGTGCAGGAACCGGAAAGGCTTCTGGCGGCCGCGCAGATCGACCCGGAACTGCGCGCCGAGCAGGTACCCGTCGAGGGCTTCGCACGGATGGCGGCCTTGCTTTGACAGGCAGCTGAAGCGCGCCGGACTCAGAGGATGACGTCGGACAGTTGCAGATTCGCGACTGTGAAATTCTCCAGCGCGATGATCATGTCTGCACCGCTCTTGCCCGATGTATTGATCTCGATGACCGTGTAGGAACCGTACTGCGACGCGCGGATCTGGCCCTCGGCGGTGAATTCGGAGCCGTTGACCAGCACGAAGGCCTGATTGCCCGCCTTTGCTTCGGAGGCGTCGATGAGTGACAGATCGATACGGTCGGCGCCTGGTTTGAAATCCTTGATCAGATCGACCATGCCTTCCTTGGTGCCGGAATCGGACATCGACTCGAAGACGAATGTATCGCGGCCGTTGCCTCCCCACAGATCGTCGTCTTCGATGCCGCCCGTGATCCTGTCGTCGCCATCGCCACCCTTGATGGTGTCCTTGCCATTGGCGCCGATGATGATGTCGTCTCCGCCCTCGCCCCAGATCTCGTCGTTGCCATTGTCCCCGTCGATCACGTTGGTCTTGTCGTCACCCGTCAGTTCGTCGAAGGTTTGCGAACCGTGGATGTTCTCGAAGCCCGAGAACTTGTCGGTGAATATGCCAAGCTTGGTAACGGCGGTTCCCTTCGCGAGATTGACGATGACCCAGCCAAGCTGGTCGAAATACAATGTGTCGGTGCCCGAGCCGCCCGACAGCACATCATTGCCTTCGCCTGCGACGACGATGTCATTGCCGCTGCCACCACTGAGGATGTCATTGCCCGCGCCACCATCCACCCAGTCATTGCCGCCACCGCCGACGACCTTGTTCACCTGCGAGTCTCCCCGCAACGTATCTCCGAACTTGGAACCGTTGAGATTTTCGAACCGGGAGATCACGTCGCCTGCGGCATCGCCGCCGCTCGCCGTATTCGCACCCAGATCGACCGTCACGCCGGCATTCGATCCGGAATAGAAGATCGTATCGATGCCGTCGCCGCCGTTCAGTGTGTCGGCGCCATCCTTGCCGGAGATCTTGTCGTTGCCGGCGCCGCCGGACAGGCCATTGACGCCATCACTTCCTGTCAGCACATCGTCGAAGGCCGAACCCGAAATCACTTCGACGTTGCTGATCGTATCTCCCGTCGCGTCGCCACCAGTTGCCTTGTGCTGCTCGAGATCGATACGGACTGACGCGGACGAAAGCTCATAGCTGACCTCATCGACACCTGCGCCGCCATTGAGGGCATCCCCGCCCGCTCCACCCACGAGACTGTCGTTGCCGTCTCCGCCGGTCAGCGTGTTGTTCCTGGAATCACCCCAGAGCTTGTCATCGAAACCCGAGCCGATGAAGATCTCGAAACCAGTGACGGTATCGCCGGCCGCATCGCCGAAACGGAATTCACCGGTGGCGAGATCAAGACTGATGCCTTGCAGTGAGCCTGCATAGGACAGCGTGTCGGTTCCATTCCCGCCGTCGAGAATGTCCGCCCCTCCGCCCCCGGCGATCACATCGTTTCCGCCGCCGCCGCTTACGCTGTTGGCCATGGCATCGCCGGAGAGCTTGTCGTCAAATGCCGAACCGATGATGCCCTCGAAGTTCAGTGCGGTCCCGGCGGTCGCCGTTCCAAACCGCGCTGTGCTGCTGGACAGGCTGATCGTGACTTTTGCTCCGGCATCGGCATAGGACAGGGTATCTTTTCCAGAACCGCCATCGAGCGTATCCTGTCCGCCGCCGCCAAGCAGGATGTCGTCTCCGGCACCGCCGCGAATCACATCCGCTCCGGCGCCACCGATGAGCACATCGTTGCCGTCATTGCCGTCGAGCGTGGCGCCAAGCTTGCTTGCAACCAGTGTGTCGGCGTCAATCGTGCCCGAAATCATGAGGACATCAGTACCGGCAGTCCAGTTGGTGAACGTCCACTTGCGTGCCGAGAAATCATGGGCAGCAAGAATCACGATCTCTTGCGTGCCGGCGCTACCTTGAACGGCAAGGGGTTGCGCGATCAGGCCGGACCCGAACTGCGCGGCATCCAGCTTGACGGAACTGGTTCCGCTCGTGTTGTCGAAGCTCAGGACCTCGTAATTGTGAAGTCCTGTCGAATCGCTGACGGACGCCGCGTTGAGATTTACGCTGACCCCGGCTGCGCCGCTGATGAGAATTGTGTCAACGCCGCCGCCGCCATCAAAGAAGTCGGCAGCTTCCGCTTGCGCCGACTTGGTGAAGATCAGGACATCCTGGCCAGTGGTTTGGACAAGCGAGTCGATGCTGGTTGTTGCATTGGCCATGAAGGTCGTAGCGTCCTGAGGGGCAGCCGCGCAGTGCGCGTTTTCAGAACAAGTCTACAACCCTGCGCATTTGACGCCACAACCGGACGATTTTGGCGTTAGTGCACGGTAATGGATCTACCTTGGATTTTAAGCGAATTGCATGGCCTTCCCACCGCAATTTTCGGCCATGCCGGCGCTCAAGTGAAGGCCCGTTACACTAGAGATTTTTCGTCAGATTACGGACGAATTGGGTAAGCCCCGTCCGCCGGCGGCGCTTCAGCCGTTCGGCGGTGAGAATGGAATCGAGCTGGCGGGCAGCGGTATCGATGTTCTCGTTGACGATGACATAGTCGTATTCCGGCCAGTGACTGATCTCATCCGCCGCCTTGGCCATGCGCTTGGCGACCGTCGAGGCGGAATCCTGCGCCCTGTTGATCAGCCGCAGCCGCAACTCCTCCGCCGACGGTGGCAGAATGAAAATGCGGACCAGATCGTCTTCCATGGCCTGGGCCATTTGCTGCGTGCCCTGCCAGTCGATGTCGAACAGGACGTCGCGGCCCGCCTGCAGCGCCTCTGTCACGGGGCGCTTCGGCGTTCCGTAGAAATTGCCGAAGACCTCGGCATATTCCAGCAGGTCATTCCGGTCACGCAGGCGGCCGAACTCCTCATGACTGATGAAGTGGTAGTCCTTGCCGTCGACCTCGCCGGGCCTCGGGTTGCGCGTGGTGACGGAGACCGACATGGTGATGTTGCCATCCGATGCAAGCAGCCGCTTCGACAATGTCGTCTTGCCAGCGCCCGAGGGCGACGACATGACCAGCAGCAAACCACGGCGTTGTATCTCGATCATCGTCTCACTCGATATTCTGGATCTGTTCGCGCATCTGGTCGATGACTGTCTTGAGTTCGAGCCCCACAGACGTCAGTGCTCGATCTGACGCTTTCGAGCAGAGGGTATTCGCTTCGCGGTTGAATTCCTGGGCGAGGAAATCGAACTTGCGCCCGATCGCATCGCTTGAGGCCAACAAGGCTTCGGCCGCTTCGACATGCGAATCGAGCCGGTCGAGTTCTTCCTGGATATCGGCGCGCGTCGCGAGCAGCACGGCCTCCTGATGGAGGCGGTCGGCATCGAAGTTTGCTCCGGTGTCCATCAGCCGCGCCACTTGCTCGGCCAGCCGGTTGCGGATCGCCTCAACCGAACGTGACGGATTGGCACGCGCCGCCAGGCTCAGTTCGGCGATGCGTTTCACTTGCGCCGCGACGACGGACTTCATCCGTGCGCCCTCCTCGGCGCGCGAAGCGGCGAGCGCCTTCACCGCTTCAGCGAAGCTCGCCAGCAAGGCGGCGTTGCGCGCCTCCGTCTCGGCCTCGTCTTCGGGAGGCACGACAACGTCGACGACGCCGCGCAACGACAGCAGCACATCGGCCCGCAGCGGTTCACCGCCGATGCGGTTACGCAGCGCTTCACCCGCCTCCACCAGCCGATCGAGCACATCCGTATTGAGTTTAACGGTTTCAGCCGCGACAGCTCCGCTGACGCTCAGCGACACCTGCAGATTGCCGCGCTTGAATGCCTGCGTAAGGGCCGCGCGCAAGGACGGTTCCAGCGCTTCAAAGCCATTGGGCAGGCGGCAGCGCACATCCAGCGCCTTGCCATTCACGCTCTTGATTTCCCATTGCCAAAACAGCCCATCACGCGCGGCGGAGGCGCGGGCAAATCCGGTCATGCTGGCAAGAGGCATCAAGGCCCTCCAAAGGAATCAGGGCCATCTTGTAGAGCAGTTCAAACCGTTGGGGAACGCCTCAACGCTTCGGATTGGGCTTTGGGATAACAGTCCGCTTTCCGCCGATCTTGAAGATCGTGCCGGGTTTGAGGTCGGCCACAACCTCTGCCGCCGGGGGCGTAGCTGCAGGTGCCGGGGCTTCGGCAGCAGGAGCGGCAGGTGTTTCGGCGGCAGGGGCAGCAAGCGTTTCGGCAGCAGGTGCCGGGGGAGCCGTTGCATCGGCTGCGGGCTGGCTTGCTGCAGGTTCGGCGGGGACGGCCACCGCCGGAGCGGCGGGAGCATCGGCCACTGGTACGGCTGGCTGAGACGGGGCCGGGGCATCGACCGCAGCACCAGCAGGCGTCCCGGCATCAGGGGCAGGCACCGGCGCCACCTCCGGTGCAGGAGCCTCCTCCGGCACCTCTTCACTTCCCTCGGCCGCAACGGCCGCCGCCGCGTTGCCGGCGATTTCCCGCCAGGTCTTCACATTGCGATTGTGCTCTTCCAGCGTCGACGCAAAAGCATGGCCGCCGGAACCATCGGCAACGAAATAGAGATACTCCGTGGTCTGAGGATTGAGCACGGCTTCCAGCGCCGCGCGGCCGGGATTGGCAATCGGCCCGGGCGGCAGGCCCTTGATGCGATAGGTGTTGTAAGGCGTCTCGGCTTCGATGTCGGCGCGCGTAAGGGACCTGTCGAGCCGGCCCTTGCCGCCAGCGATGCCATAGATGATCGTCGGGTCGGACTGCAGCCGCATGCCCTTCTTGAGCCGGTTGATGAAGACCGACGCGATGACCGGCCGCTCGGCTGCGATGCCGGTTTCTTTTTCGACGATCGAGGCCAGAACAACGGCCTGCTCTTTGGTTGCGATCTCCGGAACCGCGACGCGCTTGGCCCAGAGTTCGTCGAGCAACTTGGTTTGTGCCGCTTGCATGTCTTCCACCAGTTTCTGCCGGGTCATGCCACGGCGGAAGACGAAGGTGTCGGGCATGATTGTGCCCTCGGCCGGAACCGCTGCGGGCGGGCCCGTCAGCACCTCGTTGGCATTGACGCGGGCCACCGCCATTTCGCTGGTGAAGCCCTCGGGCACTGAAAGCTTGTAGGTGATCGACTTGCCGCTGGCGATGAGTTCCATCACCTCCTGCATCGATGACTGCGCGGCGAATTCATATTCGCCCGCCTTCAACCGGCCGCGCGCGCCCGTGGCATAGGCCATGCCAGTGAAAATGCGGCCGTTGTTGATGATGCCGTTG
>MTKY01055009.1_pt1 | contig 11719 bp, 8 predicted proteins | sample 1042731 | NCBI WGS metagenome assembly MTKY01 (sample SAMN06212206, study PRJNA360538) | anaerobic digester metagenome | biome: Wastewater treatment plant; material: sludge; isolation source: anaerobic digester fed with sludge from wastewater treatment plant | place: Denmark: WWTP Soeholt ... | reverse complement strand
CCTGCGTTGCATCTTCCCTGAGCCGCCGCCCGCGGATGCGGCGGCGGCCGATACTGCGCCCGCCGTCATCAACACAGCCGTGGCTGTGGTTGCCAGCCTGCAGAGCACGGAGGTGTTCAAGCTCCTCATCGATTCGGCGGCGTGCAACCGGGATCTTCTCACTCTAGATCTGTGGGACATGACGTTCTGCTCTGTGAAGGTGGACAGAGATCCGTCCTGCCCGGTGTGCGGCTCGGAGCTTCCTCAGCTAACATAGCGTGGTGTCTCCTCGAAGTGATCCCACGCTCTCCGATCTGCGAGCCGGGCTGAACAGCGCCCAGGTGGCGGCGGTGTTCCACGAGGGAGGGCCGCTCTTGGTTCTGGCCGGCGCCGGTTCGGGCAAGACACGCGTTCTGACCTATCGTATCGCCTACCTCATCCGCGCCGGTGTGGTCCAGCCGCACGAGCTTCTGGCCATCACCTTCACCAACAAGGCTGCGGGGGAGATGAAGCAACGGGTGGCGGACCTGGTGGGTCCGATCGCACGCACCATGTGGGTCTCAACGTTTCACTCGGCCTGTGCGCGCATACTGCGTCGTGAGGGCGAACTGCTCGGCTATCGCCCCGCCTTCTCCATCTACGATCAACAGGACCAGGTACGGCTGGTGAAACACTGCCTGGAGGACTTGAGTTATGATCCCAAACGGTTCCCGCCACAGGGTGTGCACGCACGCATCAGCGATGCCAAGAACCGTCTGCTCGGCCCTGACGCGTACGCGATTTCCACGGGTTCGGCGGCGGCAATCGAGGCAGGTGGCAGTGACGCCTGGGGCGGATCTGCGCCGGCCGGCGGCCGTAAGTCTGTCAGCGGCATGTCCGACGTGGCGGCCGTTGTCTATCGTCTCTACCAACAGCGCTTGTTTGAGGCCAACGCCCTCGATTTCGATGATCTCATCATGCGCACCGTTGACCTGTTCCAAAGCTTCCCTCATCGCTTGGAGCACTACCGCCGCGCGTTTCGTCACGTTCTCGTAGACGAGTACCAGGACACCAACCACGCTCAGTATGTGCTGGTGCATCTTCTGGCCGGCGAGCACGAACAGATTACGGTGGTGGGCGATGACGATCAGTCGGTCTACTCGTGGCGTGGGGCCGATATCCGCAACATCCTCGAGTTCGAGCGTGATTTCCCCGACGCCACCGTCGTCAAACTCGAGCAGAACTACCGTTCCACCACCACCATCCTGGAAGCGGCGCACGCCGTCGTATCTCACAATAGGGGGCGCAAGCCGAAGCACCTGTGGAGCGACAAAGGGGTGGGAGAGAAGGTCGCTCTTCTGGAATGCCGGGACGAGCATGAGGAGGCTCGTCGCGTGGCAGGGGAGGTGGAGCGTCTGTTGGGACAGGGGGTGCGTCTCTCCGAGCAGGCGGTCTTCTATCGGGTGAACGCCCAGTCCCGCGTTCTGGAAGATATGCTTGTGCGCTACGGCATCCCCTACCAGGTGGTGGGGGGTACCAAGTTCTATGAACGGGCGGAGATCAAAGACATACTCGCCTACCTGCGTTGTATAACCAACCCCGCCGACGATCTCTCCTTCCGCCGCGCCCTCAACACTCCCAAACGTGGCCTGGGAGCCGTGGCGGAGGGGAGGCTGCAACTGCACGCCGCGGCACTGGGTATCCCCATGGCTGAGGCCCTCTGCACTGCAGACAGCATCGCGGACCTGGCTCCAGCGGCGTGCCGGGCCATGGAGGGGCTGGCCGAACACCTCGCCCGTTGGCAGGCGCGCGCGGAGGATGGTTCCGTGCTGGTGGCTGAACAGGTGGAGACCGTGTTGCAGGAAAGCGGGTTGGTGGGGTCTCTTCAAAATGAGCGCACACTGGAAGCAGAAGGAAGACTGGAGAACCTGCAGGAGTTCGTGGGAGTAGCCCGCGAATACGATCGAAACAATCCCGAGGGAACGCTCGCCGAATTCCTGCAGGAGATAAGCCTCTATGCCGATGTGGATGCTCTGCGCGCCGGCACAGATCAACTCACGCTCATGACGCTGCACAACGCCAAGGGCTTGGAGTATCGCGTGGTGTTCATCGTGGGTATGGAGGAGGGGGTGTTCCCACACTCGCGTTCGCTCGACGAGCAGAAATTGGAGGAAGAGAGGCGACTCTGTTACGTGGGGATCACGCGGGCAGAAGAGCGTCTCTACTTGTCTTACGCCGAGAGCCGATCGCTCTACGGATCCGGTGGCTACAATCTTCCAAGTCGTTTTCTGGAGGAGATCCCGGTTGATCTCCTCGACTACCGGCCGCTCGCCGGCGCGGAAGCCACACGGCGACTTGGGGGAGGGTTCTACGGTCGTCGCTTCCGCCCCGGTGGGGCCGGCGTTTCGTTAGGGGCGGGTGCCTCATCGCGGGGGGCCGCCGGCCACCGTTCGTTGGAAGGAGCGGACCGGTACGCAGCTGGGCGTCGAAGCCGGGAAAACGCTTTGGGCGGGGTGGGCGGCGGCCGGGCTTCTGCTGAGTCCGACTCCGATGTCCCCGTATTCTCGGTCGGCGATCGCGTGACGCACGCCAAGTTCGGAGAGGGCATGGTCCTGGGCGTAGAGCCGGGGGGCGTGGTCAGGGTTTTCTTCAGTTCGCTCGGTGAGCAGAAGAGCCTCAAGGTCGACTACGCTCCGATGCGCCGCTTGTAGACCTTCCACGCTTGTAGACCTTCCACGGGCATCACGGCCACGCCCGTGATGCCGATCAAGCACACGCCGGATTCGTGCATGTTTACGTGCGTACGCTTCTTCTTGCAATCATTCATGCGCGTACAACATGACAGATTTCACCCATCTCGAGGCCCAGTCGGCGATTGATAGTTGGGCTCCAAGCAAGGGCCTGCAGGCTCGTATCTGCATGATGTAATGCAGAATATAAGTAATGCAGGATAACATGCGTACAGACCGACGCTGCAGGCGTGGGCATCCATTGACGTGTGAAATCCGTGTTTGGGGGTAAAAGTGGGATATCATGGCAAATAATGGGATGAAGTGGTTGACTATGGACGGATTTCGGCCTATTGTGGAGACACCATGCAACGAACCCGTCTTTTTGGCACGTATGAACACTCGGTTGACAGCAAGGGACGCGTCACGCTCCCTGCTGATTTCCGTGAGCACTTCGCCTCAGGGGCAGTTCTTGCCCGTCTCCCCGTTCAGCCGCACTGCGTCATGGTGTTCAACGAGGACGACTGGAGAGAGTACGAGGAGAGATACATCGATCCGCTCAATACCTACGACGACTTCGAGGACGACTGGGATTCGCGTTTCATCTTCTCGCGTATGAGCAGTTGTGTTCCCGATAAGCAGGGTAGGGTGTCGGTTCTGCAGGCCGGGATCTCTGAAGGCCTTGATCTGGTGGGCAAAGTGATGATCCTGGGCAACCGGAATCGACTGGAGATATGGAATCCGGCAACCCTGGCCGAAGAGACGGAGAAGTATCAGCAACGGAAGGCCAGGAGAGACGCCAAGCGGGACGGGGCTCATGAGTCCTAGCTCTGCGGCACTGGCATTTGAGGCGGAAATGGCAATGGCACATACACCTGTGCTGACCACGGAGTTGTTGGAACTCCTAAATGTGCAGTCCGATAGCTACGTAGTCGATTGCACGTTCGGCGCAGGCGGGCATGCGGCGGCGGTGGCGGAGCATCTCGGCCCGGAGGGGTGCTTCGTGGCGTGCGACCGCGATCCCGTGGCCCGTGATTACTTCGATGCTTTGCGGCCCAGCTTTCGATGCCCGTCTCACTTCTACGCCGGCAACTTCGCCGACGTCTTGGTCGAACTCAGAGAAGCGGGCTTCCGGGCCACACATCTCTATATGGATCTGGGTCTATCGAGCATGCAGGTGGACACTGAGGAGCGTGGCTTCTCTTACGGCTACGATGCCCCGCTCGATATGCGCATGGACCCCGCACTCACCACCACGGCGGCCGACATCGTCAATGAGGCATCAGAGGATGAACTGACCCGCATTTTCCGAGTATACGGAGAGGAGCAGTTCGCGCGCCCCATAGCCAGGCTGGTGGTACGTCGCCGACAGACGTCGGCCTACACACGGACGGCTGAACTGGTGGAGACGGTGAAGCAGGCCATTCCCACCCCTGCCCGTTTTGGGGCCAGGAATCCGGCGCGGAGAGTCTTCCAGGCGTTGCGCATAGTGGTGAACGACGAGTTGGAGTCCCTCAAACGAGCACTACCTGAGGCCTTGGAACTTCTGGTTCCGGGTGGCGTCCTGGCGGTAGTGAGTTTCCACTCGTTGGAAGATCGCATTGTCAAGCGTTTCTTCCACAGCCAAGCGCACCCTTGCATCTGTCCCCCGTCTTTCCCGGTATGTGCCTGTGGCCGAGTCCCCACCCTGGATGTCCTCACTCCCAGGCCGCTCACGCCCAAGGCGCGGGAACTGAAGGCCAATCCGCGATCCAGCTCGGCCAAACTGCGGGCCGCGTGGAGGTTGTGATGGCCGGGGCCGCGGCAGCGCGCTACTACACCAACCGCGAGTGGTCGGAGTACGAATCCGACGCCGCCAGGCGCAGCGCAGAGAGGGTGGCCGCGCGAGAGCGACGGCGCTTGGCGGAACCTGACCCGCGGTCACGAGCATCTGCCGGTAGGAAGATCGACGCTGGAAGGTCCGCTGTGGCTGCGGCGGCTCCATCGGTACGTCCCGCAGGTCGCCCTATCCGCCAGCCGGCGCTGCGATTGGTGGCGAGACCGCGGAGACGGACACGTCGAGTGCTGGTGCCGCTGCTTGTGTTCGGATTCCTGCTCCTCGTGTGTGGAGGGGCTGCACCGGTATTGCTCAACATGGCCGCCTTCCATTTCAAAGCCGAGGCCGTGATGCTGGAGAGGCAGGTCTCCTCCCTGCGCGCCGAACAGGCCGAGTACAACACCCAGGCCGCCGCCCTGGGCTCCGCGGCACGTTTGCAGGACAAGGCTGGGCTGTTGGGACTGGAACTCGCCACCGGCGTGGCCTACATCGAAGTGCCGGGCGTCAAGGCCGAATCGGCCTTGGAAGACGTGGGCAGTCCGCGGATGGTGGCCACTGCGGGTGCGGTGGCCGTGGCCGACGTGGGTGCTGCCGCCGGTACCCGGCGCGAGGGCCGCGAATCTCCCGCCACGGCAACCTCGCCGAGTGAAGCTGCTGACGAGGCGGCCGGTCGGGGAGCGCGAACGCCTTGATAACATGAGCGGTCGCTCCCGCAACAGGCGGCTGCTCCTCATGGTCTTGGCCTTCGGTGCGTGTTTCGCCGGACTCCTGGGCAAGGCCTTCTATCTGCAGGTGGTCAAAGCCGCTGAGTATTCGCAGCGTGCGGAGAGGCAGTACTTGGCCTCCACTGTGCTTCCAGTGAAACGGGCTGCCATCCTCGACAGGGACGGTGGAGCACTGGCTCTCACTGTGGAGATGATATCGGTCTGCGCGAACCCCAAGGAGATAGAAGACCCACCCGCCGCTGCGCGGAAGTTGGCTGCAGCTCTGGATATGAAGGAGGACGAAATCCTGGCGCGGCTGTCCACGCCGGGAACCTTCGTCTATGTGATGCGCATGGCGGACCCGGTAGTGGCGCGGCGGGCGTGCTCTTTGGGTATCAAGGGAGTCTTTGGTCAAGCGGAAGACAAGCGCATTTATCCACAGGGAGCGTTGGCTTCTCAACTTCTGGGATTTGTGGGCACCGAGATGAAAGGGCTGGAGGGTCTCGAATTGCAGTACGATGCCCAGTTGTCCGGTGAGCCCGGCAAACGGACCACCATAGTCGATGATCGGGGGAGGGTACTCGAGGTCGTGCACGAAGACGCCCCCGCACCGGGTAACGATGTGGTGCTCACTATTGACAAGGAAATCCAGTTCGCCACGGAGCAGATCCTCACGGAAGCGGTGGAGGAGTATGAGGCCAGGAAGGCTACTGCCATAATCCTGGATCCGCAGAGTGGGGAGGTGTTGGCCATGGCCACCACCCCGGTCTTCGATGCCAACGAGTACTTGGCCCAAGATGCCGCCGATAGGAGGCATTATCCGGTCACCGATTTGTTTGAACCGGGAAGCACCTTCAAGCTGGTGGTGGTGGCGGCTGCTCTGTCCGCGCAGTTGGTGACGCCGGACACGGTCTTCACACTACCGCCCAATATCGTGGTGGGCGATGTCTCCATTGGCGAAGCCTACGAGGGCGTGGAGCCGGAACGGGTCATGTCGGTTACGCAGATAGTGGCGCGATCGTCGAACGTGGGCGCAGTGACTCTGGGGCTCAAGGTGGGCAAAGAGGATTTCTATCGGATGATAAACGCTTTCGGTTTCACGCGACGCACAGGGATCGACGCGCCGGGAGAGGTCGCGGGGCTGCTGTTGCCGGTTGACAAGTGGAACTTGGGAACAGTAGCCAATGTGCCCATCGGTCAAGGCATATCCGTCACGGCCATCCAGTTGGCGTCGGCGTACGCCGCCGTGGCTAACGATGGGCTTTGGGTGGCACCGCATTTGACCAAGAAATCGGCGGGAGAGATAGAGACGCGCAGGGTGGTGGATGCGCGGGTGGCGGAGCAGTTGCGGGCTATGCTGAAAGAGACGGTGGAGAGTGGGACCGGGACTGCAGCCGCTCTCTCCGGGTACTCGGTGGCCGGGAAGACCGGTACGGCAGAAAAGGCATTGGAGGACGGCATAGGGTATGCCGAGGACAAATACCTGGCCTCGTTTGTGGGCATGATACCGGCCGACCGCCCACGGGTGGTGATCCTGGTGGCTGTGGATGAGCCGCAGCAGGCCCACCTGGGTTCTGAGGTGGCAGCGCCTGTATTTGCCCGTATTGCGGACTTCACAGTCAAGCATTTGGGCATTGCCCCGGACTGCAAGGCCGAGGATTGAACCGGTGTCACGATCGGGTTCCGTCGGTACCCCTATGGTAGAATTGGAATCCGTGAACCTCCCCGAACTCCTCAACGGGCTGGAGGATTACGATCTTTCCGGCCATCCCTTTGTGGACATCGTGTCCCTCTCCTATGACAGTCGCACCGTCGAAGCGGGTACGTTGTTTTTCTGCATTCCCGGTCTCATATTCGACGGCCACGAGTTCGCCGGTGACGCCGTTGCGCGCGGGGCGGTGGCCCTGTGTGTGCAGCGGCCGTTGGCTTTTCCGGTACCCCAGATAGTGGTTCCCGATGTGAGATCGGCCATGGCTCGGATGGCTCGGACGTTCTACGGTGACCCGAGTCGGCGGCTCCGGCTGGTGGGGATCACCGGCACCAACGGCAAGACAACCACTGCCTACCTGGTGGCGTGGTTGCTGGAGGATGCCGGTATTCGCACGGGTCTGCTCACTACAGTGGAACGTGTGATCGGCGGGGAACATCACCCCGCGAACAGAACCACTCCGGAGGCGCCGGATTTGCAGCGCGACTTGGCCGCCATGGTAGCCGCGGGGAATGGCGCCGCAGTGATGGAGGTCTCCTCGCACGCGCTTGAACTGGGTCGCGCGGATGGACTGAGGTTTGGAGCGGTGGCGTTCACGAACCTGACTCAAGATCATCTTGAGTTCCATGGGTCTTTCGCAGCATACCGAGCCGCCAAACTGAGGCTCTTCACGGACCCGGTGTTTGCCGGCGAAGCCATCCCCGCCGTGGTCAACGTTGACGACGTCATGGGCCGTGAGATCGCGGCGTTGGTGGATCCGGGGCGGTTGCTGACCTTCGCGGTACGGGGAGCCGGTGGTGTGCAGAGGACGGAAGACACGCGGCCCGACATTGAGTTATGCGACCTGCGCTTGGACGCGCAGGGGGTACGGGGCACACTGAGGTTGCAGGGGCGGGCTCTGCCTCTCGTGGCCACGGCTTCGGTGAAACCGGAGGCGGTGGTGGGGGCAGATCTCGGTTCCAGCCTGCAGTTCCCGCTCGCAGTCCCGCTGCTTGGGGAGTTCAACGCCTCCAACACCCTGACGGCCTTGGGCCTGGGTTTGGGCTTGGGGCTTGACATCCACCGGATGCTCAGCGCTATACGTAGGTTCCCGGGTGTGCCCGGTCGCATGCAGAAAGTAGACGCCGGCCAGCCGTTCACCGTTCTCGTGGATTACGCTCACACGCCTGATTCGGTGGAGAACGTCTTGCGAACGGCGCGAGCTGTGGGATCGGGGCGGATCATCGCGCTATTGGGGTGTGGGGGGGATCGGGATCGCACCAAACGCCCCAAGATGGGTAGGGCTCTGGAGGAGGGGAGCGATGTCTGCATCATCACTTCCGATAACCCACGCTCGGAGGATCCCGCTGCCATCGTGGCTGAGATACTGGCTGGGCTTGCATGTCCCGAAGGTGCGGAGGTCCAAGTCGACCGGCGTGAGGCCATCGCCAGAGCAGTGGAGATGGCTGAGCCAGGGGATCTAGTTCTGATCCTTGGGAAGGGTCACGAGAGCGGCCAGGAGTTCGCGGATAAGAAAGTGCCCTTCGACGACTGCCAGGTTGCCCTGGCTGCACTTCATCACCACGGCTGGGGGAAGAAATGATTGCGCTGGATGCCACTACGGCCGGTGCGGCGCTGGGCCTGCCACCGCTCAAAACGGCCGTCACTGGAGTCTCGGTCGACACGCGCACGCTGCGCAAAGGAGACCTGTTCTTCGCTCTGGCGGGCGAGCGCTTCGATGGGCACCAATATGTACTGCAGGCACTGCGCAACGGGGCGTGTGGCGCAGTGGTGTCCACAGGACATGGTGTTGCAGCGTTGGAAGAGGATGCCGTCCGTGAGTGGGAGGACCGCATTTATGAAGTCGAGAGCCCGCTTCTGGCGCTGGGTCACATGGCGCGGGCTGTACGGCGGCTATCGCGGGCAGTGGTTATTGGCGTGACAGGGAGCATCGGCAAGACCGGCACCAAGGATCTGATTCGGGCTATGGCCGGGATGGAACGGGTGGTGCTGGCCACTGAGTCCAACCTGAACAACGAGATCGGCGTGCCACTCACATTGCTGCAGATCGAGCCTTCCACAGAGATCGTGGTAGTGGAGATGGGCATGAGGGGCTTGGGGCAGATCGCGTACTTGGCGGACATTGCTGAGCCGGATGTAGGGGTAATAACCAATGTAGCTCCAGTACACCTTGAGCTTCTGGGGACGCTTGAGAATGTAGCTCAGGCTAAGGCTGAACTCATTCTGCGTACCAAGCCGGATGGGGTGGTGGTAGTGCCGCGCGACTGCCGGGCGCTGGAGGAATGGGTGGAGAAGGCAGGCAGGCGGGCGGGCAGGCGCGTGGTGCGTTTCGCGCTGGAAGGAGCAGCAGAACAAGAGCCGCTTGGCAGGGAAGTCGTAGAACCGGTTGTCGGACATGCAGAGGGTCGTGATCCACTCATACTTGGACATGCGACCGTGTGCGACGCAGCGCGGTGTTTGCTGCATGTGACTTGGCCTGAAGGTGAGGCTGAGGTAACCACGCCTTTCACGGCGCGCTACCGGTTGGAAAACACAGTGGCCGCCGCTGCGGTGTGCTACGCCGCTCAGCTCTCTCTACAGCACTGCCTACATGGGGTGGGGGGAGTGGTCTTCACGCCGGGGCGTGGAGACGAGTATGAGGTGGGCGGGTTGATCATCCTGGATGACACATACAATGCCAACCCCGAAGCGGTTGCCATGGCTCTGTCCGGTTTGATGGAAAGGGCTCGTCAAGTCGGGGGGAGGTCGGTGGCCATACTGGGCGATATGCTGGAACTGGGCGCGGATGCAGGTCTGTATCATGCCCAGATTGGACATAAGGCCGCCGAGATGGGCGTGGAAGTCCTATATGCCGTGGGCGAGCACGCGTCGACCGTGGTCGAGGCATATGAATCGGTTGCGCCGCACGGCGTGGCGAAAGCGCGCGCCCTGGTTGACATTCCAGGGATGGCAAATGAACTCAAGCTCAGCTTGAAGCCTGGAGATGTGGTGCTTGTGAAGGGATCGCGACGCCTGTGCCTGGAGCAGGTGGTGCAGGGTCTGTTGAGTTTGGCGCGAGGGGAGTGTTGAGCGGTGGGCAGGGTGTTGGCCGCCGCCATTCTCGCCGTGCTGTTGGTGGTCGTGAGTGGCCCTCGTTTCATCTCCCTGCTGCGGCGTCGTGGCATCCGGCAGAGCATTCGGGAGGAAGGCCCGGCTCGCCATCAGGCCAAAGCCGGCACGCCCACAATGGGTGGCCTGTTGATACTGGTCTGCGCCATAGTCCCTTATCTACTGCTCGGTAGTTACTCAACCAGTGGTCTGCTGGTGTTGGGGTTGTTGGTAGGCACCGCCATCATCGGTTTCTTGGATGACAGCAGCAAGCTGCTGCGCAGACGCTCTCTCGGTATCAGCGGCAAAGTCAAGCTGGCCCTCCAACTTGTGGTTCTACTCATTGTGGGGTTCATGGCATATCGTTTCGGTGGCGTCGGTACCAGTGTGAACATCCCGCTATTGAAGGTGAGCGTGAACCTGGGATGGTTCTATATCGTGCTCGCTTATCTCATAGTTGCCGGGAGTGCCAATACCGTGAATCTCACCGACGGTCTCGACGGCCTGGCCGCGGGGACTGTGGCCATAGCGCTGTTGGCCTACGTAGGGATTACTTGGCTGAACGGATACAAAGACCTGGCCATACTGGCTGCCAGTCTGATGGGTGGCTGCATCGGCTTTCTGTGGTACAACTCGTTCCCCGCCGCGGTGTTCATGGGCGACACCGGGGCGCTGGCTCTGGGTGCGGCCTTGGGAGGCTTGGCCATCATGACCCGCACCGAGCTATATCTTCCCTTGATCGGCGCCATTTTCGTGATCGAGGGTATGAGCCTCATCATCCAGGTGGTCGCCGTGCGTTTCTTCCACCGCCGTGTATTCCTGATGTCTCCCATCCACCATCACTTTGAGCTGAAGAACTGGTCGGAGACCAAAATCATCGTGCGTTTCTGGATAGTGACGGCCATGTTCGCGGCGGCCGGATTCACGCTCTACTATCTGGAGTTCGCCCGTGGCTCCCTGCCGTGGTGGTGAAGCAACCCATGGATACGTTCATCACCATGCGGGGGGAGCGCGGCCTGCCCACAGAGGTGCGTCGTGTACTCGTCTTGGGGGCCAGCCGCTCAGGATTGGCCGCGGCGCAGGCGCTTTCGTCACGGGGATACGCCGTTGTCCTCTCTGACACAAGTCGGCGGGATCAACTGGATGGGCTGGAGGTGTTGGCGGGGAGGCCGCAGGTGGAGTTGAAGCTGGGCGAGCAGGGCCCCGACCTTCTGGAAGGCGTGGATCTTGTAGTGAAGAGCCCAGGGATCCCCTCCGAGATGCCGTTGGTCAGACGGGCGCGGGACACGGGGCTGCCGGTGTGGAGTGAGATCGAGTTGGGCTATCGCCTGCTGGACAATCCCCTGGATGCCGTCACAGGCACGAACGGCAAGACCACCACCACAGCGCTCCTGGGGCATATGTTCGCCACGGCCGGCCGGCCGGTTCGGACAGTGGGCAACATCGGGACCGCTCTCACCACGGTGGTGGATGATATCGATTCCAGCACTGAAGTGGTGGTTGAGGTATCGAGTTTCCAGTTGGAGGACGTTCATGAGTTTCGCCCTGTCACGGCCATCCTCACGAACTTGACCCAAGACCACTTGGACCGCCACGGCACCATGGAGCGGTACCTTGAGATCAAGACCAGGGTGTTCTCGCGTCAAGCAGCCGGGGATACGGCCGTCATCAACGCCGACGACGCGCTGGTGGCGCCTGTGGGGAGGGATTTGGCCGA
>MTKY01054025.1_pt1 | contig 11721 bp, 12 predicted proteins | sample 1042731 | NCBI WGS metagenome assembly MTKY01 (sample SAMN06212206, study PRJNA360538) | anaerobic digester metagenome | biome: Wastewater treatment plant; material: sludge; isolation source: anaerobic digester fed with sludge from wastewater treatment plant | place: Denmark: WWTP Soeholt ... | reverse complement strand
CAACCCGATACTGCAAGCGCGGCGTCACCTCAATTGCTTTTGCGGTTGCCGGGCTCGTATGCCGTCGTCTGCAATGCTGCTATTCTTGCGCCAGTTCAATATTTGTGCGTGAACCCATGGCGCTGAAAATCTACGTGACTCCTGTCACACCGTTCGAACAGAACTGCTCGGTTATCGTTTGCGGCGAGACACTGCAGGCAGCGGTCGTCGATCCGGGCGGCAATCTCGAGCGAATTCGTGCGGTGCTGGCGAAAGCGGGTGCGCGGCTGGTGAAGATCCTGTTGACCCATGCACACATCGATCACGCGGGTGGCACCGCGGAGCTTGCGCGCGAATTCAAGGTGCCGATCGAAGGGCCGCATCGCGATGACCAGTTCCTGATCGAGGGGCTGGCGGAACAAGGCAGAATGTTCGGGCTCGGTGCCTGCGAGAGCTTCACCCCCGATCGCTGGCTGGAGCAGGGCGATACGGTCAGCGTCGGGGAGTGCGTGCTGCAGGTGCTGCACTGTCCCGGGCACACACCGGGGCACGTGGTTTTTTACAGCCCCGAGCAGCAACTGGCAATCGTGGGGGATGTGCTGTTCGCCGGTTCGATCGGGCGTACGGATCTGCCGCGTGGCGACCATCAGCAACTGCTCGATTCAATTCGTGACAGGCTGTGGCCGCTGGGTGATGAGGTGACGTTCATTCCCGGTCACGGGCCGCGCTCGACTTTCGGCCGTGAGCGCCGGAACAATCCCTTCGTGCGCGATTCCGCATTCATTTAGCGCAATTCATTTTTCCGCTGGCGTCTCCACCGGCACCAGCTTGCCGTCCCCGGCCGGTGCTGCCACTTCCTCCGGCGGTACCCAGACCGTGAATGTTCCGAGGCCGCAGCTCGCGCCGCGTCCGTGATCGGTGATCACCGTGATGATGTCGGTGCTGCACAGCTGGCTGAGGCTGGTCTGGTAGCCGAAGCGCTTTTCGAAACGCAGGCCCGGACAGCGCCGCGGCAAGCGATTCACCAGCGTCCTGTTGCCGTTCATTTCGAACAGGATGGTCTGATCGTCGAGCACCCTGGTGCTGCTGATGCTCCTGAGGCTTACACAGCGCTCGGCTTCGGTCCCCGCCGGTGTCGATACCGCCTCGGGTTGCGCTTCCTGTTCCTGTGCGCCCGCCGAATGCACCGGCAGGCCGAGCAGGGAAACGATGATCAGCAAGCATGTCGAACGACTCATGAATCCAGCTCCTGTAATGCAGTTCCAGCGAGCGTGCCAGCTGAGCGGCAAGGGCTCAGACTGCTTTCGCGAGGCTTGGTTCCGAGCGAAATACATTCATGCTGTAGAGCACGCGCTCTTCCACCGAACGGTTTTCGGCCGCCTCGCGCACGATGCGGCGGATACGCGGAGACAAGCCGGTATTGTTGGCGATCTGGATCGACAGCCCGGGACGCGCATTGAGCTCCATGATCAGCGGGCCACGATTGCGATCCATCACGATGTCGGCTCCGAGATAGCCGAGGCCGGTGATCTCGAAGCAACTCGCACCGAGACACATCAACTCGTGCCAGTGCGGGATGGTCAGGGTGTTGAGTGGCAGCCCGGTGTCGGGGTGCAGTTCGAGCGGGCGGTTGTATTGCACCGCATAGAGTGACTTGCCGCTGGCAAGATCGAGCCCGACACCCACCGCGCCCTGGTGCAGATTGGCTTTGCCGTCGGATGCGTGGGTGGCGAGCCGCATCATCGACATCACCGGATAGCCGAGAAACACGATGATGCGGATATCGGGGATGCCCTCGTAGCTCAGCCCCTCGAATTGCGGGTCCATCTCGACCAGCGCCTCGATCATCGCGACGTCGGGCTTGCCGCCAAGGCTGTAGAGCCCGCTCAGGATATTCGAGACATGGCGGGTGATGTCGAGGCGCGAGACGTCTTCACCGTTGGCCTTGACGAAGCCGTTGCCGCGTCGGCGCACGATCACCTTGATTCCCTTGCCGCCGCTGCCACGGCTCGGTTTGATCACGAAGCTGTCATGGGCGTCGAGCAGCGGGCCCATGGCGCCGACTTCGTGCTGCGCGCGTATCACGCCGTAGAGTTTCGGCACCGCGAGACCGCGCTGCTCCGCGAGCATCTTTGTTTTCAGCTTGTCATCGACCAGCGGATAGAGCTGGCGCCGGTTGAAGCGCGAAATGAACGAATTGCGTTCGTTCATCCCGAGCAGTCCAAACTCGCGCAGCCGCCGCGGATCGGCAAAGCGCATCTCAGCGGTCCTCCACCAGCGGTGCGAAGCGCTTGAGTTCCATCAGGCGATAACCGGTGTACTGGCCGATCAGCAGGATCAGCGCCAACTGGACCAGCAGCAGTTCCGGGAAATTGAAGGTCAGGTGTGCGACCAGTTCGTTGCTCATCAGCAGATAGGCCGCGGTTGCAACCAGCAGGCTGCCCCCGCCCTGGATCGCAACCTCGTGCGGGCCTTCCTCCTCCCAGAGAATCGACATGCGCTCGATGGTCCATGACAGGATGATCATCGGGAAGAAGGTGATGGTCAGGATCTGGTTCAGCCCGAGTTTGTAGCTGAGAATACTGATGCCAGACATCAGCCCGATCACCACCGTCACCACCGCCGATATTCGCCCGATCAGCAGCAGGTTCAATCGGGCCAGGTGAAAGCGTATGTAAAGACCGATGCCGACCACCGTGATGAACAGCAGCAGGCCCCACAACAGCGTGGTCTGGATGAACGCCAGCGCAATCAGGATCGGCATGAAAGTCCCGGACGTGCGCAAGCCGATCAGGATGCGGAATATCGCGACCACGAGCGTTCCGATCGGTACCAGCAGAATGGTCTTGAACGCGGTCTGTTCCTCGATCGGCAACGAATAGATGGAAAAGTCGATGAGGGCCGCACGGTTGTCGACGGCGCTGGCCAGCGCCAGATCGCGGGCCGGACGATAACTGCTCAGGATCGAGAAGGTGACCTGCGAGTCATGACCGCCTTCGACGTCGAGCAGCGATACGTCGCCGCGGCGCCAGATGATGAAATTCTCGGGCAGTCCGGGGCGCGCGTTGCGCGGATCGAAAATCTTCCAGCCCTTCTTGTCCCAGACTTCCACCAGATCGACGAGCTTCTGCCGTCGCCGGCCATCCTCGAGCATCAGACCGCGCACGATCCGGTTCGGTATGCCGGCCAGCGAGAGCAATTGCAGCGCGGTTTCGGCAATATGCGCGGGATCGCGTTTCTCGCCGAGCAGAAAGGCCGCGTTTTGCGACAGCGGTTCCACGGTCAGGGCCCGCAGCAACTGGGCCACGAAGGTTTCGGTATTGGCCGATACCGCATGAATCTCGTCGAGCAATGCCGAAGCGGAGGAAGCCTTGGCGCTGTCGTATTCCGGTGGCGTGGGGGTGTCGGGTGCATGGACTTCCGGATCCTGGTCCAGCACCGCAGGGTAGACCTGCACCCGGTAGTAGAGTACCTGCTTGCCGGTGACGTCGCGTCGGGTCCATTGCGCCCTGCGGCTGCCATCCGGCTGGTCGATTTCCGCGAACCCGTAGCCCGATGTCGTGTAATTCTCGTTGCCGATCTCGATTCCCTGCTGCGTATCCGGCAACGCCAGCGATACCAGGACCGGAGCGCCCGAGGTTTCGAACTCGACCTTGGCTTCCAGCGTCCACACCGCCGTTTTCTGGTTCGGCAACAAGGGCAGGCCAAGTGCGAAATGCTTGTACAGCGCCATGCTGATCCCGACCACTGCCAGCAGGCACGCAACCGAATACACCTTGAGCTTTTCTTTCATTGCGACGGGTCCCGGAGGGCGCGATTACGGTTTGGCGTTGTTGATCGTGAAGCGGCGCGCGACATCGACCAGCGCCTGGTCGCGCAGGAAATTGCGACCGAGCAGGACCGGATAATTGTAGGTGGAGCGGTCGGCGAGCGAGAATTCGGTGAACTGGTCGATGCTGCCGATCGTGGCCTTGAGTGAAATGACGTAGCGGCGCCCACCTCCGTTGGCGATCGCTGCGGATCGTACCACCGGACGCGAGATCTCGGTGGCCTGTCCGGATTCGCGATCGATCAGCTGGAATTTCACCCAGCTCTTGCCATCGCGCTCGAACTCGCGGATGTCGCGCGCATCGAGCGAGGATGTGGTGGCGCCAGTATCGAGTCGCGCTTTCATCTTGAGCCCCGGCGGGTCGATTGCCACGTATTCAATGCCACCCAGGATGGGTAATACACTCTTCGGACGCTCCGGCGCCTGCGGTTTGGGCGCAGGCGGAGGCGGTTCGCACACTACCGGTGCAGGTTCCGGTGGTGCGGGCTCGACGATCTCCTCCTGCGCTGGCGGTGCCGGCGCGGGTTCCGGTTCCGGCTCAGGTGTCGGTTCCAGCGCAGGGGGGGCAGGCTCGGGTGCCGGCAATTCGGTTTGTGGCGGAGTTGCCGGTTTCACTGGCGCGCTCTGGCATCCCTGTAGCAGGACTGCGAGACAGAGCAGCATGGGCGCGAGGCGTGAAATCCGGCTGGTCATTATTCAATGCATTCCAGTAAACCGACTATCCCGCGAACTATAGAGCGACTGCAGGGGGCGGGCAATCAATGACTAGCGCCGCGCAATGCGCTACAGCAGGATTGTGACAAATTTACCGGCAGGTTTCACCACCCGTGGCTAACGGGCTTGCGGCCGTTGCGCGCGCAATCTCAATGCACGGTACGGGTGCTTGCTTCCATTTCGGCGAGTTCGAGCTCTTCGGGCTCGAGAGCGATGCTCGATACTTCGATGACTTCCCAATGCTCGTCCAGGTAGCTGCGCAATTCCCCCACCACCGCGGTCATCGCGTCGATGGCCTGGCTGATATGCTCGAGCGTCGAGAAAATCGACTCGGGGCTCATCGGGCGAGATTTCTTCTCACTCATCAAAACGCCTCCGTCGGCCACGGTGCGGCCTGCCTGAATGGGATGGCCCCAGATATGGGGTGAGCCCGGGGCATGGCCACAACATGCAGTGGGCGATGTCCTCGCACAAGGATAGACCAGTATGCGCGCATCGACTGCGCCATATTCGGGGAACATCAGGCTGCGGGAATGATGCCGGACAGGTTCGCGAAACAGGTCTGGCGCGCAAAGCCCATGAAATCGCGGATATAGGCATGGTCGCGTTGCTCGGCGCGGATCGCGGCATGCAGCGTGGTCCACAGCCCGTTCACGCCGAGTGGCCGCGATACCAGGAAATCCTTGCCCTCGTATTCGCTGATGGCCCAGTTCGGCAATGCCGCCACACCACGATTACTGGCCACGAGCTGGATAATCATCATGGTCAGCTCGGCCGTGCGCAGGCTGGCGGGTTCCACCCCCGCAGGATCGAGGAACTGGCTGAACAGGTCCAGGCGCGAGCGCTCGACCGGATAACAGATCAGTATTTGCTGCGCCAGGTCGGAAGGTGCGATGTATTCCCTTGCAGCCAGCGCGTGCCGCGGCGACATGGCAAGGCGCACCTCGTAGCGGAACAGGGCTTCGTAATGCAGCCCCGGGATATCGACGGGGTCGGCGCTGATCACCAGGTCGAGATCGCCGCGCGCGAGCGCCTGCAGCGGAGCAAAACTGAAGCTGGTCGAAAGGTCGAGTTCGACCTCCGGCCAATGGTGGCGAAAGGTGTTGATGGTAGGCATCAACCATTGAAAGCAACTGTGGCATTCGATGGCCAGGTACAGGCGGCCGGTTTCGCCGCCGGCAAGGCGGTCGAGATCGATTTCCGCGGCGCGCAGCTGCGGCAGGATCTCGTCGGCCAGCGCCAGCAGGCGTTGCCCGGCGCTGGTAAAGCGCACCGGGCGGGTCTTGCGCATGAACAGCGAGCATTGCACCCGATCCTCCACATCCTTGATCTGGTGCGACAGCGCGGATTGGGTGAGGCACAAGCGCTCCGCGGCCTCCACCAGGCTGCCGGTGTCACGCAATGCCGCCAGCGTGCGAAGATGGCGTAATTCGATCCTGGCCATGGGAATGCTCCGGTCGGCGAAGGGTTCGATTGAATCGTTCGCATGTTCGAGACAAAGTGCATGAAAAATTCTATTGATGTGTGGCTGTTCGATCAAGCCCCATTTCACGCGAGGTTCACCGATGAGCATTCTCCTGTCGATCGATCAGGGCACCACCAGTTCGCGGTGCATCGCCTTTGACGAGCATGGCACCCAACTCGCCAGCGCCCAGCAGGAGTTCGCCCAGCATTTCCCTCGCGATGGCTGGGTCGAGCACGATCCGGAGGATATCTGGCAGACAACGCTGGTTACCCTGGCCGAGGTCATCGCGGCGCTCGGTGCGACCAGCGACGAGATCGCGGCGATCGGTATCAGCAACCAGCGCGAGACCACGGTGGTGTGGGATCGTGGCAGCGGCAAGCCGGTGTATCCGGCGATCGTATGGCAGGACCGGCGCACCGCGGAGCAGTGCCGGCGGCTGCAGGATGCGGGGTGCGAGGAATGGGTTGCCGAGCGTACCGGCTTGTTGCTCGATCCGTATTTCTCGGGCACCAAGCTGGCCTGGATACTCGATAACGTGGATGGCTGTCGGCAGCGTGCCGAGGCGGGCCAACTCGCGTTCGGCACCATCGACAGCTTCCTGCTGTGGCGGCTCACTGGCGGCGCACGTCATTGCACCGACGCCAGCAACGCCGCGCGCACCCTGCTGTTCAACATCAGGACCCAGGAATGGGACCAGGATCTGCTCGAGCTGTTGCGCGTTCCCGCTGCGCTGTTGCCGGAAGTGCTCGATTCCAGCGCCGATTTTGGCTGTGTTGCGGCCGGATTGCCCGCGGCGGGAGTGGCGATATGCGGTATGGCGGGTGATCAGCAGGCTGCGTTGATCGGCCAGGGTTGCCTGGGCCCGGGGCAGGCCAAGTGTACCTACGGCACCGGCGCATTCCTGGTGCTGAACACCGGTGAAACACCGGTTTATTCGCGCAACCGACTGCTTGCCACGGTGGCCTTTCGGGTGGACGGAAGGACCAGCTACGCGATGGAGGGCAGTATTTTTGTCGCTGGTGCCGCGGTCAAATGGCTGCGCGACGCGCTGCACCTGGTGGAGCACGCCGCCGATACCGAGAGCATCGCCGCGCGCGCGGGTGACGCGGGCGGTGTGTACCTGGTACCGGCATTCACCGGTCTCGGCGCGCCGCACTGGGACCCCCAGGCGCGTGGCGCCATTCTCGGTCTGACCCGCGACAGCGGGCTCGATGCGATCGTGACCGCAACCCTGCAGTCGATGGCCTACCAGACGCGTGATCTGCTCGAGGCGATGGGGCGCGACGGTACGCGGCTGCAAGCGCTGCGGGTCGATGGCGGCATGTCGGTAAACAACTGGATGCTGCAGTTCATGGCCGACCTGCTCGGCATGCCGGTCAGTCGCCCCCGCATGACCGAGACGACCGCGCTGGGGGTGGCCAGCCTTGCGGGCTATCGCCAGGGCGTGCTGCCATCGCTGGCTCATCTGCCATCGCTGTGCGGTGAGGACCGGCGCTTCACTCCCGGCATGAGTGATGCCCGGCGCGAACAACTCTACGCCGGTTGGCTGGATGCGGTTGCGCGGGTGCGGACTCCGTCGCGCTCCGCGAGCGAGCCGCCGTCCGCGGGCTGAAGCCGCGGTGCGGCCTTGGCGGGCTCGCGGCTCAGGCGTTGAGCAAGAATTCGATCAGCGCCTTCTGGGCGTGGAGTCGATTCTCCGCCTCGTCCCAGATGACGGTGTCCGGATTGTCCATCAGTTCGGCGCTGATTTCCTCGCCGCGATGCGCAGGCAGGCAATGCATGTACAGCACATCCGGTGCCGCCACATCCAGCAGGCTCGAGTTCAGCTGGTAGTCGGCGAAGGCCACGCAACGGCGGGCCTGCTCTTCTTCCTGTCCCATCGAGGCCCACACATCGGTGGCGAGCAGATGGGCGTCGCGTGCCGCTTCGCGCGGATCGCGCAGTACCGTCACGCGGTCGCGATTCGCGGCCACCAGCGCGGCATCGGGCTGATAATCCCCGGGGCAGGCGATGCGCAGCTCGAAATCGAACTGCCGTGCCGCGTTGATATAGGAATGGCACATATTGTTGCCATCACCGATCCAGGCCACGCGCTTGCCGCGGATGCTGCCGCGGTGCTCGACGAACGTCTGCACGTCGGCCAGCAATTGGCAGGGATGATATTCGTCGGTGAGCCCGTTGATCACCGGTACCCGCGAGAACGCCGCAAATCGCTCGATGATGTCATGTCCAAAGGTGCGGATCGTCACGATATCGACCATGGACGAGATCACCCGGGCGGTGTCCTCGATTGGTTCGCCGCGTCCGAGCTGGGTGTCGCGCGGCGAGAGAAACAGCGAATGGCCGCCGAGCTGTGCCATGCCGACCTCGAAGGAGACGCGGGTACGGGTGGAGGACTTCGCGAAGATCATGCCCATCACGCGATTGGCGCAGCTCTGCGTGCCGCGCGGAGCGCGCTTCATTTCAATGGCGCGCGCGATCAGCGCCTCGAGTTCCGCGGGACTGAAGTCCAACAGCGTCAGGAAATGCCGTACCGACATCGTGCATGCCTCTCGGGGAAGTGCGGAGTTTCAGGCCGCGTCGTGGGCGGCGCCTGTCGTGGTTGCGAGCAGGCCGGCCAGGGTCTCGACGATCCGGTCGATCTGTTGTGCGGTGATGATCAGCGGCGGCAGCAGGCGCACCACTTTATCCGCGGTGACGTTGATCAGCAGGCCGCGTTCCAGCGCCGCCTCGACCAGGTAAGCGCAGGGTGCCCCCATTTCGATGCCGACCATCAGTCCGCGTCCGCGGATTTCGACGACCCCGGGCAGCCCGGCCAGTCGCGCCTGCAGACCAGCGACGAGCCGCTCGCCCATGCGCGCGGCATTGCCGCACAGATCCTCGGTCAGGATGGTATCGAGCACGCTGTTGGCGGCCGCGCAGGCCAGCGGATTGCCGCCGAAGGTCGAGCCATGATTGCCCGGATGGAACACCTCTGCCGCCGCGCCGCGCGCAAGGCACACACCGATCGGCACGCCATTGCCGAGACCCTTCGCGGTGGTCAGCACATCGGGAACGGCCGAAGTGTGCTGGAACGCAAACATGCGCCCCGTGCGTCCGTTGCCGGTCTGCACCTCATCGAGCATCATCAGCCAGCCCTGCGCGTCGCACAGCGCGCGCACCGCCTCGAGATAGCCCTCCGGGGCGAGCCGGATACCCGCTTCGCCCTGGATCGGTTCGAGCAACACCGCGACGATGCTGCTGTTGTTGCGCGCGATACCCTGCAGTTCCTCGATGGCGCCGAAGCGCGCGCGCACGAAGCCGCCGACCAGCGGCTCGAAGCCGGCTTGTACCTTGCGGCTGCCGGTGGCCGAAAGCGTCGCCAGGGTGCGCCCGTGAAACGAGTTCTCCATGACGATGATCGAAGGCTTTTCGATATCCCTGCCATGTCCGTAGAGGCGCGCGATCTTGATTGCCGCCTCGTTTGCCTCGGCACCCGAATTGCCGAAGAAAACGTTGTCCATGCCGCTGATCCCGACCAGCCTGGCGGCGAGTTGCTGCTGCTGGGCAATCGCATAGAGGTTCGAGGTGTGGAGCAGGCGGCCCGCCTGCTCGCTGATCGCGCGGGTGACGCCCGGGTGTGCGTGCCCGAGGCCGCACACCGCGATGCCCGCGAGGGCGTCGAGATAGCGCCGGCCCTCGGTATCGAAAAGCCATGCGCCCTCGCCGTGCGTGAAGCACACATCGAGGCGCTTGTAGGTTGGCATGATCGGCTGCGTGCCCATGTGTTCTCCGTGCCAAAACGCAAAGAGGCAGCACACGCTGCCTCCCCGAAAGAGCGCGGATGCTATCAACAAACAGGGGGCAGTGACAAATGGGAATCCGGGGCAATTGTCACGCGCGCGAAATCGGGAAGGGGGGGTGAGGGACTAATCCCGATCGTCTTGCTAGGTTATTGCCGGTGAGTTGTGTAGAATCCCTCGGCATTGCAGCAGTAACTACCGGCAGAGGCGCACCATGTCGCAGGAAATCATTGAAGTCATCAAGCAGCAGATCGAGAGCAACCCGGTCATTCTCTTCATGAAGGGTTCGCCGAACCAGCCGCAGTGCGGCTTCTCCGCGCGCGCCTCGCAGGTGCTGATGGCCTGCGGCGAGCGTTTCGCCTATGTCGACATCCTGAGCAATCCCGATATCCGCGCCAACCTGCCGGCCTACGCCAACTGGCCCACCTTTCCGCAGTTGTGGATCAAGGGTGAACTGATCGGTGGATCGGACATCATTGCCGAGATGCACGAGAAGGGCGAGTTGCTGCCCCTGGTAAAGGACGCCGTCAGCACTGCCGCGGCAAGCTGATCAGGATCCCTCGATGACGGGCGGCCAGCCGCCCGTATCTTTCCAGCGGTTCACCACCGCACAGAACAATTCCGCGGTTTTCGAGCAATCGTAGCTGGCGCTGTGCGCCTTGCGGGTGTTGAAAGCGATCCCCGCCATTTCGCAGGCTTTTGCCAGCACGGTCTGGCCGTACGCCATGCCGGCCAGCGTCACGGTGTCGAAGGTGCTGAAAGGGTGGAAGGGATTGCGCTTGATCTTCTGCCGCTCGGCGGCCGCAAACACGAAGCCATGATCAAAGAATGCGTTGTGACCGACCAGGATCGCGCGTTTGCAGCCCGCCTCGCGGACCGCGCGGCGGATATCGCCGAACAGCGCATGCATCGCCTCGTTCTCGGCGATCGCTCCGCGCTCGAGCGCATAGGGGTCGATGCCGGTGAAATCGAGCGATGCCTGTTCGATGTTGGCGCCCTCGAAGGGCAGTACTGCGTGGCAGATGGTGCGCTCGCACTCGAGGTATCCGGCGCCGTTCATCGTCAGCAGGGTCGCGGCGATTTCGAGCAGGGCATCGCTGCGGGAATCGAAGCCGCCGGTTTCCACGTCGACCACCACCGGCAGATAACCGCGAAAGCGCTCCGCCATCGGCGCATCGGAGTCACGGTCCGTTTCCGCCTCGGTCAGCCATTCCCGTTGCATGTCAGCTCGCTGCTCCGTCGATGCGCCATGCGAGTTGCTCGCCGGCCCGCATGGGTATCAGGGTGTCGTCGCCAAGCGCGAGGCTTGCCGGGCTGGTCCAGCTTTCGCGCCGCAGCCGGATCCGGTCGGCGTTGCGTGGCAGGCCGTAGAAATCCGCACCGTGGAGGCTTGCGAAGCCTTCCAGCCGCTCGAGTGCCGCGTGCGCCTCGAACACTTCCGCGTAGAGTTCGAGCGCGGCATGCGCGCTGAAGATGCCGGCGCAACCACTGGCGCACTCCTTGGTCAGGCGCGTATGCGGTGCCGAATCCGTGCCGAGGAAAAAACGCGGCGAACCACTCGTGGCGGCTTCGATCAACGCTTGCTGGTGAAGATTGCGCTTCAGCACCGGCAGGCAATAGAGATGCGGTCGAACCGCGCCTGCCAGCAGGTGATTGCGGTTGTAGAGCAGATGGTGCGGGGTGATGGTGGCGGCGAGTTGCGCCGGGCCGGCCATCACGAAATCCACGGCCTGTTTGGTGGTGATGTGCTCGAATACCACTTTCAGCCCCGGAAAATCCCTGAGCAGCGGTTCGAGCACCGTATCGATGAATACCTGTTCGCGATCGAACACGTCGATCTCCGGCGCAGTCACTTCGCCGTGTACCAGCAGTGGCATGCCGCGGCGTTCCATCTCGCCCAGAACCGCGTGCACCCGGCGGATGTCGGTCACGCCGGCTTCGCTGTTGGTGGT
>MTKY01091178.1_pt1 | contig 11727 bp, 8 predicted proteins | sample 1042731 | NCBI WGS metagenome assembly MTKY01 (sample SAMN06212206, study PRJNA360538) | anaerobic digester metagenome | biome: Wastewater treatment plant; material: sludge; isolation source: anaerobic digester fed with sludge from wastewater treatment plant | place: Denmark: WWTP Soeholt ... | reverse complement strand
CTGGCGGGTGGCGTTGGTGAGGGTTTGCAATTCCAGCGAGGGGATGATCGCCAGCTCCTTTTCCGGGTAGCCGCCGAGCTTTGGGCCGATGGCCGTGAGGGAACGATCCTTCCAGGGGTGCTCCACCTTGAGACCGGTTTTGACCTGCCCCTGGGATACGAGCCAGGAAGGCTGGCGAACGACGTAGTCGGGATAATCCACGCGGCGGGGCAGCAGCGCCCGGTCGGGCAGGACCGCGACTTTGGCCGCGGCGGTCTTGGGGATTGGCTCGGTGCGCCAGCGGCTGTAGCCGGGCGCAAGCTGGTAGGCCTCCGAGAAGGGGCGTTGAAAGCTGTAGCGCTGTACCTTTTGCACCCGCTCCGGCAGCAGCAGGGCGGTGAACGGCTCGCCTTTGCCGCCCGTGGCGGCCAGAACCCGGCCGCCCGCGATGACTTCGGCCTGCAGGAAGGAGGGCTGGTCCAGCAGGTAATAGCTGTTGGCGTTGTAGCCGGCCACCTCGAAGGCGACGACGTTTGCGCCCGGCTTGAGCTTGTCGGTGAGGTCCCACTCGTCCACCCGGAAAAAGCCATGCGGGCCGCGGGCGGGGCCGTGTGCCAGGAACTGGCCGTTAAGAAAAACCCGGTAGATCGAGCTGCCCGTGGCGCGCAGCAGAACCTTGTCCCGCGCGGGCGCGTTGAAGCTGGCGCGGAATCCGACGGTGATGTTCTTCTCGGTCTCGCGCCCTTTGGGCCAGAGCGGTTTGGCGGCCACAAAGGACGGCGTCGCGGCGGCGAGGTTCGCGCCCGCCAGAAGCAGGCCGAGCAGCGGCAACGTCCAGGCCGCCGCGCGGGCAGCCGCTTTAATGGGCGATCCGATAAGGCAATAAGTCGTGGGCTTCATGTCGTCCGCCCATTGAAGCCTGAATTGCGCCCGGGCCCAATTAAAAAAGGTGGCCCGCGCTTTGGCACCCCGCCGCAACGACGGCCCGGGGTACAAAGGAAGGGGGCCTCCAGGCCCCCTTTCTGGCTTCGCGGGAAACCTTCAACCAAAGGCTGAAGGGGAAGCCGTAGGAGCCTCAACTTTATTGCACGCCCCCAGGTTGTCAAGGGGGGAACCCGGCAGATGCGGCCAGGCGGCGGCTCTCAAGTTGCGGCGGAAACACGACCGAGGGAGGAGCCATTGGGCACGGCCAACGCTTTGCGGGCGGGATTGCCTGGCGATTGGTTGACAGTTTTACGGGCGCTGGCGGGTCGCCCAAACCGGAACAATTCAGATTTCAACCTCAATTCGCCTCCACAGAACGTGTAAGCCCCCGGTTTTAAGAGCGGAAGGCATTCGGAATCCGGCGGCCAACCCGTTGAATCCACCAACCCAACAGTTCCTTGAGGCCCTCCGCTGGCCTGTCAGGCCCGTTTCGACCCCAGTAGAGCGAGGGCACAGGCTTGAACTGTGCAACGTCAACGTTTCAGATAAAACATTCGCGAAGCCAAAACCCATCCGAACGCCCGTCCACCCGTGAAAACTCCCTTTTTATCAGCCTTGGTTCCATAACCAACTGTTTTTACGGAACTTAATAATAATACCCCCATCCTCCCTCCTCATTTCGCCCTTTCCAAGCACCTATATCTATTATCCAGATCCCTTGAAAATACCCTGCTTCCAAGCCGTGTACAAGGGGTGTACAAGGGATGCTCAACGGGAGTCCATAGGCTTTTAGCTGGTACACCCGTTGAGCATCCCTTGTACACCCCTTGTACACGGCCTGGAGGCAGGGTAAAGCCAAGGTGGTTCCGGGGTATGCCGAAGTCGGCATGATTCTGCCTCTGTTTTACCCCTCTCTATAGCTAAACCATTGATTTTACCGACGAAAGGCTCGGGGTTCAGCAGCCATGCCCTTGAATTTACTAAATAAAGTGTTCGCCGGGGCTACGGTTTGGACGGTCAGGCCGCCTGGGCTCTGATAGAACGAGGGCAGACGGGTGAACTGCTTAACTGAATCGTTCCGGATTAGAGTGTGCGGCCGGAGGATGCGCCGGGGGGCGACGTGTCAGGGTGGATGGATTCGTAATCGGGGAGATAAGCGCGGAGCAGGGATTTGAAGAGCTTGCCGTGGTTTGGGACTTTCAGGTGCAGGAGCTCGTGGACAATGACGTATTCCCGCAATCGCGCCGGCTGGGTCAGGAGATCGAGGCTGAAAGTGACGATGCCGGAACTGGAACAGGATGCCCACTTCCGGCGCATGGCCTGCAGGCGGACCTGGCGGGGCGTGACGCGGATGCGCTGGGTCCAGCGGGCAACCTGTGAACGGAAGGCTGCGCGTTGAGGGTTGGGGAGTGAGGGTGGCCGGTTTGGTGAGCCGGCCGTGCCCGATTGGGGAGGCGCGAGGGGAGCCCAGGCCGGGCTGGCCCATGCCCCTGCCGGGCTTGTGCGCTCCTTTTTACGCCGGTTGCCGCGAGGGTGGGGAGTGCTCATCGGGCGCTGACTTTGATGAGGCGGTCGGCGACTTCGACCATCGCCTTGCCTTGGATCACCGGCAGCAGGAGCTTGTAGAGCTCGGCCTTTAGCTGGCGCAGTTCGTCGGCGTTGGCGTTGAAGTTGGGGAACCGGCGAAACGGCTGGGCGATGGCCTGGGCCAGTTGCTTCGGGTCTCGGTAAGTCAGGCGCTTGAGTTCCCAGTAGAGGGGGAAGGTGAGGTCGTCAAGGCCGGTCTCCTTTTTGGCCTTCCCGGCTTCGAGGGCCTCATGGGCGAGGCGCTCCAATTGCTGGCGGGCTTCCTCGGTGGTGATCTGGCGCTCGTCGTATTGGTCGCGGATGGTTTCGGCGCGCTCGCCTATGGTAATCAGGTACGGGGCGGTGGTTCCTTTCTCGTTGACGGTGGTCCGGATGCTCCTGGCGAGGTTGATGACCTTGTTGGTATCGGAGGACTGACTCTGGCGCAGCGCTTCCAGCATCTTCTCGTCAATGACGACGGGCTTGGAGAGAGTGGCGAGCCCGGAGTTGCCGGCGGTCTCCCGGATGAGCTGCTCGGTCTTCCTGGCGACATCGCCCAGGAACGAGGTCTTTACGCCGTAGGCATTGCGCACGACCTCGTAGAGGGCCGCGAGCTTGCCGTAGTTCTCGATATGATCCCGCAGGCCGGGATCGGGCGAGAGGATTTCGTAGAGGTTCTCCAATTCCTTGTAGAACTTGTAGAACGCGTCACGGGCCTTTTTGTCCGCCAAGGCGTCAATGGCGCGCTCGACGGCTTTGTCATCCATCCTGCCGGTGGCGAGGGCAAGGTATTCTTTGGCCGGGCCGGTCATGCGCCGGATGAAGTCGGCAAAGAGGACGTCGAGGTTTTCGACGACGCCCGAAACGTCTTGGGAGTCGAAGGCCAGGGCCTTCTTGAGTTTTCCCAGCACGCCGACGAAGTCCACAATGACGCCGCAAGGTTTGCGGCGATCTCCGCCGTCCGGGTTTTGTTCTTCGAAGGGGCGGTTGACCCGGGCGAGGGCCTGGAGGAGGACGTGGTCGCGCATGGGCTTATCCAGGTACAGGCAGAACAGGGCCGGCGCGTCGTAGCCGGTGAGGAGCTTGTCGGTGACGATCAGAATCTGCGGCGGGTGGCCCGGGCGGAGGAAATTCTGGCGTGCGGCTTTCTCGTCGCGCTCGCTCAACTGGTGCCTGGCCACGAGGGGCAGCTTTTCGGCGTCGTTGTGGACTTGGATGTAAACGGGGCAGGACCATTCCGGGGGCAGGTGTTGGTCGAGTTCCTGTTTGTACCGGGCGCAGGCCTCGCGATCCACGGCGACCAGGAACGCCTTGTAGCCCAGCGGCTGAACCTTGGTTTGGAAGTGGCCGGCGACGAACCTGGCGACGGCTTTGACGCGCTGGTCTGACTTGAGGAACGCCTTGAGCTTGACGGCGCGGTCGAGAATGCGGTTGAGGTCTTCGACATCGGCGACGCCCTCCGCCTCGGTGATCTTGAGAAACTCGGCTTCAAGGAGGTCGTCGGGCAGGCAGATTTCATTGGGGGCATGGGTGTAACGCAGGGGGAGGGTGGTTCCATCGGCGATGGAGTCGGCGATGGAATACTTGTCCAGGTAGCCCGGTCCGTCCTCCTTGCCGAAGACCTTGAAGGTGCCCTTGCCGTAGGCGGTGAGGTCAATCGGGGTCCCGGTGAAGCCTATGAGGGTGGCGTTGGGAAGGGCGGCCAGAAGGTAGTTGCCGAGATCGCCCCCGGTGGCGCGGTGGGCCTCGTCTATGAGGACGAAGATATTCTTCCGGAGGGAGAGGTCTTTATCCGCGCGGTCGAATTTGTGAATCATCGTGACGATGAGGCCGCGGAAGTCGGATCGGAGCAACTCGACGAGGCGGGCCTTGCTGTGGGCGCGCTCGATTTTGATGTCCCGGCTCTGGAGCTCGCCGAGCAGCCGCTCGACCCAGCCCATGAGCTGGCCCTCCAGTTCGTTGCGGTCTATGACGAGGAGGACGGTGGCTTTTTCGAAGGCGTCCGGCCGCTCGAGGATGAGGCGGGCGGCGGTGATCATGGTGAACGTCTTGCCGGAGCCCTGGGTATGCCAGACCAGGCCGGTCTTTTTGGCGGCGTCGGCACAGCGGGCAACGACCTTCCGGGCCGTGCGGGCCTGGTGCTGGCGCAGGACGGTTTTCTGGAGCTCGTCGTCCTTCACGTAGAAGAGGATCCAGTCTTTGAGCATGTCCAGGATGTGGCGCGGCGCAAAGAAGGCTTTAACCTTGGCTTCGTAGTTGGATTTCTCCGGGTGCTTCCAGGGGAAGATGTTTTTCCGGTCGAGGTTCCACGTGACGCCGTAGAAGAATTCAATCAGGTGGCTGAAGTCAAAGACCTGGGGGGCCGTGACCATTTCGGGCGTTTCTTTGTGGTAGCGCCGGACCTGGGAGAGGGCCTCTTCCATGGCGTTGTGCTTTCGGGCGCTCTTGCATTCGACCAGGGCGACCGGGATGCCGTTGATCAGGAAAACGTCGTCGGCCCGGTTTGTTTTGGCGCCGTTGGTGTATTGCCACTCCTCGGTGACGTGGAACTGGTTTTGGGCGGCATCGCCGAAATCAATGAGGGTGACGTTGCGCTGGCGTTTCTCGGCTTCGACGTAAACCGAGCGCTCGCCGCGGAGCCAGGCCAGAATCTCCGAGTTGCCTTCGATGTTGTTGCGGACCGATTCAAGCCGGTGGATTACGTCGTCGGCCAACTCGGGGGTGATGACGCCCGGGTTGAGGGCCTGCAGCCTGGCCTTTAGCAGGTCGTAGAAAAACAGGCCGGACTCACCGCGCCGCAGGGTGGTGGCTTCTTCTTGGGGGACGATGGTCCAACCCGCCAGGCCGGCGTAGCGGGTGAGCGGGTGCTGGACGGTGGCGGATTCGGTGCCGAGGTTTGCGGGCATGGCTTAAAGCGGTTGAGGGTGGAACGTTGAAGGTTGAGAGCAGGGATCACCGCGAAACTGACGAAAAATGCAGTTACAGAAGGAGGAACGGATTATGCTGTAAGGCGCTGAAGAAAGTAGAAAGAATCTGCGAAAAGTGCTTGAAACGGTTCGCGGAATAGACCATGCTTTCTGTGGCCGGGTGCTGCATGTCAGCTCGATAGGGTACGCCCCGCCTGACCGGATTTGTTCTCTGCCAGTGGCAGTAGAACCTAAAAAGGCCTCCGCGGAGCCAGCCTGGCGAATCCGCGGTTTTTCTTTGTAACGGTTTAGCTCCATCTGGGGGATTTGCGGATCATCTGGAGGGTGCGAGGGGTGTCGGCGAGATAGGCGGTGATGAAATTGGCCCTGGCGGTGCCGGTGATGGCAATGACAACGACGTAGTTGCCGGAGACGACGCAGACGCGGCGGCGGCGGGTGTAGGACTTGGAGTTTTTGTCCCAACCAACATAGAGGTCCGCGGAGGGATCCTGAAGCGCAGCTTTGATCCAGTCCATCCGCTGTGTCCGGGATGAGGAGAGTGTATCCTTGATGCCTCGCGTTTGCTGCTTTCGAAGAAACAGTGGTCGAAGTCGGATTTCCGAAAGCGCACCAAGATGGCATCGAATGTGGCAATGGGGCTAACGCAGTAAACAGCCTTGAAGTGCGCGCGGCAGGCTGCCTCGCTTGCGAAGGTGCGGAGGGGCGGCAGGCTCATCTACCAGCCTCCCCCAAGGCGATAACAAAGACGTTGAATTTAGTGGGGCCTCTCGGCGTGGGGCCGATTTGGTGCCCGAGCTTGAATTCAAGGAACTGAATCAGACGCTCCTTGGCGGAGTTCGGGGTGGTGGACTTGTTTAGCCTGGCAGCCGCAGCGCCCGTGAGGACGTCGGCGATTTGGATTAGAACGGACTCATGGGACGGGATGCCTTGAACGGCGGCGATAGTAGCGGAGCGATTGGCGTTGGCGAGGCAGCGTTGCAGCACGTGCAGGCGGCGCATGTTGCGATTGCGCTTATGATCGCAGAAGATGGTATATTCGTTGAAGTCGTCAATCCAGTGGAGGAGGAGATGATAATAGAACTTGTAGAAGCCGAGTTCCTGGTCGTCATTGTGGTACCTCTCTAAATCCACCTCGCGGCGGTCCACGGCAATGCAGCGAAAACGGAGACGGTCTCCCTGGCTGAAGAAGAGGTCAATGAGGGCCTGGTAAAAGGAGAGGCGAGCTGGAGAGGTCTTTTGCCATTTGAACTCCGGTCCGATCTTGTGTCTGTCGCGAAGCGCGTGGATAGATGCTTTGAGGGGGGCGCGGTCCTCCCGGGGCACCCAGAGACTGCCGATGACCAAGTACGTGGCGGAAGGAGATTCGGAGGAGAAAAGGTCCGGGCGGGACTCATCGCAGTAAACGTCAAATTTCATGGTTACCCTTATATGTAGTCAATTATGTCGGAGGCTAACTGGCGGCGGAGAATGGAAAAGCGGTCGGCGGGAATGTCCAACTCGGTCAGGATGCACATCTGGAAGATGAGGCGGAGCTTCTCGTTCAGGCGCAGGAGTTTGGCGCCGGAGAGGACGCGACCGCCCTGTTTGATCGTGGGGTCATGATGGGTGTAATAGTTGCGGTTGTCTTTGACATCCTCGGCGAAGGCGGCGGCGTCGGAGACCAGTCCGGTCAAGTAAGGCAGGAACTGCTGGGCCAGGGCCAGGATGCGACTCGCGAATCTCTGCCTGCCGAACTTGGTGCCATGGTAAGCCTCCAGCGCCTGGGTCAGGCAAAGGTGTTCGATGGAATCGGGCAGGCGATGGTAAACCGTGGTGCTGTAGCAGCGAATGGCTTCTTCGTAGGCGCGGCAGAAGTCCAGCCAAGCGGCGAAAAGGGCGGCGAAGCGTGGTTGGACATCCGGGAAGCGGAAGACCCAGCGCGGGTCTGATTCAACGGGCTCGCGGATGATGGAGGTCCAGACTTGGATGTCGTGGGGATGGAAGGAGCCATTGTGGGTGAGGCCGTGGCCGTCCTTTCCGGCGGCCATCGAGAGCATATACACCGGGGCGAGTGTGGCAAAGTGGAGCAGGTTGCGAAGGGCCGACATCAGTTCGTTGCATTCCGCAAGGCCAAGCCCTTTGGGGGACTTGAAAGAGAGGCGGATATCCTCACGGACGGTGCGCTCGCTGCGGTGCGTGTGTCGCGAGTGCGACGGTTGGATTTCCAGCGTCAGGCCGGGGTTGATGGTAAAGGTTTGGTCGTCTGGCCGCCGGTAGGTGACGAGGTGATGGTCGAGGGTGTTCTTCGGGTCGCGAACAAAGCCGGTAATGCCGAGCCACTCGTAGAGGTGCTGCAACCTGAAGGTGAGGGTGTTAACCAGGAAATCGGCTGGCGCGGCTAGTTCCAAGCCCAAGACAGCGTAGCCAGCGCCGAATTCCATTTGTGTCATCGCCAAGCCGCCATGGGTGCGTGGCCAACTGGGGAAGAGGAGCGTGACGGGCTTGCCTTGGTCGTCGTGGCCGTGGATGACGGGCGGCGCCTTCATTTCCAGCATGCCAAAGCAATTCCTGGCGACGGACACCTTGAGGCGAGGCGACTTGGCTGGCTCCAACGTCAACGTGCCGATCCATTTGTCGTCCGGCTTGTCGGACGCCCACCATTGACCACGGATTTTGCGCTTCTCGCTCATGCCGTCACCTCGCTGGTGTCTATGTCGAGTTTGTCCACGCGGATTTGGGCGGTCATCAACTGGTGCAGGAGGGTTTGGAATAAATCCGACAGGGCGGCACGCTTGCGCTCGTGGAGGCTGATCTTTCGGTCTAGGGTGTGGAGGATGTCAGCAATTTCCTTTTGCTCGTCCGGCTCCGGCCTGAGAACGGGAAAGGCACGGAGCTTGGTGGTGTTGATGCAAGCCAAGTTTGTGGTCTTGTGCGCGACCGTGAGGAAGTAGGCTTTACCGTAAGGGCTTTGGGCGAGGTAGGCAAAATAGCGGGGGCATAGGACATCGCGGTTGACTCGCACCGCAAAAACGTGGTTTTGGTGGATGCAGGGGTGGATTTGGTCCTCCCAAATGAACCCGCGGCCGAGTTTGTCAAAATCTCCTCCTTCGGTCAGCACGACGTCACCGTTCTGGAGTCGGTAGCCGTCGAGCTCGTCGCGGTAAATACGGAGTGTTTTGATCTCAGTCAGGTCCAGGTGGCCGTCTTGGACGTTAGCGACGCGAAGGTATGGGACATCGAGCGCCTCCTCTGGAGGCACGGTGCGACCTTTCGTTGCTCCGGTTTGGACGTGCGCCCACGCGGACAGAGGTTTGATTTCCCATTCTCGTGGGACCATCCCGTAGGGTGTCTCTTTTTGAGGGCCGCTGCGTAGCCCGCAGGTGAAGAGCCGACGCATGGCGGCCTGTTTGAGTTCGCGGGTGGTGGCGATGAGCTTTTCCTCGACTTCGATGGCGCGCTGGATTTTCCAGAGGATGGCCGCGATTTTTTCCTGTTTGCGCTTTGGTGGAACCTCCCAGCCAAAGCCAGCGAGGCCGTGCCATGATGTGCGTGGATGATTGACGCCATTGGTTGTTTGGTCTGCGTGGGTCCGGAACTCAGCAGCGTGAATGAGGGCAAGCAGATACGTGGGACAGACATCGGATTTGGCGCGGAAGACAAGGATGTCGGTGGAGCAGATGCCGTCGAAGGGGGCAATGACAGCCTTATCCAAATAGGGACGAAGTTTTCCGTAGAGAATGTCGCCTTTGCGGAAGCGAGTTTTTGCGCTCTGTACATCAGCGGGGCTGCCGTGGCGCCTCAGAAAAAACGTGCCGCTGCCGATGTGCTCAAGTCCAACATAGAACGATGCGCCGCTGGTCGCGGGAGAACATTGGTCTTGAATGCAAACGCAAAGGTCGGAAAATGCCTTCATGCTTGGGTAGAGTTGACTCGGTTGGCGAGGGCTTTGAGTTGTTTGAAGATGGGCGCAAGGTCGGCAGCGGCGGCGGCTTCTTCGGCACATGCCTCATCGTATTCTTCCAAAGCGAGCGCGAGGGTCTTGATCTTGAAACCACCGCTGGTCGCGATATATCGCGTCGGCGACAGGTTGAAATCATTTTTAGCGGCTTCGGCGGTGGTGATGACATTCACGAAGCCCTCTACGTTCTGGCCGGCATTGAAGGCGTCGGCAATTCGCCGGATGCTTTCCTGGGGGATGAAGTTTTTGGGCTGGCCCTTTTTGAACTCACGGCTGGCGTTGACCAGCGTGATTTTGCCGCGCCGGTCTTTGGGTTTTTGCTTGCGGAGCACGATGATGATGCCGGCCGCCGGGGTGTTGTAGAAGAGGTTGTCGGGAAGCAGGATGACGCCGTCAATCAGGTCCTGCTCGACGAACCACTTGCGGATGTTGCGCTCCTTATCTTCGTTCCTGCTGCCGCTGCCGCGGGTGACGGCGCCGGTGTCGAGGACTACCGCGGCGCGGCCGGCGTCTTTGAGGAGGGCGGCGGTGTGCTGGAGCCAGGCCCAGTCGCCCTTGCCAGTGGTGGTGCCGCCCTGGGATTCGAAGCGGTTGAAGGGGTCGTTTTCGAAGGTTTTTTCGTCGAACGGCTGGTTCCACATGGGATTGGCGACGACGATGTCGAACTTCTTGAGGCTGGTGTCGCTTTCGCGGAACTTGGGATTGGTCATGGAATTGCCGCGGACAATTTCGCCGTCCATGTCGTGGATGACCATGTTCATGCGGGCGATGGCGTAGCTGGAGCCGGTGAGTTCCTGGCCGTAGAGCTTGAGGGGGCGGGAGACTTTGCGGTCGGTCTGGATGAGGGCCAGCTCGCATTTGATGAGCAGGCCGGCGGAGCCGCAGGCGTAGTCGCAGACCTCCTCGCCCTGGCGGGGGTTGACGATCCAGGCGATGAGCCAGCCGACTTCCTGGGGGGTGAAGAACTCGCCGGCGCTCTGGCCCTGGCTCTCAGCGAACTTTCGCAGGAGGTATTCGTAGGCGCGGCCGAGGAAGTCGGGCTCCACGTCGCGAAGGCCGAGGCGGTAGCGGGGGTCGGAGAGAGTTTCGATGACGCCGGAGAGGGCCTGGTCGCTGATTTCGCGTTCGCCGTGGGGGGCGGCGTTGTAATCCACGATGTCAATGACGCCGGCGAGTTTGGCGGCGTTGGCCTTGGCGATGGCGCGGACGGTCATGGTGAGCTGTTCGCCGAGGGTTTTGGGGGTATTGTCCTTCGGCCAGTTGAATTGCTCGCGGCGGCTGACGACCGGCCAGCGGCACTCGGGGGGCAGGTAGAAGCGGACGAGGGAGGGATCGGTCTCCAGGACGGCCATCGCGGTTTCCTGATCGCCGTAGGTTTCGACCAGGCGCTTGACCTCGTCGTCGAAGACGTCGGAGAGGCGCTTGATGAAGATGAGGGGCAGGATGTAGTCCTTGAACTTGGGCGCGTCTTTCTCTCCGCGGATGGAGCAGGCGGCGCCCCAGAGCATCTGTTCCATGGATTTGTGGCTGAGGACGGTGCTGCGGGTGGTGCCGCGCTTGCGGCGGCGGGGCCCGGGGGGTTCATCAGCGGCGCGCAGAACAAGAGGCTCGCCGCCGACTTCATCGGCCAGCTTGTTGATGGCCTCGCGCGCGGCACCCTGGGGCCGGGCTTTGCCGTTTTCCCAACGGTTGACGGTAGCGAAGGAGACGTTGAGGTGCTGGGCGAGTTCTTCCTGGCTGAACTTGAGCCGGGAGCGGAGTTCCCGAATGAGGGCAGCGGTATCTTCGCGGTTCATGAAGCGCAATATATGTTATAGCATAATTGGGTCAATGAGTAAGGTTTGCACTAATTTTCGTGTTTGCAATGGTCGGATTGAACGGGTTTGCGAGTTTAAGCGGGTTGCGATTCAGGCGGGCTGATCCATACTCCGCAAACCAGCGACGTCCGGTTTGAGGCACCCTTGTTCGCCAAATGAGGGGTAATAGGACGCGGCCAGTGCTTTGCGGGCGGGCTGGCTAAGCCGAAACAGTTTACATTCTAATTCCATTTCATCTCCTCTGAATGCGTAAATCCTTGGTTTTACGGGGAAAGGTATTTGAGGTTAATTGTTACGCCGTTGAATCCATTAACCAAGAGGGGTGTTGGGGCTGCGATTTGGGCTGCCAGACCCTCCCGGGGGCCGATGGGGCGATGGCGCATGGTTGGATTTTCCAACTGAAACGTTCCGGCTGAGCCGCGGTTGACCGGTTGGCGGGTGGGCGCGGTTGGGCTGCGAGGGCGGGGCGGAGGCGCTTTTCGGTCGTTGCAAGGAATCTCTGCTTGCTGCGCCGGAGGGTTTATTGCTAAAAGGAAGCCCGCAACAACATGACGCCAGCTACTACCGCTTCAACCGA
>MTKY01006040.1_pt1 | contig 11727 bp, 8 predicted proteins | sample 1042731 | NCBI WGS metagenome assembly MTKY01 (sample SAMN06212206, study PRJNA360538) | anaerobic digester metagenome | biome: Wastewater treatment plant; material: sludge; isolation source: anaerobic digester fed with sludge from wastewater treatment plant | place: Denmark: WWTP Soeholt ... | reverse complement strand
AGTAGGTTCGCTGTTTTGGAGCACACGCTCAGAGGAGATGCTTATCGTATAGACCAATCTTACCGTTCACCTGGGTTCAGAGGATTTTCTAGGAGAAAAGGCCACAAGACAATGCTTCGAAGAAACCGCACACTGTTGATCGTCCTGCTGGTCGCTCTGCTGATGGCACCTATGAGCGGCATGGCAGTGCACGGTCAAGATGCTGAGACCAAGGACCTGGTAATCGGCGACGTGTTCATTGTTGCCACCGGGCTTGGCCCCCCAGGCATCGGCACGTTCTTTAGCTTCCGCATCACTCATGCGGCCTATGACAGCCTAACCGGCTGGGACGCCCTGGCTATTGCGGCTGGCGAGCAGCCTGAGCCTATGCCCGATGTGGCTGAGTCGTGGGAAATCTCGGATGACGGGCTGGTCTATACCTTCAAGCTGCGGCCCGGCATTCTCTTTAGCACAGGCCGTCCCCTCACGGCTGAGTCGGTCAAGGGATCATTCGAGCGCGCCATTGAAGTGATCGAGAACATTGGCCTCGCTTCGCAGTTCCCCTGGACTGACCAGATTGCTTCTATCGAAGTGCTGGATGAGCTGACCGTCCGTTTCACCTTTATTACGCCATACGCTCCCTTCCTGGCCACGATTTCGAGCGGCTTCTTCGCCATCGTTGACCTGGAAGAAGTGTTCGCCCACGAGGTTGACGGAGACCTAGGCGCTGGCTGGCTTTCCTACAACTCGGCTGGCAGCGGCCCTTACACCTTCACCGAAGAAGACTATCAGGTAGATCAGCGGCTGGTCATGCACCTCAACCCCTACTACTGGGGCGGCGCGGATGGTGTCCAGCCCTGGGCGGATCGCCTTATCTTCCTGCACGTGCCGGAGAACGCCACCCGCGAGCTGATGCTGGCTGGCGGTGAGCTGGATCTCGCGCTCTACCTGGACCCGGTCAACCTGCGCACGCTCGAAGCGTCCAGCCCGGACGTGAGCATCAACACCTTCGCTTCCGCCATGACCTGCAACCTGATGGTTGATCTGCGCATCGAGCCGCTGCAGGCGGGCCATCCGAAGGTACTGCAAGCTCTCCGCTACGGGATTGACTACGAGGGCTTCCTCAACGTCCTGGGCGGCGGCTACGGCTCCGTGCAACAGAGCCTGATCCTGCCGGGAATGCTCGGCTATGAAGAGGAAACGGCTCACTACTACACCTACGATCCTGACAAGGCCAAGCAGTTGTTGGCCGAGGCCGGCTATCCCGATGGCTTCAAGGTCACTCTGCTGAGCCGTCCGGGTGCTTGCGGCGCCATCAGCTATCCGGCAACGATGGAATGGTGGCAGCAGAACCTGGCCAAGATCGGTATCGAGGCGGAAATCGTCGAGACCACTGGCACCAACTTCTGGGGCCTGGTGCACGACAGCGAGGGCAAGCTGCGCGACTTTGGGACTTCGGGCCTGGGTGCGACGTACTTCGACGCAGACCAGCCGGCGACCATGCGCGCGACCTACGAGCTGAACCAGCTTGGCTGGATGGCTGTTGACCCAGAAGCCGCGACTCGTGCGGCTGAGCTTACCGCTCTGGGCCAGCAGACGATGGACCCGGTAGAGCGGCACAAGATCTACGCCGAACTGTCGCGGCTGATGGTGGAAACTGGCCCGTACCTGACGGTAGTCCAGGTTGATGATGTCGTTGCGGCGGCACCAGGTGTGGCCGGGATCTACGCCGTGCCGGGCCATTTCCCCATCGACTTCAAGTATATCGTCAAAGAGTAATCCCGCTAAGTAAGACCCAGGGGGCTGGCTGGGCCAGCCCCCTGGTCCCTTGCGTCAGGCTTATTGGGTTCTCTACAGCAAGCCGTTTTCTGAGAAACGGTCAGGTACTTGGATTATGTCAAGGTTCATCGCTAGACGGCTGTTCCTCCAGACCTTCGTCCTGCTAGGACTGTCCGTGCTGACTTTCGTCCTGATGTTCCTGGTGCCCGGCGATCCGGCAGCGTCTGTGGTCGTCTGGTCGGCAGGCGGAGTCAGCCAAGAGGCTTACCAGGCGTTCCGCGAGATGTGGGGGCTGGACAAGCCGCTGCACGAGCAGTACCTCCACTACATGGGCAACCTGCTCCGAGGCGATCTCGGCAAGTCTATGGTCTCCAACGGCCCCATTGCCAGAGACCTCGCCGCGTTCTTTCCAGCTACCGTAGAGCTGGCGATCGTCTCCACACTCTTTGCGCTCGTGGTGGGAATCCCTGCCGGGATTGCCGCAGCCCTGTACCGGAACTCGCTGGTAGATCATGCGACGCGCGTGATATCGCTCCTGGGCGTCTCGATGCCGATCTTCTGGCTGGCCGTCATGGGCATCTACTTCTTCTTCTTCAAATGGAAAATCCTGCCGTCCTCGCAGCGCATCGCCATCAGCCTGACACCGCCACCTACCGTCACTGGGCTGTACACAGTGGACGCGCTGCTGGATGGAGACCTGGTCGCCTTCAAGTCCGCCCTGAATCATCTGATTTTGCCGAGCGCGGTGCTGGCGCTTTCGGCGGTGGCCCTCATCGCGCGCGTCACGCGGGCCAGCATGTTGGAAGTGCTGCGCCAGGACTACATTCGCACGGCCCATGCGAAGGGCCTGCGACCGCGCACCGTTGTGGTGCGCCATGCCCTGCGCAACGCGCTGATCCCGACGACCACCGCGACCGGGCTGATGATCGGCGGGCTGCTGTCGGGCGCTGTCCTGACGGAGACGATCTTCGCCTGGCCGGGCATCGGGCGCTATGCCGTGAATGCCATCTTCTACATGGATCGACCGGTGGTGATGGGCGTGACTCTGCTGATCGGAGTCGTGTACTCCCTGGTCAATCTGACGGTGGACATCGTCGTTGCTTTCCTGGATCCAAGAGTTGAATACTGAGCATTTGCCGGAGAATAGACCTTGTCTGCTGAAGCTGAGATCCGCCCACTTGCAGCATCGCTGAAGGCTCCTGGAGCGAATCGATCACTGCCTGCGCGGATCGCGCGCGGCTTGCGCGCCCAGCCGACCGGCCTGGTAGGGCTGCTGCTGATCCTCATTTACCTCGGTGTGGCCCTGTTGGGCAAGCATATTGCGCCCTACCCCTACGACGAGATGGGAGTGGGGCCTCTGCTGGCGGGGCCGAGCAGTGACCACCTATTCGGCACCGACGAGTTTGGCCGCGACGTGTTCAGCCGGGTGATTCTAGGAGCGCCGATCAGCCTGCGCGTGGGATTGTTCGTGGTTGTCCTGGCCACGCTGTTGGGGTCGGCGATCGGCCTCATCAGCGGGTTCGCGGGGGGCTGGCTGGACGAAATCCTCATGCGCATCACGGATATTTTCCTGTCGGTTCCGGCCATGATCCTGGCCGTCACGGTCTCCATTGCGCTTGGGCCGAGCATCACCAACCTGACCATCGGCATTGCCCTGGCCCGCTGGACGCTCTACGCCCGGCTGATGCGCAGCGAAGTGCTGACCAGGAAAACCGAGGATTACGTGCTGGCGGCCCGCTCGCTTGGCGCTTCGCCCAGGCGATTGTTGCTGACTCATATTCTGCCCAACAGCTACACCAGCGTGCTGGTGCAGGCAACCCTGGATTTTGGCCAAGCCATCCTGTTTGCAGCCGGTCTCAGCTTCATCGGGGCAGGCGCTCAGCCGCCGTCACCGGAATGGGGCGCGATGGTCGCCAAGGGCCGTGACTTCATCCGGGTGGGCTGGTGGGTAGCTGCGTTTCCTGGCCTGGCGATCTTCGGCCTCGTCCTGGGCTTCAATCTGTTGGGCGACGCCGTGCGCGACGCGCTCGACCCGCGCCTGGTGGAATGATGGGCCTGTCCGGGCGACTTGAGCCTGGCAGGCCGATCAGCAGGTGGGCCGGGCGCTACTGTGGAGGGAACATGAAATAAACCCCAAAGAGGATGCTCGCGAGTGGCAAAGTCACCGCGTAAGAGTGTCACGAGCTATCAGTAGCCACATCTACACCCTGGGTATCAGGACACATTTCAGGAGGATATCATGGATTGGGATGCAGTAAAGGACGTAATTCGCGGGCCAGCGGCGCTGCAGATGCCGCCGTTCAACGACGACCTGAGCTTGAACGTTGAAGAGCTGAAGAAAGTCATCCGGCGGCTGTACGATGCTGGTTTTCGCCGGAGAAAGGGCTTCCTCATCTGCCCTAGCGGTACCGGCGAGTTCATGAGCCTGACTCTGGACGAGCATGTGCAGATGGTGAAGGCCGGCGTTGAAGCGACGGATGGCGAGCTGCCAGTTGTGGCTGGCATGGCTACCGCCAGGCTGCACGAAGCGATTGAGATGGCCCAGGCGCTGAAGGACGCTGGCGCAACGGCTGTCATGGTCCCGCCGCCCTTTTACTACATGCTGGACGAGGACTCGTTCTTCAACTGGTACCAGCGGCTGACCTCAGCCGTTGAGATCGGCGTGATGATCTACGATCAGACCTGGCGCAATCTGGGCACCGGTGTTTCCCTGCGCATGATGGAGCGTCTGTCGGCGCTGCCCAACATGGTCAGCCTGAAGTACGGCAACTGGGTCACCTACACGGATCTGCTGCTCGCGCTGCAGCGCTTCTCGAAGCGTTTCTCCTTCATTGACGTTTCGCTCGCGATGACCTCCACCATCAGCCACATTCATGGCGCGCAGGGCTACATCGCTGGGCCGGGCACCGTCTGGCCTGAGTTCGAGCTGCACCGCTGGGAACTGATGGAAGCGGGCAAGTACGTCGAGGCCGAGCAGTTCGGCGCGCGCATGGTACCGTTCATGCACCGCTACCTGACCGGTGACGAGTTCGGCGGCGACTTCGTCTTCCACGATGGCGCAACTTTCAAGGCCATGTTGGAGTATGTTGGGCTGTACGGCGGCCCGGTGCGGCCTCCGTTCCGCGTGCTGAGCAAGCAGGAAAAAGACGACCTGTTTGCCATGCTGGACACGATTGACTTCACCATCCCCAGCTAAAGTGCAGGAGTGAAGCAGCCCCTGACAACCAGGGCGCTCGCTGTCTTCGGGCACAGTCGCCCTTGAGCAGCCCGATGTCAGGGGAGGCTTCGTAGGGACAGACGTTACCAGTGACAAGACACGATGGTGCGTACAGGGGTGCTGCTCTGTGCGCCCCCGTAGGGGCGTATGCTATACGCCCCTACGATGACCTCACCCCCGCCCGGCCCGCTAACCCAGGCTTCGCGTCCCCTCTCCATGCGCATGGCAGAGGAGACAGGCCGGACGCGGCGAGGCCGGGGGTGAGGTCATTCGCTTCTGCCAGACGAGTCATGAACACGACGCGATTGGGTTATCATAGCAGGCTATCTGGGACAAAGCCCTTGAGCGTGTCGTGCTGGCTCACAGAGTATTTCGACGCTGCTGAGTCTCTGCAAAGTGGTGCTGACGCCTTGAATGGTAACCGGAGGGAATGTCGTGGACTGGACCGAGACTAAAGAGCTTCTTCGCGGGCCGGCGGCGCTCGTGATGACTCCTTTTCACCAAGACCTGAGCCTGAATCTCGAAGCACTTACTCAGAACATACGCTATATGACCGATGCCGGGCTGCAACGGGGCCGGGGATTCCTGGTGGTGCCCTGTGGCACCGGTGAGTACGTCAGCCTGACCAGAGACGAGCACCGGCTGCTGGTGGAGACTGCCGTCCGCGCTACCGATGGGACAGTCCCTGTCGTGGCCGGAGTCGGCACGTGCAGCTATCTGGACGCCATCGAGATGGCGCAAACCGCCCAACAGGCTGGCGCGTGCTGCGTCATGGTTCCTGCGCCGTTCTATTACGAGCTGGACGAGGAAGTCTTCTTCAACTGGTACGCCACGCTCGCCAAGGCGGTGACCATCCCGATCATGGTCTACGACCAGGTTTTCCGCCGCGCGAGCCTGGGGGCCGGGCTGCGGCTGGAAGGCATTGCCCGCCTCGCTGAAATCCCCAGCCTCATCTCGTTCAAGTACGGCTGCCCCGCGCAGCATCTCGACATGGTTCCGGCGCTGGACCAGTATGCAGAGCGCTTCGCCTTCATTCACGGCTCGCCCGACTTCACATCAATCATCTCGCACATGCACGGCGCTTACGGCTTTGTCTCAGCGCCGGTCACATGCTGGCCCACTTTCGAGCTACACTACTGGGACTTGCTCGAAGCGCGGCAGTATCACGAAGCCGCGCAGTGGCAGGCACGCATCGCCCCGTATACGCGCCTGTTTTCCCGCGAGGGGGGCTGGGGGCAATACCTGTTCGCGGCGGCGGTGATCAAGACAACCCTGGAATACGTCGGTCTGTATGGCGGGCCGGTGCGACCGCCATTCCGTGTGCTGACCGAAGAACAAAGAGAGAGACTGTTCGCTCTGCTTGACCGCCTGGCTCTGTGAGCAGGCACGGCCAAGCATAGATCGCCTGACGGTTCGGTCGGTATCGCCAGGACAGCGCTCGCGCCACACGAGAGACTGTGAAAGCTCAGCACCGATCAAAACGTGTCGTGATCTATACACAGGTGAGAGGAAACCATGAAAGCAGTCCAATATGTTTCACCAGGCAATGTGGCGGTCATAGATGTGCCGGTTCCTGAGCGGTCTGCCGGTGAAGTGTTGCTGCGTCTGGACAAGGTCGCCGTTTGTGGCAGCGATCTGCATCAGCTCTACGACAGCGCACCAGCCTCCTTCCCCTTTGCTCCGGGAGTGTCGGGCCACGAGTGCATCGGCGTGGTCGAAGAGACAGACTCCGCCGAGATTCGGCGCGGCGAGCGCATGTTGATCATCCCACCCGATATGAACGCGCTGGCCGAATACATCACCGTCGAACCGAAGTGGCTGATCCCCATCCCCGACAGCCTGGACTCGCAGCGCGGCGTGATGGCGCAGTTGCTGGGCACAGTGCTCTTCGCCTGCAAGCGGCTGCCCAACGTGGTTGACAAGACGGTGGCCGTGGTCGGTCAGGGGCCAGTAGGGTTGTTCTTCACCATGCTCATGGCCCACTACGGGGCCAAGACGGTCATTGGCCTGGATGTGGTGGATCATCGCCTGGATGTCTCCCGTGCTGTCGGGGCGGCCCACACCGTCAATGCCGAGCGCGAGAACCCGGCTGAGGCCGTCCGCGAGCTGACTGACGGCGCGCTGGTTGACCTGGTCATCGAAGCGGTGGGCAAAGAGGAGACGATCAACTACAGCCTCGATCTCGTCCGGCAGAATGGCGACATGCTGCTGTTTGGCATCCCCAAGCGCAGCGCGTTCGTCTTCGAGTACGAGAAGTTCCTGCGCAAGCTGCTGCGCACCACGTCAAGTGCCTTCACGCAGCAAGAGCCGGGGCTGAAGAGCTTCCGGCTGGGCGTTGACCTGATCGCGCAGGGACGCCTGGACGTGATGCCGCTGATCAGCCATTGCCTGCCTTTGACGGAGGCACCGACTGCCTTCAGCCTCGCCCAGACCAAGGAAGACAACGCCGTAAAGGTGCTGGTAGACTGCTGGTTGGGCACTTAGGGGCACAGCCCTGCGGTTGTTGGCCTCTGCTTTGAAGTCCTGCGCGGGCGACAGCGTGCGCTGTCGCCCGCCTGCCTGCACGGCGAACGAGGATGCTCATGCCTACATACGATCTATCCACCAAGGCCGCCGAGACCGCGCCGCTGGTTGACGAGCTGGCGCAGCGGCTTGATGGAGAAGTGCGCTTCGACGATGTCTCGCGCCTGCTGTACAGCACCGACGCCAGCAACTACCAGATCGAGCCGGTGGGCGTCGTCTTTCCTAAGCACGCCGACGATGTGGTGGCCGCGCACAGCATCGCCACCCAGCGCAACGTCCCGCTGCTACCGCGCGGCGCTGGCACCAGCCTGGCCGGGCAGACCGTCGGCCACGCGCTGGTGATGGACTTTTCGCGCCATCTCAACCAAGTGATCAGCGTTGACGCGGAGGCGCGCACTGCGAAGGTGCAGCCCGGCGTCATCGTGAACCACCTCAACGCGCAGCTTGCGCCGCTGGGGTTGATGCTCGGCCCAGACCCGGCCAGCGGCGACCGGGCGACGATTGGCGGCAGCCTGAGCAACAACGCCACAGGAATGCACAGCATCCTGTACGGCATGTTCGGTGATCACGTCCGCGCGGTGGACGTGGTGCTGGCCGATGGCACGCGCCTGACACTCGGTGACGGCGCTGCGGCGCACCCTGTCCGGACGCGGCTGGAAGACCAGATTCGCCAGATTCTGCTCGACAATGCCAGCGAGATCGCCGCGCGCTATCCCAAGACGTGGCGCAATGCGGCGGGCTATGCGCTCAACACGCTCGACCCGGACAATCTCAACCTGGCGCGCCTGTTCGCCGGGGCCGAGGGCACACTGGGCACCGTCGTCGCCGTCGAGCTGGGCCTGGTTTCCCGGCCCGCCAAAACGCGCATGGCGCTGCTGCATTTCGACGACCTGCGCGCGGCGCTGGAGTCCGTGCCCGCCATCCTGGAGACGGAGCCGTCAGCCATCGAGCTGATTGACCGCATGTTGGTTGACATGACGCGCACCCATCCCGAATTCTCCAAGCTGCTCACCTTCGTGGATGGGGACCCGGCGGCGATCCTGGTGGTTGAGTTCTACGGCGACACGGACGCAGAGTTGACGGCTAAGACGGAGCGGCTACGCGAGCGGATGGCGCGCGCAGCGTACCAGGGCAGCATGACGCTGGCGATCACGGCGCAGCAGATGGCGAACGTGACCAGGGTGCGCAAGGCGGGGGTCGGGCTGCTGATGAGCATGCGCGGCGAGCTTAAGCCGGTGCCGTTCATCGAAGATGCGGCGGTGCCGGTCGAGCACCTGCCGGATTACGTCGCCGGGGTGCAAGAACTAGTCGCGGCCCACGATACGAAGGTGGCCATCTATGCCCACGCCAGCGCCGGCTGCCTGCATATCCGGCCCCTGGTGAGCCTGAAGACGGCGGAAGGATTGCGCCGCTACCGGGCTATCGCGGAGGCCGCTACAGAGCTGGCGATCAAGTTCGAGGGCACGACCAGCGGCGAACATGGCGAAGGGCTTTCGCGCGGGGAGTTCAGCCGACTGCTGTTCGGCCCGCAGCTCAGCGAGGCGTTCCGCCAGGTCAAGCTGGCCTTCGATCCCGCCGGACTGATGAACCCCGGCAAGATGGTGGACGTCGGCCCCATGGACGACCCGCGCACACTGCGCTACGGCCCTGACTACGCGGTGCCCCAGGCGCTGACGAAGCTGCGTCTGGACTGGTCAGCGGATGGCGGGTACCCAGGGGCGGTCGAGATGTGCAACGGGGCGGGCGTCTGCCGCAAGGAAGGAACCGGCGTGATGTGCCCCAGCTACATGGCGACGCGGGATGAAGCCTACTCAACGCGCGGGCGGGCCAATGCGCTGCGCCTGGCGATGATGGGCGCGCTGGGATCGCCGGAGATTGCCAACGAGCGCGTGATCGAGGTGCTCGACCTGTGCCTGTCCTGCAAGGCGTGCAAGTCAGAATGCCCGTCGCGGGTGGACATGGCGCGGCTCAAAGCCGAGTTCACCGCTTCGTACTACGACACTCGCCGCGTTCCACTGCGTAGCTGGATATTCGGGCACATTCACCGCCTCAACCAGCTTGGCAGCCTGGTGCCCTGGGTGTCCAACCTGGCGCTGCGGTCGCCGGTCTCGCGCTGGCTGTTCGGTCGCATCGGCGTTGCCACGCAGCGCCAGATGCCTCTCTTCGCCCGCGAGCGCTTCAGCGTATGGTACCGGAAGAACTACGCTCGTCCGGAGCGCGAGCGCGGCAAGGCCCAGGCACCGATTCTGATCTCCGACACCTATACCGAGTACAACTACCCTCACCTGGGGCGTGCTGCGCTGAAAGTGGCAGAGGCGGCAGGCTTCGAAGTCGAAGTGTGGGGGCCACGCGAGCTTGACTGCTGTGGCCGCCCGCTGATCTCCAAGGGGCTGCTGGACGACGCGCGCTTCCTGGCCATCCGCAATGTGCGGCGCATGGCCCCGCTCGCCCGGAACGGCCAGCGCTTCATGCTCATCGAGCCAAGCTGCGCCGCCGCGTTCCGCGACGAGTACCGCGACCTGGTGCCAGCGGAGATGCGCGCCGACGCCCAGTGCGTGGCCGAGGCCGTGATCACCGTCGAGGAGTGGCTGGCCGAGGTCGCTGGCTCGGACGCGGTGATGCAGATGACTTTTGATGCCACGCCGAGCGAAGTGCTGATGCACGGGCACTGCTACCAGCGCGCGCTATGGGGCACCAGCGCGGCTCACCGCATGTTGCATATGGTCCCCAACTGCACTATCGCTGAGCCGGACGATGGCTGCTGCGGGCTGGCCGGTAGCTTCGGGTACGAGGCTGAGCACTACGAGCTGTCCATGAAGATCGGCGAGCAACGCCTGTTCCCCGCAGTGCGCGCTGCAAAGGACGCAGTCGTGATCGCCAGCGGCGTGTCGTGCCGCGAGCAGATCGAGCATGGCACCGGTCGCCACGTGCTGCATCCCGTCGAGTTCGTGGCTGAGCGTCTCAGAAAGGAGTAAGGACCATGAACCAGGCGCGCCGCGCGCAACTGCGCGAGCTCTACCGGAAGACTCTGCTGGAGGATGTCATCCCCTTCTGGATGGCCCATTCGCTGGACGAGCAGTACGGCGGCTACCTCACCATGCTCGACCGCGAGGGATCGGTCTACGACACCGACAAGGCGATCTGGGTACAAGGGCGCGGCGTGTGGATGTACGCCACGCTGTACAACACCGTCGAGCAGCGCGCGGAATGGCTTGACGCGGCGCGGCTGGGCTATCGCTTCCTGGTGGCGCACGGCTTCGACAGCGATGGGCGCATGTTCTTCCAGGTGACGCGCGACGGACGCCCGTTGATCAAGCGCCGCTACTTCTTCAGCGAAGTCTTCGCCGCCATCGCCTGCGCGCAGTACGCCAAGGCAGCGGGCGACGACGAGGCCCTGCAGCGCGCCCGCGACATCTTCCGCCGGATCGTGGATCTCGCCACAAATCCGGGCCGGGTGACGCCCAAAGTCAACCCGGCCACGCGGCGCACTATCTCCCATGCGGTGCCGATGGTGCTGCTGGTCACGGCGCAAGAGATGCGCAGCGTTGACCCCGATCCCTTCTACGATCAGGTGGCCGAGCAAGCCGCCGATCAGATTCTGAGCCTGTTCGTCAAGCCGGAGAAGCGCGCCCTCTTCGAGACGCTGAACGCAGACGGCTCGCTGATGCTCGATACCGTTGCGGGCCGCACGATCAACCCCGGCCACGCCATCGAGTCGGCCTGGTTCCTCATGCACGAGGCCCGCTATCGAGGTGACCAGACGATCACCCAGCGCGCGCTGGACATCATCCGCTGGTCGCTGGACATCGGCTGGGACAAGGAATACGGCGGGCTGCTCTATTTCGTAGACTATGAGGGCAAGCCGCCGACGCAGCTTGAATGGGATCAGAAGCTGTGGTGGCCGCACACGGAAGCGCTCTACGCGCTGCTGCTGGCCGACCACCTCACCGGGGAACCCTGGTGCGCCGAATGGTACGAGCGGGTACACGAGTGGTCGTTCGGTCACTTCCCCGACCCGCAGCATGGCGAATGGTTCGGGTACCTGCACCGCGACGGCACTGTGCTCACCCCGTTGAAGGGGAGCAGTTGGAAGGGGCCGTTCCACCTGCCGCGCGCCCTGCTGCTGGGCTGCCATCTGCTGGGCGAGCCGCCGCTGGCCTAAGGCACAGGGGCCAACCCTCATTGCAGAGGCGCGGAGAGCGCGGAGAAGAGCGAGGATCATTCCTGGT
>MTKY01052561.1_pt1 | contig 11736 bp, 15 predicted proteins | sample 1042731 | NCBI WGS metagenome assembly MTKY01 (sample SAMN06212206, study PRJNA360538) | anaerobic digester metagenome | biome: Wastewater treatment plant; material: sludge; isolation source: anaerobic digester fed with sludge from wastewater treatment plant | place: Denmark: WWTP Soeholt ... | reverse complement strand
TGGGGAAGGCCCTGATCGGGGTGGTGAGGGGTTTATTGAGCTCAGTAGCGTTCTTGTTGGTGGCCTTTCTCATCGCCAGGCATATCCATATCACTCTGCCGTTTCTGATCGGGCTGCTGCTGAGCTGCCTTACATTTGCCTTTCTGGGGGTGTTGGCGGCACTGCTGGCCCGCTCTCACGAGGATATGGCCACATTCGGCAGCCTGATTCTAATGCCTATGACCTTTCTGGGCGGCACCTTCTTCTCCGTCTCCCAGGTCCCATTAGGGCTGAAGATGGCCCTGTATGCCCTGCCCCTCACCCACTCCAGCCAGTTTCTGAGGGCGGCGGCATTGGATCAGCCGCTTCCCTGGTCATCTTTTCTGGTTCTCTTCCTCTTCTTCCTGCTGTTTTTAGGTGGAGGGATGATGGCCCTTCGGAGGATGAGCGTTTAGCAGGCCCGGCTGGAAGGGGTCATCTCATGGAGGGATGAGCTCGCCCCCTCTTCTCCTTGAACCTTATGAGATGAGAGAGAAGATCGTTACAGGGGGTTGAGATCCCGCTCTCCCTGCCCAGGCGGGAGATGGCCCCGTTCAGGGCCTCGATCTCCGTCCTCCTTCCTGCGAGGATGTCCTGCAGCATGCTGGCGCGGTGATCACTGGTGGGCGGGAGCTGTTTTTCCAGCAGAAAGTGGTAGTACTCTTCTGCATCCTTATGGGGTAGGGTGACATCCAGGGCCCGGCAGACCTGAAATATCTCCTCTATTACCCCCCGGATGATCATCCTGGTCTCCTCGTTCTCCCCCAGCCGGCCGTAGGGAACCTCTAAGATGGCACCCAGGGGGTTGAGAGAGCAGTTGTAGAGCACCTTTCCCCACAGAGCTGACCAGATCTCCTCCCTTGTTACCACCCTGGCCGGGATGCCGGAGAGCCGGAGGTCCTCTTCCAGCGACTGCAAGAGCTGCCGGTTCACCGGGCAGAAGGGCTCTCCCAAGAGGACGTCGTCTGCATTCACAGTGACCTTTGCCAGGCCAGACCTGGGAATCTCCGCCCCGAAGATCACCCGCGCCCCGACTGTACGCCCCTCGCCCACAAACCTGGCGATCGTCTCCCAGTTGCCCAGGCCGTTCTGGATGGAGACCATGATCCCATCCTCTGACAGGAGAGGGGCCGCCTCTCTGGCTGCATCCAGGGTGTCCTTGGATTTGACTGCGAGGAGGATGGTCGAGAACCTCCCCGCCTCGCTCTTGGGATCGGGGAGAGTCCTGATCTCCTCTTTGGGGACGAGATGCTCTCCCCAGATCCCTCTGATCCCCAACCCCTCCTGCTGCACGGCTCGAAAATGAGCTCCCCGGCCGGCAAGGGTTACATCTCTCCCGATCTTGTGCAGAAAGCCCCCCAGAACGCTGCCGATGGCTCCTGTGCCGTAGACGAGATAGGTAGGGCTCTGGATCTCATTCATTGGGGATCGATCTGTGCGAACGATTTAAGAGGATTTCGAAGATGAAGCGGGCATTGAATGCAAGGTGCTCAAGCCGCCGCCTTGATGGTCTCATTTACATTCCATTCCATTCCATTCACCATTTGCGCCCGCCCGGCCCGATGAGGCTCTCCTGCTAGCCCCCCCGGCCAGCTCATGAGTATGCCTCCAGTGTTCTTTGGGCGCCCTCCTGCATCTTATGTTTGGCTTTTCCCCGGTCTTTTGCTGAAGCCCCCGGCATCTCATAAAAGCAGAACATCCTGTCGGCCAGATCGGCCATCTTTTGCAGGTGTGGATCAAGAGAGGGTGCATAGAGCAGAACTGTCGCCTCTCTGGAGGTCTGGCGCAGATGCTGGGCGATGCATTCCACCATCTCTCCTGCATCCTGGTAGAGCATCGGATCATGCTCGATGATCAGGAAGCTGTGGCGGTTCTCGTCCAGGATGGTCATGAGCTGGAAGGAGGTGAAGGCCCGGCGGACCTCCAGCTCGGTGATGTTGCGATCCAGCCGGCTGAGAATGCGAGAGTAGTTGCCAGGGATGTAGAGGGTCCTGTAGCGCTGCAGATCGATGTGGCTGTTCAGGGCACAGACCAGCATCTGTACCGGGGCGACCAGGACATTGAATGTCTCTTCCAGCAGGGAGACTGCCGGATGGAGTTCGATTTCCATGGATGAGTATAGGGTGCTTGCAGAGATTAAAGGCCAAGCTGTGCGCGGGGTGAATGTGACAGAACCCGGTATGATTTCGGGACTCAGAAGGGGTGGTTAATGGCTGAAGTCAGGAGGTCAAATGATAGCCTCGAGCAAAAGCAGAGAAGATCTGAAGCCAAAATAGATATCCTTGATATGCCAATATAGGTCTAGCTATGTTCACAGAGTATATTCAGGCGGCCCTGGAGCGGGTGCAGTATAAGGTCATAGATAATGGAGACGAGCCTTACTTTGCAGATGTCCCAGAACTCGATGGTGTGTGGGCCACTGGGCATACCGTTGAGGATGCACGCAGAAACTTCATTGAAGCTTTGGAGGAGTGGATTGCAGCCCGCCTGCAATGGGGCCTGCCCATTCCGCCGATAAGCGGCCAGACCATCGAGGTCTCCAAGGAGCCGATACCGGTTGTCTAGGCTCGCCCCCGTCTCGCGGGTGGAGATGATCAGAAGACTAAAGAAGCTTGGATTCGAGGGGCCGTTTCCAGGCAAGAGACATCAGCACCTGATCCGAGGTACGACGCTCGTTATTATTCCAAACCTGCATCACGGCCAGGATATCAGCGCCGACCTGATAGTGGAGATCTTGAGGAAGGCTAAGATATCACGAGATGAGTGGCTCTCAGTTGCCTGAAGCATCTTTTTGCAGTATGTTCAGCAGCAAGAGCAGAAAAAAATGGAGTCCTGGCAGCTACCCCTCATTTCAGGAAGGCCTGGATATACGGCTGTCCCCAAGCCAGCTCCTCCGCTCTGCCGAAGGCGGCATCGGCCTCCTCCCTCCTTCCCAGGGCGGAAAGGGCCTCGCCCAAGCCCAGCCAGGCATCGGGATAATCGGGGTCGATATCTAGGGCCTCTTCATAAGCCTGGATGGCCTCATCATACCTCTTCCCCTCACGGAGGGCATTGCCCTTCAGGACCCAGTCAAATGGATTTTCTGCGGGATTTATCTCGATCGTCCTGTCAAAGGCAGCCGCTGCTTCATCATACCTTCCCTGCCTGCTCAGAGCGACGCCCTTCATCGCCCATGTCTCGGCATCCGCTGCTGCATCATATTGATCGACATCGATTGCTCTGTCAAAAGCCTCGAGGGATTCGTTGTACCTCTCCAGGCCCATGAGGGCCAGGCCTCTCTCCACCCAAACCTCTCTTTCTTGTGGATCGATCCTAGCCGCCTGATCAAATGCCTCCAGGGCCTGGTCGTATCTCTGCAGATTCATGAGCATATCGCCCTTTCTTATCCAGTCATAGGCATCCCGGGGCTCGACACTGGCTGCCTGCTCATAGGCCTGCATGGCCTCCTCATCCCTGCCCATCTCTTGCAAAGTATATCCCCGGCGCATCCAGGCATAAGCGGGATCGATCTCGATGGCCCGGTCAATGGCCTCCATCGTTTCGTCCCGCCTACCCAGAAATTCTACTGCACCAGGCACTAGCGTCGCCGGGATCGATCCGGGCAGCTTTGTTAGAATCTGCCACTGCATCATCATTGTTCTCATCTTCTCCTGTTGCCTGGACCGTAGCGGATAGGCATAAAATGGCCAGCATAGTCAGGCAAAAACCAGATAGTCCTCTAATTTGCACCCCCCCCATCTATCATTAATTTCATCTGGTTAAATCTCTTGCGCTGGATTCAAGAAAAGATCGTATAAAAAACGAACTTATGAACAGTCTCTTTACTCAAAATCCTCCTCCACCCTCACCACCTCAATTCCCGCCTGCTCCAGGAACTCCAGGGCGGTCTGGTCGGGGTAGCGATGCTGATAGACCACCTTTCTCACACCCGCATTGATCATCATCTTGGCGCAGAGGATGCAGGGCTGGTGGGTGCAGTATAGCGTCGCTCCCTCGATAGATATGCCGTGCATCGCCGCCTGGATGATGGCGTTCTGCTCTGCATGCACCGCCCGGCACAACTCATGGTGAGTGCCGCTCTGGACATCCTCCCGCGCGCAGCCCACTGTATCGCAGTGCTCAAGGCCCGCAGGCGCGCCGTTGTATCCCGTGGTCAGTATCCTCTTGTTCTTCACAAAGAGGGCCCCCACCTGATTGCGCAGACAGGTGGAACGTTTGGCCACCACCATGGCGATCTCCATGAAGTACTCATCCAGGCCGGGACGCTCGATTGAGGGCATCATCCTGGATAGCTCTCCTCTTTATTAATAAGCCCTCTTGGAGACCTCCGGCTGCCAGGGGAAGAACGGAAGCTTAATATCCCCTCCTAACATCGATTGCTCCATATGTCTATTCACTGGGCGGATGTCATAGCCGAGAGGCTGGAAGGCTCTGGCCCCCATACCATCGCCACTGGCATCACCCCCTCCGGACCGGTTCACATCGGCAATATGCGCGAGGTCATGACTGCAGAGGCGGTCTATCGCGCTCTTCTGGACAGAGGGGTAGAAGCGCGTCTGATCTACATCGCCGATAACTTCGACCGCTTGCGCAGGCTCTATCCCTTCCTGCCGGAGAGCTTCAAGGAGCACATCGGCAAGCCGCTCTCCCAGATTCCCTGCCCCGAGGGCTGCTGCGCCAGCTATGCAGATCACTTTTTAAATCCCTTCCTGAAGAGCATGGAGCGGCTGGGCATAAAGCCTGAGATCTACCGGGCGGATCTCCTCTACAAGGAGGGCAGATATAACGAGGCCATCAAGACTGCTTTCTCCCGGAAGGACGAGATCGCCCGCATACTGAAAGAGGTCTCGGGCCGCGCCGTCCCCGAGGGCTGGAGCCCATTTGATGCCATCTGCTCCGTCTGCGGCCGGACGAACACCACCAGGGTTATCGGATTCGACCTGGATGCCGAGACGGTGGACTATGTCTGCTCCTGCGGCAGCCAGGGCACAGTTCCCATGGCTGGCGGGGGGAAGCTGGTCTGGCGGGTGGACTGGCCGGCCCGCTGGCCCATATTCCAGGTGACAGTTGAGCCCTTCGGCAAGGATCATGCTACTGCAGGGGGCTCATATGATACCGGCAAGAGGATCAGTGAGGAGATCTACAATTACCCCGCTCCCTTCCCCGTGGTCTACGAATGGATCCATCTCAAGGGCGTGGGGGCTATGCACAGCTCCACCGGGATTGTGGTCACCATCCAGGAGATGCTGGATGTCGTCCCGCCAGAGGTTCTGCGCTACCTGATCATCAGAAACAAGCCGGAAAAGCATATCGAGTTCGACCCCGGCCTGCCCCTGTTGAGCCTGGTGGATGAGTACGACCAGAGAAAAGGGGATGAGAGGGCCATCGAGCTCTCCAATGTCAGCAAGAGCGGACCCTTTGAGATACCATTCAGACATATGGTCACTGCTGTGCAGATCGCCCGCGGTGACGAGGAGCAGCTCTTCGTCGCTCTGGAGAGGTCCGGCTATGATGTGGTATCCAGAAGAGAGGAGATCCTGGCCCGGGCCAGGAACGTGCAGGTCTGGCTGGAGAAGTATGCTCCCCCTTATGTCAAGTTCCAGTTGCAAGAGAAGCTCCCCGCAGCGATAAATAACCTCTCTGCCGCCGAACGGCAAGGCCTGGGACTGCTTGCTCAGAGAATAGATGAAAAGACCGCTACCGAGATCCATGACCTGGTCTATGCCGTGGCCAAGGAGATGAACCTTGACTCCAAGAAGTTCTTCCAGGCGGTATATCTGGCATTCCTGGGTGACAGGCAAGGGCCTAAGGTGGGCTGGTTCCTGGCCAGCCTGGACAGGGATTTTGTCCGGTCCAGGCTAGAAGCGGCAGCCGGATCCCCGGACTGAAAGGAGATGCGTCGATGGGCCAGCCTCACAGGATCTATCTTGCCGGTCCCATATTCTCTGCCGGGGAGATCGCCTGGGCAAGAGAGCTATGCAACGCCCTCCGAGAATGGCTTGAAGAGGCTGATGTGAACGGCCAGATCATTTGGCCCTATGAGCTCTCCATAAACCAAGGGGAGGCGAAGAAGATCTTCCAGGAGAACCTGAGGGCTCTGGATAGCTGCGATCTGATGGTGGCCATCCTGGACGGGCCCCAGGTGGATGATGGCACCGCCTGGGAGATCGGCCATTTCTTCCAGCAGAGAAAGAGGGTTCTGGGGATAAGAACCGATATCAGGAATGCAGGGGAGTTCAAGGACTCCCGCATCAACCTGATGATCGAGCTCTCCTGCCTGAGCATATCCTCAAGCATCGGGGAACTCTATTATGAGCTGGAGGGGCTGCTGGCTTGACTGCTGGGCGGCCTGCTCCTGACACCTGCTCGTCCTCCTCTTCAGGCTCAACCGCACCCCCTGCTTCCTCCATTGCCCCCGTCTTCGGCGCCCCACTTCTTCTGGCAGAGGGGAAGGAACGGCTTCTCATCGCCTCCGACATCCACCTGGGCCTGGAGCATGAGCTCTGGCTGGGAGGGGTGTCCATACCCAGTCAGACCAAAAAGATCCTCGCCGCCCTGAAGGGATACCTGGAAGCGATCCGCCCGGATAGGCTGCTGATCCTGGGAGACCTGAAGCACAATGTGCCAAAGACGAGCTGGCAGGAGAGAAGGGAGATCCCCGGTTTCCTCCACCAGCTATCTGGACTGGCAAAGGTGGATATAGTCTCGGGAAACCACGACAGCAACCTGGCAGATATGGCCCCCCTGGGGGTCAGAGTCCATCCCCCTTCCGGAATTGTGCGGGAGGACAGGGGCTACTTTCACGGCCATACCTGGCCAGAGGAGAGGGTGGTGCGCTCGGGCCTATTGGTTGCCGCCCATCTTCATCCCGCAGTAAGGCTCAAAGATCCTCTGGGCAACTCTCAGAGCCATCCCGTCTGGGCCCGGGCGCCCCTAAAGGCAGAGGCGATAGAGGAGCATTACGGCCTTGCCTCCTCCGGGGAGATCATCATCATGCCGGCCTTCAACCCCCTCTGTGGCGGACTGGCTCTCAATGAGCCGGCAGAGGATATGCGCGGCCCGGTGCTGGCGATGGCCGATATGGAGCGTGCCCGTATCTATCTGCTGGATGGCACTGATCTCGGCCTGCTGGCGGAGATAAAGGCCTGTGAAGGGGAGCCGATCTGAGGCAGAGCAAGGATTATCTGCTCTCCCTCAACTATGCAGCAGGATAAGAGGGATCTGATGGTGAACGATAAAGATCGACTGCTGAAGCTGCTGATTGAGAGGTCGCTGGAGATAAGGCCGGTCACACTCTCCTCCGGCCGGAAGAGCGACTACTACATAGACTGCAAGAGGGTCACATTGAGCCCGGAAGGGGCCTATCTTACTGCCAGGCTGATGCTGGAGATGATCCATCCCCAGGTCTCGGCCATCGGCGGGCTGACCTTGGGGGCGGACCCCATTGTATCGGCCATATCCGTCCTGAGCCATCTGCAGGGCAGGGGGCTGGCAGGGTTGATAGTGCGAAAGGAGCCCAAGAAGCATGGCACCATGAGCTATGTGGAGGGGCCGATGCTGGATGAAGGGGCAAAGGTGGCAGTGGTGGAGGATGTTGTCACCTCCGGAGCCTCACTGCTGAGGGCCATTGAAAGGATTGCCGCTGCCGGCTATGAGCCGGTGCAGGCCTTGGCCATACTAGACCGCCAGGAGGGGGGGCGCGAGGCCATCGAGGAGCGCGGATTCCACCTGCAGGCGCTCTATAATCGCAACGATCTGGGATTGGATGACCAAAAAGCAAATTAGGTGGAGCTTGAGCTGGCCCTGCGCATTCCATCCCCGGTGCAGGACCTCCCCATTCCTGAGGCTCCTTTCAGCCCCTTTGCTCAGTTGCCGGTCTGTTCCGTTCTGGATTCAGATCATGCAAATACGGGGCATCCTCTGGGTGAGGCGCTCTATAGCCATCTGGACTGATGGGCATGGTGCTGTTTCCCATCAACTGGCTCTGATTCAGAGGAGCATAGCCCGGCGGATAGAGTTCAGATCCGTTTATCCCTTGGGGGCCCTCGCCTGACTGGGGTGAGATGCCCGCGGGAAACATCTGACCGGGCTGCATGGGCATGGGCACAGTCTGGCCCATGACCATGAGGGTGGACAACAGGGCCAGATTTCTCCAGGATCCATCTTCCGCATACAATACCTGAGAGGCTATAGTATAATTGCCGCTTTGCATTGCTCTTATGGGATAACTGATGGGCGCAGTTATGCCGGGATACAGTTGTGCAGTCTGACCTTCCGGATTGCTGGTCTCAATGCCCGGAGGGAGTTCGGGTGTGACAATCGCCTGAGTGGCGTCGCTTCCGTAATAGGTCAGCGAAACTGTTACCATAGCATTCTCGCCTACATTTAACGCTGGAGGCACGCTCTGATAGGCGGTCAGTTGTGCCACGGCCGACCCCATGAGCGCACCTATCCCGAGGAGCAAAAGAACCCACACCAATCCCAAATGTTTCATCGAGCTTCCTTTTTTCCCGGCAAGATTTAAAGATAGCTGTCATACGAGATTTATATGAGCTCTACTTGCCATATCGATAATGATTCTATCGAATAAGAGGGGGTGAGCTTCTCTTGCGCCATACATAAAATACTTATTTGCATTGAAGATATGCATATCTGATGGACGTCTCTTTCTCTGCCTGGCGGCATTCGCGCGAAGAGAGCTTGCAGCTCAAAGGGGATAGCTTCTCCTTTCTCTTCGATAGGCGTTACACCAACAGGCTCAATCGAATGAGCCGGGTCTTCTTCGAGGCTTATGTCGTCGCCACCAAAGAGCTGGCTGCGCAGGAGGATCGCTTTCCCAGCCTCAGCGAGATCGATGCTAAGATGGAGAGCGGCGCTGTCTATGCATTCAAAGATCGACTGATGAAGAACACTGAGTTCTTCGAGGAGGTCAAGATATCCGGCGTCTCCTACCTGGTTCCGCGAGCCCTCAAATTTGTGGATTCCACGGGCACATATACCGATCTGATACTGAACTTCGATGAAGGGGTGGTGGTCTTGCCCACACGCAGGAAGACCCCCTCCCTTGGCGGGCCTGCTGCCCCCTCCTCCGATGAAGAGGAAGCTGTCACCTTCGAGCCGGAAGATGATGCTGAACTGGCAGCGGAGCCGGATGAGAAGCCCGCGGGCGAGCTCAAGCCAGAACCCTATTCCCATCTCTTCGAGGAGGAGGAGGAAAGCATCGCGACGGAGAATGGGGCCGCCGGCATCGTCGAGCAGCCTATCGCGAAAGGAGAAGGGATGGCACCGCCCAGGATCGCCGAGCCCGCTCCCGCCACATCATTCTCGGAAAAAAAGCCACCCATGCCCCCTGCGAGGGAAGGGATGAGCAAAGAGATGTTGATTGCCGGGCTGGCAGGATTAATGATTCTTTTAGCCGTGGGGGCATATCTATTCTCTGGCGGCTTCTCCACAGACGGCCAGGTCGCCAATAATTCTGGCAAACCCCTGATATTTGTTGATTACTCTGCCTCTTTGATAAATTCCAGCAATGAGAGCTATCTGGGCTTTGACATAATCAATCCCCAGGGAATGCCCAATGAGATTGAGATGAGGCTTCCTCCAAATATCGATCAGAGCATCAGTGCTCAGGGAGGAATAGTGACCATCGCCCATGGGGACCACACCCTGGTGAAGATGAACAGCAGCACCGATGCCAGCGTGAAGATATATCTGCTCAATAACTGGACTGAAGTTCCCCTGACCCTCAGCTTTGCGAGCATTGAGAACTATGATACCAGCCTGCAGGTTCATGGCCGGGATTACTATGTCACGCGCAAGAACAATACTCTGATCTTAAATCTGAATCTGACCGGGGATGGCGTGAAGTTTGAGCAGAGCTACAGCAAAAAATCCTGATCTCTCTTTTCTGGCGGTGCGAGCTAAAAAGGAGGATACATTTGCTGCTCTCAGGAGCATCACTGCTCAGGGATTGCTTGATCGCAGCCGCAAGGTGGTGGAGAGGGGAGGCTATGCAGAGATACCTGTCACTGCCAGCGCCCCTGGCTTTCAGGTTATATCTCAGGATGCTCCTCTTTACTATCGAAAGGCTCCGGAACTGGCTGAATCTCTAAGAGGCCAGCTGCTGCCGGAGGAGATAGAGCTTCTGCCTCGAGGGTGGTATATCCTGGGGGATGTGATAGTGGTCAAGATCCATCCACGCCTTGAACCTCACCAGGCCCGCATAGCACAGGCGCTGCTGGACTGCTATCCCCGCTGCCGGAGCGTCCTGCGCGATTATGGCATAGAGGGCCCTTTCAGAGAGCCGGTCCGGGAGATCATTGCAGGTACAGGGACGGAGACGGTTCATCGAGAGAATGGTGTCATCTTTCATCTTGATGCCAGGAAGGTGATGTTCTCGGCGGGCAATCTGAGAGAGAGGATGCGCATGGGCAACCTGGGCCGGGGGGAGTATGTGGTGGACATGTTCGCCGGTATTGGCTATTTTACCCTTCCCATGGCTGTCCACTCCCCGCCCAGGAGGATTCTGGCCATAGAGCTGAACCCCAATGCTTACCATTATCTCTGCATGAACATCAAAGAAAACAGGGTGGAGGATATAGTGAAGCCCATACTGGGTGACTGCGCGAAGGCCACTCCAGAGGGGGTGGCAGACAGAGTGGTGATGGGCATGGTCCAGGTAACGGATCGATATCTTCAGAGGGGGATCAGGGCTCTGCGCCCCGGAGGGGTGCTTCATTATCATCAGACAGTGCCCTCCCGAGCCTATCCGGAACGGGCAGTACGCGACATTGAGGAGGCAGCAAGAGCTTTGGGCAGAAGATCTCAGATCCTGAAATGCATCCGGGTGAAGAAGTTCTCGCCGGGAGTTCTCCACTCCGTGGTGGATGCCAGGATCGAATAGCTCTACAATAATAGGCTCTGCCCGCTGCTGCCATGTGCTGCATTCAGGGGACGGGGGATCGATAGATTAATAACCACCTGTTGCAAGGTTAGTGGCGAAGCCCGGTAGTGTAGCGGTCAATCACAGGAGGCTCTGGACCTCCTTACCTAGGTTCGAATCCTGGCCGGGCTACTTTTCCTTTTTTATCCATTCCCCTTTTCCTTCCATTCTCTTCTTCCTTATTTCTCTCCTTTCGCCCTTTGATTCGATCTCAAGGAAATCGGCCCTGGAAACGGGCAGGCGAGGGAGGGATGACAAGAGAAAATAAAAGAAGGAATCCAGCATAAAAGAAGCATCCAGCCAGTCGATCCGGCTGCCATCAACCTCCTTCGGATCTCCTTCAAGGCCGCTTGAGTCTCAGGGCTCAAGGCGGTCTCTCTTCAGCTCTTCCATGGCCTTCGGGGTTAGCCTGATCTCCGCTAGCTGGATTGCTCCCATCGAGGAGATCATTCTGGTCATCATCTCCGATACCCTCTGCCCCAGGTCTTCCTCTTTGCTGGAGAGGGCTATCGACAATATATAGCCAAGGTTATATGCCATCCAGCTGGCATAGGTGAAGTGGACCATGAGGTCTTCCAATCTTCCCTCGATCCAGGGGCTATTGGATTCTGCGCAGATCACCCTTGATCGGATCTGATTCAGGCTCTGAATCTCTGCCTCAAACTGAACCAAGCCATCTCTCAATAGATCTCACATCCCTTTTGCATTGGCTGTGTTTTGACTGTATGCTCTGTTTCATCAACTGTCCCTGCTGCCGGCTGCTGATTGGCCCGGCT
>MTKY01051146.1_pt1 | contig 11736 bp, 7 predicted proteins | sample 1042731 | NCBI WGS metagenome assembly MTKY01 (sample SAMN06212206, study PRJNA360538) | anaerobic digester metagenome | biome: Wastewater treatment plant; material: sludge; isolation source: anaerobic digester fed with sludge from wastewater treatment plant | place: Denmark: WWTP Soeholt ... | reverse complement strand
CGTGGTACACCGCCGCACGGCAGCCGGGCCGGCGGCGCAGGTCAGCGCGGTCACCGTCGTGCTGCAAGGGGACGCGCTGCGCGAGTACCATATCCTGGACGTGGCGCGCGCCCTCCGGCTGCGCAAGGCTCGCCCGGAGCAGGTCGCCGACCTGATCACCATCGCCCCGGATCAGCGCGTGCGCCTGGGGCAGGAACTGGCCGCGCGCGGACGCGGCAAGCGCGCGCAAACGCTGCTCTCGCCGGTGGATGGCGAGGTGGTCAGCGTGGACGACGGGCAGATCATCGTCCAGGCGAGCGAGCGCACGATGGAAGTGCTGGCCAAGACACCGGGCGAAGTCGAGTCCGTCGAGAACGACATCGTGCGCATCAGCGGCGTGGGCGCGGTCATGCAGTGCGCGTGGGGCAATGGGCGCTTTTACTTTGGGGCGTACCAATTCCTGCCCGAAGAAGGCTTTGCCGCGCTGCGCAAGATCGAGCCAACCATCTCGCCCTATCGCGCCAAGATGATCATCAGCCCCCTGCCCGTCGAGCGGGCCGACCTGCTGCTGGCCCAGCGCCAGGAAGCGGCGGGGGTTGTCGCGCCGAGCATGTCGGCCAGCTTGCGCGAATTCGTGTTGGGGCTTACATTCCCAGTTATACTGACGGAGGGCTTCGGACGCCGCCAGCCGACGACGCTCATCTATCGCTTGCTACATAGTAACATGGGGCGGCAGGCCGCCTTTGACGCGGCAACGCCGGATCACTGGCGGTGGGAGCGCCCGGAGATTGTGCTGCCGCTGCCTGCGGGCGGCACCTTCCCGGAGACGCCCTCCCTGACGCAGGCACTGGCTGTGGGGGCCGACGTGCGCTTGACGCGCGCTCCTTGGGACGGCATTCTGGCTGAGGTCGTTGCCCTGCCTCCGACGCCCCAGGCCATTGACAACGGTCTGCGAACACAGTGTGCCAGGGTGCGCCTGCCGAACAACCGTGAGGTGCTGGTGCCGCTGGCTAATCTTGAGCTACTCGGCTAGGGAGCGAGCGGCCCGCCGCTCTGCTTCGCTCGCCAGGGGGATGACAGCGCCGGTTTATCAGCGGGGGTGCAGCCCGATCCAGGTAGCAGCGGGCGCATAACGCGGAGGATAGATTCTCATGGCTGATGACGAACTCTTTGAAAACCTGGATGATTTCGGCGATCTGGACGAAGAGCCGAGTTTCGGGCTGGTCGAGGACGAGTTCCCGCTCGACCTGATGGAGCCGGAGCCGGAAGGGTTGAGCCGCACCTTCAAGATCGTGGGCGCGCTCATGGCGCTGGCGGTGCTGGCCATCATCATCGTGCTTGTCTACATCGCCCTGGGCGACCAGGATAAGCTGACACCCAGCGAGAAGACCAGCACAGCGGTTGCCCAGCTTAACCAGACCATCGAGGCGGAGTACAACGCAACGCTGGAGGCTCTGGCGGCCATTGAAGCGGCCACGCAGACGGCAGTCTACAACGCCGAGCTAACGGCGACCGCCGAGTTCTTCGTCCGCCAGACCGAGCAGGCCATCGCCGCGACCGACGCAGCCCAGACAGCTACCGCCGAGTTCGTCGCCAGCCGGGCGCTGTCTACTGCCCAGGCTGCGACCCAGGAAGCGCTCAACCAGAGCCTGACGGCCACTGCCGAGGCCAATCGCCTCATCGGGATCGTCATTGACGAGCAGGGTACCATCTTCGGCAACGTCACGCTCAAGCTCTACCGCGACGACGGCGACGGCATCTTCACCCCCGCAGACCGCACCCCTGCTCCGGCGCAAGCCCCGGCGAGCACGACGACCCTCGCCTACAACGAGCCGGTCGAAGGGACGCTGGAGGTCGGGCAGACGGTCACCTGGCGCTTCAGCGGTGCGGCGGGCGATGCAGTCACCATTGACGCGGTCGCTGCCGCCGAGGGGCTGGACCTGTTCGCCGAGCTGGCCGGGCCGGATGGCGTGCTGCTGGCCGGTGACGACGACAGCGGCGAAGGCACCAACCCGCGCATCGCCAGCGTCACCCTGCCAGCCAGCGGCGAATACACGGTGCGCGTGAGCAGCGTCGCCGGAGCGGGCGGCTACACGCTGACCGTCACCAGCGAAGGGGGCGGTGTGGCCCGCTCGTCCCAGTCCGGGTCGGGCATTGTGCTGGTGCAGGCGCGCGGGGTCACGCCCACGCCGGAGATCAGCGTAGATGAGCTGATCGCGGTGATCACCACCGCGACCGACGGCACGTTCGACTTCGGCTCGTTGGAGCCGGGCGACTACTGGCTGGAGCTAGACTACGAGTCGCTGCCGCCGGAGCTAAAGGCGCTGGTGCCTGTGGGCAAGCCACTGGTGATCAAGGTCTCTGTGCCGGTTGCGGGGCAAGTCACCTTCACCATTGGCGCTCCACCGCCGACCGCGACCCCATCGCCGACCGTCACGCCCACCGGAGCGGAGCTTAGCCCCTTCGACATGACGGCGACTGCGTTCGCTGAGATGGTCGCCGGGTCTGCCACGCCGACGATGACCGGCGTGCCGGTCGAGGCGAGCGCGACGCCTGCCGCGCTGCCGACCACTGGCTTCTTCTCCGACATTAGCGACCAGGCCGGTGCCATCGGCGGCACGAGCGGCCTGACGCTGCTGGCAATTGCGGCGGCGGGGTTGGTAGCTGTGGTGTTCATCGCGCGCAAGCTGCGTACCGCAGCCTGATGCACGGTGCCCGCCCAGGCCAGAGCCAGGGCGGGCTTGCTGAGATCATTCGCTATGTGCAGGGGCGATTGTGGGCCTTGTTCGCCCGCGTCGCCCCTGTCCAGTAGGTAGCCCAACGGATCGTGTGATCGCTCATGTCCCACTGCACGCGCCTGACGCGCTACCGCCCCGCTGATGTAGCAGCCATCCTCGAAACGCTGGCGATGGCCCACCCGGTGGCGGTGGTCGGTCTGAGCAATTTCGGCAAGTCCACCCTGCTGCGCCAGATGGTCGCGCCCGCTGTGGCCGGGCACTACCACGCGCTGACTGGCCAGAGCGCGCTGTTCGTCTATATTGACTGCAACCGGATGTTGCAGATGAGCGCCCAGGGCTTCTACGAGATCATTCTGCGCGCCATCCTGGAGACGCTCGACGCGCCGGACTACGACTGCGCGGCTCTCTGCGAGCATTTGCAGACATACTACGAGCGCGTGGTTGGCTCGCAGAGCGCGTTTGCCATCCCGCTGGCCTTCAACGACGCGATCATCACCCTGCTGGAAGACCCGACCACGCCGCAGAATGTGATCCTGCTGCTCGACGAGTTCGACGACGTGCTAACCGAGCTGGACGAGCGCGTGTTCCTCAACATGCGCGCGCTCAAGGACAAATACGCCCACCTCAATTACGTCACAGCCACCCAGCGGCCCCTGTCCAGCGCCGGGGGCGGCGACGACCTGGGCGAGTTCCTGGAAGTCTTCGCCGCGCAGAGGCATTACCTCCAGCCGCTCGACGATGAGGCGGCCACCGATCTGGCTGCCGAGGTCTTCACCCAGAACAACGATACGCTCGACCCGCCGGAGCGCGACTTCATTCTGGCCCAGGCGGGCGGGCACCCAGGGCTGATCCAGTCGGTGGCCCATGTGGTGCTCAGCATCGAGTCCGGCGCTCCGCCAGCCTACACACAGCAGGCGCTGAGCATGGCCGGGGACGTGCTGCAAAATCATCGCCTGGTGCGCAACGAGCTAGGCAAGCTGTGGAAGCAGCTTCTGCCGGCAGAGCGCGCAGCGGCCAGCCTGGCCGCTGCCCAGGGGCCAGCGGCACTGACGCCAGTGCAGCAGGAAGACCTGTTGGCGCGGGGGCTGTTGGTCAGCGACGAGCGCGGGCTGCGTTTGTTCTCGGCGCTCTTCGCCCACTACGCCCGCCGCCAGGGACTGGCTCAGCGCGAAGTCCCATCCGGCGTGTGGGTGGACATTGACGCGGGGGCGGTGTGGGTCTCCGGCAGGCCGGTTGAGTCGCTGACCGACCTGGAATACCGGCTGTTGCTCTTGCTCTATGGCCGGATGGACAAGATTTGCGACAAGTACCAGATTGTCGAGACGGTGTGGGGCCAGGAATACCTGGCCGACGTGGACGATGCGCGCATCGAAAAGCTGGTCAGCCGCCTGCGCAGCAAGCTGGAGCCAGACCCGGCGCAGCCGCAGCATTTGCTCACCGTGCGCGGGCGCGGCTACAAGCTGACGCAGGGCGGCGAGCAGTCCGAGCCATGACCCGGCATTGGTGATTGGTTTCTGGTCGTCGGCAAAGGGCCGCGTTGACAAGATGGCTCCACCAACAACCAACAACTAGAAGCCAATAACCACTTCAAGAAAGGTAGCCGCTTGAGGCAGGCATGGCCTACCTGCTAATTCTGTTAGTCGGTTTCTACGCTGCTCTGGCGGCCATGATCGGGCATCGCTTTCCGCGCGCGGTCAGCAGCATCGTCATGGTGCTTTACGCTGGCAGCGCGGCCCTGTCCACTGGCGGCTATCTGGTGCTGGGCACCACGACTGACCGCGCGCTGGCAGAAGTAGTCGCCGTCCTGGTCGTGCTGTTCTCAAGCTGGACGGTGCTGGTGCTGCTGCCGCTGGCGCTGGTGGGGCTGTACTTCGAAGCGTGGCTGCGCGCGCACTACCGGCGAGTGATCGCGTTTGCCGTGCTGAGCATGGTCGTGCTTGACGCTGCGTTCCTGGGGCTGCGCGCCGCGCAAGACCTGCCCATTGTCACACCCGTGACCTCATCGGCCTGGGCACACTGGGCTTTGAGCAGCGTGCTGTTCGCCTGGCCCTACGGGGCGCTGGTGATTGTGGGCAGCCTGCTCCTTTATGCGCTGACGATTGGCTGGGCGCTGTACCATCGCCGCCTGACGCTGTGGCGCGATGCCGTGCCGCTGACGCTGGTCGCGCTGCTCAGCCTGCTCATCCCCACATTCTCACCGCTGGCTGGCGGCGAATGGCTGATCACGGTGGCCGCGCTGGGCTACCTGCCGCCGGTGGCGCTGCTGGCCGTGCGCACGGCCAGCACGCGCCAGAAAGCTCTCACCGCTGCGCGCCAGCAGCGCGCCCAGGCCGAGCGGTTGCAGGAAGCCACCTATAAGGTCGTGACCAGCGCCGACCTGGACGGTGCGCTGCGTGCGGGGCTGGCGCATCTGGCCGAAGCGATCACTTTCGACCGCGCCCATGTGGGCCTCTTCGAGGCCGATGATCAGTGGCGTTTCCGCGTCGTTCACCCGCCCGGCGAGCCGCTGCTCCTCAACCGCTCGATCCCGACCACTGACTATCCACTGGTGCTGCGCGCAGCGGCGAGCAAGCGCCCCATGCTCATCGCCGACACGCGCGCCGAGCCGCTGTGGCGGCCAGGCCGCTTCACTCCCAGGGAGATTCGAAGCTGGATCGGCGTGCCGCTGGTCGTGCGCGACACGGTGATCGGCCTGCTCGCCCTGGACAGCTTCACGCCTGGCAGCTTCTCCGAGGAGCAGGTGCAGATCGCGCGCACCTACGCCAGCCAGTTCGCGGTGGCCATCGAGAACTTCCGCCTGCTTGAAGAAGCGCAGCGCCAGAACCGCGCCCTGAGCGCGCTTAACATGATTCTCGCCGCCAGCAACGAAGCCCTGACCGGCGAGAACCGCCTGGAGAACGTGCTCATCGAGCTGCTGCGCGCGCTCGAGCTGCCCGCCGGGGCGCTCTACCAGCGTTCCGGCCAGGACAGGCTGCGCCTGTGCGCCGCCTACGGGCTGCCCGACACAGTGATGGAACGGCTGGGGCGGGTGACCGGGCCGCCAGACGTGTGCGCTGGCGAAGCCGGGGGATGGGACTCTCTCAGCGTGCCGCTGGTGGCACATGGGGAGGAGAACGGGCTGCTCACCGTCTGTTACCCCGCTGGCGCGCCACCCGATGACGACCTGTGCGCCCTGCTGACCAGCATCGGCCAGCAGTTGGGCGTGGTGCTGGAGAACGCGACGCTGTTCGAAGACACAACGCGTCGCGCTGCGCTCTCCACCGACCTGGGCCGGCTCAGCCTGGCGATCAGCGCCCAGCTTGACAGCACGCGCGTCCTGGACCTGCTGTGCGAAGAGAGTCTGGGCATTTTCGATGTGCAGGGGGCGTACCTCTGGCTGACCGACGGCGATTCTCTGGTCGGCGCGGCGGCGTGCGGGCGCGGCGCTGAGCATTTCAAGGGCCACCGCATCGCGCGCAGCGATACGGCGCTGCTACCAGCGCGCGCGCTGAGCGATTGGCGTCCGCACGCCGTCAACAAGGTGCAGTACAGCGCCGTCCTGCCCGATGATTTCATCGCCCTGACCGGCGCGCAGGCTGTGCTGGCCGTACCGCTGCTGAAGGCGGATGTGCCGGTGGGGACGTTGCTGCTGGTCAACACGGTCCATCCCGACGCCTTCGCCGAGGGGTTCGCCGAGCAGGTGGGCGTGTTCGGCGTGCAGGCGGCGCTGGCTATCGAGAACGCCAACCTGTTTGAGGAAGTGCGCCGCCATCTTGACCATCTGCGGCTGGTCAACGAAGTGGGCCGCTATTCGGCGGCCATCCTCAGCCAGACAACCCTGGTCGAGGGCGTGGCGCGCAAGCTGTTCGAGATTCTCGGCTATACCGCGATCAGCCTGCTGACCATGGAAGACGGCAAGCTCGCCGTCCGCTTGACGTTCCTCGATGGGGCAGTAGCGTCTGCCCAGGGCGACCCGGAACGTTACCGGTCGGCGCTGTGGGTGGCGGCCCAGGCCATCGAGCGGTCGGAGCCGGTGCTGCAAGACCAGGAATGCTTCCTGGACGCGGGCGAGGGCGCGTTCGAATGCTGCTCGCTCGCCGTGCCGCTCATCGTCGCCGACGAGGTGACCGGCGTGCTGGTCGTCGAGCGGCGCGGCTATCACAGCATTCGCCAGGAAGACCTGGACGTGCTGGAGCCGCTGGCGGCGCAGTTGGCCATCTCCCTGTCCAACGCCCGCCTGTACGAGAAGGTGCGCGAGCACACCATCGAGCTAGAAGCGCGCGTGATCGAGCGCACCGCCAAGATTCGCGAGCAGCAGGAGCGCACCGAAGCGATCCTGCGCTCGGTGGCCGACGCGGTGATCGTCTTCGATCTGTCCGGGCGCATTGTCATGACCAACCCTGTCGCGCGCGCGCTGTTCGACCGCTACGGGCAGGATATCGGGCTGAAGGAGCGCGTCAGCGAGCTGGTGCAGCGCGTGATCTCGCAGGACGACGCGGGGCGCGACGCCACCGAGATCATCGAGTTGAACAGCGCCACCTTCCAGGCGAAGGCGGCGCGGGCGATGGAGGGCGACGCCCTGATCGGCTCGGTGGTCGTCCTGCGCGACATCTCGCGCCTGCAAGAGCTAGACCGCCTCAAAGACCGCTTCATCTCCACCGTGTCGCACGAGCTACGCACGCCGCTGGCTAACCTCAAGCTGTACCTGCAACTGCTGGAAAAGGGGCCTGCCGACCGGCATTTGGCCTACCTCGACGTGATGCGCCGCGAGGCGCTGCGCCTGGAACGGCTGATTGACGACCTGCTGCAAATCTCGCGCTTGCAGAACGAGCAGCAGGCTCAGCGCCGCCTCGTGCGCGCACCTATTGACGTGGAGCGGCTGGTCGCGCTGGTCGTCGAGCACAACACGGCCTGGGCTGAGAACGACGGCAAGACGCTCGCCTACTTTCCCGCAGCGGAGGAGCTACCGCCCATCGCCGGCGACTCCGAGCAGATCGAGCGGGCGCTGACCAACCTGGTCAGCAACGCCATCCGCTACACGCCCGAAGGCGGGCAGATCACCGTGAGCAGCCGCCTGGCAACGGGGCACGACGGTCAAGATTGGGTTATCATTGAAGTGACCGATACGGGCATTGGCATTCCCGCGGACGAGCTGGCGATGATCTTCGACCGCTTCTTCCGCGCCTCCAATGTCAGCCCGACGGTGCCTGGCACGGGCCTGGGGCTGGCTATTCTCAGGGACATCATCGAGCTGCACGGCGGCAAGGTGGAGGTCGAGAGCCAGGAGCACCAGGGCAGCACATTCCGCTTATGGTTGCCTGTGCTAGACTCGTGACGCACGGGCAGGAGATGGCACATGCGCAAGGCGACGATTCTGGTTGTCGAGGATGATCTGCACCTCATGGAAGGGATTCGCGACATCCTCGAAATCAACGGGTACGAGGTGTGGACGGCGTCCAATGGTCAGGCGGGCTTGCAAGTGCTCCAAGACCAGCCGCACGCGCCCGACCTGATCGTCTCCGACATCATGATGCCGCGCATGGATGGCTATGACTTCTTCGAGGCTGTGCGGGCCGAGCCAAGCTGGGTGCACATCCCCTTTATCTTCCTCACCGCCAAAGGCGAGCATGAAGACGTTAAGCGCGGCAAGCGCATGGGGGCCGAGGACTACGTCATCAAACCCTTCGATGCCGACGACCTGCTCGTTGCTGTCTCGGCCAAGCTGGAGCGCCGCCAGCAGATCGAGCGTCACTGGCAGAACGAGGTCTCGACGATCAAGCAGAATATCCTGATGATCCTCAACCACGAGTTCCGCACGCCGCTGACCTACGTGGTGGCCTACGCCGACATGGTGCACCGCGACGCCGACACCCTCAGCGCAGATGACATGCGCTCATTCCTGCGCGGCATCAACGCCGGGGCCAACCGCCTGCGTCGCCTGGTGGAGAACTTCATCTTGCTGGTCGAGCTAGAGACGGGCGAGGCGACGCACACGTTCAACTGGCGCAGCGAGACGTTGACCGGCTTTGAGGCGCTGCTGGGCACGGCTACGGCCAAGTATCTGGACATCGCTGAAGAGAAGCAGGTGACGATCTTCGTCGCGGCGGACGAGGAGCTGCCGCCGGTCAAGGCGGACGTGCAATACCTGGCGGCGGCGGTCGAATGCCTGATTGACAACGCGGTGAAGTTCTCCGACAAGCCGGGGTCGGAGGTGACGGTGCGCGCCTACCGGGACGGGGATCACGTCTGCCTGGCGGTGCGCGACCAGGGGCGCGGCATTCCCGCCAACGAGCGCGAGAACATCTTCCAGAGCTTCTACCAGATCGAGCGCCACAAGTATGAAGACCAGGGCGCTGGGTCGGGCCTGGCTATTGCCAACCGCGTGACCCGGCTGCACGGCGGGCAGGTCACGCTCACCAGCGCGGTCGGCGAGGGGTCGGAGTTCGTCATCCATTTGCCGACCCTCGCGTCCGGCGGCGACGATGCGCCTGTCAGTTGACTGTCAGCGCGCTGTCAGCACGCGCCCCGGCGAGCGTGCTACCATACGGAGAATCAGGTGATTGGTTGTTGGTTATTGGTGAAACAATCCGCAACGGAGCCGCCTTTACCAATAACCAGAAACCAATCACCAAGAACCAACAGATGTGCTGACGGCTGATGGCTATTCTCACAGGAGGTATTCCACACGATGGCTTCACTTCTGCAGAAAATCAACACGCTCATCTCAGCCAACGTGCACGCGCTGGTGGACTCGGCGCTGGAAGCGAACTCGGTCAAGGTGATGGATGAATACATCCGCCAGGCCGAGCGCAACCTGGACGCGCTCGACGACCAGGCGGCCACTGTCGGCGGCACGGTCAAGACGCTCAAGCGCAAGTATGAGGAGTTCGCAGCGGCAGCGGAGAAGCTTGACCGCGACATTGACACGCTGCTCGTGCGCGGCAAGGCCGACCTGGCAACCGCTGCCCAGGCGGAGCTAAACCAGAAGCAGTCGCTCGCCCAGGAGTATTACGAGCAGTGGCAGGTGCAGGAAAAAGAGTACCGCCGGATGCTCGACGCCAGGCTCAAGCTGGAGGCCAAGCTGACCACGATCAAGCAGGAGCGCGAGCACCTCAAGGCGCTGCTGGAGCTGGTCGAGGCCAAGGAGATGACGACCAAGGCCTTCAAGAGCCTCGACGACCTGGCTGGCGTCGGCGACGACGACGTGCAGCGCCTCGGCGAGCAGATTCGCGCCCGCCTGGATCGCGAAGAGGCGCGCATGGAGATGGCCAGCGCCGACCTGCGCGAGCAGATTGACGAGGCCATCGGCATATCCGAGATCGAGCTTCAGCTTGAGGAGCGCCGCCAGCGGCTCGGCCTGGGCGGGACGAGCGGGGGCGCTTAGTCACCGCTGACGCCGCCGCAACCGCTGCGTGCGACGTGCGTATCAGGAGATGAGGGGCGTATGGCGCTATACGTCCCTGGCTGCCTGTGGTAAGGCCGACAAGGATCGCCGATGTCGAAGATGAAAGAAGAAATGCGCGGGCGCGCCTGGCGCGCCATGCTCAGCCAGGCGTTCTTCAGCGTGGAAAGCGCCGTGATCATCGCCCTGGCCATCGTCCTGTTCGGCCTGGGCTACCAGCCGTTCGACTGGTGGCAATCCGCCTACTGGCTGATCTTCGGCGCGGTCGCCGAGGCGATCTACCTCGGCGCGACCGTGACCGACCCGCAGGCCGCTCACCGCGCGGTGGACGCCATGCTCGCCGATCAGTACGACCCGGACGCGATCAAGAGTCCGCGCGCCCGCGACCGGCTCAAGCGCGCCCTCGAATACCGCCGCTTGATCGGCGAGGCGGCGCGCAAGCACCCCGGTGCGCTGCGCGTCAGCCTGGAAGCAACCGCTAGCGAAATCAACGAATGGATCGCGCAAATCCACAGGCTGGCCCGGCGGCTGGACGACTTCGAGGAAAACGACATCATCGCCCGCGACCGGCGCATGGTGCCCCACGACCTGACCAACCTGCGCCGCCGCCTACGCACGGAAGAGTCAGCGGAAGTGCGCGCCGAGCTGGAAGAAGCGATCCAGACCAAAGAGATGCAGCTTGCCAACCTGCGCGCCCTGGAAAATAACATCAAGCGGGCCGAGATTCAGCTTGAGCAGACCCTTTCGGCGCTGGGCACCGTCTACGCCCAGGTGCAGGTCATTGACGCCCGCGCGGTGGACAGCGCCCGCACCCAACGCCTGCAAGCCGAAGTTCACGAGCAGGTCGCCTCGCTGTCCGACCTGATCGCGGCCATTGACGAGGTGCAGAGCTACCGCGCTTCATCGTCGGGGCGCTGAGGGGCGCAGTGGTCGCACCGTCCCCGCTGCCGCTGCCGCCCGGCTACACACTGCGCCGCGCCACGCTGCGTGACCTGCGCGCGCTGTACCGGCTGGAGCGCCTCATCTTCCCCCGCGACGCTTACCCGTACTTCGACCTCGCGCTGCTATTCCTGACGCCCGGCGTGATCAACCTGAAGATCGCCGCGCCGGACGGGTCGCTGGCCGCCTTCGTCTGTGCGACGCGCGGCCTGGCCCGCGACCGCGCCTGGATCGTCACCCTGGGCGTGAGTCCCGCACACCAACGGCGCGGCCTGGGCGCGGCGCTGCTGGCCCGCGCCGAAGCGCGCATCGGGCGGCCCTGCATCCGTTTGACGGTGCGCGAGAGCAACCAGCCAGCCATCCGCCTCTACCAGCGCGCCGGGTATGCCGTCATTGAGCGCAAGATCGGCTACTACCGCGACGGTGAGGCCGGGCTGGTCATGGAGAAGCGCATTGGGGCGAAGTGAAAATGAGCGCGGGAGTCACACGCGCCACGTCACACGCGCCACGTAGGGGCGGGTTTAGAAACCCGTCCCTACAGCCTCACCCCCTAAATCCCCCTCTCCAGCCGAGCTAGAGAGGGGGACTTGATCGCGGGGCGCGCGCTTTCCCCCTCCCTGGCTTTGCGGGGAGGGGGCCAAGGGGCGTGAGGGGGTGAGGTCAACGGGCGTTTCCCCCTCACAGCGCCACCAGGAAGGC
>MTKY01048423.1_pt1 | contig 11742 bp, 10 predicted proteins | sample 1042731 | NCBI WGS metagenome assembly MTKY01 (sample SAMN06212206, study PRJNA360538) | anaerobic digester metagenome | biome: Wastewater treatment plant; material: sludge; isolation source: anaerobic digester fed with sludge from wastewater treatment plant | place: Denmark: WWTP Soeholt ... | reverse complement strand
TTCTGCGGCTCAAGTATTTCGCCCCCAAATCCGAATGCACCCGTGTGCAGGTCGCCGGAATCTCTGGGGCATGTCCAGACGATCAGCGTTGGGGTGATGCCATCGTGCAGGAACCCGTTCCCGGTTGAAGAACACGGTCGTGCGGATGCCCGGCCCGTCGTGAATCGAGAAGCGCTGGATGTCGAAGATCGTCCCCGTTGCTCCGCCTGCGCTCGTTGTGCGTCCTATTGTCTTCTCTAGCTCACCGGGGGCGCTCACTCTGTGAATAGCTCCGGCAGCAACGCGTGCGTCACCGGACGCAGGCGCAGCGCCTCCGCTTCGGGTATCCAGCGATAGGGCCAGCGCAGCCGGGGGCCGATGTCTGCCCAGCCGCCAATGGCCGCCAGCAGCTTGTCCACCGCCTGGTTAGCGTAGCCGGACGCGGTGATAAAGGGGACGATGTGCTCGTCCATGAAGGCGCGGATGCGGCGCTCCAGCTCCAGCGCAGCGTCGGGATCGGTCTGCGTCATGGTGTACCAGCGCTGCGCCCCCGCCGGACTCAGGCAGGCGACATTCGAATAGGAGCCTGCCGCCCCCTGGCGCATACCGGTCGCCAGGTGATGGCCTGGCACGAAGATCGAGAGACCGGCGGCGTGCTGGCGCATGGCGGCGTACCATGCCTCGTCACCATCAGCGACCTTCATCCCCACCAGGCCCGGCACCCCGGCCTTGAGGCGCGCGTAGGTCTCTGGGCGCAGCACGCGCTTGGCGTGTGGTGGATTGTAGAGCACCAGGCCGATCGGGGCTGCGGCCTCCGCCATGCGCGCCAGGCAGGCCATTGCCTCGTCATCGGTCAGCGGGAACCAGTCGGCCAGGATCACCTGGATAGCGCTGGGCTTGAGCGCGGCGGCGCGCCGGATGCGCGCCAGCGAAATCTGCGCACTGGGGTGGCTGGCGCCGATCTGGAAAGGGACGCCCGCTTCCTCACAGCGCGCAGCCAGCAGCGCGCTCACCCGGTCGAACTCGTCCTCGGACTGAGTGTAGAACTCGCCCGCCGTCCCGTTGCTGTAGATGCCGTCCACGCCGCAGCCGGTCAGCACATCAATCTCGGCGGCCAGCCGGTCGTAATCAATGCTCTCGTCCGGGTTGATGGGCAGCAGCAGCGTGGCCCAGTTGCCCGTGATCTCGCTCGCTGTCAGCGCTCGCATGGTCGTCGAATACACCTCTATTGGTGCGCCAGCCTTCGCTAGGCAAGCTAGCGTCTTGGCTGTCCGGAGTCAATGAGTCTTTTCGCGTGATGGAAGCATTTTCTGCGAATGCCAGCCCTCACGCTCCAGGCCCTTCTTCAGCCGACTTCTCCGCCGCGCTGTCGCCGTAAGTCCCGTAGCGCAGCACGCACTCGATGATCCACTGGTACCGCTCCCAGCTTACGGTCGGCGGCACGGAGTGATCGGAGTGGTAGATATAGCCACCGCCCTGCATGGCTGCGCCGATCTTGTCGCGAATCTCGGCTTCAACGGCGCGCGCATCACCGTCCATGCGCGTCGCGTCAATGTTGCCCATGAACGACAGGTCAGCCCCATACTCGCGCTTCAGGGCGCGCACGTCCAGCCCGATGTTGGCCTCCAACGGCTGGAGCACCTGCACGCCAGCCTCGATCAAGTCGGGGATCAGGGCGCGGATGTCGCCGTCTGAGTGGACGAAGTAGGCGATCCCCACGCGGTGCAGGTAGTCACCAAGTCGCCGATGCGCCGCGTGCAGCAACGCCCGGTAGTGCTTGCGCGAGAACATCAGGCCAGTGTTCACGCCGAGGTCTTCGACCAGGAACAAGCCGTCAGGCACGATGCCCAGCGCGCGGGCCTTCTCCAGCGTGGCGATGACCAGGTCTGTGTGCGCCTCGAACATGTCGGCCATCAGCGCCGGCTCCAGCACCAGGCTCATCAGAGATTGCTCGAAGCCGTGCTTGCGCCAGGTTGCCTCGAAGGGGCCGTAGACGTGCAGCAGGATGAAGCGCCCGCCGGATCGCAGCGCCGCAAACTGGCGGCCCATCTCCTCCCAGGTGGGGTAGGTGGTGAACGGCTCGAAGTACGACACCGGCCCGATACGCGCCGTCCCGCCGAAGCCAACTTCCAGACGGGGGCGCAGACGCCGCCAGTCGTCCCAGCCCGTCACGGCATGGCTCAGGTAGCCCAGCGCGCCAGCGTGCCCTTTCCACTGCTTGCCGGTGAAGCCGTGCTTATCCTCGCGGATTGTGTAGTCGGGCGTGTCTTCCAGCAGGCGCTCCGGCAGGCGCAGCGATGCATCCATGAAAAGCACGTCGAAGTCGAACCCCAACAGCCTCTCCGGTGTGCTCTCCGGCGGCAGACCCTCCGTTCGCCAGCGGGCCAGCGTATCAGTCCAGTATGCGTCCCACAGGCCGATGCGATCTGGCTCCTGGTGGGCCAGCAGCCGCCGGATGCGCTCCCGGCCACTGAGTGTGGTCATGGCGCTTCGCCCGCTCATAGCTCGGTCAGTTCGGGCAGGCCGCAGGCTTCGAGCCGCGCGAACAAGCTGGAGCGAGCGCCTCCGTCCGGCATGAGTCGCGGCAGCCGCAGTTCCCCGCACGGGAAGCCCAGCGTCCCCAGCGCGATCTTGAGCGCTCCCATCAGCCCCGCCTCGATCAGGGTAGCGGTGACGGCGTTAGCCCGCTGCTGGAGTTCCAGGCCCCGCGCCAGGTCGCCTGCCTGGCAGGCTTTGTGAATCTCGCGGTAGACGCCGGGCATCAGGTTAACTGTTGAGCCGATGTTGCCGCATGCCCCCGACATGGCCGCGAACAGGCATTGCTCGTCCATGCCGGAGAAGACAGCCCACTTGTCCTCCCGCAGCGCGGCGATGTGACCAAGCTCGTACATGTTGGGGCCGGTGTATTTGGCCCCGGTGACGGTGGGGATTGTCATGAACTGGCGCATCAGGGCGACAGCGTCGGTCGGGCCGCCGTAAAGGTACGGCAGAAGCGGCAGGCCCGGCGCGGCAGCAGCCAGCATCTCGAAGTAGGCGCACAGGCTGGGCACGTTATTGAAGAGCGGGGGCAGCACGCTGCTGATCCCAGCCGCGCCGTGCTCGGCAGCGTGGCGCGCCAGATCAGCGGCGTCGCGCGCCGTGACTGTTCCGACATGCACAATGGATGGGGCGCGCCCGTTGACCTGGGCTAGCGCGACTTCCGTCACGAGCTTGCGCTCGGCGACCGACATGGACATTCCCTCGCCGGTCGATCCACACAGGTAGAACCCGCCGACTCCTTTGGCGAGGTGGTACTCGACCATGTCCTGCAGGACAGTCGTGTTGATGGTGTCGTCTGAGTTGAAAGGCGTGACCAACGCGGGCCAGGCCCCGTGAAAATTGAACACTTGGCAGCTCCGATCTAGTGTGCCAACGACTGCTTGACGTGTTGTAGTTCCTGTTTGATGCCGCTCGCCACAAACAAGGTGTCGGAGCGGTGAACGATCATGTTGCAGCCCCACTCAGCCCAGAGCAGAGTGCGCTCCACTGGCCCAGGAGAGACCAGGCCCACGCCGGTCTTATACTGGTGACAAACCTGGATGATCTGCCGGGAAGCCTCCTCAAAGAGGGGGTGCTCGTACTGCTCCGGGATGCCCAGCGCGATTGACAGGTCATGAGGGCCGACCAGCACCGCATCCACGCCGCCCACTGCCAGCAGATCGGGCAGGTTGGCGACCCCCGCCGGGCTTTCGATCATGATGACCAGCGCAGCGTTGCGGTTGTATTCGGGCAGGTAGGCGGCAGTTTCGGGGCTGGGGAACGCGCCCGTCTTGACGGCGGCGCGCAGGGCTGCCCCCTTGAGCGGACGGTAGCGCACGGCCCCAACGACCGCCTGTACCTCCTCCACCGTCTCGACGTAGGGGACGATGATGCCGTGTGCGCCCCAGTCCAGGCCCCTCGCTGCCCGCGACGCGCTGATCTCCGGAATGCGCAGCAGCGGCACGACGCCGTGCGCAGCGTAAGTCTGGGCCGCCCAGGCTGCCGTCTCGTGGTTGATCGGCGTGTGCTCGGTGTCCATGAACACGAAATCCAGGCCGCATTGGGCAAAGAAGTGGGGCCATTTGGGCTGGCCGAAGCCCTCTACCGTGATCCCGTAGACCCGCTTGCCGTTGGTAAGCGCCTCGCGAAGTTCGTGGCAGTGCATGACTCTGTTGTCTCGCTTTCTCAAGGGTACGTGTTACATCACCAGTCTAGGATCAGTGGCGTCCCGCAGACCGTCGCCGATGAAGTTCACACACAGAACGGTGATGACGGTGGCGATGGCTGGCGGAATCCACATCCAGGGCAAGTCTTGCAGAACCTCCAGGTTACGAGCCGCCTCCAGCATGTTGCCCCAACTGGGGGCCGGCGGAGGCACGCCCAGCCCCAGGAAGCTCAACCCGGACTCGATCAGAATAGCCTCACCCACGCTAAAAGTCACCTGGGCCAGCATCGGCGCGAGGATGTTGGGCAGGATATGCAGCGTCATGATGCGCCGGTGAGGGACGCCCAGGCACTGCGCCGCCAGCACGAAGTCCTGCTCGCGCGCCGAGAGGAACTGCCCGCGCACCAGACGGGCCATCGGCGGCCAGCTCAAGCCGCCGATGATCAGCACCAGGTTGAGCAGGCTGCGTTCCAGCAGCGCGGCCAGCGTCAGCATGATGATGATGCTGGGGAAGGTCATCACGATGTCGGTGAAGCGCATCAGCAGCATGTCCACCCAGCCCCGGTAGTAGCCGGACAGCGCGCCAATCGTTGTGCCGATGGCAGTAGCCAGCAGCCCCGTCGCCAGGCCAACAGCCAGCGACACGCGCGCGCCGTACAGGGTGCGGCTCCAGATGTCCCGGCCAATCCGGTCGGTGCCGAACCAATGCTGGGTGGTGGGGGGCGATTTCGTATCGCGCAGGCTCATTTCCTGGTAGGGATAGCGCGCGAATGCGGGCGCAAAGATTGCCAGCAGCACAATCACCAGCAACACGATCAGGGCGCCAATCGCCAGGCGGTGCCGCAGGAAGCGGCGCAATGCGCGCCTGCCGGGCGAGTCTACCTCTGCCTGGACGACGCCGGTGATGCTAGGGGCCGCCGGTGGGTTGGCGTCTATCTTCTCGGTCATATGGGCTGTCTCAGTCATAACGAATGCGCGGGTCTACCCAGGAATACGCCACGTCAGTCAGCAGGTTTGCCATCAGGATCACGACGGCCATCACCAGGTTCAACCCCATCAGCAGAGGCACGTCGCGCGCACGCACCGCATCCAGGTAGAGCGTGCCGGTGCCGGGCCAGCTAAAGACGGTCTCGATGAAGACTGCCCCGACGACCAGGTTGGGCATACTCAGGCCGATGACCGTCACTATCGGCAGCATGGCGTTGGGGAACATATGCCGCCAGATGACGGCTCGCTCGCGCAGACCTTTGGCCCGCGCGGACTGCACGTAGTTGGCGTGAATCACCTCCAACATGCTGAAGCGCGTGTAACGCATGAAGCGGGCGATATAGGCCAGGCTGAGGATCAGCGCTGGCAGGATCAGGTGGTGCACCGAGTCCCAGAAGGTTGGCGCGTGCGTGACGGGACGCATCCCCCCCACAGGGAACAGATTCAGCTTGATCGAGAAGATATATAAGCCGAAGATACCGGCGATGAAGGCGGGCATTGAGATGAATAGAAAGGAGAGTCCGGTCAGGCTGAAGTCCCAGAGCGAATACTGGTGCAGCCCGGTGAATACGCCCAGCATGACGCCAACGACCGTACCGAAGACCAGTGCCGTGCTGATCAGGCGCACGGTTGCGCCCAGCCGCCGCGCGATCACCTCGGCTACGGGGCGACCGTCAACGAAGCGGTAGCCCATGTCGCCCTGCGCAATTTTGCTGGCCCACTTCAGATAGCGCACCGGCGCGGGCTGATCCAGCCCGAAACGCTGGCGCAGTTGGGCCGTGGCCTCCGGCGACATCTCTGCTTCAGGGTCCACGTAGTAGTCCGCCACGTCGCCGGGTGCCAGCTCGATCAGGGTGAAGATGATGACGGTGACGCCGATCAGTACCGGAATGCTGATCAACAGGCGGCGAAGGATATATTTGACCATCGCACCAGCTCAATTCTAAAGGGCGCGCTCGAGACTCCGGGCCGGCCCGCGCGTTCGAGAGCGGCTGCGCGTACCCCGCCCGGCGAAAAGCATAGGCTGCGTTGGTAGAAGGCGGTGACTTCGCTGGGGCCGGTTTGCGCCGGCCCCAGCAATGTGACGGCAGGGCGCTACTGGCCCACTGCCCACAGCTCAGGATGATCTTCGTACGGCCCGCCCGCACCAGCGGGGAACCAGTAGAAGTCAACCAGCTTGTTGGAGGCCGCGCCGAAGCGCGTGGCTACCCACATGTAGCCCTCCAGCGCGTTCTCGTTCTGGAACTTGCAGATGTCTTGCAGCAGCCCCAGGTAGGTTTCGTGGTCGGTCTCGACCTTGGCCTTGGCGAAGAGGTCCATGAGTTCAGGGAAAGTTACGCCGATCAGCGTCTCTTCGCCGAGTTCGGGATAGCCACCCGGCTCATAGAAGAACCAGGGATAAGAGCCGACGTTGTTGGCCAGGCCGCGATACGAGATGTCCCAGCCCTCGCCGGTGTAGAAGTAGGAATTGTAGGTGGGCACGTCCTGCGGCGTCGGGATGATCTCGACGCCCACATCAGCCAGGAATTGCTGCATGGCGGCCAGCGCGTCCATGTGGAACAGGCTGTCGTAGTAGGTCACCACCTCGATCTTCTGGCTGCTATCCCAGCCAGCCTCGGCCAGCAGAGCACGCGCCTTGTCCGGATCGTAGGCGTAGTCATTCAGTTCCTCGGCGGGCGGGCGCATCTCCGGGAAGGCGTTGAGGCAGGGCAGAACCTCGGCAGTGCCATTCATCAGCACTTCGGTGATTGTCTTGCGGTCAACGGCATAGAGGAATGCCTGGCGCACGCGGATGTCCTGGAAGATCGGGTTGCGCATGTTGAAGATCAGGTAGTTGGTCACCCCCGACGATCCCTGGAACATCTGGATATTCGGGTCGCTCTCCAGGCGGGCGGCCACGTCGCCGCTGACATAGGTGAATTGAATCTCGCCACCCTGCAGCGCCAGCACCGCAGACGTCTCATCCGCGAAGTAGCGGTTGATCAGGCGATCCAGCTTAGGCGCGCCGTTCCAGTAGTTGGGGTTGGGCACCACAGCCCAGAACTGATCCTGGACATACTCATCTACCATGAACGGGCCGGTGCCGATGCCCTGGGTGAAGAACCAATCGGAGTTCTGCAGGTCGGCGGGAGCCACGGTCAGCGCGTGCTTGGGCATGATAAACACCCGCGCCAGGTCGTAGGGCAGGCGGGGGTAGGAGCCGGTCATCTCGAACACAACCGTCAGATCATCAACGACTCGTATGCCCGTAATCTCATCTGCCTCACCGTTGAAGTAGGCTTCGCCGCCCACGATGCGGTCTGGGGGCACTTGCTGCTGCCCCGTCAACGTGGCCGCATCCCCGTGCAAGGCCAGCTCAAAGGTGAACCTCACGTCTTCGGCGGTGAAGGGCACGCCATCGTGCCACAGCACGCCCTCGCGCAGCTTGAACGTCCACACAGAAGCGTCCTCATTGGTTTCCCACGCGACCGCGAGCTGCGGGGACAGGCCGGTAGCCGTCTCATTCCAGCTCACCAGCGGACTCCAGATTTTGATCAGCCAGGTGTTGCCGGCGGTCTGGTAAAAGGGACGGCACTGCGGGCATCCGCCAGGGCCAACGTCGAACGCACCTACTAGGGTGCCCCCGCCGCCGCCCTGTGCGGACGCACTTATCGGTGCTGCCATTAATAGCACCAAAACCACGACCATGATCAGGTTCTTCTTCATTGTGTGATTCTCCTAAACTCAGTCTTAAGAAGCGAACGCAAGCGCGAATCAAGTGGGTTCAACTTGACAATCCGGTGGGCGGGCCCCTCCTTTCCTGCTCGGTGACCTACCATGTGGCAGGTGCGTGCTGGCGTGATCTCGCCCGATCGAGTTGGAGCAAACTAGCGCTCAGTGTCCAGATACCCCAGGCTGGCCGAGATCTGGCGGGCTGTTTGGCAAACCATCTCGCCCAGTTCTCGGTCGCGCTCCGGGCGGATGCGCGTATGCGGGCCGGAGATGCTCACGGCGGCGACGACCTGCCCCGTGTAATCCCGGATCGGCGCGGCCACACAGCGGATGCCCTGTTCCGACTCATAGTCATCAATGGCGTAACCCCGCTGCCGGACGCGCTCCAACTCCTCTACCAGTGCTTCGGGGGTGGTGATTGTCTGGGGAGTGCGGCGGTCCATGCCGTGCTTCTCGACCGTCTGTTGCCACACGCTGTCGGGCATGTGGGCCAGCATAACCTTGCCCAGCGCCGTGCAGTGGGCGAAACTCCGCTTGCCGATCTGGGTGTACATCCCCAGGGTGTTCAGCCCTTCGACGCGGTCAATATAGATCACTTCGCCTTCGTCGAGCACTGCCAGGTGAACCGTCTCGTTGATGCGATGCATCAGAGCTTTCATCAGAGGCATTGCCTGCTGTGCCAGGTTAAGGCGTTGGATCGCCAGGCCGCGCAAGTGCATGAAGCGCAATCCCAGGGTGTATTTGCGCGTCTCTGCATCCTGGTCGGCGTAGCTCAAAGATAGCAGAGTGTTCAGCAGGCGGTGCACCGTGCCGACGGGAAGCTGGCTTCGCTCGGCCAGCTCGGAGACGCCCACGCCCCGGTCTGACTCGGCCAGCAGCTCCAGCAGACGAAACGCGCGCTCGACGGATTGGACTCGGTCATCCATGCCTAGACACCTGACCTGCGTGCAAATACTGTGAATCTACTGTAATGGTCAATTACCGCCTGCGTCAATTGGCTTTTCCGCTGTGTGGAAACGGTTTCTGGCAATCAAACGAAGCAGACAAGCCGTTCCGGACGCATCATAGACTGAGCGTGGGGGAGGCGGCGCGGCTGCCGGTGTCCGGCTTCGGCCTTGAGGCAGGGGGAATGCATTTCTTGCGTGAGAATGCAATACGGGGGCCTCTTCTTAAGGACAGCCCAATTCACAGCTCATCCAGCAGAACGATGTGGTTGCGCAGCGCATAGAGCGCCGCCTGAACGCGATTCTCCACTTCCAGTTTCTGCAAGATGCTGCTGACGTGCGCCTTCACAGTTTTCAGGCTGATGTCGAGCTGCTCGCCGATCTCTTGATTGGTCAGCCCGCGTGTTACAAGCACCAGGACTTCGCGCTCGCGCTCGGTGAGCACTTCCGGGGTCGGCTCTTGCTGCCCAGGGGCAGGCCGCAGAGCGTCTGCAAGGCGGCGAGCGGCCTCTGGGTGCAAGTAAAGCTCGCCGTGCCGTGTCGCATGAATGGCCGCTGCCAGCTCATCTGGATCAACATCCTTCATCAAGTACCCAGCGGCTCCCGCCTCGATTGCCTGGATGACTTTGTCGGTATCCACGAAGCTGCTCAGCATGATCACGTCAATGGCCGGGTATTTCTCGCGAATCGCCTCAAGGGCTTCGATGCCGCTCATATTGGGCAGCACAATGTCCATCAGCACGACATCGGGCTGGCATTCAGCCACAAGCCGCAATCCTTCTTCAGCAGTTGCGGCTTCGCCCACCACCTGGATGCTAGACTGAGTCGAAAGGAAGAATACAAGCCCCTGGCGGACTAACTGATGATCATCCACCAGAAGGACGCGTATGGGCGCGTCGTCAGACATCAAGCGCCTGCTCTTTCAGGGGATAATGGGATTCGGGCCGTGATGGAAGTGGCCTCGCCGGGCTGTGATCTGATCAATAATGCGCCGCCGAGCATCTCCGCCCGCTCGCGCATACTGATCAACCCCAAAGACCCGATCTGGCTCAAGGCCACGCCTCGCGGCTCAAAACCAACGCCGTTATCCCGAATAGTCAGCGTCACGACCTGATCGGAGACATCCAGACTGATTTCAGCAGAATCTGCCTGGGCATGGCGCGCGATGTTGCTCAAAGCTTCCTGTGCAATCCGGTTGAGATTCTTCTGAACCGCCTGGGGCAGGCTGCGGACATTCCCCCGCATCGTGAGCTTCACCTCTGTGCCCGCAGAGTGGCGGAGGCTTTGCGCATGTTGGCGCAGGGCGTCCTCAAGATCGTCGGCATCCAGATCAATCGGTCGCAGTTCGTTAATGAGCGTGCGCATTTCAGCCTGAACGACCTTGGTCTGTTCAACCAGAACATCCAGGGGCTGAGGGTCAATCTCTGGCATGTCTATCAGGGACGCTTTCAAGCCGCGCGCGGTCAGGCTCAGCGTGAACAATGACTGGGTGACAGAGTCATGCAGCTCGCGCGCCAAACGACGCCGTTCCTCCATGGTCGTAAGCGCCCGGCTTTTGCTCTGAAGATGCCAGTTCTCGATCAGTATGGTGATATTCTCTGACAGCGCTCTGACCAGGGACGAGGTGCGGACTGGAATCTCTTTCAGCTCAGGGCGCATCAAGACGAGCAGGCCAAGCGCACGCCCACGAGTGATGAGGGGCTTGACGGCGAATTTGCGCACCCCCAGAGTGCTGATGGCTTCAGCAACCGCAGAGTCTAGGCCCACATTTGCGGCGCGAGCATCGTGAATATGGATTGTCTCCTGGCGCTGAATCGCTTCCTGGAAAATGTTATCGTGCATCACCTGGAAACACTGGCGAAGCAATTGCTGGCGGTGACATTGCTCGCGGCAAGCGGGAAAAGCATAAGGGCATTCCTTACATGCCGTGACAGTCGAAGCCATTCGACCGGCCTCATCGAACAGAACCAGCGAAATCGTGTCTGTTCCCAGCACATCCCGGATAATTCCTAGAGCGCGCTCGGCGGTGCTGTGGAGATCGGCCTGGTTATTGACCAGGTTGGTTACCTGGAGAATGGCATCGAACTCGCGCTCGCGCTCATCCAAAGCAGCTTGCAGCGCGGCACGCTGCTGATCAATGTCGTCGCGCATGGTTTCGACGGCGCAGGTCATCTTATTGAATGCCTGCGACAACGAGACAAGCTCCTGCTCCCCCGACCGGATCGGCACCCGGTAGGACAGATCGCCCTTCGCAACAGCGTCAGCCCCGTTCGCCAATTCCTGAATCGGAAGGGCTAGTCGCCTGAGCGTGATGCTCGCGCCGATCAGCACGATGATCAGAAACGAAACTCCCTGCGCCCCCCACATCAACAGCAGCGACTCGCCCAGCGATTCGGTGCCGTGCAGCATGACGTATACGGTGGGCGCTGCGGTCAGCAACAGGGTGGGCAGCAGGCCCAGAATCAGAAAGAGGAAGAACAAACGCTGAATGAGCGGCTCCTGGAGAGCCTGTAGTCGTCTCATGCCAACCTTCGTGTCATAGCCATATGTCGGCTGACATTATACCATCTATACTCGCCGGTTTCGTCAGCTTTTCTTCGCATAAATGCATGTGTATAGGCCCAAAGTCCTATGCCCGGTCGAACTAAAGTCCGATGCGATTGTGCATTTCTTCTCATATACTAGCAGGCGTCAATTGACAGTCGGGGAAGCCGGTGGAAGTCCGGCGCTGTCGCGCAACTGTGACTTGCCCCTAACGGCAAGAAGCCAGGAACCCGGCACTGAGCGTTCATCTCGCGTCAAGATGTGCCAGGCTTGTGTCTGGCATTTTTTGTATTCAGGCTCCGAGCCTACATCGTGAAACACGGCCTGAATACCCTATGGGGGCTGGCAGTCCAGCAGCGCGTATCGCCTGATAACGTACCAGGGATCATCGTC
>MTKY01056718.1_pt1 | contig 11743 bp, 14 predicted proteins | sample 1042731 | NCBI WGS metagenome assembly MTKY01 (sample SAMN06212206, study PRJNA360538) | anaerobic digester metagenome | biome: Wastewater treatment plant; material: sludge; isolation source: anaerobic digester fed with sludge from wastewater treatment plant | place: Denmark: WWTP Soeholt ... | reverse complement strand
CGGCGGGACGGCAGATCGGCGACCTCGACGTTCTGGTGCTCGCGTCGGACATCCGCCGTGCCGAGAACGCTTTGCTCAATGCCGGGTGGGAATGGGTGAAGTCCGACCCCTATGACGATTTCTATTACCGCGAACATATGCACGAGCTGCCGCCGCTGATCCACAAGTCGCGCGACCGAATGATCGACGTGCATCACACAATCCTGCCGCTCACGCATCGAATTACCCCCGACGCCTTGGCGCTGGTCAGCGACGCGGTGACAGGCGCGGGCGGCTTTGCGGTGCTGAATTCCGTCGACATGGCGTGCCACTGCGCCGCGCATATGCTCGCCGATGGTGATTTGCAGGGCGGGCTGCGCAATCTGTGGGATTTTCATCTGATGACGCGCGATTTTGCAGCGACTGATCCGGCGTTTTGGGAGCAGCTCAAGCGGCGTGCGCGATTGCATGGATTGCAGGGTGCGGTGCAGCGTGCGGCGCGGCTGTCGCGTGACGTGTACGGCGCAGCGCTACCCGAAGAGTGGGACGGACAGGGTGCAAAGGACCGTTGGTTCCGCCAGCGCTTGTTCGCCCGCGACGATTGGGGCCGAGTGACGCAGCCGCTTCTTGAGCAAGGCTTCTACATTCGTTCGCACTGGCTGCGGATGCCGCCGAAGATGCTGGCGCAGCATTTGTGGACCAAATGGCGGAAGAACCGGATTTAGCCCCCCCAAAAACCGCTTGTCCGGAGCTTGTCGAAGGACCGTACGCTTTCTCAACCGTCGCGAAGAGAAGGACAGCCCTTCGACAAGCTCAGGGCGCACGGGAGGTGAGATGGGTTCACAGTCGTTCGAGCAGCGGGATCAGCTGGTCGAAATGGCCGATGACATGGTCCGCACCAAGCGCGTCGGCAGGCCGATCAAGAAAGCCGAAACTGACCGCTACACTGGTCACCCCGGCGCTTTTTGCCGCCATCACATCATAAATGCTGTCGCCGACAAATGCCGCACGCCCACCACAGCAGCGCTCAACCATCGCATGGATCGGCGCGGGGGAGGGCTTGGAGTTGCCCGGCCCGAGCGTATCGCCGCCGATGATCGTCGCCATCCGGTCGGCCAGACCGAACTCGCCGAGCAGCTTGCGCGCCATGTCCTCGCGCTTGTTGGTGACCACTGCGGTGCGCACGCCCAGCGCGCCGAGCCGGTCGAGCGCGGCGATCAGGCCTGGAAAGGGGCGGCTGTGGATCGCGATATTCGCTTCGTAAAAGCGCAGCAGTTCGCCGTAAAGCCGCTCGAAATCGCCGCCGGGGATGCCACCGGTCGCGGCGAACCCCTGTTCGAGCATATGCCGCGCCCCCAGCCCGATCATCGGCCGCACCTCGGCCTCGGTCAGCGGCGCGCGCGCGGCGAGACCGAGCGCGTGGTTGACCGCGGCAGCCAGGTCGCCCGCGGTATCGACCAGCGTGCCGTCGAGGTCGAAGCCGACGATCGCGAAAGGAAATCCGTTCATCGGCTGCGCATGGCGGCTCGCTCTGGAAACCGCAATGATTTGCTGGCATGGCAGCGCGCATGAGCAATCCGATCGCCGCCATCGTCCTCGCCGCGGGCAAGGGCACCCGTATGAAGTCCGACCTGCACAAGGTGCTGCACCCGATCGCCGGACGGCCGATGCTGCTGCATTTGATGGCGAGCGTCGATGAACTTAGCCCGGAGAAGAAGGTCGTGATCGTCGGTGACAAGGCCGACCAGCTCGCAGCGGCCCTCGCGGGCAGCGCCGACCTTGCGGTGCAGGACCCGCAGCTCGGTACCGGCCATGCGGTGCAGCAGGGCAAGGGTGCGCTGGCGGGTTTCGACGGGGATGTGCTTATCCTCTATGGCGACGTGCCCTTCGTTCCCGCCGCGACGATGCGGGCGATGATCGACCGGCTGAACGCCCCTGACGCCCCGGCCGTCGTGGTCCTCGCGTTCGAGCCCGAAGATGCGCAGCAATATGGCCGCGTCATCACCGCCAAAGATTCCGAGGGGGGCGACCGCGTCACCAGGATGGTCGAGCACAAGGACGCCACCGACGCCGAGCGCGCGGTGCGCCTTTGCAATTCGGGATTGATGGCCGCGAAGTCGGCCGATCTGTTCGCGCTGCTCGCGCGCGTTACCGACGACAATGCGGCGAAGGAATATTATCTCGTCGATATTGTCAATATCGCCAATGCCGATGGGCGGCATTGTGCGGTGGTGGTCACCGACCCCTATGACGTCGCCGGAATCAACAGCCGCGGCGAGCTTGCCGCGATGGAGGGTGAATGGCAGGCGCGGCGGCGCATTCAGGCAATGGCGGACGGTGCTAGCCTGATTGCGCCCGACACGGTGTGGTTCGCCTGGGATACGCAGCTGGGCCGCGACGTGCTGGTCGAACCCAACGTGTTTTTCGGCCCCGGCGTAACGGTGGCCGACAATGTGAAAATCCGCGCCAATTGCCATATCGAGGGTGCAGCAATCGCGACCGGCTGCGAGGTCGGCCCCTTCGCGCGTCTGCGCCCCGGCACTGTGCTGGGCGAGAAAGCGAAGATCGGCAATTTCGTCGAGACGAAAAAGGCGGTGCTGGGCAAGGGCGCAAAGGCGAACCACCTGACCTATCTGGGCGACGTCACCGTTGGCGCGGGGGCGAACATCGGCGCGGGGACGATCACCTGCAACTACGACGGTTATTTCAAATATCAGACGGTGATCGGCGAAAATGCCTTCATTGGCAGCAACAGCGCGCTGATCGCCCCTGTCACCATCGGCCGCGATGCGATTGTCGCTGCGGGCAGCGCCGTGTCGCGCGATGTCGCCGCGGGCGACCTGCGCATGGTTCGCGCCGAGCAGCTGATCAAACCCGGCTGGGCCGATCGCTTCCACGACACGATGCGCAAGAAGAAAGCGGGTAAGTAAGGACATGCCCGCGCCGACACTGACGACATCGCGGCTCGTGCTGCGCCAGATCCGCGCGTCCGACGCCGCCGCGCTGTTCCCCGTCCTGTCCGATCCCCAAGTGATGACATGGTGGTCGAGCGGCCCTAATCAGTCGCTTGCCGAGACCGCGGACTATGTCGCATCGAACGCGGCCGAAGGGCAGGGCTTTGCCTGCTGGGCGATTACCCTGCACGACGACGTGGCGATCGGGTGGGTGATCCTGATCGATGGCAAGCCCGATGTGAAAGAAATCGGCTACATCCTGCACCGCGATCATTGGCGGGGCGGGATCGCGCGCGAAGCGGTGGCGCGCGTCATCGACTATGGCTTTGTCCTGCAGAAACTACGCCGCATCTTTGCCGACACCGATCCCGACAACCGCGGATCGATCGCGCTGCTCGAACGTCTTGGCTTTCAATATGAAGGCCGGCTGCGCGGTGAGTGGGAAACGCATATGGGCGTGCGCGACTCGCTGATCTTTGGCTTGCTGCGCGACGAATGGATAATGGAGAAGAAGCCGTGACCGATCGCTACACTGACAAGCCGTTCTTGCGCTTCGTCGATGCCTGGGTGCTGAAGGCAATCGGGCATCTGGATCCCGCGACGGAAACCTATTGCAAAGCGATGGTGCCGCAGCTCGAACAGAGTTTCGGTTTGAAGGGCAGCTGGGAACGGATCGTCGAGCAGCAGATGAAATTCGGCCCCGAACTGCCCGCGCAGATCCGCAAGATCTGGACCGACGGCCAGGCGCGGTTCGAGGCGGGCAACGGCATGGCGGCCGATCCGGTGCAATTCGCCTATCTGTTCGTAGACAAGAACCTACAAAAAGCTTGACATGATATCATGATATGATATCAGTATATCAATGACCCGCATTCTTGCCGATCTGCCCGATGAAGACATCCAATGGCTCGACCAGCTTGCTGCTGAGCAGGGGAAGTCGCGGGCGGCGGTGCTGCGCGATGCCGTTACGGACTATCGGGCGCAGTCACAAGCGTCGCAGCGCAAGGACTGGCTCGATATTGGCTTTGGGGCGTGGAAGGAGCGCGCCGATATCGGTGATGCGGTAGAGTGGCAGCGGCGCGAACGCGCTGCCTCGACCCGCCCGTGGGATGATGACTATGAGGAGGTCAAAGCGGAATTTCCGGACCTGTTCGACGCGGAGGATGATCGTCAGCGGCAGATCCATCTTGATATGCTGGCAGGAAAATATTCCGACCCCAAAAAGCCCGCTTCTCAGTGAGCGGTTTTAGCTTTGATTCCAATATCATCATTGATGCGCTGGCAGGATTCGCTCCGGCACGCGCAGAAATCGATCGCGCCACCGATTTCGGTTCGCGCGCGTGGATCAGCCGCGTCGTGTGGATCGAAGTGATGTCCAAGGGCGAGGGCGACGGTCTGCGGCGCGCCGAAACGCTTCTTTCCGGCTTCAGCGTGGATGAAGTCGATGCCGAAATCGGTCGACGCGCTGCTGCCTTGCGGCGCGAACGCGGTCGGCTCAAGGCGGTGGACGCCATCGTCCTTGCCACTGCGCTCACCCGCGGGCGCGTTCTGATTACCCGCAATACAAAGGATTTCCCGCCCAATATGCCGGGCATCCGTGTCCCCTATATTCTCTAAGACGAAAGCCAGACCCACATGTGCGGAATTATCGGAATTATCGGCAAGGACCAGGTCGCCGATCGCCTCGTCGATGGGCTGAAGCGGATGGAATATCGCGGCTATGACAGCGCGGGCGTGTGCACCGTGCAGGATGGCCAGCTGATCCGCCGCCGCGCCGAGGGCAAACTCGCGAATCTGGTCAGGGAACTCGCGGGTAACCCCGCGCCCGGAACCGTCGGCATTGCGCATACGCGCTGGGCAACGCACGGCGCGCCGACGACGAGCAACGCGCACCCGCATGCGACGGGCGAGGTCGCGCTGGTCCACAACGGGATCATCGAAAATTTCAAGCCGCTGCGCGAAGCGTTGCAGGCGCGCGGCCGCAGCTTCGAGAGCGAAACCGACACCGAGGTCGTCGCGCATCTCGTCTCCGAACAGGTCGAGGCGGGCTTGTCGCCGCAGGATGCGGTCATGGCCGTGCTGCCGCAGCTGCGGGGGGCTTTCGCGCTCGCCATCGCCTTTCGTCAGCATCCCGATCTGCTCATCGGCGCCCGCCTGGGCTCGCCGCTGGTCGTGGGCTATGGCGAGGGCGAAACCTATCTCGGCAGCGACGCACTCGCGCTCGCCCCTCTGACGCAGAAGATCGCCTATCTCGACGAAGGCGACTGGGTGGTGATCACCCGCGATGGCGCACAGATCTACGACAGCACCAACAATCTGGTGACACGCGAGATCACCACCAGCGGCGTCACCGCGGCAGCGGTCGAAAAGGGCAATTACCGCCACTTCATGCAGAAGGAGATCTTCGAGCAGCCGACCGTGGTTGCGCAGACGCTCTCCTCCTACATCCGCCCGCTCGAACAGACCGTCGCGCTGCCGCAGATGGACTTCGACCTGAGCGCGATCGACCGTATCACCATCGTCGCCTGCGGCACCAGCTTCTACGCCGGCATGGTCGCCAAATATTGGTTCGAGACCTTCGCGCGTGTGCCGGTCGACATCGATGTCGCGAGCGAGTTTCGCTATCGCGACCCGGTGCTCCAGCCCGGCGGGTTGGCGCTCTTCATTTCGCAGTCGGGCGAGACCGCCGACACGCTCGCCGCGCTGCGCCACTGCAAGGCGAACGGGCAGACGATTGCGGTCGTCGTCAACGTCCCGACCAGCAGTATGGCACGCGAGGCCGATCTGCTGCTCCCGACCCACGCCGGTCCGGAAATCGGCGTCGCCTCGACCAAGGCGTTCACCTGTCAGCTCGCGGTGCTCGCCGCGCTCGCGGCGCATCTTGCGCTCAAAAAGGGCAAGCTCAGCGCCGACGAGGAGCATGAGATCGTCAAACATCTGATAGAAGCCCCCGCCGCGCTCAACGCGGCGCTGAGTCACGACGACGACATCGGCGCGATGGCGCACCTGATCGCCCCCGCGCGCGATGTGCTCTACCTGGGGCGCGGCCCCGACTATCCGCTGGCGATGGAAGGCGCGCTCAAGCTCAAGGAAATCTCGTACATCCACGCCGAGGGCTATGCGTCGGGCGAAATGAAGCACGGTCCGATCGCGTTGATCGATGAATCGGTCCCGGTCATCGTCCTCGCGCCCAGCGGCCCGCTGTTCGAAAAGACCGTCAGCAACATGCACGAAGTAATGGCGCGCGGCGGCAAGGTCGTGCTGATTTCGGACGCCGACGGCATTGCCGAAGCCGGCGACGGCTGCATGGCGACGATCGAAATGCCCAAGGTCCACCCGCTGATCGCGCCGCTGGTCTATGCGGTGCCGGTGCAGCTGCTCGCCTATCATGTCGCGGTGGCGAAGGGCACCGATGTGGATCAGCCACGGAACTTGGCGAAGTCGGTGACGGTGGAATGAGCTGGGATGCCACCTGCCACTGCGAAGCGGTCTCTGTGCGGCTTGCCAAGGCGCCGGACGAGATTGCCGAATGCAATTGCTCGCTTTGCTTCTCGCATGGCATCCTCTGGGCCTATTATTCGCCGCGCGATGTCGTGATCGAGGGTGCGACGCGGACCTATAATCGCGTCGATCGCGAAAACCCCAATTCGGACCTGCATTTCTGCGCGACCTGCGGCTGCGTGACGCACTGGTCGGCGACCGACGGGCTCAATGAGCGGATGGGCGGCGAGCTCGATATGATGGGCGTCAACATGCGGCTGTTCGATCCTGCGCAGCTCAGCGGCTTGAAGCTCAGCTTTCCCGATGGACGCGGCTGGTCTGGCGAGGGGGAGTGGGGCTTCGTCCGTGAAGCCGCGGTATTACCCTGATCGGGCGCTCACTCCACGGCATTCGCCTGCGCCAAGATCGACGCCGCGATTTCGTCGATCTTGCCGGCGACCAGCAGCGGGGCGCCGCCGACCATGCCGACCTGGGTCTGGCCATTTTCATAGTCGCGGAGCCAGGCGACATTTTCGGCGACGACCAGATAATTGCCGCCGCGCGAGTTTAGGGTAATGAATTTCATCTTGCTGTCTCCTGACGCCGCCGCCTCTAGGCACCAATTATGAAGATTGTCGCATTCGCATGAGCTTCGCCGCGATCATTTTCGATTTTGACGGCGTGATCGCCGACAGCGAGGTGCGCGCGAACCAGTCGCTCGCCGAAAGCCTGACCGCGGTCGGGATGCCGTCGACCTACGACGAGTGTCTGCGCGATTATTACGGCCATAACTGGCAGGACACGCAGCGGCGGATCGAGGCGCGGTTCGGGCGGGCGCTGCCCGCCGATTTTCGCGAGCGGCATCGCGAGCGCGCGCGAGGCCGCTTCATGGATGGGTTCAACGCCGTCCCCGGCGCCGCCGATTTCCTCGCGACGCTGGGGCCGCTGCCGCGCGCAATCGCGTCATCCAGTCGCGGCGAATATATCGACTGGGCGCTGGGACTGTTCGGGCTCGGGCATCATTTCGGCGATCATGTTTACAGCGCTGACGGGTGGGATCGGGGCAAGCCGTTTCCTGACATCTATCTTGCTGCCGCCAAGGGGCTGGGGGCCGATCCGGCGCTATGTCTGGCGATCGAGGATTCGCCGACGGGGGCGCAGGCGGCCTTGGCGGCAGGCATGACGGTGGTTGGCTTTTGCGGCGCGGGGCATATCGTCGATCGCGCGGCACATGGAGACGCGCTGCGCGGGGTAGGGGTGCATCATGTGGCGCTGGCGTTCGACGAGATTGAAGTTCTGACGAGCGCGGAAGGATGATCCTTCCTGTCGCGTAGCAATGGTCAGATGGCAGCGCGGAGCGCTGGCGACGGGGCTATGGAGCCACGTTGTCGCGCCTCTACCACCCTTCGGGCGGTCCCCCTCCCCACCGCTGCGCGGCAAGGAGGATTCGAACTGCAAAAACTGCTGTCCTACAAAGTCTGGCTCGATTAGCCTCGCATCCTGTTCGAGCCCGAGCCCGGGTCGACATATGAAATTGCGAGTGAAGTTGCGCAGTTTTCTGCGACTTTGCCCAAAACGCCCCAAGGAGAGAGCCATGTGCACCGATGACACCGAAGCCGATCTGGACCGCGCAGGGATGTCGGTTGACCGCCGCAGCTTTGCCGCGCTGGCGGGAGTCGGCGCGCTGATCGCGGCGCTGCCGGCGCGGGCGATGGCGGGTCAACCTGTCAAAGGTCGTGACGTCGAGATTACAACCGCCGCTGGCGTCTGCGACGCCTATTTCGTCGCTCCGACAAGCCGCAAGCATCCGGGGGTGCTGATCTGGCCCGACATTCGCGGATTGCGCCCCGCCTTTCGTCAGATGGCCGACCGTCTGGCTGGCGAAGGCTATGCGGTGCTGTGCGTCAATCCCTTTTACCGCTGGCAGAAATCGCCGGTCGTCGATGCCGCTAATGATTGGAGCAATCCGGCGGTGCGTGAAAAACTGTTCGGTTATCTGAAACAGCTGACCAAGTCCGTGGTCGAAACCGATGCCGCGGCGCATCTCGCGTTCCTCGATGTGCAGAAAGAGGTCGACAAGACACGCAAGCTCGCCACCACCGGTTACTGCATGGGCGGCCCGATGACGATCTACACCGCGGCGTTGAAGCCCAATCGGGTCGGAGCGGCAGCGAGCTTCCACGGCGGCGGGGTCGGTACCGACAAGCCCGAGAGCCCGCACCTGCTGATCGCCGGCACTCGCGCGGGGTATTTGTTCGCGATCGCCGACAACGACGACAAGGAAGCGCCGAACGAAAAGGTCTTGCTGAAAGCGGTGCTGGAACCGCGCAAGCAGTGGCACGAGGTCGAGGTCTATGAAGGCGCCATGCACGGTTGGTGCCCGCCCGATGGCAGAGCCTACAATGAGGCCGCGGCAGAGAAAGCGTGGGGGCGGATGCTGGCGTTGTTCAAGGCGAGTTTATAGGCGGCTCATCCCATCGGGTAGAGGATGTCCTTGCTGACCTTGTGCAGCGCCTTCATCACATCGTCGCTCAGTACCAGATCCATCGCATCTAGGATCGGCTGGACCTGATCATCGGCGCTGACCCCGACGATCGTCGACGCGACGAAGTCATGCTGTTTCGACCAGGCGGTCGCCATCGTGACCGGGTTGAGTCCGTGGTCGGCTGCGATTTGCAGATAGCGCGCGGTCGCGGCGAGGCTCTTTTCGTTGACGAAACGGCGGCCCATAGCGGCCTGCCGCCCCTCCATCGCAAGATAGCGCGAGAAGCGCGCGCCTTCGGGCGTCGCGCCGCCCTGATATTTGCCGGAGAGCACGCCCCCGGCGAGCGGCGAATAGGGGATCAGGCTGACGCCTTCCTGCCGGCAAATTTGCGCCAGTTCGTCTTCGAAGCGGCGGTTATTGAGGCTGAAATTATTCTGGATCGTGTGATAACGCGCGACGCCAAGTTTCTCCGACGCGGCGAGCGATTTCATCAGCCCCCAGCTCGTCTCGTTCGAGCAGCCGAGGATACGCACCTTGCCGATACGGACGAGTTCATCGAGCGCGTCCATCATCTCGTCATAGGGCGCGTCATGATCGGGCCAGTGCGTCTGGTAAAGGTCGATATAGTCGCTCTGCAGCCGCGTCAGGCTGTCGTCCACGGCCTGCATGATATTCCTGCGGTCGAGCGCGGTCATCCCGCTCCGGCACGGCGACTTGAACCACACATGGCTCGGCCCCGACACCTTGGTCGCGAGAATGATCGCGTCGCGCGGCTTGGTCTTCAGCCAGCGGCCGACGATCTCTTCGGTGCGGCCGACCCATTTGATGTCGGGCGGCACCGGATAGCCTTCGGCGGTATCGTAGAAATTGATCCCCGCGTCGAAACAGCGGTCGAGGATGCGGAATGCTGCGGCCTCGTCGGTCTGGCTGCCGAAGGTCATCGTCCCCATGCAGATGTCGGACACATGGATGGCGCTCTTGCCCAGACGGCGACTCTGCATGGCTGTTTTCTCCGGTCAGAAGAGGGGAGAGCCGTCTTTAGGTTGCGGGATGCAACCTTGCAATCAGATGAGCAGGGCAAGCGATCCGATAAGCAGCGCCGCCATCGTCCAATTGAACGCCTTGAGCCGCGCCGGGCTCGACAACCAGCCGCGCAGCACCTGACCCATCACCGCCCACAGGCTGGTCGACGGCAGGTTGATGATGCCGAAGACGATCGCGACGAGCAGTACGGCGCCGAAATTGCGGTTGGGAGCATAAAGGGCGATCGCGGTCAGCGCCATCGACCAGGCCTTGGGATTGACCCACTGGAACAGCATGGCCTGCAAGAAAGTCATCGGCTTGCCGCGCGCGCCGGTTTCGGTATCGGGCGCCGCGGCGTTGGCGATCTTCCACGCGAGCCAGAGCAGGTAGAGGACGCTCACGACTTTGAGCACGGTGCCCAGCACCGGGAACAGATCGAACAATCCCATCAGCCCGACGCCAACGAGTATGATCATCAGCGTGAAGCCAAATCCGACCCCCAGCGCATGTGGGATGGTGCGGCGGAGCCCGAAATTGGCGCCCGACGCCATCAGCATCATATTGTTCGGCCCCGGCGTGATCGACGAGACAAGCGCGAAGGCGGAGAGCGCGACGAGGGTGGTTTGTTCCATGTCGCGCAACATAATGCGTTTCACCGCGCTATACATTGCAAAGATCGGCAGTAATCGGGTAAAACTGCAATCTGTGACCAAGATTGATGCCATAGGCCGCAAGATATTGCAGGAACTGTCGCGCGAGGGGCGAATCTCCAATCTCGAACTCGCCGAGCGCGTCGGGCTGTCGCCGTCGGCGTGCCTGCGCCGCGTACAGGAACTGGAGCGCAGCGGGGTGATCGCCGGCTACCGCGCGCGGATCGATCCGGCAAAGCTCGGGCTGACCTTCCTCGCCTATGTCACCGTCGGCCTGTCGTCGCACACCAAAAAGGCGCAGGCCGATTTCGAGGCGGCGATGGCAGACGCGCCCGAGGTGCGCGAATGCCACAATATCACCGGCGCGATCGAATATCTGCTGCGCATCGAAACCGCAGATCTCGCGGCGTACAAGCATTTCCACACCGAGGTGCTCGGCGTGCTGCCGCAGGTGCATTCGATCACCACCTATGTGCTGATGGACTCGCCGAAAGACGAGCGGGCATAGTTTTTCTTCGCGCGCCTCGCGAAGCGGTGAGCTTGAACCGCGCCGTGCCCGATCGCATATCGGTTTCATGACAAAACTCTCTTTCCTCGATCTTGTGCCCGTGACCGACACCGGTTCAATCGCAGAGTCGCTCGCCAACGCCGCCGATCTCGCCCGCCATGCCGAGGCGCTGGGCTATGGACGCTATTGGGTGGCCGAGCATCACGGGATGACGGGGATCGCAAGCGCCGCGACCGCGGTCGTACTCGCGCATCTTGGCCACGCGACCAAGAGCATCCGCATCGGCTCGGCGGGCATCATGCTGCCCAACCACGCCCCGATGGTGATCGCCGAGCAGTTCGGCACCCTCGAGGCGCTGTTCCCCGGCCGGATCGATCTCGGGCTCGGGCGTGCGCCGGGATCGGACCAGCGCGTCGCACGCGCGCTGCGCCGCACGCTCGCCAGTGATGAACGCCAGTTTCCGCAGGATGTGCTCGAGCTGCAGGCCTTTCTGGCGGGTGATGAGCAGCTTGGCATTACCGCCGTGCCGGGGGCGGGTACGCATATTCCGCTGTGGATATTGGGATCCAGCACCTTTGGCGCGCAGCTTGCCGCGATGCTGGGGTTGCCCTACGCCTTTGCCAGCCACTTCGCGCCCGACGCGCTCGACGAAGCGCTCGCTATC
>MTKY01053528.1_pt1 | contig 11746 bp, 9 predicted proteins | sample 1042731 | NCBI WGS metagenome assembly MTKY01 (sample SAMN06212206, study PRJNA360538) | anaerobic digester metagenome | biome: Wastewater treatment plant; material: sludge; isolation source: anaerobic digester fed with sludge from wastewater treatment plant | place: Denmark: WWTP Soeholt ... | reverse complement strand
GCGCCCTGTTGATGGGCGCGCCGCGCGCCGTGCCGGTCGGAGAGCGCCGCCTGCACCATGATCATCAGCAGCGTGCCGGGCGCGCCCATCAACAGGGCGCTGGGGATGGTCAGCGCCGGGTGATGCCCGGCCACGAACAGCAGCGAGCCGGCAGCCATGCCCGCCCCGCCGCCCCAGAACACGCGCCGCCGGCCCCAGCGCCGGACAAGTGCATCGCCCATGAGGCCCGCCAAGACCATACCCAGGGCGAAGGCGCTCAGGTGCAGCCCGCCAACGGTGTAGCTGAGGCGTAGCTCGTCGCGCAGGAAGGGCATCAACGGGCCGAGCGTGGCCTGCTGGTAGGCGAAGTAGGCCAGCATCAGGTAGGCGAGCCAGGTGAACCGGTCGCGTGCGAAGCGGGGGACGGGTGAGGTGTCCATCACGGAGCGGTGACGTGTTCGCCGGGGCTGCCTCAGGTGAGGGGCGGCGCGCTGTCGTCGGGGGAGGGGGCTGCTTTGCCGGTGGGGGCCACCAGGTAGGCCAGCCCCAGCACGATGATCCCGATTCCGGCGTACATCATCCCCTCGTTGCTGCGCTGATCTGCTTTGTCCTGGTTGCGCCGCTGAAGGGCCAGCCACAGCAGGTCTGTCTGGCTGGCGTCGCGCAGATCGGGCTGCATCTCACCTTCGACTTCAGTGGTCGGAAAGGCGGCAAGGAAGCGGTCCTTGCCTTCTTCGATGCGGTCAATCTCGCGCCGGGCGTCCACGTAATTGTAAGCGCCATAGGCCACCACCAGCACCCCGACCGCGCCCAATACCCACATGACGGTGCGGCGCTGCTGGCGGCTGGCCCAAAAGGTGCGCAGAGTGGCGATCAGGCGTTGGATAGTCTGCATGGGTCTCCATCCGTGTGCTAGTCCGTCCAGGCTGCGCCGCTAGTATAGTGCATGGCTTCGCCGCCCGCTACATTGCTCGCGTCTCCAAGGTGGTATACAATGGAACGCAGTATGGACTGTGATAGAGGATGTTCTTATAAGTCCTCAACGCTCTGACGTTGGTGTTCCAATTAGAATAGAATTGAGAGAGCGTTAAGGCATATACGATTTCCCTGCTTGACTTTTGTCGGGCACTTAGCCTAGAATGAACTTTAGTTGGTTGGAGCAACAAATAAACGGGGGCCTGACTCAACGGCCCCTTGCAACTGAAAGGAGGTGGTTCGGCACACGAGGAAAACAGTCCACTCCACACCGGACTGGCGGCGTCGGCGGTTACGCGCGCGCCGCAAAGCGTTTGAAGAACGTTACCCAATGAGTGTTTTCTAAGGAGCAGAGAACATGTCCAAGAAGCGGACGCTGGTAATTCTGATTCTGGTTGTCGGCATTCTGCTGTCGCTGGTTGGCGGCGCAGCGGCCCGCCAGGAGAAGCCTAAGTTCTTCCTGATCGCGCACGGTGGCCCCGGCAACGTCTTCTGGGTCACGGTCATGAAGGGTATGGCCGACGCCGCCGCTTTCCTCGATGTGGATGCGACCTGGCTGGGCGCGGACACGGCCTCCAACGAGGCGATGGTGGGCTTCTGGGATGACGCCCTGGCTGCCGATCCCGATGGCATCGGCACGACCGAGCCGGTCCCGGCCCTGATCGAGGACGCGGTCAAGCGTGCGGCTGCGGCGGGCATCCCCGTCATCGCCTTCAACACCCAGGACACCCGTCCTGAGGGCGAGCGCCTGCCGCACTGGTTCTACATCGGCACCAGCGAGTTCATCGCCGGCCAGGCGGTGGCTCGTGGCCTGCTGGCCGCCAAGCCCGACATTGCCACTGTGCTGTGCCCGATCCAGGAAGTGGGGCACATCGGTCTTGAGGCGCGCTGCAACGGCGTCGAGAGCATCATGGCCGAGCAGGGCATCCCGGTGGTGCGCTTCACGATCACCTACAACCTGTCGGAGTCGGCGGGTCTCATCGGGGACGCCTTCGCGGCTAACCCGGACGCTAACGCGATTGTGACGCTTGGCCCTGGCCCAGCGGAGTCGTTCTACGCCTATGCGTCTGAGAACAACGTGACGCCCGACCAGGTGATCCATGCCACGTTCGACACCAGCCCGGCGATCTTCGCGGCTATCGCGGATGGGCGGAGCCTGCTGTGCGTTGACCAGCAGCCCTACGTCCAGGGCTTTGAGACTGTCGTCTGGCTCTTCCTGGGCAGCCAATACCTGCTCAAGCCGGCCAACGACATCTTCACCGGTCCGAACATTGTGGACGCCAGCAATGTGGGCCGCGTGATCGAGCTGAACGCGGCGGGCTACCGCTAAACGTTCAGGGTTGAACCAACATCATGGGAGGGGCGTAGGCTCCTCCCATGTGCTAATATTGTGCCGTTGGGGGCACCAAAACAGTGTTGTGCGACCGCTCTGGTAGTGAGTCTTGCGTCAGGAGTCTTGAGCCAGCCTGGGGCCAGCTCACGGCTCACGACGCAAGGCTCAAAACCCATAGGATACGAATTTGATAATTGGTTTCTCCATAAGTTCATGAGGGGACGATAAGCTTTGGCCAGAGAAGTGAGTTTGACGCAGCGGAAAGGCGGCAGCCGGCTCCTTGCGTACTGGGAACACGGGCGTGAATCGTGGAGTCGCTTCCCAGAGTCGGGGGCGATTTTTGGCTTTGTGTCCGTCCTGCTCTTTTTCATCATCGCTACCTGGGTCAACACAGGCTGGCCGCCGCAGATTATTGATGGGCGCTCCATCGCCTCCGTTGTCACCAATGCCGCGTCGCAGGGCATCATCGCCGTTGGCGTGACCATGCTCATGATCTCCGGCGAGTTCGACCTGTCAGTCGGCTCGACGCTGGGCTTGAGCGCGCTCATGTTCATCATCGCCGCCAGCAGCGGCCCGGCGGGGCTGGTCAAGCTGATCCCCTTCGGCATTGGCGACCAGTTGGTGGACAACCTCGGCATCTCACGCGCTGGCATGAGCGGTCTGGCCTCTATTGCTGTCGCCCTGCTTACGGGGGCCACTCTCGGCTTGATCAACGGGCTGCTGCTGGTATCAACGCGCATCCCGTCCTTCATCGTCACGCTGGGCACGCTGTACATCTACCGCTCGATCATGCTCAGCATCATCCCCGGCGGCACCATCGCCCGCTACACGCGCGAGGAGATGGTGTGGAGCTTCTCCCCGCTGGTCATCATCGGGCTGGCTGTCCTGGTGGGGGTGCTGCTCTTAGTCCTGCTCTGGCCGGCGCTGCGCCGCGCCTATCAGCACGCCCAGGAGAATGGGGGAGCGGGCAAGCTTCTGCCGGCGCTGCGGCTGGTCGTCGTGGCGGCGGTGATGGCCGCCGTCGTGGTCGTCGGTGCGCTGATCATCATCAGCTATGGCGGTAACCTCAAGGACCCCGTCAAAGCGCCGTTCTTCGACATCATCAACGGCAACCTGGCCTTCATCAAGTATAACTTCCGCGCCGCGATCATCTGGTGGGGGCTGATTGCCGCCGTGTTCACCGTCGTGCTGACCAGCACGCGCTATGGCAACGCCGTCTTCGCGGCGGGCGGCAACTCCGAAGCGGCGCGCGCGCAGGGCGTCAACGTCCGCCGCGTCAAGGTGACCAACTTCGTCATCTCCGGCACGCTGGCCGCTGTGGCCGGCATCACCGAGGTGGGGCGCTTCAAGGTCGTCGAGCCGCTGCGTGGCACGGGCTACGAGCTGGACGTGATCGCCGCGACGGTCATCGGCGGCACGCTGCTGACCGGCGGCTACGGCAGCATCATCGGCACGGTGCTCGGCATTCTGATCGCCTTCATGCTCAAGACGGGCCTGGTGTTGATCGGTGTCCAGGCGGACTGGTTCCGTGGCGTGCTGGGCATCATCATGATCGCTGCCGTCGTCCTCAATACGAATATTAGAAGGCAAAGATGAACATGGCTGGCAACGGGAATGGAACCCCCCTGGTTTATATGGAGCGTATCACCCGGCGCTTTGGCCTGATTGCCGCGCTCGAAAACGTGCATTTCTCAGTTGATCGCGGCGAGATCGTCGGGCTGCTGGGCGATAACGGAGCTGGCAAGTCTACGCTGATCAAGGTGCTGACCGGCGTGCATCCGCCCACCGACGGGCAGATCTACTTTGACGGCCAGCCGGTGCGCATCACCTCGCCCAAAGTGGCGCGCGCGATGGGCATCGAGACCGTGTACCAAGACCTGGCCCTGGTCAACCTGATGAGCATCGCGCGCAACTTCTTCCTGGGCCGCGAGCCTACGCGCCGCCTGGGGCCGTTCATTCTCCTGGACAAAGACGATATGGGAGAGCAGACGGTGCACGCGCTGGGCGACATCGGCATCGAGATTCGCCGCCCGGAGGAAGAGGTGCTGCGCATGTCGGGTGGTGAGCGGCAGTCCGTCGCCATTGGCCGCGCCAAGTATTTCGGGTCGCAGGTGCTCATCCTCGACGAGCCAACCTCGGCGCTGTCGGTCGGCGAGACGCGCAAGGTGCTCAATTACACGAAGGAAGCGAAGAGGGCCGGCCTGGGCGTGATCTTCATCACCCACAACATCGGCCATGTCTACCAGGTCGCTGACCGCTTCACAATCATCAGTCACGGGCACAAGGTCGGCGATTTCCTGAAAGAAGAGGTCTCGCAGGAAGAGATCTCCAACATGATCATGGGCGGCCCCATCCCGGAGCGGCTGAGGGAGGTCGTCGAGGAGCGCGAGGCCGCGCTACTGCGCCTGTGCGACCGGATGGCCGACCGCGCTGCGCCGATCGCCGTCGCGCAGCAAGCCCGAACCCGCCGCCGCAACTGGATCATCGCTGCCGCCGTGCTCGCCGCCATCCTGATCATCGCTGGTTTGCTGGTGAGCGGTGGCGCGTTCAGCAGCCCTGAGCCGACGCCGACGATCACGCCCGTGCCGACGGTGGACATGGCCGCTCTGCCCCAGCCGGTCACCGACGCGATCAACCAGCTTCAGAACGACCCCGATCCGGGCAAGCGAGCGATTGCTGCCAAGATGCTGGGCGCGGACCGCTTCCGCGAGTACTCACTGGCGGCGGTCGAGCCGCTGATCGCGGCGCTGCAGGACGACGCGTTTGAGGTGCGTGCTGCCGCGGCCTGGGCCCTGGGCAAGATCGGCGATCCGCGCGCCATTGACCCGCTGCAAGAGCTGCTGCGTGACAACTACTCGCCCGTGCGCGACGCGGCAGCCGAGGCGCTGATGGCTGGCTTCGATATGTACTGCTCGGACGCCGAAGGCTGCAAGCCGAAGGGCGCGCTGCACTAGCGGGGTGTTGTTCGTAGAGAATCAGAAACGGGGCTGAACGCCCCGTTTTCTTATTCCATTGTCCCCAATCTTCGCGGGCGGGTCTCATCCCGTCAGGGGGCGACTCGTAGGGGAGGGTTTGCAAACCCTCCCCTACGGCCCTGGGTCAGATGTACCTCTCGCGGCTTACCCCCCGCCCACCGGCGGGATGAGCATCACGCTGTCGGTCACCTGGATGGGCGTGTCCAGCCCGCCCAGGAAGTCAATGTGCCGCCCGTTGATCAGCACCTGCATGCCCTTGTTCAGGTCTTGCTGCGTGTCGAGCAGGCGCTCGGCCAGCGCGGGATTGGCCGCGCTGATGGCGTGCAGCAGCGCCCGCACGGTGGTGCCTGGCGCGCAGGGCACCGTCACCTCTTTGGTGCCGGCGGCGGCCCGCAGGCTGGCCGAGAGGCGGACAGTAACCATCTGCTCGCGTTGCGTTGTGCTCATCCAGGCGATCTCCCAGCATTACCAGTTCTTGTACGAGTCGCTCATGCGCCGGTATTCGATCATCTCCTCGTTGAGATGCTTAGCGTGCAGGATGATGTCGCAGGCTTCTTCCAGGGCGTCCGTCCACTGGAAGGCTTCGTCGAGCGTTTGCCCGGTGGCGAAGCTGCCATGCCCGCGCAAGAAGACGATCTTGTATGATTGTAGCGCCTCGGCCAGCGTTTCGGCCATTTGCCTGGTGCCGGAAGCGAACTCGACTGAGACGACCGGCACCTTCTTGAGCAGGTACGATCCCTCGTTGTCAATGGGCACGATCTCGTCGCGCGATAGCGACAGGGCGATAGCCACGCGCGGGTGGGCGTGAACAACGGCCAGGGCCGGAGTCGCCTTGTAGATGGCGCGGTGCACGATTAGCTCGGTGGAGGCCAGGGCCACGCCGCTGTCGTTCTTCTCCAGGCCGGTCTCGATCAGGTCGTGGGGCTTCAGGCGGCCCAGCATGGCCCCGCGCCGCTTGATGATGATGCGGTCGCCAAACCGCACGCTGATGTTGCCCCCGTGCGACGACACCAGATTGTGCACATACATGTCCCGCCCAATGTCGCGGAACATCTCATAAACGCGCTCGTCAACCATGCAGCACCTCCACCGCCAACTCCGCCAGCTTCAATTCCTCCAACTTGGCCAGCTTGGGCACGCCGTTTTCGTCCCAGCCCCGCCCTCGATAGTACTCAGCCAACATCGGCTCCAGATGGCTGACCCACCCGGCGCTGGCACCGGTCGCCGGCTCGCTGAGCAGGCGCGGGGGCAGCGTGTCGTCGGCGCGCGAAAAGCCCTCGCGCAGGTTATACAGCCGCTCCAGGTTCCAGATGCGCTCACCGGCGCGGATTAGCTCGCCGGTGGGGTAGCTGATCCCCGTCAGCGAGGTGAGGGCGCGGGCCAGGTACTCCTCAGCGACGGCGATGTTGACGAACTTGCAGGCTACCAGCGAGTCGAGGATGGCCGCGCTGTTCTGGTGCAGGGTGACGAAGCTGGCCTTGCCCTGCACCTGTAGGCGATCAATGAGCTTGGGCAGGCCGAGTACTTCCAGGCCGAGCATGTTGCCGCGCATGTGGCAGCCGCCGCGATTGCTGGTGGCATAGAGCAAGCCCTGGCCCTGCATCCCGCGCGGGTCGTAGGCGGGCATTTCCAGCTTCTTGACGGTCATCGAAAGCTCCGGCGCGCCGTGCTTCTCGGCCAGGCGGTAGCTGCCCTCGGCCAGCTCGTCGCCCAGCCCGCGCCGCAGAGCGATGTCTTCGAGCGTCTGGGTGAACAGGTCGGCGCGGCCAAAGCGCAGGTCGCTGGTCAGCAAGCCGCGCTCGGTCAGTTCCATCGCGCAGGCGATGGTCGAGCCGGCGGAAATGGTGTCCAGGCCCAGGTCGTTGCACAGGAAGTTGGCGTTGGTAATGGCCATCAGGTCGTCCACGCCGCAGGCCGCACCGAACGCCCAGGCGGTCTCGTACTCCGGGCCTTCGCCTTCGCCCAGGTCGGTCTTGCTGACGCGCGTGCAGCCAATGGGGCAGGCCCAGCAAGCCGCGTTCTTGACCAGGATGGTCTCGGTGATGGCCTCGCCGCTGATGGCGTCGGCCTGGTCGAAGTGCGTCTGCTGGAAGTTGCGGGTGGGCAGCGCGCCGATGGCGTTGATGATGTTCATCATCACCGCCGTGCCGAACTCCGGGAACGCCTGCGACGTGATGGGGTTCGCCTTGAGCATCTTCGTCGCCTCGTACTGCACGAAGCGGAAACGCTCCTTGTCGTCCATCTCCACGCGAAGGTCGCCCTCGACGACAATCGCCTTCAGGTTCTTGCTGCCCATCACCGCGCCGGGGCCGCCGCGCGCCGCCGCGCGCGTAGTGTCGTTCATGATCGCGGCGAAGCGCACCAGGTTCTCACCTGCCGGGCCAATGCACAGCACATTACGCTTGTTGTTGTCCTGGCCCAGCGCCTGCGAGGTCTCTTCGACGCGCTTGCCCCACAGGTGCGTTGCGTCGTGCAGCGACACACCCTCCTCGGTGATCTCGATATATGCTGGCTTGGGTGCCCGGCCCTTGATGATCAGAGCGTCGTAGCCCGCGCGCTTGAAGCGCATCCCCCAGTAGCCGCCGGAGTTGGCGTCGAGCACGGTGCCGCTCAGCGGCGACTTGGTGCTCACCGAGAAGCGGTTGCTGGTCTGGAAGCCGGTGGCAGTCATTGGGCCAGTGGCGATGATTAGCACGTTCTCCGGCGAGAGCGGGTCAACCTCCGGCCCGACCAGGTCCCACAGCAGCCGCGCACCCAGGCCGCGCCCGCCGAGGAACTGCTGGGCGATGCCGGGATCGAGCGGCTCAGTGGTGACGGCGCTGTGTGTCAGATCAATAATGAGAATTCTACCCATCCAGCCCTTCATCAAGATCACCTCGTTTGCTATGTGCCAACAAAAGCACCGGCTCTGCCACCAGGCGATGGCAGTGGCAGCGTTGCCGGATGACCGGCTCATGCGTTGCTCTGCTGCGCCCGGCAGGTTACGGATAGCTCGCCGTGAATCTCTCTGTCCGCCGGTGAGTCTGGGAGAGAGCCGTCACGAGGCCAACGCCGCATAGCGCGGCAGCTCTTGCTCCCACGCCGCCGTGTTGCGCGGCAGGTACTCGATCACGTCCGCCGACCGGCTGAGCAGCTCGCGCCCCTGCTGCACGTCCGATAGCTCGCCCAGGGCGATAAGCTGCACGATGGCATTGCCTAGCGCCGTCGCCTCGACCGGGCCTCCGTACACGGGCACGCCCAGGGCGTCGGCGGTCATCTGGCAGAGCAGCTTATTCTTCGATCCGCCGCCGACGATGTGCAGCCGGCCAAGATCACGGCCCGTGAGGTCTTTGAGCGTATCGAACACCAGGCGGTACTTGAGCGCCAGGCTCTCATAGACGGCGCGCATGAACTCACCGACTGTCTCCGGTGCTGGCTGGCCGGTGCGCTGGCAGAACTCGCGGATGCGCGAGGGCATGTCGCCGATGGGCATGAACAGGGCATCGTCGGGGTTGACCAGGCTGCGGAATGGTGGGGCCTGCCGGGCGAGCGCGACCAGTTCGTCCCAGCTATACTGTGTCCCCTGGCTCCGCCAGGTGCGGCGACATTCCTGAGCCAGCCACAGGCCCATGACATTCTTCAGGAAGCAGAACGTCCCATAGGCCCCGCCCTCGTTGGTGAAGTTGGCGGCGAAGGCGCGGTCGGTGATGATCGGCTCGGTCACTTCGACGCCGAGCAGGCTCCAGGTGCCGCTGCTGAGGTAAGCGAAGTCACCGGTCGTGGCCGGAACGGCGACGACGGCGCTGTTGGTGTCGTGGCAGGCCGGAGCGATGACCGGAATGCCCTGGTACGTGCCCAGGCGGGTGCCCGGCTGTACCACTTCGGGCAGGATGCTCAGCGGCACGCCGAGGGCGCTGAGCGTGGCCCGATCCCAGTCACAGGTGCGCGGGTTGTAGCATTGGGTAGTGGTAGCCATGGTGAACTCGCCCGCTGCCGTTCCGCTCAGCCAATAGTTGAACAGGTCGGGCAGGGTGAGGAGCCGGGCAGCGTGTTCGAGCAGCGGGCTATTGGCATGGGCCAGGCTGGCAAGCTGAAAGATGGTGTTGACCGATAGATATTGGATGCCCGTGCGCTCGTAAATCTCGCGCATGGGCACGCGCTCGGTCACCCATTCGGTCATGCCCACCGTGCGCCCGTCGCGGTAATGGACGGGGTTGGCGAGCAGGTTGCCGTCGCGGTCGAGCAGGGCGAAGTCCACGCCCCAGGTATCAATGCCGACGCTGGCGGCTCCCTGGGCGAACGAGTCAATGCCGCCCTGGACTTCGTGCCACAGGCGAAGAATATCCCAGTAGATGGTGCCGCGCACCTCGACCGGCGTGTTGGGGAACTGGTGGATGCTTTTCAGGGAGAGGCGCTGCCCGTCAAAGCCAACGCGCATCACGCGGCCTGACTCAGCGCCCAGGTCTGCGGCAATAACGTATTCTTGGGTCATTTTCTCACCCGGCAGGCTCTGGACGGCTGCGACGGTGCAGCTGGTGCGGGTAATCCCTGCTAGTAACCGGTACTATTTCTGCACGAGGGCCTGCCACGTGGCGCGCCCCAGCGATCCCTGGGCGTGCCAACCTTGCTGGGCCTTGCACAGAGTGCACTGCGAAAGAAGCCAGCTTCTATTGTTCCTGATCTGGCACGGAGTATAGTGCGGTGCCATTCCCGTGTCAATTCTCGTGAGCTTGAGCAGAGCTGCCATTACTACCCACCAACAACCGATCACCACTAGCCTGTTGCCGGTGACCGGTCGCCGGTGATAAGATGCTAGGCAGGGGCGCGGGGAGATCGCCGCCCAGCAGTCCCGCCCCGCACTGATCGCTAGCCGCTGCGCCCGATCGGCATAAGGGCCTTGGAACAGGAAAAGGAAACGACGTGGACATCCATCTCGATTACGGCAAGACCGGCCTGACCGTCACCCTGCCCGACGACGCGAGCATCACCGTCGTCAGCCCGCGCTACATCCCTCCGCTGCCCGATCCGGCGGCGGCGCTGCGCGACGCGCTGGCTCGCCCCATCGCCTCCGCGCCGCTGCGCGACCTGGTGGGGGTGGACGATACGGTTGCCATCGTCTTCAGCGACATCACCCGCCCCACGCCCAACCACCTGATGCTGCCCGCCGTGCTGGGGGCGCTGGCCCATGTGCCCGCCGAGAACATTGTGCTGTGCAATGCCCTGGGCACGCACCGCCCCAACACGCCCGCCGAGCTGGACCAGATGCTCGGCGCGGAGATCGCCCGGCGCTACCGCATCGAGCAGAACAACTGCTTCGACCCTTCCACGCAGGTGTACCTGGGCAAGAGCAGCAACGGCCACCCGATCTGGATCAACCGCGCCTATATGGAAGCTGATGTCAAAATCCTGACCGGCTTCATCGAGCCGCACTTCTTCGCCGGGTTCTCCGGCGGGGGCAAGGCAGTCATGCCGGGCATGGCCGGGCAGGTGACCGTGCTGGGCAACCACGACGCGGGCATGATCGGCAATCCGCGCGCCACGTGGGGCGTGACGACCGGCAACCCCATCTTCGAGGAAGTGCGTGAAGTGGGGCTGCGCACAGAGCCAGCGTTCCTGCTCAATGTAACGCTCAACCGCGACAAGCAGGTCACGGGTGTCTTTGCCGGTGACCTGGTGGCCGCCCACGACGCGGGCATCGCCTTCGCCCGCCAGACGACGATGGCACCGGTGCCGCAGTTGTTCGACATCGTCATCACCACCAACTCCGGCTACCCGCTGGACATGAATCTCTACCAGTGCGGCAAGGGCATGAGCGCCGCCGAGCAGATCGTCCGCCCCGGCGGGGCGATCCTCATGGTCGCTGAGTGCAGCGAGGGCATTCCCGATCACGGGCTGTTCGGCGAGATGCTGCGCGCGGCGCGCACGCCGCAGGAAATGTACGACGCGGTGATGAACGCGCCGGAGACGCGCCAGGATCAGTGGGCGGCGCAGATTCAGGCGCGCATCCAGTTGAAGGCTGACGTGTACCTGTATTCCGACCACTTCGACGACGAGGCCACGCGCGCGGCGCTGCTCAACCCATGCCGCGACATCGCCGAGACGGTCGCCGCGCTGCGCGAGACGTACGGGCAGGGGGCGCGCATCTGCGTGCTGCCGGAAGGCCCGCAGACCATCCCCTATGTGGCTGAGTCCGCGCGGGCCTAGAGTGGGCGTGAGGTCCCGTAGGGGCGTATCGCCATACGCCCCTACGGGCGTAGCAGAGCGACGCTCCTACTGCCTGTTGCACGCCCGCCGCGCTCCGTGCTGCTTGTCCGTCATCCCCTTGTCGTGTACAATGGGCGCGCTCCCCGGAAAGGGAGCGCCACATAGCTCCCTTGAGCAATGCGACGCTCTGGAAGGCCGTTATGAACATCTTCACCGGCATTTTCAAGATTCAGCAGCCTGCTCAGCGCACCTTCGGCTGGGCCGACGTGGTGGTGATTGCCATCGTCGTCGTGCTCATCTA
>MTKY01058713.1_pt1 | contig 11759 bp, 8 predicted proteins | sample 1042731 | NCBI WGS metagenome assembly MTKY01 (sample SAMN06212206, study PRJNA360538) | anaerobic digester metagenome | biome: Wastewater treatment plant; material: sludge; isolation source: anaerobic digester fed with sludge from wastewater treatment plant | place: Denmark: WWTP Soeholt ... | reverse complement strand
AGCTGATGATGTGGTCCGTCCTGGCGGAAAAGGACACATGAATGGTGTGTTTCCCCTGGATGAGTCCGTCCGTGGCGATGTGCACGAGACAGGCGGTTTTGCCTATCCCCTTCGGCGAGGCTATCACGGCGAGGTTTCCCTTTCCCAGCCCCCCCCGGATCGATTTTTCAAGAATCCGCAAAGGGCTTCTTCGAATGAGTTCCTGCCTTACCATTGTTCGTTCCTCCCGGGTTATTTATGTTCCTTTCGGCGTTTTTCCTGATACTGGCTCTTCAGCTCCTCGGCGATGCTCTGGGGAACCCGGCCGTACTTCAGAAACTCCATGGTGAACTCCGCCTTCCCCTGGGTCAGCGAGCGCAGAGTGGTGGAATACCCGAACATCTCGCTCAGAGGCACCTCCGCCTCGATCTGGCAGGATCTGCCGTCCTCGGTGGAGCTGACGATGACGCCCCGGCGCTGGTTGATGCTGCCGAAGATGTTTCCCTGGAACTCCGTGGGACCGTCCACCACCACCTTCCTTATGGGCTCCAGAATGACCGGCGCCGCCTTCTCGTAGGCCTGACGGAAAGCCCCGATGGCCGCCTGCTGGAAGGCCAGGTCCGAGGAGTCCACCGGGTGGGTGGCCCCGTCGTTTATGGCGCAGAGTATGTTGATGATGGGAAACCCGATGAGGGTCCCCTTGGCCCGGGCCGCCTGGAAACCCTTGTCGCAGGAGGGGATGAACTCGTTGGGGATGACGCCCCCCTTGATCTCGTCGACAAACTCGTAATCCTTGTCCTGGACCGGCTCCATGTAGCCCACCACCCGGCCGAACTGACCGGAGCCGCCGGTCTGTTTCTTGTGGGTATAATCGAACTCCGCCCGTCGGGTGATGGCTTCCCGGTAGGCCACCTGGGGTCTGCCGGTTTCGACGGCGGCCCGGTACTCCCGCTTCATCCTCTCCACGTACACGTCCAGATGCAGCTCCCCCATGCCCTGGATGATGGTCTCGTTGGATTCGGGGTCGACGAAGGTGCGGAAGGTGGGGTCCTCCTTGGTGAACCTGCCCAGGGCCTTGGCCACGTTGTCGGCGGAACTCTTGTCCTTGGGAAAAATCGCCAGGGAAATGACCGGGGCGGGAACATACATGGAGGTCATGGAATAATTCTCCCCGGGTTTGCAGAAGGTGTCCCCGGAGGCGCAATCGATGCCGAAGAGAGCCACGATGTCTCCGCATTGGGCTCCCTGGAGGTCTTCCATGTTGTTGGCGTGCATCCGGATCAGTCGACCCACCTTGAAGCGCCTCCGAAGCCGGGTGTTGTACAGATCGTCCCCCTTCCGGATCTGACCCTGGTAGATCCGGATGTAGGTGAGCTGACCGTACTGCCCGTCTTCCAGTTTGAAGGCCAGGGCCACGGCGGGAAGCTGGGGGTCGGATTTCAGTTCGATCTGTTTTTCCCCGTCGTCCAGATCCAGGGCGAAGTTCCGGACCTCCGTGGGATCCGGAAGATAGGAAACCACCCCGTCCAGCAGAGTCTGGATGCCCTTGTTCCGGTACGCCGAACCGATGAAGACCGGGGTCAGCTCCCTCTTGAGCACCCCCGCCCGGATCGCCGCCCGGATCTGACCTTCCGTGACCGTCCCTTCGAGGAAGGCTTCCGCCAGTTCGTTGGAAAACATGGATGCCGCGTCGATGAGTTCCTCCCGGCGTTTTTCCGCTTCCTCCCGAAGGGAGGGGGGGATTTCCCTGGCCGTCACCCCGTCGCCTCCGTCCTCCCCGTAGTACAGGGCCTTCATGGCGATCAGGTCGACGACGCCTTCGAACTTGTCCTCCAGCCCGATGGGCATCTGGAGCAGCACCGCGTTGTGCCCCAGTTTTTCCCGCAACTGGTCCTTGACCCGGAAGGGGTTGGCGCCGACGCGGTCACATTTGTTCACGAAGGCGATGAACGGGACCTTGTAGCGCTTCAGCTGTCGGTCCACCGTGATGGACTGGGACTGGACCCCGCCGACGGAGCAGAGCACCAGGATGGCCCCATCCAGCACCCGCAGGGACCTTTCCACCTCGATGGTGAAGTCCACGTGGCCGGGGGTGTCGATGACGTTGATGGCGTGGCCGTCCCAGGTGACATTGGTGGACGCGGAGTTGATGGTGATGCCCCGCTCCCTCTCCAGCTCCATGAAGTCCATGGTGGCGCCGTGGCCGTCCCTCCCCTTTACCTCGTGGATGGCATGGATCTTGTTGCAGTAATACAGGATACGCTCCGTCAGCGTCGTCTTTCCCGAGTCGATATGGGCACTTATCCCGATATTCCTCATTTTGGATAATTCGACCATTGGTGTTTCAACCTCTCGTTCAAGAATGGGTGATGTGAAGGGGGATAGTGGTTCTTGTTTGTCCAGATTCTACGCAAACAGTTATTGAAACTCGTTAAAGTACACGCTGAATACCAGAAACACTTCCTTGCTCGACATCTCTATGCCTTCCGCCCGCAACCGGGCCGCGGCCGTTTCCCTGGAAAGGCTTGGCTCCCCCTTTTTCATTTCAACGAGCCTTTCTATGCCCTTCCCGGAAGGCAGTCGAATGCTACCGAAAAATCCGCGATTGTGCAAGACCAGAAGGGCGTACCGGAGGAGCAGAAATTCCCGCTCCAGATCGGAGCTTTCCGCGGCGAGGCCGTCGATTTTACGCTCCAGCCCGTCCAGCGCCGCCCTTCCCCAGGCGGCGGTGTCGTCCATCTTCTTTTCCAGTTCCAGAAGCCTTCGATAGACGAACTCCGGATCGTTCGCGTGGATGAAGGCCGCGGGATTCCGTGCCGCTCCCGCCAGCCGGTCCAGAAACTGGTCCTCGGCGAAGAACTGGCCCCGGACGCGGAAAAACAGATTGTCCGCCTTCATCCGAAAATCGTACTCCAGATACCCGTCATAGTAGAACTGCATTCCCGAGGGCATGAAAGAGGCCAGTTCCTGCCCCTGGTGGGAGAAAGGCCGGGGGACCAGGATTATCTCGGCGGCCTCACCGGCGAAGGCGATCCGCAGCGACGCGATGGGCACCCGCTGAAGGGAGCGGAAGATGCCGATCAGGGCTTTCAGGCTTTCCTGCTGTCTGCGGGTCGGCTCTCCCGCCAGAACCACCGTGAAGGGGAATCCCCCGGCATCCTGAAGGGCATAGACATCCTTTCCATCTTCGACGCTTTTTCCCGTTATGGTATAGCCGCTGTCTTCGAAACCTGCGGCGGAAAGAACCGTGGCGGCGCCCGCCAGAATCAGGCCCACGGCAAGAATGGTTTTGTTCATATCCCCGGCTCCTACTGTTCTTGGACAAGAATTATGTCGAAGGGCTTCATCTGGTTCCCCGTGTCGACCAGATCCACCAGCGAAGCGACGAGCCTGTCCTGCTGATCGCGAAAACGCACCCTGCCGATGTACTCGTCGTCCCGCCGGAAAACGAGGCCCAGGGTCCCATCGGGAATGATCCGGATCTTATCCATGAAGACCACGATCTTCTCCGGATCCCTGGGGTCGATGATGAAACCGTTCTCCCGGCTCATTTTCAGGAAATATTCCAGTGCCTGCGTGTAACTCTCCAGACTTCTCTCCCGGTCGGCGATGATGCCGTTTTTCTTCTCCATTCCGTCGGCGAGACCGTTCCACAGTTTTTCATAGCGCAGCAGGAGACTTCGGTGGCCCGACGCCATCTGCCGCAGGATGGGGGGGACCGAGTTTTTGTACTGCACCTTGGCCATTTCCGCCGCCAGGCGGTCGTAACCCGCGGCCACCCTTCCCAGGGCCGCGTAGTCCTGCCTCCCCATGACCCCTTCCCGGGACAGAAGGTCCCGATAGGGGCCGACGCCGGCGCCGGCGGTGGACCCCAGGTCCTGCTCCAGCAGAAACAGGACCTCCTCGTCGGTGACCTTCGGGTTATAGAGCAGGGTGAGCCTTTCGATTTCCCGGGCGTGGCGGGCCTGCAGGACCCGGACCATCTCCTTCTCGTGCTCCCGAAGGGCGGCCACCTCCTGGGAGTTCTTTTTCTCCATGGAGGAGATCCGCTCTTCGTAATATTTTTTGACATTCTGCAGTTCGATCTCCGCCAGGCGCCGCTGGTTGTCCAGGACCTCCTCCTGCTCCCTCGCCCGGGCCAGCATCCGGGAATCGTAGGCGTCTATCTTTTTCTGGACTTCATCGACCCTTCGCCGGGCTTCGTCGATCCGGGGCTGACGGGAGGCACGGATCCGCGCAATCCGGGCGGCCTCGGCCTTTCTGATGGAGCGTCTCTTTCCCTCCCGGTCCTCCGGCGACAGGGGGTCTGCGTCTATCAGGTCCATGCGGCGCCGGTTCTCTTCCAGCACCGCCTGAATCTCCTCCTCCATCGCCCGGCTGAGGCCGTCCAGGTCGCGCCGCGCCTCCATCATGTCCTGTTCGTTTTTTCGGGCGGCGTCCAGGACGTCCTTCAGATTGACATCCTCGAAGTCCCTGATGTTCACCGCGACCTTTTTCTCCTCCTCCTGGATGTACAGGGTCACGGAGACGGCGCCGACCAGAAAAAGCATGCTCACCCCGAGAACGACCAGGGGGACGATGGGACTGCGGTTTTTTTTCGTTTTGGCGAATTCCTGACCCAGATCGTAGAGCGTGTTTTTCCGGCGGAACTCGTCGACGATCTCCCGGAGAAAAACGAGCTTGCTGTGCTCCACCAGGTCCCGGTGATCTTCAGCGGCGGCCTTTTTTATTTTGTCGTCATGGTCCATATTCCGTCCCATTCCTTCGGGCACTTGTTTTTTCCCGTCCGTTCCCGGAACTCCTCCGCCAGGGGAAGGGTGCAGGCGGAAAACCGTTTGTATGCCGACTTCCAGTCACCATCGTAATAAAAGGACAGGCCTTTGGAGAATTCGGCCATGTCCTTTTCCATCGCCTCGTCCATCAGGGATCCCCGGACGGGCCAGAAAATCTTCTTGCCCCGGGTTTTTCCCTTCACCTGGACCTGGTCTATCTCCAGAAAATGGTACTCCCGGGACCCGTTCCCGATTTCCGCCCGGACGTAATCGGAGACGATCACCGGAACCTTGTAGATTCTGGTGAGCCCCTCCAGCCGGGACGCGGAGTTGACGTTGTCGCCGATGACGGTGTTGACCATCCGCTCGTAGGAGCCGATGGTGCCGTAAAAAACCTCCCCCCCGTCGATCCCCACCCCCACCTCGAGAAGGACCGCCCGGTATACCCTCTCCTCCGCGTCGGTCAGGGCGCCCCGGACCCGGATTATCTCCTCCTTTCGTTTGTGCATCTCCTGGCGCAGGGAGGAGGCCACCTCCTGAATCTTGTAGGCCGCCCGCAGGGCCTGGAGCGACTTGTTTTCCGTCTCCCCCTCGATCACGCCGAACACCGCCAGCAGCGCGTCGCCGATGATGGAGCCCACATCGCCGTTCTGCTGGTGGATGCTGCGGATGGCCTGGTTGTAATGCAGATTCAGCAGCTTGATGATGTCCGTCCCCAGTGTTTCGGTCATGAAGGTGAAGCTTTTGATATCGGTAAAAAGAATCGCCAGGTCCCTTTTTGTCCCTTCCAGCCGGATCTCCTTCTCCCGGTACGCCTTCTGGGCGGTGTCCCGGGCGACGAATTTCTTGAAGATGGTCAGCAGGTTGTCGATGGTGCTGGACAGGGAGTTGAAGGCCACCCCCAGGAAGGTGATGTCGTCGTTGGGAGCCTTGTCCATGTCCAGAAGGTCTATCCGCTGGCCCTCCTGCATGCGCATGATGTCGCCGGTGAAAAGTCCGACGAAACGGAGGATATAGCGCAGCAGAAACACCCCCACCAGGACGCAGAAAACGGTGATGACGATTATCAGCGAGGCGATGTTCCGGAAGATATTCCGGGACTCGGCGAAAAACTCCTTGACCTCTTCGGCGCGGACAAGGAACACGTCCCACTTGGGATTGTACTTGTAGACTCCGAAGTAATTTTCCCCCCGAAACCGGAAATCCACGGACCCTTCCGGCTGCCCCCCGTCTTTGGCGGCCTGAAGGAACTCCAGGGCGCCGCGGTCGTCAAACCGCCCCTCCCGGGGTGTTTTCGAGGACATGAAGAGGATATCTCCGCCGGGTTTTATCCCCAGGAGCATCGACATCTCCCCCTTCAGTTCCTTGGCGGCATTTTTTTCCACCGCCTCCACGGCCCCCGGCAGATCCTGGTTGTAAAAATAGATGTCATGCTGATTCATCGCGAAGACGTAGGATTCCTTCAAATCCTTGACCAGGAGCTGGTTCATGAGCTTCACCAGCATGCCCCGGTTCAGCATCAGGTTGATGTAGTTGGAGGAGAAGTTCGACAGCAGGAGGAAAACCGTGAAAAGGACCACGATTTTGAGAAGGAGGGGGACAACCCGGACCCCGTTGATTTTCCTGCCGAACACTTTATCGATGATTCTGATCATGCCATGGGTCCCCATGAACTCCGGACCTCCGGGGCCTATCCCCGAACCTCCGGGGCCTATCCCCGAACCTCCGGGGCCTATCCCCGAACCTTCGGGGCCTATCCCCGAACCTTCGGGGCCTATCCCCGAACCTCCGGGGCCTGCCGGGATACTGTACCGAAACGGGCCTTCACTCCGGTATAGATCGACGCGAAACCCTCGACCACTCACGGAAAATTTAACTTCTGCCCCGGGCTTTGTCAATGATATCTTCCAGGGAAGATTTTCCTGCGGGTCCGGGACGGCTTGCCCAAAGGCCCCCCCCCGGCTATCATGAGTCACACCAATCGGAAACGGACGATCATGCGGAAACGATACACCTTCGGCCTCCTGCCGGCGGCCGCCCTGACCATCGCCCTCTCCTTCCCGGGCTGTCGTACCCCCCCCGACGGGGGTCTTCGGGAAGGGCCGCCCCCCCAGTTCGAGGAGGAGGAACTCTACGCCGGAGTCGGTCTGGCCCTGTCTCTGGGAGACCCGGCAAAGGCCGTGGCGGCCCTGGAGGAGGCGGAAAAAAAGGACCCCCATTCGGTGGAGACGAAACGCCTGTTATCCCAGGTCCTTCTGATGGCGGGCCGGGTGGACGAAGCCCGGCGGTCCCTGGAGAAGATCCTGGAAAACGACCCCCGGGATACCGACGCCCTGTACTCCCTTTCCCTGGTTGCGGCGGCGAAAAACGACAGGACGGAGCGGAAAAACCTCCTTGACCGGCTCATCGAAGCCGATCCGGACAACGACAGGGCCCAGGCCTCGCTGGGAGAGATCTTCCTGGGGGAGAAAAAATACGACGATGCCGAAACCGCCTTCGCCCGAAGCCTCGCCTCGAACCCCGCCAACCTGACGGCCCTCCTGGGCAGGGGAAACCTGGAGCTTCGCCGGGGCAGGGCGGGGGAGGCGGAAAGGACCCTGTCCCGGGCCATCGAGATCGAACCCGAATATCCCTTCTCCTACACGGATCGGGCCCGGGCCCGGGCGGAGACCGGAGACTTCGATGACGCGCTGGCGGACATGGACACGGCGATCCGGCTGGATCCGGATTACCCCTGGAATTATTACGACCGGGGAAAGATCAAGGTGCACGCCGGCAGACCCCGGGAAGCCCTGGAGGATTTCTCCCGGGCCCTGGAAATGGAGCCTGACCTGTTCATGGCCTACATCTACCGGGCCCGGATCCACGACGGCGGAGGAGACCGGCAGAAGGCCCGGGAGGATTATCTCGCGGCCCTGACACTTCGCCCGGATTACCCCTACCTTTCCCTGCCGCTGGCGATTCTGGAATACAAGGACGGAAACTGGAAGGCCGCGGCGGAGGCTTTCAAAAAAGCCGGAGCTCTGGAGAGGGAGGAGCCGGCCTACCACCTTCTGGTTTCCCTCTGCTACAAGAGCATGGGGGACGAAAAAAAATCCTCGTCCCATCTGGAATCGGTCCTGGGGCTCTTCCCCCGGGACAGCCTGATCCACCATATGGCCCGTTTCTATCTGCAGCCGAAATCCGACACTTTCATCCTGCAGCAGCTGAAGGTCGAGAAGAACCGGGGGCTCCGGGGACGGATGTTGTTTTATCTGGGCGCTCAATATAAACTGCTCGGCAGGAGCGTCTCGGCGGCCGCCTGCTTTCGCGAAGCCTCGGAGAACAAGGTCCCCGGAGCCATCGAAAGCGGCCTTGTCGACTGGGAAATGGAAAATCTGAAGAACCCGTGAGAGGCGGTCGGGGCGTTATGGGAAAGAAACAGTTTCGACATCTGCTGGAAACGCTGGATAAAAACCATCCGGTGATCATCCAGACCCATGATTACCCCGACCACGACGCCGTGGCGGCGGGGTTCGCCCTGTCCTACCTTCTGACAAGCTTCGGTTTTCAGTGCACTCTGGTCTACGGGGGAGAAATGCAGGGGGACAGCATCGACGAAACCATCGAAATGCTCGGCATCCCCGCCGTACCCGCCGCGGCCCTGAAAATCGACGACCGGAGCCAGGTCATTCTGGTGGACGGCTTCGCGGGCAACAAGAACGTCACCGAGCTTTCCGGCACACTGGTGGGCATCATCGACCATCACAAACCCCCGGAACCCCCGTCCTGCCCCTTCGCCGACATCCGTCCGGACGTGGGCTCCTGCGCCACCATCGTGTACCAGTACTTCCTCGAAACCGGCACCGAGGCGCCCCGGGATGTCGCCACATCCCTCCTGATGGGGATCATGATGGATACCGCCTACATGACCCGGGGGGTGGGCCCCATCGATCTGGCCGCTTTTTCCGGCATTTTTTTCAAGAGCGACTGGGAAAAGGCCTCCTATGTCCTGCGCAACAGCCTTTCCGTCCGGGACCTGCCGCTCATCCGGCACGCCATGGACAACAACCACATCCTGGGGGACGTGTGCTTCGTGGAACTGGAGAAATCCTGCCGGGCCGAACTTCTGGGCCTCCTGTCGGACTACTTCCTGAGCTTCAAGGAGATCTTCTTCGTGGTGACCTACGAAATCGACGAGACCCAATGCAGGATTTCCGTTCGCAGCGAGGACCCCCGGCGCCCCGCGGACAAGATCCTCCGCCGCGCCCTGGAGGGCTACGGCTACGGAGGCGGACACATGCACATGAGCGGGGGCTTCATACCGGCGGACGCGTTCCCCGGCGGCCCGTGGCTGCGGGAGCGTTTTCTGTCCGTCCTGGGGGAAACAACACAGTAAGGGAGATTGCATGAGCGATACCGTGACTCGTCTCGCCCTGGGGGACAGGGAATTCATCATCGTTGGAACGGCCCACGTGTCCCGGGAGAGCGTGGACGAGGTGGAGCGGATCATCACCGAAGAAAGGCCTCATCGGGTCTGCGTCGAAATAGACGCTTCCCGCCTCAAAGCCATGACAGACGAGCGCGGCTGGTCCTCCCTGGACATCCATCAGGTCATCCGGGACGGGAAGGGCTTCCTGCTCCTGGGAAACCTGGTCCTGGCCTCCTTCCAGCGCCGCCTGGGCATCGATCTGGGGGTGAAACCCGGGGAAGAGATGCTGCGGGCCGTGGCCGTCGCCGAAAACCTGGGCATCCCCTGCTCCTTCTCCGACCGGGAGATCCAGACCACCCTGCGACGGGCCTGGGCGAAAACCGGCTTCTGGGGAAAAAACAAGATGCTGGCGGCGATGCTTTCCTCGATCCTCACCAGCGAGAAACTCAGCCCCGAGGAAATCGAGGAGCTGAAAAAGAAGAGCGAGCTGGAAAGCATGATGGAGGAGCTGGCCTCCTACCTCCCCTCGGTGAAGGAGGTGCTCATCGACGAACGGGACCTGTACCTGGCCTCGAAGATCTACGGAACCGAAGAGAAGCGGGTCCTGGCCGTGGTCGGCGCGGGCCATGTCCCGGGAATCCTGCTGCGGCTCCGGGAGATGCACGCCGAAGGAAAGGCCGCAGACCTGGGGGAGCTGGAAAAAATCCCTCCCTCCGGCCCCCTGGCAAAGGCCCTTCCCTGGGCGATCCCTCTGGCGGTCGTGGCCCTCATCGGCTGGGGTTTTCTGCACGCCGGCAGCCGGCAGGGCTGGGAGATGGTCTGGATCTGGGTGGCCGCCAACGGAGGCCTGGCCGCCCTGGGGTCCCTCCTCGCCCTGGCTCACCCGGTGACTATTCTCGCCTCGGTGGCGGCCGCCCCGGTGGCCACCCTGAACCCCGCCATCGGGGTGGGGATGATCACCGGTTTCCTGGAGGCTTTTTTCCGCAAACCCCGGGTGGAGGACTTCGAGCGGCTCCACGAGGACATCACCAGTCTGCGGGGCTTTTTCCGCAACCGCTTCACCCATGTCCTTCTGGTGTTTTTCTTCTCCAGCCTGGGGGGGATGGCGGGGAACTTCATCGCCCTGCCCTACCTGACGATGATGGCGGGGAAGTGAAGACCTTTTTCACACAGTCGCCTATCCCCGCCACCCGGATCCAGCCCTCCGCCGCATCATCGTCGTCGCGGATCCTGTCGGGACCCACGAAGACCGAAAAACCCATGTCCGCCGCCGCCCGGAGCCGCCTCCGGAAATGGGGCACCGGCCGTATTTCCCCCGCCAGGCTCACCTCGCCGGTTACGGTGGTCCCACCGGGAAAGGCCAGGCCCGTGCGGGCGGAGAAGAGGGCCATCGCCAGCGGAAGGTCGATTCCCACCTCGGACAGGCGCATCCCTCCGGCCACATTGACATAGATGTCCTGGTCGGAGAAGCGCAGGTCCAGATGCTTTTCCAGCACCGCCGAGACGCGGGCCACCCGGCCCGGATCGATCCGGTCGGAATAGACCCGGGACAGGCCCCCCTTGGCGGGCACCGTCAGGGCCTGGATCTCCACCAGCAGAACCCGGCTCCCCTCGTAGACCGGCGCGGGCACCACCCCCGGCGGCAGGCTTCCCTCCCTCTCCACGAGGAACAGCGAGGAGGGGTCGGTGACCTGGACCAGCCCCTTCTCTCCCATGGAAAAGAGGCCGATTTCGTCCACCGAGCCGAAGCGGTTCTTCACCGCCCGAAGAAAGCGGATATCGCTTCCGGACTGGTCGAAGTAGAGGACCGTATCCACCATGTGCTCCATCACCTTGGGTCCGGCGATGAGGCCCTCCTTCGTGACATGGGCGATGAAAAAGACCGACCCGTTCCTCTCCCGGGCCCACTGGCCGATCTCGTGGCTGCAGTACTTGATCTGGTTGACCGTCCCCGGCACCGCCCCCAGCTCCGGGGAGTGGAGGGTCTGGATGGAGTCCACCACCACCATTTCCGGGTCCAGTTCCCGGAGACAGCGGTCCACGGCCCCCAGTTCGGTGTCCGCGAAGATGTGCAGCCGGGCGGCGTCCAGCCCCAGCCGGACCGCCCGCTGTTTTATCTGCCCCGGGGATTCCTCCCCGGAGATGTAGAGGGTCCGGAACCGGGCGCCCAGACCCGCGGCGGCCTGGAGCATCAGGGTGGACTTGCCGATCCCCGGCTCGCCCCCCACCAGGATGGTGGAGCCCCTGACGATGCCTCCCCCCAGGACCCGGTCCAGTTCGGCCATGGAGCTGCCCAGCCGGGCGCCGTCGGAGGACTCCACCGCGGAGAGAGGAAGGGCCTTCGTCCCGGGACGGGGCTTTTTGTCCCCCGGGCCCTTCGCCGACCCCTTCCCGGGGGCCTCCCCCTCGACGAAGGTGTTCCACTCGCCGCAGGAGGTGCAGCGGCCCAGCCACTTGGGCTCCTGGTTGCCGCAGACCCGGCAGGTGAAGACGGTCCGGTCCCGGCCCTTCCGGCTCACTTCCCCGCCTTCAGAAGCTCGATTTCAAAGAGGAGATGGGCCCCCGGCGGGATGACGCCCCCCGCCCCCCGGTCCCCG
>MTKY01071659.1_pt1 | contig 11764 bp, 7 predicted proteins | sample 1042731 | NCBI WGS metagenome assembly MTKY01 (sample SAMN06212206, study PRJNA360538) | anaerobic digester metagenome | biome: Wastewater treatment plant; material: sludge; isolation source: anaerobic digester fed with sludge from wastewater treatment plant | place: Denmark: WWTP Soeholt ... | reverse complement strand
GCGCCTCGCCCGGCCCTCCGGCGCCCCCTGACGCCCAGGCACGGGTGCTGCAGCGCGGGTGGGAGAGCACGGTTCAGCCGGACCCGATCGGCGGCGGGCGTGAGCTCAGCGTCGCGGTGGTCGTTGTGGACGAAGGGCAGGTTCGTGGCGTTCTTCGGCTGCTGGGGCCCTATCCGGGGCGAATGGACCACCACAGCGCGCTTCGCGGCTTCGCCGTCGGGCTGTGGGTACTTGCTGCTGCTGCGGCAGTACTCCTGGGCGCAGCCGCGGCCGGCATGCTCGACGAGCCGATCCGCCGCATCTGTGTGGTCGCCCGCCGGCTGCGCGACGGGGACCTCGCGGCCCGCATCGAGCCCCTCCCGGACGGGGATCTCAGGCAGCTTGCTGCCGACCTCAACGTTGCGGTTGACCGCATGGTGGGGCAGGTAGAGACCTTCAGGAATGAGAGCCGCTACTACGAAGCGGTGCTCGAGCAGATGAGCGATGCCGTTGTGGTCGTCAATGAGCAAGCGCGCATACGCTTTGTTAACCGGGCCTTCAGCAAGCTCATGAACGTCGCCGCGGGCGATGTGGTGGATCACCATGTCGAGGCGATTGGACTGAGCTACGACACGGCGACGCTGCTCGTGCGCGCACTCGAGCAGCGTACGGCCCAGCGCGACAGGATACTCCTGCGCTCCGGCGCCGACACCCGCACGATCATTGGTGTCGCCGCCGCCCTGCATTCGGCCGAGGGCGCGGTGACCGGCGCGGTCGGGCTCTATCACGACATCACCGACCTGCAGCGGGCGGACCAGGTGCGCCGCGATTTCGTCTCCAACGCCAGCCATGAGTTGCGGACTCCGGCCGCGGGCATCAAGGCCCTCGCCGAGGCGCTTCAGGCCGGGGCGCTCCAGGACCCTGTGAAGGGACCCCGCTTTGTCGACCGCATCGTCGAGACCTCCGAGCGCCTGGGGAACATCCTCGATGACATGCTCACACTCACCCGCGTCGAGCGCGGCGAGGAGCTTCTCCACCCCGAGCCGGTGAACGTCGCGGCAGCTTTCGGTGAGGCTCTCCTGCAGGTGCAGCTCGCCGGCGCGGGCCGAGGCATCACTCTCGAGCGGGAGTGCGCCCCGGATGACATCGTCTTCGCCGACGCGCGCAGTGTGCAGACGGTACTTGTGAACCTGCTCGACAACGCCGTGAAGTACACCCCGCCCGGCGGCCGTGTGCGGCTCGTGGGGACATCCGTGCCCGGCGGATATGAGATGACCGTCTCAGACACCGGCGTCGGGATACCCGAGGAGGACCTCTCACGGATCTTCGAGCGCTTCTACCGCGTTGACAAGGCCCGCGACCGCGCGACCGGCGGCACCGGGCTCGGCCTGGCAATCGTCAAGCACATCGTCGAGGCGCACGGCGGACGAGTCACGGTACAGAGCCGGCTTGACGAGGGCTCGACTTTCCGTGTCTATCTGCCTACTGCGGTAGCCCCGCAGGCGTAGGGTCTTCGCGCTTGAGGCATACTGCCGGCGATCTGCACGCTGTGAGGAGCAGGTACACGATGGCGGGCTGCTGGGCGGCATCCCTTGCATTCTCAACCTGATGATGACAGGCCCCAATAGCGCGGTGGCCGCGCTCACCCGAGCTGGCCGTCCGCCGCAGTCCTGCTGGTGCGTGCGGCATAGAGAACAGGTGTTGGAGAGGTGAGCGAATTGAGTGGACCGAGGGTCTTGTGGGTTCTGTTGGCCGTAGTGGTGCTCGTGCTTCTGGTTGCCGCGACGACAAGTGCGGAGGTCAAGATCAGCGGATACACGCAGGTCCGGTGTGCGGACACGAGCATCGAGGACGATGACTGCGAGTTTGACATCAGGCGCTGCATGCTTGGGTTGTCCACTCCCGTCAATGATGACGGCACTGAGATCAGGCTCTGCGTCAATCTGGGCGGGCTGGATGACGACGACGGGGAGATGAACCTTGAGGATGCAATCATCATCCATCCGTTGAGCGCCGAGTGGAAGGCCCGGGTGGGCTATTCGGACGCGGTCTTCGGCTATGATCTGCCCTGCTCGAGTTCTCGGCGCCTGCCGCTCGAGCGGGCGCAGGCCACGCGTCTGCTCCTCCCCGGAGGGAAGGACACGGGAGTGTACTGCACTTACACGCCGCAGAGTACCCGCAACGGCACACCGTCCGTCATCCTGGGGATCACCAACGATATCGAGGACGTGGCCGACTGGTTCGACGAGCATGACCGGTCCTATGCGTTCGTCGGCGGTCTGCGCTGGGGCCTGCCGAACAAGGGACAAGCCGGCATCAGCTACATGTCCTCGAAGCGGGAGGGCACCATTGGGGGCACAGCCACGGAGTGGGACGATGACCTCTGGGGAGCGCACGTGCGCTACAACTCGAGCAGCAACTTCGCCTTCCAGGGCGAGTACCTGGCTGGTAACCGGCAGGAGGTCGGCGTCAGCGGCTGGTACGGGCTGCTCGAAGTGAAGCCGAGCAACAGCCGGGCAACGGCGTTCTATCGCTACGATACATACGATGACGGCGATGTCGATGACTACTGCCGTCACACCCTCGGAGTTGCTCTGGAAGTCGGTGCTCAGTCGCGTGTTACCCTTCAGTATGAGGACATCGATGACGAAGGCGTTGGCGGCAGCAACTTCGGCCTCCAGTGGCAGGTGTCGTACGCCTCGAGGTAGCCCCTGACGCGGACCGGCGTGAGCGCCGTGAGCGCTGAGCCAATGGGCCGGGCGCCCCGAGACATGGGGCCCCGGCCCTCTCGCTTTCGTCGGCCGGCGCAGTCCGGCGGCCTTAATCCAATCTTAAACTGACCATAGCATCGGCTTAACAATCGCACACTACACTCACCTCGAAGGCGGCACACCACGCCCGGACCGCTGGGTGCTGCGCCAAAAACACGTATTGGAGAGGTGAACGAAATTGGACAGACCGAGGGTTTGGTGCGTTCTGTTGCCGGTCGTCGCGCTTGCGCTTCTGATCGCTGCAACGGCAAGCGCGGAGCTGAAGATCAGCGGGTACACACAGATCCGGTACGCGGATACGAGCATTGGCGAGGACGACTACGAGTTCGATCTCAAGCGCTGCAACATCGCGATATCCGGTCCCATCAATGAGGATGGCACCGAGGTCAAGCTCCAGGTCGACCTTGGCAAGCTGGATGACGACGACGGTGAGATCAGCCTGCAGGACGCGATCATCACCCATCCGTTGAGCCCTGAGTGGAAGGTCCGCGTCGGCTATTCCGATATGCTCTTCGGCTATGATGTGCCCTATTCCAGCTCCAGGCGTCTTCCCTTCGAGCGGGCGCAGGCTACCCGCCAGCTCTTCCCCGGGGAGAAAGATACGGGCATCTACTGCACCTATGCGCCGGAGAACGCGAAGAACGGTACGCCCTCGGTTATCCTGGGCTACTCGAACGACCTCGAGAATGCTGCCGATTGGTTCGATACGCATGACCAGTCGTATGCGCTCATTGCCGGTCTGCGCTGGGACCTGCCCAACAAGGGGCAAGCCGGTATCAGCTACATGTCCGCAAACCGCGAGGGCGAGCTGGGCGGAGTCGCAACCGAGTGGGACGACTCAGTGTGGGGCGCCCACGTCCGCTACAACTCCAGCAGCAACTTCGCCTTCCAGGGCGAGTACTTCGATGGCAAGCGCCGCGAAGTGGATGTGAACGGTTGGTACGGCACTCTCGAGCTCAAGCCGAACAACAGCAACGCCACCTGGTTCTACCGGTACGACACCTATGACAACGGCGCCGCCAGCAACTCCGACTATGACCGTCACACCCTCGGTGTCGCGGTTGATGTCGGCAGCCAGTCACGCATCACGTTGCAGTACGAGGACATCGATGACAGGGGCACTTCCGGCAACAACTTCGGTCTCCAGTGGCAGGTTATGTACCCGGCCAAGAAGTAGTTCCGAGCATTGCACTCTCAACGGCGGCCGGTTGGGCACTGAGCAGTATGCAGCCCGACCGGCCGCACCAGCATGTACATTGATAATCGTCGGCCATAGTCGTGAACACAGCCGTATGCGGAGACGGCCGCGGCGCCACGGCATCCCCTTCCCTCCTCAGAAAGCAGATGCCGCGCGCTCCTGGTGTCCCTCCCAGACCACGCTGCGAGCACTCGGTGCCGCGGCTGGCTCCCTCTGACGTTTCCGCACATGTGAGATGCCGAGGCGAAAGTGCACAGCGCCGAAACAGGCCGACGTCAGTCGACCCCGCACTGTCGGGGCAAGGGCCTGCCGGCGCTTCAGGCGAACACGTGTACCGCGTGAGCGAGCGATGCTGCACGCCAACGCAGGTATTGCAGCTACACGAATACCGAGTGCAAGAGACAGCGAGTACAATAGATAGCAAACGCAAGGAGAAAGAGCACAATGATAAGTAGGACCTTTGTCATCGCCGGGCTGCTGCTGCTGCTGGCGGCGGTCTCGCTGGTAGCGCTGGTTGGCTGCCCCAAGCAGCAAGGCGCCGACGCGCCGCCCATGATGGAGCCGCCCATGCCCGACCCGGCAGCCGGGATGCCGGCGGAGGCCGGAGCAACCATCCGCCAGATCGGCTCGACCACCGTTCTGCCGCTGGCCGAGAAGTGGCACACTGCCTTTCAGGCGGCCAATCCGGGCGCCAATATCGCCGTCTCCGGCGGTGGCTCGGGCGCGGGTATCGAGGCCCTGACCAACGGGACGGCCGAGATCGCCATGTCTTCGCGTGACATCAAGGACAAGGAGATCGCCGCTGCCCAGGAGAAGGGCATCACTCCGGTTGAGCACACAGTCGCATACGACGGCATTGCCGTGATCGTGAACCCCGCCTGCGGCGTCGAGTCGCTGTCCGTCGAGCAGCTCTCCGACATCTTCGTGGGCACCATCAAGAACTGGAAGGACGTCGGCGGTACCGACGGCGAGATTGTGCTCATCAGCCGCGACTCCGCCTCCGGCACCTACGAGGCCTTCAAGGAACTCGTCATCCAGCTGCACGGCAAGGACAAGGAGCGCGACTACTCCGCCGAGGCGCTGAAGGAGAGCTCGAACCAGGCCGTGTTGACCGCCGTGGCGCAGACCAAGACAGCTATCGGCTATGTCGGTCTGGGCTACCTGGACGCCTCTGTGAAGGCTCTCAAGGTCATCCCGGTTGGCGGCGGCGATGCCGTCGAGCCGACCGTGGACAACGTCAAGAGCGGCGCGTACCCGATCTCCCGCGCGCTCCACTACTACACCAACGGCGACCCGTCCGGGGCGCTGAAGGACTACATCGACTTCTGCCTGAGCCCCGAGGGGCAGAAGATCGTTGCCGACGAGGGCTTTGTGCCAGTCAACTAGCTAGGCGGCACGCTCTCCGAAAGTGAGTCAGGGGGGCTCGAACGCCGATTGCGTGGCGGGCGAGCCCCCAATGTCGCGTCTGCGATCAGGACCATGAGACAGAACCCGAAGCTCAAGAGACGGCGGGAGTTGACCGAGCGGCTTATCGAGCGGCTGAACCAGGCTGCGGGCCTCACCGCGATTCTCTTCGTCGTTGCCATCTTCGCGTTCCTGTTGCGCGACTCGCTGCCGATCTTCACGAAGTATCCGCTGGGAGAGCTGCTCTCCGGCACCCGCTGGGCGCCTACATCGGACCCCGAACGCTTCGGTATGCTGCCGCTGATGCTGGGGTCTGTGTACGTGACTCTGGGCGCGATGGTCATCGCCGTGCCGCTTGGGCTGGCCACGGCCGTCTTCATCGCGGAGGTGGCGCCCAAACCCGTTCAGGAGTTCCTCAAGCCGACCGTCGAGATGCTTGCCGCCGTGCCGTCGGTCGTCTACGGCTTCCTGGGCCTGCTGCTCGTCGGACCCTGGCTTGCCGACGCGATGGACCTTCCGGTCGGGCGCTTCGCCGGGGTGGGCGCCCTGATCCTGGCCTTCATGGCAATGCCCACCATTGTGTCGGTATCGGAGGACGCGATCCGGGCCGTGCCGGTAGCACTGAGAGAAAACTCGCTGGCCCTCGGGGCCACGCGATGGCAGACTATCGTCCGCGTCGTTCTGCCCGCCGGGCGCTCGGGGATCATCGCTTCGATCATGCTTGGCCTGGGCCGCGCCATCGGCGAGACGATGACCGTGCTGATGGTCACGGGCAACGCGGCCGTCATTCCGCAGGGCCTTGCCGGCATGCTCAAACCCGTGCGCACGATGACCGCCACCATCGCCGCCGAAATGGGCGAGACTGCGTACCGCACGGACCACTACTACGCGCTGTTCGCGGTAGGCCTGCTGCTGTTCATCATCACCTTCATCACCAACAGCATCGCCGACTGGGCCGTCCGCAGTGCCGGGGGGATGCGGGAGTGAAGAGCCGGCACCTGGTGCATCCGAGACTCGCGGAGAAGGTGGCCTTCGGGGGGCTGTGGGCCGCGGCGGTTGTCGTGATTGCGCCGGTCTTCGGCATCATCGCCTACATGCTCTACCGCGGGATCGGTGCGCTCAACCCCGAGATGTTCCAGGTCGGCACCAAGGGGCTCGTACCGGCCATCGTCGGTACCACGGCGCTGGTGCTCCTGACTGCGCTGATCGCGGCGCCGCTGGGTGTCGCCGCGGCTATCTACCTCAGTGAGTATGCCGGCCGCGGTCCGCTCGTACGCGCAATCCGGCTCGCGCTGGTGAACCTGGCAGGGGTGCCCTCCGTCGTATACGGGCTCTTTGGATTGGCCCTGTTTGTGATGCTCTTTCAGCTCGGCCGCTGCCTGCTGGCGGGGGCCTGTACGCTCGCCCTGCTCGTATTGCCGCTGGTGATCAGCGCCTCCGAGGAGGCCTTGCGGCAGGTGCCCCACAGCCTGCGCCAGGCCTCGTGGGGTATCGGGGCGACCCGCTGGCAGACGATTCGCCGCATCGTGCTCCCGAATGCGATGCCGGGCATCATCACCGCGCTCATTCTCTCGATCGGGCGGGCTGCCGGCGAGACCGCGCCAATCCTGTTCACGGCGGCGTTCTACTCGCTGTCGAAACCCTTCCCGACGAGTCTGAAGGACCCGATCCTCGTGCTGCCCTACCAGCTCTATGTCATGGCGACTGAGGATCCCCACGCCACTGAAGAGCAGAAGTGGGCGACGGCGTTCATTCTCGTTGTCCTTGTCGTGGCGCTCAACCTCGCGGCGATTGCCATCCGGGCGCGGCTGCGCAGGAAGCAGAGATGGTGAGACAGATGATCGAGGTGGCTATGCAGGAGGACGTCATCATCAGGCCCGACACCGACATCAAGATGGAGGCCGCCGATGTGGATATGTGGTACGGCAGCTTCCAGGCCCTGCAAGGCGTCAACATCGCGGTGCCGGCCAGGCAGATCACCGCATTGATCGGTCCGTCCGGCTGCGGCAAGTCATCGTTTCTGCGGTGCCTCAACCGCATGAACGATACCATCGACGGCGCCCGTGTCGAGGGCAGTATCACTCTCGACGGCTGCGACATCTACAGCAGGGAGACCGACGTCGTCGAGCTGCGCAAGACCGTAGGCATGGTCTTCCAGCAGCCCAATCCCTTCCCAATGTCGATATGGGACAATATCGCCTACGGTCCCAGGCTGCACGGTGTGCGGAGCCGAAGCGAACTCAACGAGATCGTGGAGCGGAGCCTGACGCGTGCCGCGTTGTGGGATGAGGTCAAGGACAAGCTCCACCAGAACGCCCGCGGCATCTCCGGGGGGCAGCAGCAGCGCCTCTGCATCGCCAGGACGCTCGCAGTCGAGCCCGAGGTCATCCTCATGGATGAGCCCTGCAGCGCTCTGGACCCGGCCGCGACCTTCAGGATTGAAGAGTTGATGCTTGAACTCATGGAGACGTATACTATCATCATAGTCACGCACAACATGTACCAGGCATCTCGCGTGTCGCAGTTCACGGGTTTCTTCCTGCTGGGCGAACTCATCGAGTTCGGACCCACAGCCCGGATCTTCGAGAACCCCCTCGACTCGCGCACCGATGACTATGTGCGCGGCAGGTTCGGGTAGGAGGGGCAGTATGCGCCGCAGCCGCCAGGCATTTGATGAGCAACTCGAGCAACTGCAGCAGCGCCTGCTGCAGATGGGCGCATTCGTCGAGGCGATGCTCGAGAAGGCGATGCGCGCCCTCGCCGAACATGATGTTGCCCTTGCGCGTGAGGTCATCTCCGCCGATGACGTCGCCGACGAGATGGACCTCGAGATCGAGAAGCAGTGCATGCGACTGCTCGCCCTCCAGCAGCCGATGTCGAAGGACCTCCGGCAGGTCGGCACCGTCATGAAGGTCATCGGCGACGCCGAGCGCATCGGCGACTACTCCGTCGATATCGCACGGACCGCCATCACGCTTGCCGAGCAGGAGTTCTTCAAACCCCTCGTGGATATCCCACGCATGGCCGAACTCGTCCGCGGCATGCTCCGGCATGCCATCGAGGCCCTGGTCAAACGAGACCTGGACCTGGTGCGCACGGTCATCGAGGACGACGACAGCGTCGACAAGATGTGGCATTTCCTTCTGGATGAACTCCAGGGCATCATGCAGAAACGCCCCGAGGTCGTCGTCCAGGCCACGGCCCTGCTGCTGGTGGCCCGTTACCTGGAGCGCATCGCCGACCATACCGTCAACATCGCCGAGCGCGTTGCCTACATGGAGACGGGCGAACTGCGGACTCTGGCCCCGAGTCACGGTACCGAATCCGAGCCCGAAACGGGCTAGTTCGCGCTCTTTCCTCAGCCTCCCCCGCAGGATTCTCGTGCCTGCAGACGGAAGATGCTCCCGTCGGGTGCATATCCCCACTATCGGTGACATCGAGCCCTTCGGGAAGGTTGATCGACCATGCGCTCCCCCCTGGTATGGGCACTGCTGCTGACCCCGCTTGTGTTCGCTTCGCTCTGCGGCGCCGCGCCGCGCGAGCTTGCCGTCCCCATTCTCGATGCCGGCCCGGCGCTCGACGGCGCCGTCGGCAACCCGATCTGGGCGCATGCCGCGGAGGCGACAGGCTTTGTGCTCGCCGACGGCGCGAAAGCGCAGGTGCAGACGACGGTCCGTTTCTGCGCCGATGCTGAGGCGCTCTACGTTGCCTTCGTGTGCGATGAGCCCCGGTCCGACACCCTGGTTGCCGAGGTCACCGGGCACGACGGCACGGTCTGGAGCGACGACTGCGTCGAACTGCTGCTGGACCCCACCGGCAGCGGCGCTTGGATGTACCACTGGATCATCAACCCCAACGGCGCTGTCTGGGACGGTATCCACACCACCATCGGCACACCACCCGACTTCAACCCGGACATACAGGTCAAGGCCGCCGTGGGGCAGGGGCTGTGGACGTGCGAGCTGCGCATCCCGTTCGACCAACTCGCCGCCGGAGCCGTGCCGGGCGAAGTGTGGGGGGTGAACTTCTGCCGGGAGCGCAAGCAGGGGCAGGATGAGAACAGCTCGTGGTCACCAAGCGGCGGAGACTTCACGAACCCCGCCACGCTGGGCCGGGCTATCTTCCGTTCCGGGGCGGGCGAGCCCGCGGTGAACTCCCTCTCCCGCGGCGGGGCCTCGGCGCTGTTCAACGAGCACGGCCTCAACGTGTTCTCGGTCAGCGTCGCCAACCGGGGCCAACAGGATACCGGCGCCCGCCTCGAGGTGACCTGCGACGGCGTTGCCCTCGGCGCCTCCCGGAGGACCGTCCCCGCCGGGACAACGGAGACACTGAGTCTGGCCTACAACGTGCCCCCGGTCGGCGAGGCCCCGCTCGTGTTCTCCGTGCGCCATGATGACCCTGCGGCGCCGGTCTACGTGTCCACCGTGCGGCCGCTTGCGGCCGCGAAGACCCCCGTCCGCACGTGGGTTCTCGACGACCCGCTCTTCAAGGAATTGCTTACGGACGAAATGCCCGCCCCGGATCGGGCTGGGGCGCTCATGTGGACGCACCTGTTCAACGCCCAGTTGCTGCGAGAGACGGCCAAGCGCTTCGCAGTCCGCTACTCCGAGGAGGAAGCGTATGACTACTTCGGCGACTACCGCCTCATCGCAGTCGGCGGCGGGCTCATCACCGGCGAGAAGGCCGCGATGTATGAGAAGCACGGCGTGAAGAACCTCGCCTATCTCAAGTCGCTGCCGGAGGACATACCGTGGGACCTCGACCCGAGGGCGATCGACTACTACATCGGCGTCGTCGACGATCTGCTCAGTCAACCGCACCCGTACCTCTGGGGCATCTTCGCCGGCGACGAGCTTGATGACATAGCGATGGGCAAGGGTGCGGACCTGATGGCCAATCCGCCGGAGGGCTACGACTACATCCACACTGCCGACGCGGAGGTCAAGGAGCAGTATGGCGGGGGCAAGTGGGGCATTCCACAGGGTCGGGATGACGACAACATCTACAGGTGGGCGGCCTACCGCAAGTGGGCGCTGGCACGGCTGCGTGAGCGCCACAAGCGGCTGTATGAGACAGTCAAACGCTACGAGCCCGGGATGCCCGTCGTCGGCACCGATCCGATCGGCGGAGTGCACGGCTACGAGTTCAGCCGCCAGGGGCCCTATGCCGACATCTTCACCCACCAGTACCTTCCGCGGCAGAAGCGCTGGAGGGCCTACCTGGGCTTCTTGACCAAGGTGCTCGCCGACCTGACCGGCAAGGAGGTCTGGCCGTGCGCGCATGTCGAGAACTACGGCATGGCGACGACGCCGGAGGAGTGTGTCGAGGAACTCAGCCAGATCTACCGCAACGGTGGCAGCGGGCTGCACCTGTACATGCCCGACACCCGTTACGGCGACAAGCTGGTCGGCGATACGCGGGTGACGATGTTCGGCTCCCCAGCGCGGTTCCATACCGTGAACAACATCATCAGCCTGGCCCGCCGCATGCCCAGACCGCGCTACCCCGATGTCGAGAAGAACCGCGTGGCAATCTTCTACAACGACGACTGCCTCCAGGCGACAACCCATCGCGGTTCGCGTACCCACTGGTACCTGACGGAAGCATGCTATACCTTCCTCGGGCCAATTGCGCGGTCGTGGTTTGAGTTCATCGACTGCGGCATCGTGCTCGACAGCACGACGCTGATTGACCGCTTCGATGTCATCTGGATGCCGACGGCGGCCGTGCAGCAGCCCGCAATCGTCGAGAGACTCCAGCAGTTCGTGAACGAGGGTGGAGTGCTGATCTGTGGTGATGCCGGCGCCTTCTCGACCGATACCATCGGCAACGACACCTCGGCGGCGCGCACGGAGTTGTTCGGGGTGGAGGTCACGGGGAGACTCCCGGCCGACACCATGACCTTCCTCGGCGGCGAAGTCGCCGGTACCACGTTAAGAGTCTACGGCTCCGCGCGCGCGCTCGAACCCGTCGCGGGAGCCGAAGTGAAGGTGCTGGCGCGTTTCGATGACGGCTCGGTGGCACTCACCGCACGCGAGAGCGGCCGCGGCGCGGCGCTGCTGTTCGCGGCCAATCCGTTCGTCTTCGAGGCCAATGAGGACCCGCAATGGCAGGCCTTCTTCACCCGCCTGGTGGGCGAGATGGGGGCGGAGACGGGCCTCGACATCTGGCGCTTCCAGTTCCCGCGTTCCGTCATCTGGCGGCCGACCGAGCCGAAGGGCAAGTGCCTGACCAACAACAACATCGAGTGGCGCGAGGAGACGCCCTACGCGCCGCACAACCTCGACGTCGGCGCCACCTACAGCTGTTCGCCGCCGCCGGACGCCATGCCCGATGTCGCGGCCGGCGATATCCCCGTCGATGACGGCAGGTTGACCGGCCTTCGATTTCCTGCGCCGCGTGCTGCTGGGCA
>MTKY01095406.1_pt1 | contig 11765 bp, 12 predicted proteins | sample 1042731 | NCBI WGS metagenome assembly MTKY01 (sample SAMN06212206, study PRJNA360538) | anaerobic digester metagenome | biome: Wastewater treatment plant; material: sludge; isolation source: anaerobic digester fed with sludge from wastewater treatment plant | place: Denmark: WWTP Soeholt ... | reverse complement strand
AACACAGCCTTAATCGGGCCGAGGGTTGGGACGACGGCCGCTTGCTGATGCTCCACCTGAAGATGCCGTTGCAACACAGCCTTAATCGGGCCGAGGGTTGGGACCGGGGAGGCTTGAGAGACAGGCGCACAGCGAGTGGTTGCAACACAGCCTTAATCGGGCCGAGGGTTGGGACAGCAGGAAGTGCTGCTCGACTGCATAGAGCGATTCGGTTGCAACACAGCCTTAATCGGGCCGAGGGTTGGGACCGGATTAGCAGAGACTGCGACCAGTATCGACTAGCAGGTTGCAACACAGCCTTAATCGGGCCGAGGGTTGGGACTATCACTGCCTCTCTGGTACTACTTGCTGTTTCGCGTTGCAACACAGCCTTAATCGGGCCGAGGGTGGTTGGGACTGATTGTTGTTGCTATCGTCGCCATATTGGCGGCACGTTGCAACACAGCCTTAATCGGGCCGAGGGTTGGGACAGCACTGAGGGGCAAGTCGCAGAGGAATACGCGGTTGCAACACAGCCTTAATCGGGCCGAGGGTCTGAACCTCGGCTCTCCACTCTCAACTCTCAACTCCGCTGAACTCCACTCCCGTCAGCCACCACTCCCGTCAGCCAGTTGACAACCTCCACCCCGCCTGCTATACTTTGCATGAGAACAAATGTTCTCCTATATTCTAGGAGGTTTTTCCGTGAAACAGCCACAAGAACTTCGCCGCAACCCCGTAACAGTGCTGCTGAGCGACCAGGAACTGCAGGAATTGGAGGCAGCATGCGCCCCCGAGGGCAAGAGCGCGTTCGTCAGGCAGGCCGTCCGTAGGCACATCGCACTGGTCTCCAGACGCGCCCGCGGACAGGCGACTTTCGCTCAGAACTGCATAGCTGAGCACGAAAGAGGCCTCCGGGGCGGGTTTACAGGCCGGTCCTGATCCGGGCGCTCCCCGGCCCGCCGCCCCTGTTTTGTGGTGCCACACAGCTGGTGAACAACATTTAACTGAAATATCATGCTTCCGACCGACCAAAACCCCCGTTTCGGAAGCTTATATCATGGGGGGCAAATTTCATCGCTTCAGTCGCCCCGTCGGCAGCCGTGCACGGCAGCGGCACGCGACTTGAAGGTTGATGATCGCTGGACTCAGAAGGTTAGGAATAGAACAAGCGGAGGATTTTGCCAGGAATGAACCAGTCTGACGTGCGGGTTGTGCGGGAGCTTGCGAAGCGGTATGTGGAGGTCTGCAATGCTGATGTCCAGCAGGAAAGGCGGGAGTTGTGGCGGAAGCATAACTCGCTCGTTGGCACGCGGCCTTTGGTATATGTTCGCGGGTGGCCTGTCGGCGAGGTGCCCGAGGCGGCGGTGCTGGAGTGCGAGGACAAGTTCCTGCGGGCCTATGAGCGGTCGCTTAGGACGCTGCTATACCAGAGCACAATAGGCGACGACTACATATTCGAGCCGTGGATAACCGTCCCCGCAAAGCGCGTGACACATCCGGATGGGCTGTGGGGGCTGAAGATCGGCAGAATTCCAAGTCCCGAGAAGGGCGGCAGTTGGATGTTCGATCCGCCGATCAAGGCTCTCGAAGACGCCCAACGCATGGTCAGCCCGCGCCACGTAATCGACGAGGAAGCAACCGCCCGGGACGTGCAGAAGCTGCGGGATGTGGTGGGCGACATTATAGAGGTAAACGTGGACCGCGCGCCAGTATACACCGTGTGGAACGCGGATATATCGACCCAGCTAGCGTATCTGCGCGGTCTGGAGCAGATGATGTGGGATATGGTCGATAACCCCGAGTGGCTGCACGGAGTGCTCGCGTTTATGCGGGACGGGATCATGACCACTCACGCCGAGGCCGAGGCGGCGGGCGACTGGGGACAGGCGAACTCCTACAACCAGGCGATGGCCTACGCGAGCGAGCTGCCCGACCCGAAGGCGAATACTCCTGCCCGGTGCGACCAGTTATGGTGGTATGTGGCGGCGCAGGAATACACGCTGGTGTCTCCGGCGATGCACGACGAGTTCCTGCTCGCCTACCAGATGCCGATAGCGGCCAGGTTCGGGCTGGTTGCATACGGGTGCTGCGAGGACTTGACGGAGAAGATCGATATACTGCGCAAAATCCCGAACCTGAGGCGGATTGCGGTTGCTCCGAGGGCAAATGTGCGGCGGTGCGCGGAGCAGATAGGGCAAGATTATGTGTTCTCCTACAGGCCGAACCCCGCGGAGATGGTGTGCTGCGGGTTCGATCCGGAGCACGTGCGGAAGGTGATCCGGCGAGACCTCCAGGCGGCGGAAGGCTGCCATCTGGACATTACGCTGAAGGACATCCAGACCGTGGAAAACCAGCCGGAGCGGCTTCGCGAGTGGGTGAAGATAGTGCGCGAGGAGATAGGCGGCTGACGCAGATGCGCAAATGCCCGGGCAGATGAACCGCCCGGGCACTGACTACGCTCTTCCTGAAGTCTACTTTCTCTGCAGCGGGCAGCCCGCTCCAGCCGGGCCCCTGCCGGGCCCCATGCCCATTCCACAGCCAGGGCCTTTGCCCGGTCCGAGGGGGCACATCGCGGCGTTCGGCCCACCAACGCAGCATGCGCCGATGCCGCATCCGGCGCACATCGCGCAGCAGCACGGGGCGCCTGCCCGCGCGCACTGCTCGAGGCACTTGGCCCTCTGCTCCGGCGTAAGCTGGGCTATGCACGCCGCTTTGGCGTCGATTGCCTTGTTGCGGATTGCCGCCCTGATCTGATCGGCTTCATCGGAAAGCCTCTTGATCTCGCCCACGTTCGGTACGGCAACCGCCCACTGGGCCGCGATCTCTTTCATCTTAGCCTGAAGATCGGCCTGCATAGGCGCGACATCTCTCGCCAGCGCGGCCCGGATCTCTTTCATCTCGGCTACCTGACCGGGTGAAAGGTTCAGCATCTGCTGACACATCACAGCGCACCCACCGGGCCCGGCCGGATTCCCGCGCTTTCCCTGAGCCACGGCCACAACCGCCATAAGGGCAACCAACAGCACCAGTGCGTAGATAAGTATGGTTCGCTTCATGTTGACACTCCTAACTGTTATTGAGCGGTTGCACCAGGCCGCACACGGCAGCCCGGCACTCCCATCCCGGGACAGGCGCCTCCTCCACATTTACCCTGACGGAGGAACTCTCGCCCGACCATTTCGAAGAGCCTTGCTTCCTGATCGTCGTTCAGCACCGGTCTGAGCTCCAGTAGATATTCCGCGGTCCTCCGCTGAAGTTCAGCCTGTCTAGCGGCAAGCTCGTCGAGAGCCGCATCGACTCTGGCTCGATCAGGCTTTGGAGCTTTGAGCTCTTCGAGCAGCCGGGCCCGAGCCTGCTGCATGCCTACGCCTCCGGCATGCTGCTCGGTGCAGAACCGCTCGGTAATGGCAGCAACCTCCCGCTCCTGCTGTGGGGTCAACTCGAGGTAGCGCATGACCATGCACGGGCCGGCTCCAGTTCCGACTCCCATTCCACAGCCGGGGCCGTTCCCATACTGCCTCGAGCTGATGGTGGACGTTACCGCGAAGGACGCTCCCGCCACAGCGAAAAGAACCAGCGCGTGCCAGATCCATCTCCACGGTGTCATTGGGTCACCTCCGCGTTTCCATCCGCGCTCGCGTTCACAACGTAGACAGCGCCCGCGAGACCGTCATCGAAGGCATCCAGCGCAAAGGTGTCCGACGCTTGGTCCTCCGATACCGTCACTTTGGCCGCGGTCGTGCTGCTGTGCGAGCCGTAATAGGCGCCGGTGATTCCGCCCGCGGCGATGGCTGCGATCGCCATTGCCACTCCCGCCAGACGGGGAACTCCGTAAACCCAGCGGAACGCCCAACGGCCTCGTCGCTGCGCTGCCTGCTCGCGGATGTCAGCCATCGTGAAGTGCGGCTCGACATCCGACCAGGCCCCCATTGCCTCCATGGCGCGGCCAATGGCAGCGGCCTCCGCGCGGCAGCCTGAGCAGGATACGAGATGCTCGTTCAGCCTTTCCGCTCTGCCGGGATCGAGCTCTCCGTCCAGCATTGCCGGAATCAGTTTTTGTGCGGTTCTGCAGTTCATACTGGCGCCTTTCTAGTGTTGTAACGTATTTGGCCCACCTAAACTTGCGGTGGATAATCAACTTTTTCGCTCTGCCGCCGGTTCGGTGTCTTCCGCAAGACACGGCGAAAGCCTGGTCTTGAGCGCGGTCTTCGCCCGGAAAAGCAGCGATTCGACAGCCGGAACGCTTGTCTTCATTACCTCGGCGATCTGTTGGTAGGACAGCCCCTCGTACCGCTGCAGCACGACTGCCATGCGCTGGTTCTCCGGCAGCGACGCCACGGCTGCCCTGACCAGCCGGGCGAGTTCATCTGATGAGACGCTCTCTTCCGGCGACGCGCAAGCGGCCGCGCACTCGGGGACATCCTCGGTGGAAACGGAGCGGGACCGCTTTCGTCTGCGGACCTCATCCAGGCAGCAGTTCGCCGTCACGCGATACAGCCACGTGCAGAATGCCGCGTTCGGGCGATAGGCTTTGGGTGAGGCGTAGAGCTTGACGAAGACATCCTGCGCGACGTCCTGCGCGGCGTCACGATCCCCGAGAAAGTGGTAGGCCGTGTTCAGTACGCGCGAACGGTAGCGCGAGAAGAGGTCGGCGAAGGCGCTTTCGTCTCCGCGCTGGAACGCGAGCATCAGTTGGGCGTCGGGGTCGTCTGTATGCTTCACTTGATCACCCGGATGATGATTACCCGGCGGGCGGGATGATCACTTCATTTGCGGCGGAAGGCTCGGCGATTGAAATCGCGGGCAACGAAAACGCGAAGTCCCCCCACGGGGACCGGGAAAGTAGATGCTGAATCGATTTCAGCATGACGGAACGTCGCTTTCGGAACAGCATCCTCGATCCGAGATGGCAGCATGGTATCTACTTCTTCTCGTGGAAGACGCGGACGGCTTTGCCCTCCTGGCGAGGGAGTGAGCCCGGTCTGAAGACATCTCCTTTCGGTGAGAAGCCGAGGACTTCCTTGAGTTTCTTTTCGACCGTGAAGCCGGTGACGCCCTCCTCCGCCTCGACGTTGATACGCACGTCCTTGACGCCGTCCACTTCCTCGATGATGATCTGATAGTGGCTGCAGACGCCCGGGATTTCCATAAGGGCCTGCTCCACCTGCTTCGGGAAGAAGTTGACGCCCTTGACTATGAGCATATCGTCACGGCGGCCCGTGATGCGGTCGAGCCGCAGACTCGTGCGGCCGCAGGAGCATTTCTGCCGTGTGATGATGCGGGTGAGGTCGCCTGTGCGGAAGCGGACCACGGGTATGGCCTCGCGCGTCAGCGAAGTGAAGACTACCTCGCCTACCTCGCCGTCAGGGACAGCCTTGCCCGTCTCAGGGTCGATGATCTCGCAGATGTAATGGTCCTCCCAGAGATGGATGCCGTTGTGCGCCTCGCAGTCCATTCCGGTAGTCCCGACGCCACCGGTCTCAGTCATGCCGTAGATATCGAACGCCTCGATACCGAGGCCGTTCTCTATCTTCTCCCGCATCTTGTCGCTGAACGTCTCCGCGCCAAAGATGCCGATTTTGAGATCGGGCAGGTCTTCCTTCTGTTCCTCCAGGACTTCCATTATCCGGATGCCGTAGCTGACGACGCCCATGAGGCCTTTCACTTTGAAGTCCTGCATCAGTTTGATCTGCCGCGGCGTGTTGCCCGCTCCGGTAGGAACGACGAACATCCTGGAGATGCGGGCGCCATGGTAGAAGCCGAATCCGCCGTTGAAAAGTCCGAACGAGGGTGTGATCTGAATGCAGTCGCCCGAGGCAAGACCGGCCATATAGTAGCAGCGGGCCATGCACTCGCCCCACTGGTCGAGGTCGTTCTGCGTATAGGCCATCACCACCGGCGCGCCGGTAGATCCCGAACTCATGTGCATCTCGCGGAGCACCGAACGGTCTACACACAACATGCCCAGCGGATACTGGTCGCGGAAGTCGTTCTTGTCAACAAGTGGCAGGTGGCGGATGTCCTCCAGCATTTCGATATCGCCGGGCTTAATGCCTTTGGCATCCATCTTGGCTTTGTAGAACGCGCTGTGCTCGTAGACACGGCGGACTGTCTCCTTGAGCTTCGCAAGCTGGATTGCCGCCAGTTCATCGCGGGACATCGTCTCGGCTTTTTCGTTCCAGTAAGTGGACATCTTTACCTCTGCTATGCTACTGATGCACTTCGACCGCCCACCGCGCCGTTGCGTCCTTCAACAGTGCTCAGAATGTGGCTGCTCAGCCCCAGTTAACACCACGTCATGCCGGACTTGATCCGGCATCCAGGCGGCGAGCCGGATGGGTCCTGAAACGAGTTCAGGATGACGGAACAGGTTCAGGATGACGATGATGCTCATCAACCCTGAGCAGTTATCTCAGAATGCTTCGGCTTGCGGGCTACTTAGTGCCAGCGGGTTCGTTATTGCAACCACGACATGTCTGTTGTCACGTGGGGAATGAGAGTGACGCATCAGCGCCCGACCAGCCCCGGCCATCAGACACATCAATGGTACTACAATTCGACACAGAGTGCACTACTACCTTCGAGAGGTGTCTGTTTGGCCTCACTAGACAGGGCGGCGCTGGAAAGCCGGGGGCGGGATGCGCGCATCCCGCCCCCACATTTGTGTCACGTCCGCATGTTGGATATCTCCCAACCGCGAAATCGCTACTTGAGCATGACCCACTTGCCGTTCTTGACCGTCACCATCACGAGCGAGGAGTAGTCGAGCCCCGTGTGGTCGGTCTTGGACATGTTGTAGATGCCGCTGACGCCAACATAGTTCTTCGTGTTCTCGATGGCGGCCCGCAGCTTATCGGGGTTTGTGCCCGCCTTCTTGATGCCGTTAGCAATGATCTGGACAGCATCCCAGGCATAGCCGGAGTGCGTGCTCAACTCGCCGAGCCGCCTGGCCTTGAATGCCTTGACGAACGCCAACTCGACCTTCTTCTGCGGATCGCTGTTCGGAAGCTGCGAGGCTACCATTAACTTGGTAGAGGGCATGATGGTGCCTTCCGCCGCCGCGCCGGCAACTTTGAGGTAGACCGGGTCCGGCTGGCCGTGGCACTGAATGATAGGGAACGGGACCTTGAGCTGCCGGGCGTTCTTGGTGACTATTCCACCGGCGGGGCCGATGGTCCAGACCACCATCGCCTGCGGTTTGGCGGCGGCAATCTTGCCGACCTGAACGGAAACATCGGTATCGTTGGGGTCGAATGTCTGATTCTCGACGATGGTGATGCCGTAGCTCCTGGCTAGGCTCTTGAGCAGGTCAGCACCTTCCTCGCCGAACTTGTCGGCGGCGCTGATGACACCGATGCGCTTGATCTTCTTTGACTGGAGGTACTTGTAGATCCTCACCACCGCCGAACTGGTCTTCTGCGGACTCTTGAAGATCCACGGACGTATAGGCGTCACGGGAGCCGCTCCGCCGACGCAGGCGACGACCGGAGTCTTGCCCGCCGCAGCCGTGTTGACACAAGCCATTATCTCACCGGTGCTCGTAGGGCCGCAGATGGCGACGACTTTGTCCTTTTCAATCAGCTTCTTCATAGCGATCGCGGCCTGACCGGGCTCGGACCGGGTGTCCTCAACTACAAGCACCAGCTTGCTGCCGTTGATGCCGCCCTTCTTGTTGATCTCGTCAACAACCATCCTGGCGACCTGCTGTGAGGTGATGCCTACGGGAGCCGCCTTGCCTGAAAGGGCAAAAAGCCCGCCGATCTTGATCTCTTTGGCAGCACTCGACGCGCACGCGAAGAGCGCGGATAGCACGAATACAGCCAGAATCACAAATGCCAGTCTTCTCATCTCGTTTCCTTTCCGTCTTAACGCCACAATGTCCGGGACGAGGCAACGCCCGGCCGTTTCAGATTCCCAAATAAGCCTTCTGGACGCGGTCGGAAGACTTGAGCGCCTCTGCGGTGTCCTCCAGTACGATCCGTCCGTTCTCTATGACGTATCCACGGTCTGCGACCTCCAAAGCCTTGTGAACGTTCTGCTCTGCAATGAGCAAGGTCACCCCGGCTTTTCGCAACTCCACGATCCTGTCAAATAACTCTTTGACAAGTACGGGCGCAAGTCCTGTAGAAGGTTCATCAAGAATTAAGATTTGGGGCGAAGACATAAGGGCGCGGCCGAGGGCGAGCATCTGCTGCTGGCCACCGCTCAGTTCCCCTGCCCTGCTGGCGGCCCGCTTCTTCAGTTCGGGGAAGAGCTGGTAGACGGAGTCGAGGCGGTTCTTGACGGAGAAAGCAGATTCCCCACTACGTTCGGAATGACGGGTGCTGGGGGCGGCTTCGCACCCTTCGACGGGGCTCAGGATGCTCTGCTCGTCTACTGCCGCGATGGTTCGCTCGCGCGCCGTCGGGGTGTTCCGAACGCTCTCGCGTCGGCTGTTCGCATTTGCGCCGACGAGGAGATTCTCGTAGACAGTCATGCCCGGGAATAGCGCCCGGCCCTCGGGAACAAGGACGATGCCGCTGCGGGCGATGTATTCGGCAGGTCTGCCAGCGATGTTGCGGTCGCGCAGGAGGACACGGCCTTCGCTTGGTGGGATTAGCCCGGCGATGCTGCGCAGAAGCGTGCTCTTGCCCGCGCCATTTCCGCCGATGAGCGCGACGACCTCGTTGGATTGGACGCTCATTGATACGGACCGAATCACCGGCAGCTTGCCGTAGCCTGCGCTCAAGTTGATCACTTTCAGCATTGCGCCGCTCCCAGATAGGCCTCAACGACCTGCGGATTCGATCGGACCTCAGCGGGGCTGTCGTCGGCGATGAGTCTTCCGCTGTCGAGCACGATGACGCGTTCCACGAGGTTCATCACGAGCTGCATATCGTGCTCGACGAGCAGGACGGTGATGCCGCTGCTGACGATGTGGCGAATGATCTTCGATAGCTGCGCGCCTTCCGTGCGGTTGAGCCCTGCCGCGGGCTCGTCCAGAAGAAGAAGCTTCGGCGAAAGCGCTAGGGCGCGGGCGATCTCTGCGAGGCGCTGCTTTCCGAACGGAAGGTCACCGGCACGGGTGTGGATGTCATCATCCAGGCCGAGGTCCTCAAGTATGTAACATGCTCGCTTCGCGCGCAGGCGCTCCGCTTCCCGGTAGCTTCCCGGCCAGAAGGATGCCCTGAAGAACGGTCCGGAGTTCCAGGCGCAGAGGACGTTTTCGAGAAGCGTCATCTCGTGGAACAGCCTGACGTTCTGGAATGTGCGGGCGATACCGGCCCTGGCAGCCTTGTGGGAGGACGCCTGGAGCGGCCTGCCGCAGAAGTGGACTGTGCCGGCGCTGGGCGGCAGCGCACCCGCGATCAGGTTGAACAGCGTCGTCTTGCCGGCGCCGTTAGGTCCGATGACGGCAACCAGGCTGCCAGCGTCGATCGAGAAGCTGACGCTGTTCACGGCGCGGAGGCCGCCGAAGTCCTTGGTTATTCCACTAAGTGAAAGTTGAGCCATTGTGTATCGATCATTGAGTGTTGAACGCTGTCCGGAACCGTAGGGCCAGCCTCTTCAGGCCGGGGATGAGGCCCGCCGGTGAGAGAATAAGAACTAGCCCGAGCAGGATGCCGAACACCAGATGCTCGACGCGAGACGTATCGGCAAGGCCCATCGCTTTGCCTGCCATGTTGATCAGTTCGTGCAGGACGGTGAGAAGGACACCGCCCGCTACGCTGCCCCAGATGCTGCCCATCCCGCCGATCACCACCATCATCACGAGCTGGACGTTCATCATCAGCCCGAACTCATCCGGCCCGAGATAGCCGTCTGCATGCACAAACGCAAAGAGCACGCCCGCTACTGCGGCAAGCACGCAAGACGCGGTGAAGACCTTGACCTTGAGCGAAAAAGCGTTGATCCCTAACGACTCGGCGGCGGTTTCATCACCGTGGATCGCGCGCAGGCTGCGCCCGCCGGGGGAGTCGATGAGGTGGACCGCCCAGATGATGCACGCGGTCACGACCGCCCAGATGAAGTAGAGCTTGAGGACGGATTGGTCGATGGTGAGGCCAAAAAGGTGCAGTTCGGGACGGCTCAGGAGGCTCGGCAGGCCGGTGATGCCGTCCGCGCCGTTGGTGATCTTGAACTTGGATATGGCCTGGCTGATTATGATGCCGACAGCCAGCGTGGCAAGCGCGAGGTGGTTGCCCTTGAGGCGCAGTATCGAGCCGCCGATCAGGAAGCCGAATATAGCGGTGGCGACCATGCCCACGAGTACGGCGGGAATGAGCGGCCAGTTGAAGGAGTCGATCAGGACGGCCGGGATGTATGCGCCGAGTCCGTAGAACCCCGCGTGGCCGAGCGATACCTGCCCTGTGTAGCCCATAAGCAGCGTGAGCCCGCAGACGATGATAACGTAGATCCCGCAGAGCTGCGCGAGGTCGAGCAAATAGGCATAGTCCCCGCGGGCGATGGCGGGAAATGCCGCGACCACGAGCGCCATGATCATCGGGCCGATATAGAGCCTCCAGAGCGGCTTGGGGCGAGGGTACTTGCCGATCATTTCGCCACCAATCCTTTCGGCCGGATGAGGAGCATCACGATCACGACCGCGAGCGCGAGGATGTCCGCGTATTCGGGCGACTTGAGCTTGATCCCCTGCTCCAACAGGCCCATCATCAGTCCGCCCAGCACGCAGCCGGCCGGGCTGCCGAGTCCTCCGAGGATCGCCGCGGAGAAGCCTTTGAGGCCGATCATCGTACCGCCGTCGAACTGCATGCTATACATAGATGTGACCAGCACGCCGCCGACTCCGGCGAGGGCAGCCCCTATCGCAAACGACTTCGCGGAGGCGGCTTCTACACTGATCCCGCAGAGCTTCGCGCCTTCACGGCTCTCAGCGCAGGCGCGCATGTTGCGTCCTGTCCTCGTGCGCTTGAAAAACGCCAGCAGAAGGAGCATGCACGCGGCAACTACGGGAATCACAAGGAGTTGGTGCTTGTCCACCTGCCCTGCCCCGATTGCGACAGTGCCCTCTATGAACTTCGGCACCGTATAGGGCTTCACGATGAACGCGAACGAGGCCGCGCACTTGAGGACAATGGAGATCGCAATGGTGATGATGATATAGGTGACCGGCGAAGCGTTTTTCGCGGGCCTAACGCCCATAAGGTATGACAGCAGGCCGACGAGCGCCGCAACCGAGATGCCCGTGGCCATCGCGAGCGGCAGAGGAAGCCTCAGCGATTCGATGGCCCATGCGGTAGTGAGCCCGCCGATCATCACGAACTCGCCCTGGGCGAAGTTGATAATCCCGGTGGTGGAATAGATGACGTTGAACCCGAGCGCTATGAGCGCATAGATGCAACCGACAACCACCCCATTTGTGAAGAAGACGCCGAGATACTGGCCCATGCGTTCATGGTAGCACAGCGGCAGGGGGAAGGGAAAGTTGCGAACTACGAATTGCGAGTTGCAAATTGGGCAAAGGAGACTCGTCGTAACAGCAGGTGGGGTCGGTGTAGGTCGCCGGCCCTTTCTGCTTTGTGGCCTGGCCTGACTCTGGGTCTACACGCGTGTTGTAGTACATCGGCGCGCCGTCTGAGTTGACCGCGCAGTTGACGGGATCACCGGATGTGGCATTGTGCTCTATGTAGACCGTCTCAACGTGAGTGTCGATGAACGAGGCATTGATCTGGACTCCGTTCTCGAGCCCGCTCGTGTCACCACAGTGCCAGCCCAGGCGCTCATAGAACGCCAATTGATCGGACTCGTAGCCGTAATCGCTCATATTCCGGCAAGGCTTCTTG
>MTKY01052849.1_pt1 | contig 11768 bp, 13 predicted proteins | sample 1042731 | NCBI WGS metagenome assembly MTKY01 (sample SAMN06212206, study PRJNA360538) | anaerobic digester metagenome | biome: Wastewater treatment plant; material: sludge; isolation source: anaerobic digester fed with sludge from wastewater treatment plant | place: Denmark: WWTP Soeholt ... | reverse complement strand
GATCATGGCGGGAACCGGCGAGCCGCTAGTTGCCAGATGATCGAGCAGATCAACGAAGAAGGGCAGGTCGTCCTCACTCACGCGCTTTTCATAAAGGGTCAGGATGAACCTGCCGCCAGTCGTTTCGAGCAGGAAATTGCTGTTCTCGACCCCCTCAGCAATGCCCTTGCACGACAGGACACTGCCGATGTCGTAGCGCGCGACGAGCGTCGCCAGATCGTCTGGATCGACGGGGGTATAGACTGCCATCAGGCTGCGGTCGGCTCAAGACCGCGCGGTAGCTTGAACACCATCGTCTCCTCGGCTGTAACCACGACCTCCTCGACGATCTTCCGGTGCACAACGACCGCGTCGATCACTTCGCGGACGAGCGTCTCGGGCGCGCTGGCGCCCGCCGTAATGCCGAGCGTCGCGATGTCGGTCAGCCAGTCGGGGTCGATGTCGGTGCCGCGCTGCACCAGATGTGCGGGCGTTCCCATGCGCTGTGCGACTTCGACCAGACGCAGACTGTTCGAGCTGTTCGGCGCGCCGATCACAATCATGCGGTCGCAATCACCGGCGATTGCCTTGACCGCGTCCTGCCGGTTCGAAGTTGCGTAACAAATATCCTCGCCGCGCGGGCCAGCGATGGCAGGGAAGCGATGTTGTAGCGCCTTCACGATATCGCGCGTGTCATCGACCGACAGTGTGGTCTGGGTCAGGAACGCCAGCATGTCGGGATCCGGCGGCGCCAGCGCCGCAACGTCGTCGACCGATTCGACCAAAGTCATTGCGCCTTCGGGTAGCTGGCCGAGCGTGCCGATGACTTCGGGGTGACCGGCGTGGCCGACAAAAACGATATGGCGCCCCGATTCATGCGCGCGCTCGGCTTGGCGATGAACCTTCGACACCAAGGGACAGGTCGCATCGATATAGTCGAGCCCGCGCATCTCCGCTTTCGCCGGGACTGCTTTGGGGACGCCGTGGGCGCTGAAGACGACCGGTACACCATCGGGAACCTGATCGAGCGATTCGACAAAAATCGCCCCCTGCGCCTTCAGCGTATCGACGACATAGCGGTTGTGAACGATTTCATGGCGGACATAGACCGGCGCGCCAAAACGCTCGAGCGCCAGTTCGACGATGCGGATTGCCCGATCGACACCGGCGCAAAAACCGCGAGGGGCGGCGATCAAAACCCTGAGTTCTGCGGTTTCGGTGGTGTTCGGGCGCGGTGTCAGATGGGCAGCGTTCATGATGGGGGCGCTGTAGCGCAGCATGCGGCGCCGGGTAAAGAAGTTCGTCCGTGTTGCGCCGCGTTCATCGCACCGATAAGAAGCGGCGCGCATGAAGCGGGATCAATCGTCCCGATGCACCGAAAGCCGCATTGGCACGCCTGTTTGGAAAGCCCGATTATCATGATGTCCATTTCGTTCCCGTCGCGTAAGTTTCTGACCGTGCTGTGCGGCACGGCAGCCATGGCGACCGTCGCGGGATGTGCAAAAGACAACGATATCGACGTTTCTGGCGGTGTAGGTATCACCGCGACGCGCAGCGCTTGTCCGGCGGTTGCGGTGCCGCTGCACACCGGTGACGTCACCCTGTTCGATCCCGCGACCAGCCGCGATGCACGTGCCATCGACATTGTTGCCGCGATCACCAATGTGACGCCGCAGTGCAACGACGCCAGCGAGAAGGTCTATCAGCTCGCCAGCTTCGACGTCATCGCGACGCGCCGCGACGCCGGTCCGGCGCGGTCGGTGACCTTGCCTTATTACGGTACCGTTCTGCAGGGCGGCACGGCGGTGGTCGCCAAGCGACTGGGCAATGTTGTCGTGACCTTCCCTGAAGGGCAGACGCGCGGTACCGGCCGGGCGCAGGCGTCGGCTTATGTCGATCGCGCCGCTGCGACGCTGCCCGCTGACATTCAAGAGCGCATCACGCGCCGCCGTAAGGCCGGCGACCAGGACGCCGCGATTGATCCGCTCAGCCTGCCCGAAGTTCGCGCCGCGGTGCAGCGCGCCAGCTTTGAACTGTTGATCGGTTTCCAGCTGACGCAGGAACAGCTCGAATATAACGTCCGACGTTAGGATTGCGGCGGCGTAATTGCGCCGTTCGCAACATTTTGCCCCGCGCGCCAACAGGGCGACGCGGGGCTTTTCGCGCCCGTCCAGCTGCGATAGAGCGCGCGAAAGACTTTCCCGATCGAAGATAGGCCAGCTCGTGACTCTGTTCAGCCGCTTTTCCGACCATATAGACGCCGCGCTCGATACGCTCGTCGCCAAAGGGGCCTTGTCCGATGGCCTCGACCGCTCGGCGATCAGCGTCGAGCCGCCGCGCGATCCGGCGCATGGCGACGTTGCGACCAATGCCGCGATGGTGCTCGCCAAACCTGCGGGCATGAACCCGCGCGCGCTCGCCGATCTGCTTGTCACCGAACTCGGCGCGCTCGACGAAGTGATCGAGGCCAGCGTCGCCGGACCGGGATTCATCAACCTGCGTCTCGTTGACGGCAGCTGGCGCGACGAACTCGCGCTGATCCACGATGGGGGGGGCGAGTACGGCCGCTCGGCCGTGGGGCAAGGGCGGCGAGTCAATGTCGAATATGTGTCGGCAAATCCGACCGGCCCGATGCACGTCGGCCACTGCCGCGGCGCGGTGGTTGGCGACGCACTGGCGGCGCTGCTCGAATATTCGGGCTACGCCGTGACGCGTGAATATTATGTCAACGACGCGGGCGGCCAGGTCGACGTCCTCGCGCGTTCGGTGCATCTGCGCTATCGCGAAGCGCTTGGCGAAGATGTCGGCGTGGTCCCTGAAGGGCTTTATCCCGGCGATTATCTCATCCCTGTCGCTGAAAAGCTGGCCACAGAATATGGCGACCGCTTCGTCAACGCGCCCGAAAGCGCGTGGCTTGGACTGTTCCGCGCCGAAGCGGTCAGCGCGATGATGGACATGATCCGCGCCGACCTTGCCAAGCTCGGCATCCATCATGATCTGTTTTCGTCCGAAGCCGAGTTGCAGGCAGCCGGAAAGCCTGAGGCTGCCGAAAAATGGTTGCGCGACCACGACCTCGTCTATGACGGCGTGCTCGAAGCACCGAAGGGCGACACCCCCGATGATTGGGAACCGGTCGAGCTGCCGCTGTTCCGCTCGACCAGGTTCGGGGACGATCAGGATCGGCCGATCAAGAAATCTGACGGCAGCTGGACCTATTTCGGCGCCGACCTCGCCTACCATTTCCAGAAGAGCCAGGATGCCGACGAGATGATCGACATCTGGGGCGCGGATCATGCCGGGACGGTCAAGCGGATCAAGGCGGCGGTCGCGGCTTTGACCGATGGCAAGAAGAAATTCGACGTCAAGCTGGTCCAGATGGTTCGCCTGCTCAAGAACGGCGAACCGTTCAAAATGTCGAAGCGCGCGGGCAATTTCGTTACGCTGGCCGACATCGTTGACGAAGTCGGCAAGGACGCGGTGCGCTTCACCATGCTGACGCGCAAGGCCGACGCGCAGATGGATTTCGACTTTGCGAAGGTGGTGGAGGCGTCGCGCGACAACCCGGTCTTTTATGTCCAATATGCACATGCGCGGATCGCGTCGCTGAAGCGCAGGCTGGCCGAAGCAGAGGTTGCGCCCGCCGCTCCCAACGCGGACCGCCTCGACGAGTATGAGCTTGGCCTCGTCAAGCTGCTCGCGCAATTCCCACGGATCGTCGAGGCGGCGGCTTCGGCGCGCGAGCCGCACCGCGTCGCTTTCTATCTCGGCGATGTCGCGGCGGCGTTCCACGCGTGGTGGAACCTTGGTAACGATCGTCCCGACGCGCGTGTCATTTTGGCAAACGACCCCGAATTGACCGCGACGCGCCTTTATTTGGCCGACGGAATCGGGCAAGTCATCCGCAACGGGCTGCACCTGATGGGGGTTGAGGCGCTCGAGGAGATGAAATGATGGCCGAGGACAAGAACGCCGACCAGGGCGATGCCGGACTGGGGCTGGAAAGCGAAGACCGTCTGCCGTGGCTCGAAGCCGCCGACGGGGTCGAAGATGATGGCGAAGTTTCACCAGCGCGCCTGCTCGTCATGGTGCTTGGCGGGCTGTTGTTGATCGGCGCGGTGCTGGGCGGCCTGTGGTGGGTCCAGAACGGCGGCGCGCGCGGCAAAGGCGAGCTAATCGCGGCGCAGGATGGCAATTACAAGGTCGCGCCAAAGAGCGACGGTGCCAAGAATTTTGAAGGCGAAGGCGATGCCAGCTTCTCGGCCAGCGAAGGCGCCGAGCCGGCGGGCAAGGTCGATCCGACGCGCATGCCCGAAGAGCCTGCAGTGACGCCGCAGGAGCGCGAGGCGGCGACCGCGAAGGTTGCGGCGGACAAGGCTGCGGCGGCGAAAGCGAAAGCCAAACCGGCGGTCGTAACCGCGAAGGAGCAACCCAAGCCCAAGGCTACATCGGTCAAGACGCCCGACGCAGCTGCCAAGGCGGCACCGGCTGCCACAGGGTCGGCGATGATCCAGCTCGGCGCATTCAGCAGCGATGCCGCCGCGACCAAAGCGTGGATGAGCCTGTCGAAGCGCTTTGCCTATCTGGCCGACCTCAACAAATCGGTGGCGCCGGCCAAGGTCGGCGACGGTACGGTATATCGGCTGCGCGTTGCGGCGGGAACGACTGCTAACGCCGCGAATTTGTGCGGAAAATTGCGCGTCGCAGGCGAAAATTGCGTCATCGTTCGCTGATTCGCCCCGCTTGGCCGCAGACTCCGTTGGTACTATCGCGCCGCTATGGCATGTTGCGCGCCCTGGTTGCAGCATGAGGGGGCGGCGGCCGATGGAGTTTGAAGCACGATGATACCCGCCATATTCGGCCTGTCGGGACTGACCCTCACCGACGATGAGCGCGCCTTCTTTCGGGACAGCGATCCCGCGGGCTATATATTGTTCGGGCGCAATATCGCGAACCGCGACCAGTTGCGGCAACTGACTGACGAACTGCGCGCAATCGACGGGCGGACCAATGTGCCGATCCTGATCGATCAGGAAGGCGGACGCGTCGCGCGGATGAAATCGCCTGAATGGCCGCCGTTCCCGAGCGGGGCGACCTTCGACGCACTGTATGACCGCGCGCCCGCAAGCGCGATCGAGGCGGCGCGGCTCAACGCCATGGCGCTCGCCGCGATGCTTGCTGAGGTCGGCATCAACGTCGATTGCCTGCCTTTGCTCGATGTGCGCCAGCCTGGGGCCAGCGACATCATCGGCGACCGGGCGCTAGGCAGCGAACCGATGCGCGTTGCGGCATTGGGCCGCGCGATACTGGGTGGATTGCAGGATGGCGGCGTCGTCGGCATCGTCAAACATATCCCCGGCCATGGCCGCGCGCTGCTTGATACCCACGAAGCGCTGCCGGTCGTCACGGCAACCGATCGCGAATTGCAAACCGACCTGGCGCCATTCGCGGCGCTGCGCGATGCGGCGATGGCGATGACTTGCCATGTCATATTCGAAGCATGGGATCCTGACCGGCCCGCCACGTTGTCGCCGCTCATCATCGACAGCGTGATCCGCCAGCGCATCGGGTTCCACGGCCTCCTGATGTCGGACGATCTCGATATGAAGGCCTTGTCGGGCGATGTTCCGTCGCGCGCCGCGGATGCGGTCGCTGCGGGTTGTGACATTGCGCTCAACTGCTGGGCCAAGATGGACGACATGGTGGGTATCGCCAATGCGCTCGATCCGATCAGCACTGTGTCGCGCGCGCGGCTTGAAGGCGCGATGGATCGCATATCGGGGGCTGGAGACAACCGAGCGTTTGCCACACTGGTCGAACAGCGCGACGCGCTGCTCGCGGTCGCCTGAGCAGGCGATGGACGAACTAGCGCTCGATTTCGAAACTGCTCCCGCGGCGTCCGACCGCGACGATGCGCTGCAACTTTCGCTCGAAAGCTGGGAAGGGCCGCTCGATCTGCTGCTCACGCTGGCGCGCAGTCAGAAAGTCGACCTCAAGCAGATTTCGATCCTCGCGCTGGTCGAACAATATCTTAGCTTCATCGCAGAGGCGCGCGAGCTGAAGCTGGAGGTCGCCGCCGATTATCTTGTGATGGCGGCATGGCTGGCCTATCTCAAATCGGCCCTGCTGCTTCCCAAGGATCCGCTGGAGGATCCGTCGCCTGACGAGCTGGCGCTGCGCTTGCAATTGCGCCTGCAACGTCTGGCGGCGATGCGCGAAGCCGCGGCGCGGCTGCTTGCGCGCGATCGCGTCGGCCGCGATGTGTTCCTGCGCGCCAAGCCGGAGGGACTGCGCGACGTCAAGCTGCGTCGGTGGGACGCCAGTCTCTACGATCTGTTGTCGGCCTATGGTCAGGTCAAGCTACGTAGCGAGCCCGTCGTGCATATGGTGTCACGGCGCCCGGTGATCACGCTCGATGCCGCGCTCCACCATCTACAACGGATGATCGGGATCAAACTCGACTGGGCCGAATTGGCCGATTTCCTGCCACCCGATTATCACGGTCCACTGCGCCGTTCGGCAATTGCGTCGAGTTTCGTCGCCGCGCTCGAACTGGCGCGGCAGGGGCGCGTCGACCTAAAACAATCGGGCGCATTCGAACCGCTTTACCTGAAGGCAGCGACTATGGGACGACCCGCCGCATGAACCCGATCGACGACCGCGAACGCGCGATAGAGGCGATGCTGTTCGCTAGCGACGTACCGCTCGATCCGCGGCAGGTCGTCGCGCGGCTGGGTAACGACGGGAGCATCGGTGAAGTCCGCGCCTTCATTCAGGCGATTGCCGCGCGCCATGCGGGCAGCGGCATCGAACTGGTTGAGCGCGGCGGCCATTGGCATTTCCAGACCCCCGCCGACCTCGCGCATCTGCTTCGCCGCGAGCGCGACGATCCGCGCAAACTTTCGCGGGCTGCCGCTGAAGTGCTGGCGATTGTTGCCTATCACGAACCCGTCAGCCGCGCCGAGATCGAGGCGATCCGCGGCGTCCAGACGTCGAAGGGAACGCTCGACGTGCTGATGGAGGCCGAATGGATCTTGCCCGCGGGTCGCCGCGAGGTGCCGGGACGACCGCTGAAGATCGGAAGAGCACACGCATTTCTGCAGCATTTCGGCCTCGGCAGCCGCAAGGATTTGCCAGGCATCGACGATCTGCGCGCGGCAGGTCTGCTCGATCCGGTCGATCTCGCATTTGACGAAGCGATGGGCGAGCTGGACCTAGTAAAAGACGGCGAAGAGGCCTAGATGAGCCTCTCAAGGAGAATTTAGATGGGTAGCTTCAGCATCTGGCATTGGCTGATCGTCGGCATTCTCGTCCTGCTGCTGTTCGGCAAGGGCCGGTTTTCCGACATGATGGGCGATGTCGCCAAGGGAATCAAAAGCTTCAAAAAGGGCATGGCCGAAGACGACACGCCTCCCGTCGCGCCGAAGCATATCGAAGGACAGCGCGCTCCCGATGGTGCGCCGGTCTCGACGCCGATCAACGAGCACGACAAGCTCTGATCCTGTTCGACACGCGGGGGAAGTTCTAGTCCATGTTCGACGTTGCGCCCACCGAGCTGCTGCTCGTTATCGTGGTGGCTCTGGTCGTCATCGGTCCGAAAGATTTGCCGAAGGCGATGCGTTTTGTCGGCAAATGGATGGGCAAGGCGCGCGGCATGGCGCGCCATTTCCGGTCCGGGCTCGATACCATGATGCGCGAGGCCGAACTGGAAGAACTCGAGAAGCAGTGGCGCGAACAGAATGACGCGATCATGCGCGAATTTCCGCGGATCAACGATGTGAACGCGCCGACTCCGAAATCCGGGCCTGCTGCGCCCGGCGCACCAAGCGAGCAGGATGCGGACGAATCAGCCGCGGCGACCGCCCAACCTGAAACGCATGCGGTTCCACCACGCGACGGTCCGTTGCCATGACCGCCGAAACGCCGATCACCGCGAGTGAGGACGATGGAGCCGGCGGCAAGATGCCGCTTCTCGACCATTTGATCGAACTGCGCTCGCGGTTGTTAAAGTCGCTGCTTGCGATCGGGCTCGCCTTTGGTGTGTGCCTTTTTTACGCCGAGCCGATTTTCAGCATCCTCGTGCAGCCGCTCGTCGCAGCGGGACAGGGCAAGATCATCTACACGCAGCTGTTCGAGGCGTTTTTTGTCCAGATCAAAGTCGCGCTGTTTGCGGCGATGATGATCGCCTTTCCGGTTATTGCTAACCAGCTGTGGAAATTTGTCGCGCCCGGCCTGTACCGCAAGGAAAAGCGCGCATTGCTGCCGTTCATCCTGGCAACCCCGGTGCTGTTCACCGCCGGGGCGTGTATGGCCTATTTCGTGACCGTCCCCGTCGCGCTGAAGTTCCTGCTTGGTTTTCAAGGTGACATGGGCGGGATCGAGCAGGAAGCGCTGCCGTCGGTCGCCAATTATCTCAGCTTCATCATGCAGTTCATCATGGCGTTCGGGATTGCGTTTCTGCTGCCGATCTTCCTGATGCTGATCGAACGGTCGGGCCTGGTGACGCGCGCGCAACTGGTGTCGGCGCGGCGTTACATGATCGTCGCCGCGTTCGCGATCGCCGCGGTCGCAACCCCGCCCGATATTCTCAGCCAGTTCCTGCTCGCGATCCCGCTGATCCTGCTTTACGAAATGTCGCTGTTCGCGATCTGGTTTACCCAGCGTCGACGCAAAACAGGCGCCGAAGAGGCGCCTGTCGAGCCTCTCGAAGAGGCTTAGGGTAAGTGATTTAGACCCCGATCAGTCGATGGCGTCGCTGCCAGCCTGACCAACCGATTCGATGTCGCGGCCAGCTCCCTTGACGGTGTTGCAGCCCGTGACGACGACACTTGCCAAAACGGCGAGAATGATTGCGCGGAGACTCGTCATTTTTCAAACCTCTCTGGATGGGGTGCAAAATGGCCCGGCACACTTTCGAGGGGGGGGAGGGAAATGCGCGCCGGGCCAATGTTGCTGAGCAGCGCTGCGGGGGGGCGATGATCGCTGCTCGAATGGGAAACGAGCCAAATGTCGGATAAGTTCCCGAAAAAAATTGGGATGATGAAATTTTTTTCGCATTATTTTTCGGCCACGGAATCGACTTTTGATTCCAGTATCTTGATCAGCCCATGGTGGTCAGGCCGCTGGCCACCGCGAGGCCCAGGAAGGCGAGAAAGCCCATGGAATCGGTGGTCATGGTGACAAAAATGGAACTGGCGACCGCCGGATCCTGATCGAGCCGGTCGAGCAATAGCGGAATCGCGACCCCGGCGACTCCCGCTACAAAGATGTTCACGACCATCGCCGCAGCAATCACCGCGCCCAGTTGCGGGTTGGCGAACCATATCGCAGTTGCCGTGCCGGCGAGCAGCGCGATTGTCGCGCCGTTGAGCAGCGCAATTTTCATCTCACGCCAGATTGCGCGCCAGCTGTTCGAATCGGTAAGCTGGTTCATTGCCAGCGCGCGTACCGTCACCGCCAGCGTCTGGGTTCCGGCATTGCCGCCGACCCCAGCCACAATCGGCATGAGCGCGGCGAGCGCGACCATCTGTTCGATCGCGCCGCCGAAAAAGCCGACGATCGACGATGCGAGCAGCGCGGTGCCAAGGTTGGCGACGAGCCAGCGCACCCGCGCGCTGTATGTTTCGCGGATCGGTTCGTTGATGTCGCCATCGCCGGCGCCTGACAGGCGCAAGATGTCTTCGCCGGCTTCTTCCTGAATGATATGGACGATGTCATCGACGGTGATCATCCCGACGAGCCGACCGCCCCTGTCGATGACCGCAGCCGAAATCAGCGCATATTTCTGAAAGCGCAGTGCGACTTCTTCCTGATCCATATCGACCGGGATCAGAGTCTGCTCGCGCTTCATCACATCGCTGATCGCAATGTCGCGCGGGGTGCGCAAGATCCAGCTGAGCTGGCACGAGCCGACCGGTCGGTGCATCGGATCGACAACGAAGATTTCCCAGAAATCGCTGGTCAGCGCAGTATCTTCGCGCAGTCGGTCGATGACGTCACCGACCGTCACATGCTCGGGTACCGCAACAAGGTCGCGCTGCATCAGGCGGCCAGCCGATTCCTCTGGGAAGGAGAGGGCGTCCTCGATCGCGGCGCGATCTTCGGGCTCCATCGCGTCGAGCACCGCCTGCTGCTCGTCGGCCTCCATATCCTCGATGATCGCAACGGCATCGTCGGTATCGAGTTCGGACGCGAGCTCTGCGACTTGTTCGGGCGCGAGCAGATCGATCAGTTCTTCGCGAACATAATCGTTCATTTCCGCCAGCACGTCGGCGGACAGCATGTTGCCCAGCACGGCGGCGAGCATCGGGCGCTCGTCGCTACGCGCGAGTTCGAACAGGTCGGCGATGTCGGCGGGATGCAGGCGACCGATACGCTCGCGCGCCGCTTCGCCTTCGCCGGCTTCGGCCAGTTCGATGACGTCGCGGACGAATTCGGGCCTCAGCCGGTCGTCTTCGTCGAGTTCGGTTTCTGTCTCGCGTGCCACCACGTCGCGGTCGCGATCGTCGGTGATGGCGACATCCTCGGCGGACCGGGAATCTTCGCGGTTATCCATCGCGCGGTCCTCCCTGTCAAAGCCGGCGACTGGCCGGCGGGCCGAGCCTTCCCCCTAGTCGCGGCACCGCGATATGGCAACGCCAGCGAGGCGGCAGCGGCAATTAAAGCGTGGCTTTGGCGCTGTTGCTCGCTATGGCACCGCGATTATTTTCTACAGGAGCCGAGCATGACCGACCAGACCCTCACCCTTTCGCTGTCTACTGGCGATGTTGTTATCCGCCTGCGTCCCGATCTGGCGCCGCTGCATGTCGAGCGCATCACCCAGCTCGCCAGCGAAGGTTTTTACGACGGCGTCGTGTTTCACCGCGTGATCCCGGGCTTCATGGCGCAGGGCGGCGATCCGACGGGCACCGGCATGGGCGGCAGCCCGCTGTCCGACCTTCCCGCCGAATTCAACGCGCAGCCGCACGTCCGCGGCGTTTGCTCGATGGCGCGGGCGCAGAACCCGAACAGCGCGAACAGCCAGTTCTTCATCTGCTTCGACGACGCGCGCTTCCTCGACAATCAATACACCGCCTGGGGCGAAGTGATCGAAGGCATGGAAAATGTCGACGCGCTGCCCAAGGGCGAGCCGCCGCGCGAGCCGGGCAAGATCGTCAAAGCGACGGTTTCCTGATCTGAAAATCCCCGCTTCGGCGGGGATTTTTTTGGCTATTCCCCGATAAACCCGTTCAGCCGCTCGCACGCGGCGATCCAGTCTTCCTTGAACTCCTGCACGACTTGCCCGGCGCCCATCGCCTCGTTCATCAGCCCGACGCCTTGGCCGACCCAATAGGTCGCAAGCGCCTTCGCGCCTTCGTGGCCGCCCTCGGACAATTTATCGACCTTGCGCAGCGCGAGTTCGCTGACCAGCGATTGCAGCGGCATTGGCAGCGGTTTCGGGGCACCGTCGGCCTCCCAGGCGTCGGTCCAGGGCGAACGGAGCTGACGGGAGGGTTTCCCGGTGCGGCTTTTCGAACGCACTGTGTCGCGCGAACTGGCGAGCAGCATCTTTTCCTTCACCACCGGATTGGTTTCCGCCTCGGCGTTGGTCAGCCACACCGATCCGGTCCACGCGCCATGCGCGCCCATCGCCATTGCCGCGGCCATCTGGCGCCCGGTGACGATGCCGCCCGCCGCAAGGATCGGCGTGGTTGCGCCGACGGCTTCGACTGCCGCGGCAACCTCGGGCACCAGCACCATTGTCGCGACTTCGCCGCAATGGCCGCCAGCTTCGCCGCCCGCGACCACAAGGA
>MTKY01002581.1_pt1 | contig 11770 bp, 8 predicted proteins | sample 1042731 | NCBI WGS metagenome assembly MTKY01 (sample SAMN06212206, study PRJNA360538) | anaerobic digester metagenome | biome: Wastewater treatment plant; material: sludge; isolation source: anaerobic digester fed with sludge from wastewater treatment plant | place: Denmark: WWTP Soeholt ... | reverse complement strand
TGCTCATTTTTCTGAGCGAGTATTTCTTCAATCAGGGCGAGGTTCTTTGTCAGCAGCACGGCGGCGATCTCCGCGAGACTCATCCCGAGCTCTTTCATATAGGCGATCATATCGAGGCGTGCGTTCTGAAGAATATCATAATACCTGTATCCGGTTTCCGGGTCAGTGTATCGCGGTTTCAGAATGCCGAGCTTATCGTAATGACGCAGCGTCGGCACGGTTACATTGTTGATCCTTGCCATTTGACCGATGGGTATCAGCAACTCTTTCATTGTGGCTTTCTCTTTCTATTGTTAATTAACTCTAATGCTTATATAGAGTTTAATGAAAGAGCGAAAACCATGTCAACAGCATGGCAGGGAGTGAGCATGTTCGGGATTTGTCTCTTGCGCGATCGGCCGCGGGAAAACGTCGGAACGTAACAATCCCGGCTTACTGGCCGGGATTGTAATGAACGATGCGATTGTGGGCGGTGTGGGCTGCTACACTTCGGCGTCTTCTTCGACCTCGCCGGGCGCGCCGTTGATTCCTTCAGCCGCGCCTTCCATGGAGAACTCGTAGTCCTTGCCGGGGAGGATGGCGTTCATGATAATGCCGACCAGAGCGGCGACCGCCAGGCCGGAAAGGCTGATGTGCGCCTGTCCGATATTGAAGTTAAGCCCGCCTACGGCGTTGAAGCCGAGGCCGGTGACGAGGATCAGAGCAGCGACGATCAGGTTGCGGCTCTTCGTCAGGTCAACGCTGTTCTCCACCATGTTACGGACGCCGATCGCCGAAATCATACCATAGAGGATTAGCGACACACCGCCGATGACGACGCCGGGGATTGAGAGGATAAAAGCGCCGATGTGCGGGAAGAAGCTCGCGATGATCGCGAGGATCGCCGCGATCTGCATGACGCGCGGCGCGTATACTCTTGTCAGTACGAGAACCCCGGTGTTCTCACCGTATGTCGTATTCGCGGGACCGCCGAAGATGGAGGCGAAGCTCGTCGCGAGACCGTCGCCGATCAGCGAGCGGTGAAGCCCGGGAGACGCGATGTAGTTTTTGCCGACTGTCGCGGAGATGGCGGAGATGTCTCCCACGTGCTCCATCATCGTCGCGAGTGAAATAGGCACCATCGTGATAATGGCACTCGCGTTGAACTTCATCAGGTTCTCCTTAGCGATGGGCAATCCGACTACGCTCAGACCGGAAAGTCCGCTGAAATTGACAACGCCGAAAAGCAGGGCGACCACGTAGCCGACGATAATACCCAGAAGAATGGGGATGATTTTCAGCATGCCGCGCGCCCAGATGTTGCAGATGATGATCGTCAGAATGGCTGCCAGCGCGATGACCCAGTTGACACCTGAGGGGACGGAGGTTCCGTCTGCTCTGGTGATTTCTCTTGTAATACTGCTTATCGCGACAGGAGCCAGGATCAACCCGATGCAGATGATGATCGGCCCCGTGACGACAGGCGGGAAGAAGCGCATCACGCGCTTGATGCCGATGAGTTTGATGAGACCTGCTACGACGACATAGACGAGGCCGGCGACGAAGACACCGCCACAGGCGTAGGGGAGGTTCTCCGCGTTAAATCCTTCGGAACCGGGAGCGCCGGCGATGGCGTGATACCCCGCGATGAACGCAAAGGATGATCCGAGAAACGCGGGCACCTTGCCGCCTGTGATGAGATGGAACAGAAGTGTTCCGAGTCCGGCCATGAGAAGTGTTGTCTGGACACTGAGCCCTGTCAGGATAGGAACCAGCACAGTGGCGCCGAACATGGCAAACATATGCTGGAAGCCCAGGATCAGCGCTTTCGGTTTTGAGATTTCGTTGAGATTGTAAATAGACTTGATGCCTATCTCATTTTTTTCCTTTACCATTCCTTCAATCTCCTCTCATAATCAGCGAGATGCGGCTAAGCTGAGATCGGTCATCCGGCCTCCTTCCGGACGCCTGCCGGGCGGTACGCCGCAAGTGACCTGGCGATGTGTATTTTGCCCGCAAATGCTCCTGATTAATTAAAGAAATGCTATCACACCGCGCACATGAATGCATTATTTACATTTACGGTTTATTGTCGTTTTTTAGCCTTCATATGCGGGAATTGTTCGGGATTCCACGAGCTTTGCGGGCAGGATTCCACGGACGATGGCAGCATGCGGCTTCTGATGAGCTGTCGGCCGCGCGTAGCGCTTCGGCCCGGTTTTTGTTATACTACGTGGGAAAAGCAAATGATCCCGTAGCTCAGCAGGATAGAGCGGCCGCCTCCTAAGCGGCAGGTCGCGCGTTCGAATCGCGCCGGGATCACCATCCCGCGCCTCTGCTGTCCGGCTTTCAGCCTGAGCCGGCTTGCGCGCGGTATCTGCGCGGGTTCGCTTGACCGGGCAGATAAACCTGATATAATTAGATAGCACGGCGTGTATCGGACTGAAAGAGCGGGGTGGCCCGCTCTTTTGTACGTAAGGGTCGAAAGTGTCAGACGGGAGGACAAAGATGAGTTCAAATAAAATGAACACACGGATCATTACAGAGCGCATCGCTCCTGTGGCCGAATCAATGGATCTCGCTTTACTTGATGTGCTTTACGTTCACGAGAACGGTAAGCGGATTCTACGTCTGATCATCGATAAGCGGGGCGGCGTCGGTATTGATGACTGTGAACACCTGAGCGAAGTGGCCGACCGTATCATATCGGAGGAGATCGGATTGGATGATTTTGATACATTCGAAGTCTCTTCTCCCGGTCTTGATAGGCCGCTGAAGTCGATGGATGATTATATCCGCCATGAGGGCGCATACGTCAGACTAAGCCTGTACCGGGCCGTGAACGGAGAAAAGAGATTTCTCGGCCTGCTGACCGTCGAAGGAGGCCGCGTCGGCGTAGCTCTGAAAGACGGAAGAAAAATGCTGTTCGAACCAGATCAGATCGCGAGCATTAAACGCGAGATAGTTTTTCAGGACAGGATGCCGGATTAAAAGAAAAGCCGTCGAAGATTAGCATATCCCGGGATTTCCCGATCATAACCGGGGGACCGACTGATATCGAATGATGACGATAATGACGATATTGAAGGAGAGAGAATGAACCACGAATTTATTGAGGCGCTGAGGCTGCTTGAAAAAGAACGCGGCGTTGAAATGGAGACTTTGATCCAGGCGATTGAAGACGCTCTGGTTGCGGCGTACCGCCGCGAATTCGAAATTCGCTCGAAAGACCGCGACAAGTCGCGTGAGCGCGAAACCGCGTCCGCAGGGCAGGAGAGCGAACCTAAACAGGTGGAGAACGATGGGATTACCGCTCACATTGACCGCCGTACGGGCGAGATGCGCGTATACCAGCCGATGACTGTCGTGGCGGATGTTCAGGACCCCAACAGCGAACTGTCTCTTGATCAGGCTCACGCGCTCTCTCCCGATCTGGAGCTCGGTGATCAGCTCGTGCGCGAGGTTGATCCGTCACATTTCGGCCGGCTCGCCGCCCAGACAGCGAAAAGTGTCATCAATCAGCGGCTGGCGCAGGCAGAGAAATCCCGCATTCACGAGGAATTTTCCGGTCGTGTGGGCGGCCTCGCGAGCGGCATCGTTCAGCGCCGCGACAGAAATGAAGTGCTTGTCGATATCGGACGTGCGCAGGCTGTTCTTCCGTATAACCAGCAATCGCGCCTGGACAATTACACGTTCAAGAAACACATGCGCTTTTTTATCCTGAAAGTTGATCAGCGAGATCACCGCCCTGTCATCATGATTTCGAGAAGTCATCCGGGGCTCGTCCGCCGCTTGTTTGAGCAGGAAGTCCCGGAGATCAGAGCCGGTATCGTGGAGATTGTCAATATCGCCCGCGAGGCCGGATCCCGGACGAAAATGGCTGTGACCAGCCACGACAAGAATATCGACGCGGTGGGAGCCTGCGTCGGACAGCGCGGGATGCGTGTCCAATCCGTGATAACGGAACTTAACGGAGAGAAGATCGACATCATTGAATGGGATCCCGATATCACGGAGTTTATCAGCAGCGCGCTTTCCCCGGCGCGCGTCGTGCGTGTTGTGCTGGACGAAGAATCGCAAAGCGCGCGCGTCATTGTCGCAGACCATCAGTTGTCGCTCGCTATCGGAAAAGAAGGGCAGAACGCCCGTCTTGCGGCCAAGCTGACAGAGTGGAAGATCGATATCAAGAGTGAGACGCAGTACCGAGAAATGCTTGAAGCGAGCTGGATGTCTGATTTCGATGACGCTGTCGCCGCCGATGAAGCGGTCCGGGGCGAGTGGGAAGAGGAAGATCCCGCGGTGAACCGCGCGGATGAAGAGCTGAATCAGAAATCCATAGAGGGAATGAATGCCGAGGGGTATCTCGGCGCGATAGAAAGCGCGATTGACGCGCTTGACGCGCCCGAGGCCGGTGTTTCCGGCGATGAAACGGCGACGGTCTGAAACCTGGCGAAAGAAGGGTCAATGAGTCAACGGGAAAAACAACCGCCTCTTCGCACGTGTGCAGCCTGCCGCGAGAGGCGCCCTCAGCAGGAACTCATCCGGGTCACGGCATCGAAAGATGGAAGCGTGGCGGTTGATACCACGGGGAAGCTGCCGGGAAGAGGAGCCTATCTTTGTAATCGGGCCGCGTGCTGCGGACTCGCCAGGAAGAGAGGATCGCTCCGCCGGGCACTCAAGTGCCCCGTACCGGAGGAAATCTGGCAGGATATAGAACGCATTATTCTCGCGGGAAGGTCTGATTGACACGCGGGATGACATAAGAAACGGTCATTGCCATGATGGCGGATGACAGTGCGATGGATGGAAAGACGTCGACAGACGGGAGGGATGAACTGAGTATGGCTAAACGAGAAGAAGCGGATTCAGGACTCAGGGCAGGATTCATAACAGAAGATGAGGCGTTAAGGCAGCGGCGCGAATGGGAAGCGCGCGCTTCACTTGACGCGTTTGAAATACCGGAGAAACCTGAAAAGGCTGAGGATACGCATGTCCCGGATGTTCCATCCCCTGATGAGAACCTGAAAGACCTGCCTGTTCCGTCCACGATTGAGATACAGGGAATCTCGGGAAAGATCATTCCGGGGGTCATTAAAATCGTAAAGAAACCGAAACCGGAGATAAGGGCGGCTGAACCGCCTGTGGCTCCTGAACCTGACAGGAAGATAACACCGGAGGAAGCTGTTCCTCCCGCAATCGCCGGCAGACCGGAAACTGAAGCCGTCAAGGCAGAGGAGGAGACAGAGGCGAAAACAATAAAAGCCGCCAAACCCAAAGCAGCTGCCACGTCCGCCGTTAAATCCTCTCCCGAGCCGCTGGCGGAACACTCTGTGGAGAAACCGGCGCCTTCTGTCAAATCGCCCGAGGTGCCGCCTGCGGATGGGAAGGCGGCGGAAAAGGTGTCCGAAATTAAAGAGGAAGCCATTCCCGCGTCCGGGGAGATGAAAGAGGATAAGGTCACGGCAGCGCCCGCCGCAAAGAGTGAAGTGGAAGTCTCTGACCTGACAGAGGAAGCAGGGGACCGCGGGGAAAAATCTGAAAAGCCTCCTGTCGTTGGTGCTGAAATACCTGCTGATGTTCAGAATAAACCGGGACATCAGGCAGTGAAAGTCAGAAAAAAAGAAACAGCCAGGCCTTCTCAGGCTGAAAAGCAGGAAAGAGTCCCACAGGCTGTCCGGAAACGCGAACCGCAGCAACCTTCAAGGCCTGCCAGACGGGAACGTGTCAGCATCGCGGAGCGGTCGATTCCGATTACCGAACGTATCACGACTCCCGAACCCATTGTTCCTCAGGAGCCTGCCCGCCGGCAGCCGCTGACGACGAGCGACGGGCGTCCGATCAGGCCTCAGCGGGGCAGTTATGTCGGCAGTGACCGCGACAGTATCCCTCTCAGTGAACGCGAATCCAGACGGCCGGTCAAACCGTCGCCGTCGTATCCGCGCGAAGGCCGCCGGCCTTCAGGACAGCAGGGTTCCGATGACCGCCGTCCGGGCAGATCCGTTTCTCCGGATGATCGCCGTGGGGCGAGATCGGTTTCACCCGATGACCGCCGGTCAGCCAAAGCGGGCGTCACCGACAGCCGCGAACAGGGTATGCGGCAGACGCGCCAGAGGCGCCAGCCTTCGCCCGCCCCGGCTGTGTCGGCGGCGGATGCTCTTCCGGAAGAACAGCGTTCCTCTATCGCTTCCAGGCGTCAGAGAGACCGCGGCCGGCAGAAGGAGCAGGAACTCCGCGACCGCCAGAGCCGCCGCGAGCAGCAGGAGACGATCGACCGGAGCGCACGCCTGCGCCGCCGCCAGCGCACAGAAGAGACAGAAACAGCTCCGAAACACGCGGTGGCTCAATTGACGCATGTCGTGCTGCCGGAACATCTGACAGTGAAAGAGCTGGCGGAAGCCATCAAGAAGACGACAGCCGACGTGATCATGAAACTGATGGGGCTCGGCATGATGGTGACAATCAACCAGGACATTGATTACGAAACGGCTGAGATTATTGTTTCGGAATTTGGCATTACAAGTGAAAAATTTGTCGAGGTGACAGAGGAAGATATCTTGTTCGACGAATCGGTCGACGATGACAAAGATCTCAAACCGAGGCCGCCTGTTGTCGTTGTCATGGGGCATGTCGACCACGGCAAGACTTCAATTCTCGACTATATACGTGAATCATCGGTGACTGCCGGTGAAGCCGGCGGGATTACGCAGCACATCGGCGCTTACTCGGTAAAAGTGAATGGCCGCACCATCACCTTCCTCGATACGCCCGGCCATGAAGCGTTTACGACGCTCCGTGCCCGCGGCGCGCAGGTGACCGATATCGCGATTCTTGTTGTCGCGGCCGATGACGGTGTTATGCCGCAGACGATTGAAGCCATCAACCACGCCAGGGCGGCTAACACGGAAATCATCGTCGCTATCAACAAAATTGACCGGCCGGAGGCTAATGTCGAGCGGGTCAAACGCGAGCTGTCCCAGTACAGCCTGATGGACTCCGACTGGGGCGGACAGACGACGATTGTCCCCGTCTCCGCGAAAACAGGCCAGAATATGGACGAGCTTCTGGAGATGATTCTGCTGACAGCCGACGTGCTCGAGCTTAAAGCGAACCCCAACCGGCAGGCCAAGGGTACGGTTATCGAGGCGAAACTTGATAAGACGCGCGGCCCGCTCGCGACTGTACTCATTCAGCGCGGGACGCTGCACCAGGGCGATACCGTCGTCGTGGGCAGCGCGATAGGCCGCGTCCGCATGATGTATAACGACAGAGGACAGCCGGTCGAATCAGCCGGACCTTCGACACCGGTTGAGATCATCGGCCTCGATGATGTGCCCGAGGGCGGAGACACGCTCTACCAGGTGGAGAATGAGCGCGTCGCGCATGATCTCGTCGCTAAACGGAAAACGGAGGAGCGTGAATCAGCTCTCCGCCAGTCATCGCGCATGTCGCTTGACACGCTCTTTACGAGGATGGCTGAGGAGGACTTAATTGACCTCAATATTATTCTCAAAGCGGATACGCAGGGCTCGGTTGAAGCGATGACGCGATCGATGACAAATCTTTCGAACAATAAGATTCGTGTCAATGTGATTCACGGCGCGGTCGGCGCGATCACAGAGTCGGACATCCGGCTTGCGGAGGTTTCAGATGCGATCATTATCGGCTTCAATGTCAGGCCTGCAGCCACGGCTGCGGCGATTGCCGCCGACTCTGAAATTGACATCCGCCTCTACCGCGTCATTTACGAAGCTATTGAGGAAATAGAGCAGGCGATGAAAGGCATGCTCGCTCCTGTGTTCAAGGAAGTCGTCGTCGGTCACGCGGAGGTCCGCAATGTCTTTCACGCCTCCGCCGTGGGTACCATCGCCGGCTGTTATATCAATGAAGGGCGGGTCAATCGAAATGACAGCGCGCGCCTTGTGCGCGACGGCATTGTCATTTATGAGACAAAGCTCGCGTCACTCCGCCGTTTCAAGGATGATGTCCGCGAAGTGGCGGCAGGCTACGAGTGCGGTCTCAGCCTTGAACGCTTTAATGACATTAAGATAGGCGATGAGATTGAATTCTATACGATGAAGGAAGTGAGCGAAGATGCGTAGGTCTGAACGTTACGGCGATGAGGTTTACAGAATTCTCGCCGATCTCGTTTATAAAAAAATAAACGATCCGCGCATTTCAGGGATCGCTTCTCTGACGGGTGTCGAGATGAGCGGCGACTTGTCGATCGCCAAAGTGTTTTACAGTGTCTATGGAACGGATGAAAACCGCGCCGGCGCAAAGGAAGCTTTTCAGAAAGCGTCGGGTTTTCTGCGAAAGGAACTGGCTTCCAGGCTGCGGTCCAAAAAGGTTCCAAGCCTGATTTTTATCGAAGACATGAGCCTCCGCTACGGGGAATCGATTGACAAGCTGCTTAAATCGATCAATCCGTCTGAAGCGGATGACAGCGGAGGCCGGAACTGACGGCGTTCTGAACGGCTGCCCGGGTGGAATCCTGCGGCGGAAAGCCGCGCTCCCGGCCTCTTGGATCAGCGCTTTTTTTGGGGGTTAGAATGGTTGCAGAGCAAGATAGACGGAGACGGCTCCTCGGAGTGTTGCGCGATCTCGCTGCGGACGGAGGCAGCGTAGCTCTTCTTCCCCACGAGCGGTTCGACGCTGACGCGATCGGCGCCGCCATTTCGCTCGCGCAGGTCCTGACGGCGATCGGCTGCGTGGCGACTGTGATGGTGGACGAAGCGCCGCCAGCTTCTATGTCACATCTGCCTCTTCTCGATATCGTAAAGATATACGAACCCGATGCCTCATGCGCGCCTTTTGATTTCGCCCTGGCGGTTGATTGCCATGAGGCAGATCGTCTTGGCGCCCGCGCCGCCTGTTTTTCACTCTCGCGGCTCAGAGGTTCAGTGGATCACCACGTGTTTTCTGATGAACCCGGGGAGCTGGACCTCATTGTGCCCACAGCGTCTTCCACGTGTGAACTCGTCTACGACATCATCCAGGATCTCGAGACGCTTGTGGCGAGACAGCTGTTTGACAGCCGCATTGCCACGCTGTTGCTCGCCGGTATGATTACCGATACGGGGCGCTACGCTTACAGTAATACGACACCTGCCTGTCTGCGGCAGGCGGCCTCCCTTTTGGAGCGTTTTTCCGTAGATCTTTCCAGGCTGCATTATCATTTATATGAGCGTACCTCTGTCGGGCGCCTCCAGATCAAAGGCGATATCCTGGCAAGTATTGTACCGGTCGAGGATGGCCGCATTTTAACTGCCCACGTGACGAGGGACGCGCTCAACAGGAGAGGCGTCACCGATGATGATCTCGCATACTTTGCCTCTGACATAAGAGCGGCGGAGGGAAATGAAGTGGTTTTTCTCTTTGTTGAGACAGATGACAGGCAGGGTGTCCGGATCAATATCCGGTCAAACGGCTGTTTTGACGCCGCGGCTTTCGCAAGGCGGTTCGGAGGCGGCGGGCACCTGCGCGCAGCCGGTATGACGCTTCGGAATACTCCTCTGGAACAAGCGGTCGACATGATCGTACGGGAGGCAAAGACCACCCTCCGCGCATGCCTTGGAGAAAAGACCTCATGATACCGTCATCCGGCGGAATTCTCATCGTGGACAAAGAGGTGGGGATGACATCGGCAGCTGTTGTCTCACGCGCGCGCCGGCTGCTTGGCGAGAGGAGAGTAGGGCACACGGGGACGCTCGATCCGTTCGCGTCCGGTGTGTTGCCGGTCTGCTTCGGCCGCGCGACCGCGGCTTCGCATTACATGCTCCACTGGAACAAGCGCTATCTTTGCGGGATATCCCTCGGGATGTCAACAGATACCATGGACTGCACGGGGGAGGAAGCCCTGCGGACGCCGGAGGCGGACTGGAGGCGGTTCGCGGTTCTTCCCGATGATGCTGTCGTTCGCGAACTCTCGGCCGCCGCAAAGTCGCTTGTCGGGGAACGCGAACAGCAGGTGCCTGTTTATTCAGCGGTAAAAGTGAACGGAAAGCGGCTCTACCGCTACGCCAGGGAGGGATGTGAAGTCGCGTGTCCAAAGCGCGATATCACCGTTTACGACGCGGTGTATCGGGGCCTTTTCACGGACGAGGCGACGGGTTTCCCCGTTGTCATGGTCGAGTTTCTCGTCAGCTCGGGGACATACGTGAGAGTGCTCGCTGAGGATTTCGGGCGTGCGATCGGATGTTACGCTCACGCCAGAAGTCTGCGCCGCCTCGCTGCCGGTCATCTCTCAGTCGATCAGAGCGTAACGGTCGATGATCTGTTCGGCATCTTCCGTTCACTAGGTCGTGATACCGCGCATTTCCTGCGCCGGATAACGGAAAAAGGCATTGTCCTTCCTCTCTCCTCTGTCTTTGGCGGCTGGCCCCGCGTCTTTTTTGATGATAAAGGCGCCTCCGATCTTGTCCACGGGAGAAAAGTGCCTGTCGTGGAAGGCCGTTCCGCTCCGCCCGCCGATAGTTTGGCTGAACGAAACGCCGGAGCCGAACCGGGCATGTTCGCTTTCTTTTCAGGCAGCCGGCTTATCGCCGTCGGCCGCGCTGAGGAAGGGTATTACTGCGTAAAACGTGTATTCACCGCGCCTGAGGACGCAGTTAAGTGATGAGTAGACGGTAAGGCAATGAGCGAGAAAGAATCAGAAATTTTCAATGTGTACAGAGAGCTGGAGGGAATCCCCGCCGCTCCGCGCGGCGTAGCGCTCGGTGTTTTTGACGGCGTCCACAGAGGGCATCGCCATCTGATCGCGCGGATGAAAGAAGCCTGTGCTGAACGCCATCTGCGCCCGTGTGTTTTTACTTTTTCCTATGACACCGGTTTTGGTTTTAACGATAAAAAGATTAACCACGATTTCCTGATGACCGATGCCGAAAAACTGGAAGTTCTCGAATCACTCGGTATGCGGGATGTTTTCCTGATCCCGCTGACACCGGACTTCTGCCGGCTCAGCGCCGATGCTTTTCTTAGCGACGTACTGATGAACAAATTATCTGTCAAACTGCTGGCGATCGGCGAAGACGGCCGCTTTGGAGCGGGGAGACGCGGGGACGCGCGTTACCTGCGCGAGTTTTCGCGGTCACGCGATCTGGAATCACTTATTGTTCCCGATCTCTACTGGGAAGGCGCGAAGGTGACGAGCTCGAGAATCCGCGAGGCTTTGCTGGAAGGCTGCGTAGAAGATGCCTCCGGGATGATGGAACGACCCTACCGCCTTTCGGGAGTCGTCGTGAGCGGCAGCCACCTCGGTTCCAGAATCGGTTTTCCGACCGCGAACATTGAATTTCCGTCAACCTCTTCGCTTTTGAGACGCGGTGTCTATGTGACGCGGACGATTATAAACGGGAAAGTGTATCCGTCAATCAGTAATGTCGGTGTGGCGCCTTCCGTTCGGGAGACGGGGAGTGAAATGCTGATTGAGACGTATCTCTATGATTATATAGGTGATCTCTACGGACGGGATATCATCATTGAATTTTACGCGTTTATCCGCGATGAGTCTGTCTTCCCCTCGGTGCGCGATCTCGCAGCGTGTGTCCACGCGGATATCGATGCCGTCCGGATTTGGCATCTGACCCATGAAACAACTTGACAGCTGGTGTCGGCCGGCGCTGTCGTGCAGGCCGACAGATACTTTGTGTATGATAGAATAACGACATTCCCGGGAGGTCGATTATGCTTGTTTTGATGAATTACCATGTTTCATTTCCCAGACTGGGGATTCACGATCTGTCTATTAACAGGATTGCGTTTCAGTTTAGTCTCTTTGGCAGGCAGTTTACGG
>MTKY01052649.1_pt1 | contig 11777 bp, 8 predicted proteins | sample 1042731 | NCBI WGS metagenome assembly MTKY01 (sample SAMN06212206, study PRJNA360538) | anaerobic digester metagenome | biome: Wastewater treatment plant; material: sludge; isolation source: anaerobic digester fed with sludge from wastewater treatment plant | place: Denmark: WWTP Soeholt ... | reverse complement strand
GGCGACCACCTCGCCGATCTGCCCTGCCTCGATAACCCGCCGAGCCTGCACAAACGGCGCCTGGAAGCGCGTGCTCTGCCCGATATTGAGCTTCACACCGGCATCGTCGGCCGCCCTGATCATCGCCCGGCAGGCGGACAGTGTCGGCGCCATCGCCTTCTCGCAGTAGATATGCTTGCCCGCCTCCGCGGCCGCCACAGTCACCTCCGCGTGCATCTGCGTAGGGACGCAGACGACGACCACATCCACGACGTCATCGGCGAGCATCTGCCGGTAGTCCGCGTACACCCGGGGGTTCGAGGGGCTCTTTTCCGCGAAACTCTCGGCCTTCTCGGTATTCGGGTCGGCCAGAGCCGCGAGCATCGTCCCGCCCATCTCATCGGCGCACTGGATGTGGCGGGAGCTTACCCGCCCGCAGCCTATGACACCATAGCGCAAGGTCTCCATATATCATCACCAATCTTCAGGGCAGTGTCGAGCCGTGCCGCGGCCTTCCGCGCCCGCACGGACCGGGGGAACGAATCCCATTCGCAGGTATCTAAGTTCTCAGCCGGACGCGCTTCACCTCCACGGGGGGCTGTACCGAAGTCTCAGGGTTGCCAGATTGAGAGACGCTGGGGTCACGTCTTGAAAACTCATTTCTGCTCTCCGGGGTCCAGTGCACCGAGCGGAGTACCGATGAGTGCGGGTGCCATTCGTTTGGTTTCGGGCAAGAATGGATTCTCAAGACGTGACCCCAGCCGTGCCGCCCCGCATCCACCCTGAGACTTCGGTACAGCCCCCCTCCACGGAGGAGTGCATGCCGGGCATGGAGAACGTCCTGATTGACATGGAAGAACCGGCTCGCGCGACGAGTTTGAACTGAACGCATCGCGGCTCATACTCTATATGGCCACGGGGGCGACAGGCAGCAGTCTGCGCCTCACCCCCAAGGTCTCTTGTGGGCGACGAGCCGGTGAGCGCTCTTGGGCTTTTCTGATCTGTGAGGTGCTTCTGGCATGGGGCTGCAGGTGTATCTAGACGGCCGACTCGTTGACCAACAGGACGCGAAGGTATCCGTATTCGACCACGGGCTGCTGTACGGTGACGGGCTCTTCGAGGGCATCCGTGCGTACAACGGCCGGGTATTCCGATTGCCTCAGCACCTGGATCGCCTCTACAACGGGGCCAAGGCGCTCAGACTCGATATCCCTCTGAGCAAGGAGGAGATGACCGAAGCGCTTCTGCAGACACTCAGAGCCAATGAGCTCACCGACGCCTACATCCGCATGGTCGTGACGCGCGGCGTGGGTGATCTGGGGCTGGACCCCAGAAAGTGTCCGAAGCCTTCTGTCATCATCATCACGGCCTCGATTGCTCTCTACCCGGAGGAGTTCTACGAACACGGCCTGCGACTGATCACGTGCTCGACGCGGCGCAATGACCCGGCGGCCCTTGATGCCGGCATCAAGTCGCTCAACTACCTCAACAACATCCTCGCCAAGATGGAGACGACCGAGGCGGGCGTTCCCGAGGGCATCATGCTCTCCACCGACGGCTATGTCGCCGAGTGTACCGGCGACAATATCTTCCTTGTCGCAGACGGCAGACTCATCACTCCACCGCTCCATGTCGGCAACCTCGCAGGTATCACGCGCGAAGCCGTTATCGAGTTGGCTCGAGAGCAGGGCATCGAGACGTCCGAGGAGCTGTTCAGGACCAAGGAAGTCTACTCAGCCGACGAGTGCTTCCTGACGGGCACCGCCGCCGAGGTCGTGCCGGCCGTCGTCGTCGACGGTCGCGCCATTGGCGACGGAAAGCCCGGTCCGGTCACGAAGACGCTTCGCGAGGCCTTCGTCGCTCTGACGCAGTCAGATGGCACGCCCATATATCCCTGAGACGTGCATCTGTCGCCGGGCATGCGTGCCCGCCGGACCGACGCTCTCCTGGGCCCGAAGTGGTCGTTCACCGAACTCGCCGGTGCGCGGCATATTACCGTCGGCGGGCGCGGGGCAACTCCCGCTACCGGAACTACAGGACCTGCTCCGAGTGTTTGTTGCTAAGTCGCAACACATCACAACGCATGTTTACATGCCCGCCGCGGTTTCGGACCGCCAATTGCAGATAAGTCGCGGCGATGGCCGGCTACGGACACTCGCATAGCCTGCCGTGTGGGATGGTTGCGACTGCAGGGCGGACGAGCCGCGCTCCGGAGGATGCGGCGACTGCGAACAAGGGGCGTCGGCCACTCGTCCAAAGCACGGGTACGCACAGAACAGGGCGCCGCTCCCCGGACTTCGCACCGGGCCGGCGGACGCAGTTGGACCGATAGCCGCAGCAATCATCCATAATACGGCGGAAGTTGCAGCACCTCAGGAGGAAGTCTAGCGAATGGAATTGTGGCAGCGTTTTACCAGCCGTGCCCGGCGGGCCGTGCTCATGGCCCACGACGAGGCGCAGCGAATGGGGATGCAGTTGATATCGACCGAGCACCTGCTGCTCGGCCTGATGAGGCTCCGCGAGGGCGTAGCTGCCGAGATCATGGAGAGCCTTGGCCTTGACCTCGAGCGCCTGCGCTCCGAGCTGCGCAGGCAGATGGAAGGCGAGCCCACCGGCGAGGGCCCCGCGGATGTACAGTTCACACCCGAGGCCCAGCGGGTTCTTCAGCGTGCATACGCCGAGGCCCGCCAGCTGGGCGACTACCATATCGGGACGGAGCATATTCTCGTCGGCCTGTTGCGCGAGGGCCGCGGCGCGGCATATCGACTGCTGCGCCGGCATGGCGCGGACCTGCCGATGGTTCGCCAGGCGCTCCGCGAGATCTCAGGGCGCAACGAGGAAAGCGGCGAGGAGGAAGAAGAGGGCGGAGAGACGCCCACCCTCGACTACTTCAGCCGCGACCTGACACAGGCGGCGCGCGACGGCAAGCTCGACCCCATTGTGGACCGCGAAACGGAGACGGAGCGCGTCATCCAGATACTCTGCCGCCGCACCAAGAACAACCCCTGTCTCATCGGTGAGGCCGGCGTCGGCAAGACCGCAATCGTCGAGGGGCTCGCACAGCGCATCATCGACCGCGATGTGCCCCCACTGCTGTACGATAAGCGTCTCGTCGCGCTTGACTTGGCCAGCCTCGTGGCCGGCACCAAGTACCGCGGCGAGTTCGAGGACCGCATGAAGCGGGTGCTCGAGGAGATCCGCGACAGCGAGGGTAAGATCATCGTCTTCCTCGACGAGTTGCACACCATCGTCGGGACGGGCGCCGCCGAGGGCGCCATGGACGCATCCAATATCCTCAAGCCCGGCCTCGCCCGCGGCGAGCTGCAGTGCATCGGCGCGGCCACCATGGACGAGTACCGCAAGTACATCGAGAAGACGCCGTCGCTCGAACGCCGCTTCCAGGCTGTGAAAGTCCAGGAGCCCGACGGCGAGCAGACGCTCAGGGTGCTCCGCGGCGTCCGCGACCGCTATGAGGAGTTCCACCGCGTCAAGATATCCGAGGAGGCGCTCCAGGGCGCCGTCGACCTCTCGATGCGCTATATCAGCGATCGCTCGCTGCCCGACAAGGCAATCGACCTCATCGACGAGGCCGCGTCCAGGGTCAAGCTGCGCCATCTCAAGAAGATGCCCCGCCTTGACGACCTGGTCGAAGAGCGCAGGGACCTCGAGGCCTGCATGGAGGCCGCTCTGGCGCCGGACACCTACGACATCGAGCAGGCCCAGAAGGCCGACAGCAGGCGCCGAGAGATCGACGCCGAGATCACGGAGATCGAGGGCCAGTGGGAGGACAGCGAAGAGCCCATGGTCATGGCCGGTGACATCGCCGATGTCGTCTCAATGTGGACCGACATCCCGGTCAGCGCGCTCACGCAGGAGGAGACCAAGCGCCTGCTGACGATGGAAGAAGAGTTGCACACCGACATCGTCGGGCAGGACGAGGCGGTCGACACCGTCGCCAAGGCCATCCGACGCGCGCGCGCGGGAGTCAAGGACCCACGCAGGCCGATGGGCTCGTTCATCTTCCTCGGCCCCACAGGTGTGGGCAAGACCCTGCTCGCGCAGACGCTGGCCAAGTTCCTCTTCGGCAGTCGCGATGCGCTCATCCGCATCGACATGTCCGAGTACATGGAGAAGTTCGCCGTTTCGCGCTTGATCGGCGCTCCGCCCGGCTACGTCGGCTATGAGGAGAGCGGCCAGCTCTCCGAGGCCGTCCGCCGCAGGCCCTACTCCGTCGTGCTCTTTGATGAGATCGAGAAGGCGCACCCGGAGGTCTTCAACATCCTCCTCCAGATCATGGAGGACGGCCGCCTGACCGATGCCCAGGGCCGCACCGTCGACTTCAAGAACACCGTCATCATCATGACCTCGAATGTCGGCGCGCGCACCATCACCAACGACCGCCCCGTGGGCTTCATGACCAGCACCGGCCGTCAGAAAGCCGAGGAGCGCCGCAAGGACTACACGCGGATGAAGAGCAAGGTTACCGACGAGCTGAAGAAGGCCTTCAGCCCCGAGTTCCTCAACCGCGTCGACGACACTGTCGTCTTCCACTCGCTCACGCGCGAGCAGATCGAGCAGATCGTCGACCTCGAGCTGCGCAACGTCCGCGACCAGCTCAAGCGCAAGGGGCTCGTACTCGAGTTGTCCGAGAAGCTTCTCGAGATGCTCAGCGAGAAGGGCTACGACCCGGACATGGGCGCCCGCCCGCTGCGCAGAGCGGTCCGGCAGTACGTCGAGGACCCCGTTGCCCTGCACCTGCTCCATGATGAGCGGGAGCAGTACGAGGGCGTGGTCAGGATCGACCTGGATGAAGACGGTGAGGTCGAGGTCGACATCATCGAGGAGCAGCTTACCATCAAGCCGCTCAAGCCGACGTCGTAGGACACTCGGCCTCAACCCCTTGAACCAACAGGGCCCGCCATCACTCGATGGCGGGCCCGTCTACTGACTGCACACGGGGAGGGGCCGCATCCCGCAGGCGCGGGACTACCCACACGTCGGGGCAGCGAGCGAGGTCGGCCCACAGGTGGAATGCCGGTATCGAGCAGGGATCACATCCTTGGGCCGACCACGGTCGCGCGGGATGCGGCTCCGCACTCGCTCATGCGGCCGCTCCCCGCTACGGGCCGGGGGTGAGGCCTGGGCGGCGTCCGCGCCTACCCCGTTCCCTCCAGCTCATTCAGGTAGCTCTCCGGCACCATGTTGCCCCGGTTGAGGATGTGCGCGGGGTCGAGTTGGTGCTTGGTCAGCGCCGTCTCCCGCAGCCCCTGCTCCCCGTACATCAGGTACAGGTACGGCCGCTGAACGCCGTCCTCCTCGTAGGATTTCTTCCCCACGCCGTGCTCGGCGGAGATCGTCCCGCCCAGCTCGACGCCGCGGCGAGACAGCTCCAGGAACGCCCGGTGCGAGGCCTCGGTCTCCTCCTCGCTCATCGGGATGAAGTCCCAGTGCAGGTGGTTACTCGAGATGTGCCCGAACAGCACGTAACGCACCCCGGTCGCCTCGCCGATCTCGAGGTACGCCTCGATGATGGCATCGAGCGCCCCGTCCGGCACCGCCACATCGGTTGCCACCTTGTGCTGCTTTGACTGCCGCACGAGTTGATGGCACAGCTCCGGCACTGCGTGGCGGATGTCGACCATTTCGGCGCGGTCGCGGTCGGAGAAACCGCTCCAGTCGGCGATGCTCCCGTGCTCCTCGAGCAGTTCGGCCCAGGCCATCAGTATGTCGTCCTCATCCTGCCCCTCATTGATAGCCTGCTCGAAGAATATGCCCGCGCCGGCCTCCTCCGGGATCGCCGGGAACTTGGTCCTGAGCAGCGTCAGCGCATGCGCGTCGAAGAACTCAATCGCCAGTGCGTCGATGGGGCTGTCGGGGTCGTCGGTTGCCGCGCGCGCGGCCTTCACAAAGCCCACCGCCGCCTCGATGCTGTCGAAGTAGCCCGTGCATGCGAAGATCGATGGCGGCAGCGGCAACAGCCCGAGCTGCACCTGCGTGAAGACCCCCAGCGTGCCCTCCGAGCCGATGAAGAGGTCCAGCAGGTCCGTCTGTTCGCGTCCCACGAAATACCCGGAGGCATCCTTGACCTCGGGCGCATGATAGGAGGGAAGCTGCACGTGGAGTGTCTCGCCGCTGCTCAGCACGATCTCGAAGCGGCCCTGCTCGTCGGCGAAGACCTCTCCGCGTCGCAGATCGAGGACCTCGCCGCAGGAGAGCACTACCCTGGCCGCCTGCACCCACGCACGCGTGGGGCCGTAGTGGTAGGTGCGTCCGCCCGAGGAGTTGCAGGCGACGGTGCCGCCGATGAATGCCGTCTGCTCGGTCGGGTTGGGCGGGTAGAGGAGCTTCTCGGGCGCGAGCACCGCCGCCAGCTCCTCGAGCCGGATCGCCGCCGGAGCAACCACGTACATCTGCTCATCGTTGACAAAAGCGGTGTGCTTGCCGTCGGACAGCGCCCGCTCGCCGGGGTCCGGCTTGTCACAAACCGGGCGCACCAGCCCCTCGGTGGACAGCACCACGCCGCTCAGTGGCACGCGGGAGCATGTCAGGCCGGTGCCGGCCCCGGAGGTCGTCACGGGGGTGCGTGTCTCGTAGCAGTGGCGCAGCACCGCCGCCAGCTCGGCCTCCGTTGTCGGGAGGTAGACGACGTCGGCCTGCCCGACCATCGCCGTCGACTCGTCCTGGAGGTAGTTCTCGACCATCATCGGATCGGTGATGGTGCGGATGGCGTGCAGATCAACATCCTCAGGCCGAACGGTGGCTACTCGGTTCATTGCTACCCACTCTTGATGTCTATGATTGGTGAGCCGTCGAAAGCATCGAGACCGCGAACGTGGATTCTGGTGCCTTCGACGCCCATGAGTTCAACGCGCGTGACGCCGATGGGGTTTGGCCGCATCGGGCTGTGGAGTGCGAATACGCCCCGTAGCGGACGCGTGGTGTCGCCGCGGGGGTGGCTCTGCAGGAGGTTTCGAACCTCCGGCCTGAGCGCGTGCATCCAGTAGAGCACCAGCAGGTGCGTCTGCTGTTCGATACCGAGCAGCGCGTCGGCGAACTGCTCGTGCACCTGGATGACCATGACTTCCGGGTCGCCGGTCGCGCGTGCGACTCCTACGGGCTGCAGAAGGAACTCACCAGGCGTCTCTGGGCGGCGGTCCAACTCAGTCACCCGCCGCCCTCTGGATTCGGCAGGCGCTGCTCAACCGGCAGCAGCATCTCGAAGGCGCGGTGTGGCTCGGTCTGATACCAGTACGCCGTGGATGCGTAGTCATCCGAGCGGCAGTTGGCGTGCCCGTGCTCGATGCTCACGCGGAGCGAGCTGGTAAAGGGCACAGGGTCGAGAATATGCCACCTGTAGACCGTCCACTTCCCCCGCCAGTCCTCGTGGTTGCGCTGGAATACCGATGTGCCGTTGAACAGTCCCCTCACATCCTGCATCCCATACGCGTGGCTGAAGTAGTCCTCCGAGCCCGTCCCGTGCAGGCTCGGCGGCCACCCCTCGCCATCGACGAGGATCATGTCATCGCCCTCGCCCCACCATCCGCCGTTGACGTTGTGGATGCTGAGGTTGCAGCCGATGTAGCTGCCCCGCCCCTGCGCCTCGAGGATCAGGTAGTTGCCCTCATCGGAGAGGTTCGGGCGGTTGTTGAGGTCGGCGTCACCCATCGAGATGCCTGCCTCCGCCCACCCGCGGCACGTGTTCTCCCTCCGCCACGTCGCGTGGAAGTAGAGCGCATCCTCGATGGGCTGCCTGTGCTGCTCGTAGTCGACGTAGAAGTAGAGGTTGCATGGGGTGGCGCCCTCGTTGGCAACGCTCAGCCGCGCGGAGCGCGCGAAGGGCATCGGCAGCCAGCAGTTGAAGGCGCTGCGGTCGCGCCCGTCAGGACCCGACATCGCCATGGGCAGAGATTCCCACTCGCGGACGATGCCGTGCCCGCAGCCGAAGAAGTCACCAAAGGGGACCTCGACCGAGGGGCTCACTTCGCCGTCCCAGTAGGCTCTGATCACCAGGCGCCGCGGCCAGAAGGCGTCCTGCGAGCCGACGGTCATCCATATATGGCTGATACAGCCGGGCCCTGTCAGGTCGGCGATTGTGCTCTCGCCACCCGCCGGGATCACCCAGTAGTCCTGGTTGCGGCCGTCAGTCTGGTAGCTGCTCGCGCGCCTTGCCCTGTAGCTCTTCGGGTAGATGAGATTCCGCAGCATGTTGCCCGGCTCGAGCCTGTCCATTGAGGGCCCTCCTGTCCATTGAACCGCCGACGTGAGCGCTACTCGATCCCCATCCCCGGGTCGGGGATGCCGAGTGCCTCGCGCTTGCGCTGCAGGTAGTACAGGTAGTTGTCATAGCTTACGTCGGGCGGCACGCGGTGGTCCACATGGGGGATGAAGCCGCCCTCCTCGACCAGCGGCAGCAGCCGGGCGATCTCCGCGTCGATATCCGCCCTGCTTCCGGCCAGCGGGCGCTTGTTGACCCCGCCCATCAGCAGCACCCGCCTGCCCCAGCGCTTGCGCAGCTCGATCGGGTCGGTGCCGCCGGCCACCTCGATCGGGAACATCGTGTTCACCCCGCCATCGAGCCAGCACTCCACCACATCCATGATGTTGCCGTCGCAGTCGACGTAGAAGACATCCGCGCCCGCCTGCGAAACGAGATCAGTGATCCGCTTGTAGCGCGGTGTCAGCCATCTGCGGAACATCGTCGGCGAGATCATGCATCCCTTGTTGAAGCAGATGTCCTCCCAGAAGGCCCCGGCGTCAATCTTCACATCCGCCACCGCGCGCTCGAGGAGCGTGGTGATGAACCATGTCCAGTGCTCGACCATCTCCTCGATCAGGTCCGGCTGGTCCATGCACATGATCGAGATGTTCTCGAAGCCGATGTAGTTGCGCAGCCTCCCGAACAGGCTCCCGCAGTCGACGACGACGGGCACGTCCGCCTGATTCAGCCGCTTTGCATGCTCATCCCAGTCCGCGGGATAGCGCTCCGGGTCGTACGGATCGAGGCGCTCCTTGAAGCTCTCCCAGTCCTCGCGAGTCTCGATGGCAAAGCGCAGATAGCGGGGGATGGTGTTGGTTCCGTCGGTGAAGACCTGCTGCAGCGCGCCGTCCCCGCCCTGGATGATCCGGTACTTCTCGGTCTCCTCGACCACACTGGTCTCGAAGCCGGGCTTGAGGCCGGAACTGACCGGGACGAACACGCGAGGGGCGAAGCGGAAGTACCTGTCGGCGATGCCGTTGTTGTTGATCTCTTCGGGCAGCCCCTGCGGGTGCCAGGTGGTGAACGTCTCGTCCCAGTAACCGAACTCCTCGTCAGGCACATGGTCCACGGGCTTGAAGTGCAGGGTGTTGAGCCATCGTTCTCTGTGGGTCATGTCGGCTATCGTCCTCCGCAGATCATGATCGCGCTGTAGTCGACTGGTACTCACGTATGCCTCGCGGCGTCCGCTGCCGGAGCATGGGAACCCGCGTCGCTTCAGTATCTCCCCGCCGCGAAGCCTTCCTCCAGCATCGCCAGCAGGTTCTCGACCGGCACGTAGCTGGCGACGGAGTTGCCGGTTCCCAGCGCCCAGCCGCCGCCCGGCGCGCACTTCTCAACAAGCATCCGCGTGTGCGCGCGCACCTCGTCCACCGACATCCGGCATATCTTGTCCATGTCGAAGCCGCCGAGCATGGCCATCCTGTCGCCGTAGCGGGCCTTCGCCTCCCACACCGGCTCGATGACGTCCTCGAAAGAGTGCCGCCCATCCCATCCACAGGCGATGATATCATCCATGATGGGGCCGAGATTGCCGCACGCATGCAGCACAACGGGCTTCCCGTGCCGGTGCGCGGCGGCCACGATGCGCTTGTGCCACGGGAAGAGGAACTCCCTGCACGCCTCCGGTGAGATCAGCGGCTGCGTCTTGAAGCCGAGGTCATCACCGAGCACCAGCGCGCCGACGATATCGATCTGCGCGATGATGTCGAAGAACTGGGCGATGCGGCTGCCGACGGCATCGAACATGTCACTCACTAACTCCGGGTCATCATGCAGCAGGTAGCTGATACCCTCATAGCCGAGCAGCCACATGACGTTCTCCAGCACCCCGCCCGGCCCGAGCGTGATCACTCCCATGCCTTCGGGGAGATGGCGCTCGATGCGCTCGAAAGGTGTGATGTCCAGCCTCGACACATCCGGCCACGGGTAGGCATCGAAGTCGGCACGCGAGGCGATGGTGCACGATGAGCCCTTGTAGTAGCTGCGCAGACCCTCTCTCGTCTCCGCCGTGGGCAGCTCCTGCCTGGGAAACGCGAAATCGAGCGCCCTGACGTTGGCGTAGTCATAGCCCAGTGTCAGCATGTAATCGACATGCTGCTTGAGATAGGCGTCAATGCTCTCGACGTCACCCGGCTGGGGGACGATATCCTCGGCGGGCCGCCCGAGCGCCCGCAGCACCGGGGTCTCGATATTCGAAAACAGCTCGTAGAACGGCACTCGGTCCGGCTCGCCCTGCCGCAGCAACACCGTCCGCAGGCGACTGAAGTCTGGCTCCGGCTCTATCCTCAATTCGCGCTCTGACATCGCCCTGCACCTCGAATGTGGCTATGAGCCCAGCACGTCGGCAAGGATGCTGGTGAGGAACCCGTGCACCCGCCCGATGTTGTCCATGTTGGCGTACTCGACGATCAATGCCGGCACCTCATGCTCCAGCAGCAACTCGACAAAGCGGTGGTAGGGGACCATGCCTTCCCCGGCGGAGGGGAATGTGGGGTCACCCTTCTCATCGACCACGCAGTCCTTGGCGTGTGCGTAGATGATATGCGCACCGAGTACCTCGAACATCCTGTCGACCGCGTCGTAGCACAGGATGTTGGCCGGGTCGAGCAGCACCTTCAGGTACTCACTGCCGACGGCCTCGATCAGCCCGGCAGCCGTGTAGGAGTTCGGTACCGCCTGCCTGTAGGATGGCTCGACGCAGACATAGACGCCCTCCGCCTCGGCGACCTCGATCACCTCGCGGAATCCCTCGACACAGCGTTCAAAGGCCTCGAAGCCGCGCGTACCGGCCTCGGTGATCACGGCATTGGCGCCGAGGTCCTTTGTGACGCGGATCAGCGCCTGCATGTACTCGATGGCCGCCGCACGCGCATCCCCGTATGGCTGGGCCAGATCGGTGTAGGCGCTGACGCAGAACACCTCGAGGCCGAGGTCGGTGTAGGCCCCGCGGATGCTCTGCCGCAGCTCGGGCGTCAGCGTGGCCAGGTCGAGATCGGGACGGTACGGGTAGAAGTCGGCATCCGCGAATGCCATGGACAACTGCACACCGTGGAAGCCGGTTTCGCGTGCGAGCCGGGCCGCCTCGGCGACAGTCCTCTCGCGGCCGTAGACCGTGCTGGTCACTCCGAGCTTGAGCATGGGGTCGCTATTCCCTTCAGGGGGCGTGTGCACCTGTATGGCAGTGGATGACCTTCGACGCAGCGGCAGGGGAGACCTTGTGGCGTGAGGGGGCGATGCCGCCGAACGAACGGCGAGAGCCACGTCAACACCACAGGAACCGCGAATGGCGCGAATGGCCGCGAATGGCCGGCAGTGAATCGCGTCTGCTGCAGGAGTGCGGGGGGAGGCTTCGTTCGCCGTTCACCGCCCTCTCCCGCCGCCCTGTCCGGCTCGCGCAAGCGAGGCGGACAAGGCGGAGGCAGGGAGTCGACAAGGCGGCGGGGTCGCCACCCAGACACCATGAAGGCCGGGGATGCACACGCCACCGCCCCCTCCGGCCGGGAGTGCCGCTTCGCCGTTCCTCCCCCCTCCTCCCGCCGGG
>MTKY01064405.1_pt1 | contig 11782 bp, 10 predicted proteins | sample 1042731 | NCBI WGS metagenome assembly MTKY01 (sample SAMN06212206, study PRJNA360538) | anaerobic digester metagenome | biome: Wastewater treatment plant; material: sludge; isolation source: anaerobic digester fed with sludge from wastewater treatment plant | place: Denmark: WWTP Soeholt ... | reverse complement strand
CCACCGCCGCGCGCGTGCCGTGCGACGCAGCGATCGCGGGTGTGGCCACGGTGCCGTGGTCGCCGACGAAGCGTTCGAGCCGGCCGATGGCAACCGGCTCCATCTTGCGGGCGATCACGCACTGGCTCTCGCACTGGGTCTCCTGCGGGCAGACGCGGCCGCACACCGACGGCAGGATGTTCGCCTCGCGAATCACACTCAACGCGCCATCGATGTCCTTCACCAGCAGGTGGCGGATGAACCGCGGGATGTCGATGGCGACCGGGCAACCGCTGATGCAGGTCGGGCGGCTGCACTGCAGGCAACGTTCGGCCTCGCGTAGCGCCTCGGACAACGAGTAACCCAGCGTCACTTCGTCGAACGTGCGTGACCGCACCTCCGGGTCGCGTTCGGGCATCGGCACCTTCGTGGGTTCGATCTCGCGCAGCTTCTTGTAGGTGCGCCTGCCCTGCACGAAGAGGGTCTCCTCCACCTGGCAGCGGTGCTCGTAGTCGGCCGCGGCAGCGCGTTCCTCGCTGTCGAAGCGACGGTTGCGCAGCAGCAGTTCGTCGAAGTCGACCGCATGCGCGTCGAAGTCGGGGCCGTCGACGCAGGCGAAGCGTGTCTGGCCGTCAACAGTGACGCGACACGAACCGCACATGCCGGTGCCGTCGACCATGATCGTGTTCAGCGAGGCAACCGTATGCACGCCCGCGGCGCGGGTGACCTCGGCACACGCGCGCATCATCACCATCGGGCCGATGGCCACGACCAGGTCTGGTAGCTGTTCTGGTCGCGCGGCGTCGACAACCGTTGCGAGTGCGGCGGTGACCAGACCGGCGCGGCCGGCGCTGCCATCGTCGGTGCACACGATCAGCTCGTCTGCCCACTGGGCCAGCCTGTCCTCCCAGAACCTGTGCTCGGCGGTGCGGAAGCCCACGATGCAGGTGGTTCGGTGACCTGCCTGCTTGAACGCCCGCAACTGAGGGAAGACCGGGGCAACACCGAGGCCGCCGCCGACCAGCACCACGTGGCGGCTGCCGGCGGGGTCGGCGGGCTCGATGTGGGTGGGCATGCCCAGCGGCCCGACGAAGTCGGCGAAGGTGTCGCCCTCGTGGTAGTGATCGCGCATCTCGCCGGTCGATCGACCCAGGGCCTGCACCACGACGGTGACCGTGCCGCGGTCCGCGTCGAAGTCGGCGATGGTGAGCGGAATGCGCTCGGCGCCGTCGTGAAGGCGCACCATCACGAACTGGCCGGGCTGCGCAGAGGCGGCCACGTCGGGAGCCTCCACCTCCCACAGGAAGGTCGAGGGCGTCAGAGCCTGATGGCGAACGATGCGAAACATCCGCTCGCGAACGTACGTGCCTTCTCGTGCGTCGGCTATGGACCTTCGGCTCTACGTCGCGAGGTGCGCCGACGCGTCTCAGCGCAGCGAGCGGCGGGGCAGCCACTCGCCATCGGTGGGCTCACCCACCTTGCGTAAGATGCGCGTCAGTGCCGCGCGGTCGGCAGCGGGCAGCGCTGCCAATGCCGCTGGCGGGGAGCTGAAGATGGCATCCAGCCGTGCCGCAACGCGCTCGCCCTTGGCAGTGAGCACCAGCTCGCGGACGCGGCGATCATCGCTGGCGTTGCGCCGAACCGCCAGGCTCAGTTCCTCCAGCCGGTCGGCCACGGCGGTGACGTACGACGCATCGCAAGCCATCGCATCGGCCAGGTCGCGCATGCGGATGGGCCCATGCCGCAGCGACATCAGCGCGTGCCCGTGCGGGGGCGTGAGGGCCAGCTTGGAGAGCTCGGCGAACAACGCATCGCGGCGGGAGAAGAACAACGACATCATGCGCTGCCACGTTTCGCTCATCTGCGGGTCTGCCGCCGGCTCTGCCACGCCAGGGAGTGTAGCGAATACATGACTTCAATAAATGATTGATGCAAGTCAATCATTGTGTAGAGTCAACCGTCATGACGGAAACGGCAATTCTCGCGGAAGACCTGCGCAAGACCTACGGCGACGTGGTGGCGGTCGACCGCATCTCGCTGGCGGTACCTCGTGCCACCGTGCTGGGGCTGCTCGGTGCCAATGGCGCCGGTAAGACCACGATGGTGCGCATGCTCACCACGGTGCTCAAGCCCGATAGCGGCAAGGGCACGGTCAACGGGTTCGATGTGCAGCATCAGCAGCAAGCGGTGCGGCGCAGCATCGGCCTCGCCGGCCAGTACGCAGCCGTCGACGAGAACCTCACCGGTCGCGAGAACCTCGTCCTGGTCGGCAGGCTCACGCACATCGGCAAGGCCGCCGCACGGCAACGCGCCGACGAGCTGCTCGACCAGTTCCACCTCACCGATGCCGGCAACCGCCCGGTGCGTACCTACTCAGGCGGCATGCGCCGCCGGCTCGACCTCGGTGCCGCGCTCGTCACGCACCCACCCGTGCTGTTCCTCGACGAACCGACCACCGGTCTCGACCCGGCCAGCCGCCTCGACCTCTGGGAGGTCATCGAGACGCTCGTCGCCGACGGCACCACGGTGCTGCTCACCACCCAGTACCTCGAGGAAGCGGATCGACTGGCCGACAACATCGTCGTCATCGACAAAGGTCTCATTGCCGCCGAAGGCACGGCCAAGCAGCTGAAGTCGCGCCTGGGCGACACGGTCATCGAGTTCGAGCTGGCCTCCCCGCAGATCGCCGTCGTGGCTGCCGAGCTGCTGGGCGGCACCGTTGCCGCCGGCACCATCGTTCGGCTCGTCATGAGCAACGGCCCCAGCACGCTGCGCGAGGCGCTCAACCGGCTCAGCAGCGCCGACGTCGTTCCTGCGCACGTTGCGCTGCGCGAACCAACGCTCGACGACGTCTTCCTCACCCTCACCGGCAACAGCGGAGCCAACTCATGAACACCCCCAACGCCGCCCTCCCCACTCACGTCGCCATCTCCACTCACGCCGGCAGCGGCTTCATGTGGGCTGCGCGCGACACCATGGCCATGGTGTGGCGCAACCTCACCGTGGTGCGCCGTGTGCCGCAACTGCTGGTGTTCGCACTGGTGCAGCCACTCATCTTCGTGTTCATGTTCCGCTACGTGTTCGGCGGTGCGATCCCCAGCGGCGCAGCCGGCCTGCCGTACGTCGACTACCTGATGCCGGGCATCTTCGTGCAGACGGTCACGTTCGGCGCCATCAACACTGCAGTCGGCCTCGCAGAAGACAAGAACAAGGGCTTGCTCGAGCGGCTGAAGTCGCTCCCGATGAGTCGATCGGCGGTACTCGGGGGCCGGGTGCTTGCCGATACCACGCGCAACGTCTTCTCGTCACCATGATGCTGTTCGTCGGTTTCCTCGTCGGTTTCAACACGCACACCAACGCGTTGAAGGTGGCGGCGGGCGTCGGCCTGATGGTGCTGTTCGGGTTCGCCATCTGCTGGATCTTCGCCCTCATCGGCCTTTCGGTCACCAACGGCGAGGCCGCGCAGGCGGCGGCATTCCCGCTCCTGGCTCCGCTCACGTTTGCCTCCAACGCCTTCGTGCCGCCCGACACCATGCCCGACTGGCTGCGCTGGTGGGCCGAGCGTCAGCCGTTGAGCATCACCGTGCGCGGGGTGCGTGCGCTCATGCTGGGCACCGAGCCGATGGACTACGTGTGGGGCTCCATCGCCTGGTCGCTGGCCATCACCGCAGTGCTCGCGCCGCTGGCCGTGCGCCGCTTCCGCAACAGCTAGATCCCCGCAACTGCGGGCCCGGCAGCTCGCGCTTCGACAGTGGGCTCAGGCGGTCGCTTCCAGCAGTGCGAGGTCGCGTTGTGCGTAGCGGTTGTGCCAGAACTCTTCCTCGAACACGGTGAAGACGCAGTCCTGCACCGAGTTCGTGCCGTTCTCCAGCACCTCGACGGGGCGGATCAGGTCGGTCGTCGCAACCACCGCGAGATGGTCGCGAACTCGTTGCGAACGATCCGCACGCACGGCGAGCGCTTCGGCGGCCGTGGGCGTGAGGGCGTAGTCGAGACCCGGCCAGGGGTAGTCGATGGAACCGGAGTTGGGCAGCCCGATCGGGTGGAAGGGCTCGGCGAGGATCGGCGCCGTGAACCACTTGTCGATCGCGAAGATGAGGTGTCTGAGGGTCTGGACGAAGGACCACTCGTCGTTGACCGACTCGTGCAGCGCGTCATCGCCGAGGGCCGTCGCCCGGGTGATCGTCTTCGCCCACTCGCTCTCCAGGGCCGCCCACGCGGCGCGCATGCCGTCGGGGTCGGAAGGACGGAGCATCGCTCTCAGCGGGTACCACGGATCGCGCTCGTTCACGTATGCCGTCACGTCGACGCCGTTGATGACGACGTGCTCGATGAGTGCGTCGATGTCGACGTTGACCAGCGAGGCATGACTGATCGTCGCGCCGCTGAGATCGACGTCGCGGAACCGGGCGCCGCTGAGATCGGCACCCCAGAACACCGCCCCCGCAAGATCACCTTCGAACTCCTCGGGCATGCTTCCTCCTCTGCGTCGCGGCCGCTCAGCGTAGGCGACCGACGCTGTGGGCGGCGTGGCTGGTGCCGCGCAACCTACGCTGGCGCGATGCGTACGACGCGTGTGCTGGTGGTGACAACGGCCGCTCTCGTCGCGCTCGCCGCGGCCGTGGCATCTGCTCAGCCCACCGACCCGGGCGAGGTCTCCACAGGCGCCGTTCGGCTGCAGCCGCCGAGCCGCACGTTCACTGTCGCCGCCGTCGGCGACTTCCTGTCCGAGGGCCTCGTCAACAACGCTGCTGCGGGCTGGGCACCTGCGGGCACCAGGTACGACTACGAGCCACTGCTGCGCCCGGTGGGGCCCATCCTGCGCGCTGCCGACCTGGCGATCTGCCACATGGAGACACCGATCGGCGCGCCCGGCGCAACGGTGGGCTTTGCCGGCAAGAGCAACTACGGCACGAACCTGATCCTGGCGGCCGCTGAGCTGCCTGCCGATCTGGTGCGGCTCGGGTTCGACCGGTGCAGCACAGCCTCCAACCACGCCAACGATGCCGGGGTCGACGGCATCCGCACCACCCTGGAGGCGCTCGACGGGGCAGGGCTGGGCCACGCCGGCACCGCCCGCAGCCCGGCGGAGGCGGCGCCGCAACTGATCTCCGTGAGCGGCGTGCAGGTGAGCCACCTCGCGTTCGCCCGCAACTCGAACACCGGCTTCCCGGCCGACTGGTGGCGGTTGCGCCAGGGCGTGACAGCCGCCAACGTGATCGACGACGTGGCCGTCGCTCGCGCCGCGGGTGCCGAGGTGGTGATCGTGTCGTTGCACGTGTACGTGGAGATGCAGAACGCACCGACCGGAGACGACCGGGCGCTGGTGCAGCAGATCACCTCTCAGGCGCACCCCGACCTCGTCATCATCCACGGCCCACACGTGGTGCAGCCGGTGGAGAGAGTGAACGGCACGCTCGTCTACTGGAGCCTGGGCAACTTCATCTCCGGCATGGGTGTGAGCGGCCGCGACAAGTACTCCGACCCTCGCACGCTCGATGGGCTGCTGGCCAGCGTGCGCTTCACCCAGCAGCCCGATGGCTCGTGGCTCACCGAGCCCTGGACAGTGCTGCTGTGCAACGTGGTCGGCAGCAGGGTGGTCTATCCGGGCCTCACCACGCTGGCCGACCCGAGCACAGCACCGGGCCTGCGCTCGCAGCTCGAGGCGTGCGTCGGCCGCAGCAGCTCAGTGGTGGCCGACCTGCGCTGAGCTGCTGGACAGCGACGTACCTGTCAGGCGGTGCGCCGTGCGACGAGCCGCAGGCTCACACCCAACGCTGCCAGTGCCATGCCGGCAACCAGCCGGCTCGTCGGATCGCCGCCCGTTGTGGGCAGCGCGCTGGAGAGCTGCGTGGTCGTCACCGGCCCCTCACTGGCAACCTGAGTCGTCGTTGCGGCCAGGGTCGTCGGCGCGACGGTGGTGGGTACCACCGTGGTGGTGGGTACCACTGTGGTGGTCGTGACCAGCGTCGTGGTGGGTACCACTGTCGTGGTCGTGACCAGCGTGGTGGTGGGTGCCACCGTGGTGGTGGTGGCCGCGATGGTGGTCGTGGTGGCCGCCGCCGTGGTGGTGGTGGCCGCCTCGGTGGTCGTGGTGGCTGCCGCCGTGGTGGTGGTGGCCGCCTCGGTGGTGGTGGTGGCTACCTCGGTGGTGGTGGTCGCTGCCTCCGTGGTGGTTGTCTCCTCGCACTCCACCCGCAGCATCGCCTTCGTCGACGATGTCGAGCACCGGGCCGCCGCACCGGTTGACAGTGGCGACCCTCTCTGCGCCCTGATCGGCGCTGATGTTGGTGGCCCCGAGGAATCCCGTGGCTGCCAGGCCCAAACCGAGGACCGTGAGCCCATTCGCTAGGAACCGGTGCGACATGATGGTCATGACCGTTCCTTTCTCTTGCCTGGCGACACGGTACGGGTACCAAGTGAGTCCGCGAGTGGGCTTTGGTCACGGTGAGTGGGGACCTTGGTCGTTCCTTGAGCTGCGAAGCATCGTTCCGCGCGCCAGGGCGGCGTAGTGCAGGCCAGGCGGCGATCAGTGGGTGGTGAGCACCAGGCCCCGTCGACGATGTCGGCCGTGACGGTGTCGCCCTCGCTGGCCGTGCCGGCGAGGATGAGCAACGATGCCGGGTCGGCGATTTCGCGTTGGATGACGCGCTTCAGCGGGCGAGCGCCGAACGACGGGTCGTACCCTTCGTGTGCGATCCATGCCAGGGCCGCGTCGGTGAGGGTGAGCGTGATGCGCCGATCGGCCATGCGCGAGCGCAGGCGCTCGACCTGGATGGTGACGATGCGCAGCAGGTCGTCTTCCGTGAGCGACCGGAAGCGGATGATGTCGTCGACGCGGTTGATGAACTCGGGCTTGAAGAAGCCGAGTGGGTCGCCCGGAAGGTTGGAGGTCATGATGAGCACCACGTTGGTGAAGTCGACCGTGCGGCCCTGCCCGTCGGTGAGCCGGCCGTCGTCGAGCACCTGCAGCAGCACGTTGAACACGTCGGGGTGCGCCTTCTCGATCTCGTCGAGCAGGATCACGCTGTAGGGCCGCCGGCGCACCGCTTCGGTGAGCTGGCCGCCTTCGTCGTAACCCACGTACCCGGGCGGTGCGCCGATGAGCCGAGTGACGGAGAACTTCTCCATGTACTCGCCCATGTCGATGCGCACCATCGACTTCTCGTCGTCGAACAGGTACTCGGCAACGGCGCGGGCCAGCTCGGTCTTGCCGACGCCGGTGGGGCCGAGGAACATGAACGAACCGATCGGGCGGTTGGGGTCGGAGAGACCCGCCCGCGACCGCCGGATGGCGTTGGCGACCGCCGTGACCGCGTCGTCCTGGCCGATGACCCGCTGGTGCAGCTGCTCTTCCAGGTGGATCAGCTTGGTCATCTCACCTTCCATGAGACGGCTGAGCGGCACGCCCGTCCACTTGCTGACGACCTCGGCGATGTCCTCCGCATCGACCTCCTCCTTCAGCATGCGGTTGCCGACCTGCAGCTCGTCGAGGTGCGCGGTGGCTTCGTGGATGCGGCGCTCGAGCTCGGGGATGCGGCCGAAGCGGATCTCGGCCGCGACGTTGAGATCAGCTTCGCGCTCGAGCTGGGTGCGCAGCTGCTCGAGCTCTTCCTTCAGCGAGCGGATCGCGTCGATGGCCTGCTTCTCGTTCTCCCAGTGCGCCTTCATGCCGTGCACCTGCACGTTGAGCGTGGCCAGCTCGTCGACGATGGTCTCCAACCGCTCCTTGGATGCTGTGTCGGTCTCCTTCGCCAGCGCAACCTCTTCGATCTCCAGCTGCAGGATGCGGCGCTGCACGACGTCGATCTCGGTGGGCAGCGAGTCGATCTCGATGCGCAGCTTCGAGGCGGCTTCGTCCATCAGGTCGATGGCCTTGTCTGGCAGGAAGCGGTTGGTGAGGTAGCGGTTGCTGAGCACCGCCGCCGACACCAGCGCACTGTCCTGGATGCGCACACCGTGGTGCACCTCGTAGCGCTCCTTCAGGCCGCGCAGGATGCCGATGGTGTCCTCCACCGACGGCTCACCCACGTACACCTGCTGGAACCGGCGCTCGAGCGCCGGGTCTTTCTCGACGTGCTTGCGGTACTCGTCGAGCGTGGTGGCGCCGATCATGCGCAGCTCGCCACGAGCCAGCATCGGCTTGATCATGTTGCCGGCGTCCATTGCGCCCTCGGCTGCGCCGGCGCCGACGATGGTGTGGATCTCGTCGACGAACGTGATGACCTCACCGGCGGCGTCGGTGATCTCCTTCAACACGGCCTTCAGCCGCTCCTCGAACTCACCGCGGTACTTCGCGCCGGCCAGCATCGAGCCGATGTCGAGACTGATCAGTCGCTTGTTCTTCAAGCCCTCGGGTACGTCGCCATCGGCGATGCGGCGGGCCAGGCCTTCCACGATGGCGGTCTTGCCCACGCCCGGCTCGCCGATGAGCACCGGGTTGTTCTTGGTGCGACGCGACAGCACCTGGATGACCCGACGGATCTCGTCGTCGCGCCCGATGACAGGGTCGATCTTGCCGTCGCGGGCGCGCTGGGTGAGGTCTTGCCCGTACTTCTCCAGCGCTGCGAAGTTCTCTTCCGGGTTCTGGCTGGTGACCCGGTGGCTGCCGCGCACTTCCTTGAGCGCCTGCAACAGCTCTTCGCTGCCGATGCCGAGGCGAGCGTTCATGGCCAGCAGCAGGTGCTCGACGGAGAGGAAGTCGTCCTTCAGGTCGTTCTGGTACTGCTGCGCGTTCTGCACCACGTTGTCGAGCTCGCGGTTCATGCGCGGGTCTTGCCCGCCGTAGGCCTTGGGCAGCTTGCCCACCGCTTCGTCGGCCTTGTTGCGCACCATCAAGGGGGCAAGACCCAGCTTGGCCAGCACCGCGGGCACGATGGTGTCGTCTTGCCGCATGAGCGCGGCCAGCACGTGGTCGGGGGTGAGCTCGGGGTTGCTGAGTGCCTTTGCCTGGTCGATGGCCGCGGCAAAGGCTTCGTTGGTCTTGAGGGTCCACTTCTTCGGATCGAGCGCCATGTTCACAGCGTATCTCGACGTAGAAAACTTGCTACGAGTCGTATCAAGTTTTCTACGTCCCTGTGTTCGGCGCCGACGGCTCAGCCTTGGCTGACGTTGATCACCGTGCCCTGCGCATCGGCATCGAGGTAGCCGCTGGTGCGCGTGCCGTTGACGAAGACCCGGATCTGGACGGCATCGCTGAACGGCAGGTTGCGCTGCACGGAGATGTGGCTGACCTCGGCGCCCTCGATGGGGATCTGCGCGAGCGCGGTCTCGACCAGCGTGGGGATGACGGCCCAGTTCACCTCGGTGTCGGAGAACAGGTTCGCCTCCAGGTCGCCGTCGCCCGTCAGCGTCACCGGCGCCGGGCCGCTGAGGTCGCCGCGCCACTGGTACTCGTCGACGTTCGCAGGGATCGACGGGTCCTGCACCTGCGCGAAGGCGTACTCCGGGTAGAACAACGCCTGCAGGATGCGCAGCGGCGCAGCCCCTCGCGCCACACCGATCTCGGCGATCACCTCGGCAGCCCGGGTGCCGGTGAACAGGTTTGCTGGCGCGAGCGCTGTCGGCGGCGGCAGCGGGTCGACGACCGCGCTGGTGACGGTGACCGGCGGCACGGTGACGGTGGGCGTGGGCACGGTGGCGAGCACCTCGTCGACCTGCTGTTGGGTGGCTGGGCTCGGCGAGTCGACCGAGGCCTCATCGTCGTCGCGGGTGAACAGGAAGACCACCGCGGCGGCGCCGATCACCACCACGAGCGCGAGCACGGCGAGGGCGGTGTTGCGGCCGCTCTTGTTGGGCGGTTGGTCCTGCGGCATCCAGCTGGGTGTCGAGGCGGGTGCGCCCAACGGGGTGCTCTGCGGGCCACGGCCGGGTGGCCCCTGGGGGAAGGGCGGGGTGGGGAAGCCTTGCGGGGTGTTCACTTCGTTCTCCTGTGGCGCTCGTTCCAGCTGCTCGCAGCTGCCTACGGTACGCGAACTCGGGCTCAGTCGAGCAACGCCGATCGGTACAGGGGCACCCCGATCGCGGCGAGCCTCTCCGCATGCACGGCCAGTCGCGGCCGAAAGCCCGACCAGTTGCGCAGGTGCTGCGGGGTCCACCCCACTTCCCCCAGGCATGCCAGCCGAGGGAAGCAGAGGTGCTGCACGTCGTCGAAGGTGGCCACCTTCTCCGTCCACAACGGCGCCTCGACACCGGCGATGCGGTCGTCGCCGATGCCGTCGATCAGGGTGGCGGGGTCCCAGTCGTAGGCGGTGTCCACGTCGATGAAGCCCGCCCATCGGCGCCCGAGCGTGCACTGCGGGGTGTGCTTCATGTCGAGGTATGTGTGCGCCGCCGGCGACATCACGAATCGTGCGTCCGGAGGCGCGCGGCGTGCCACGTCGGGCTGCAGCCAGTGCTGCACGATCGAGCCGGCGGCGAGATCGGCGTTGGCGATCTCCTCCCAGCCGACCATCTGCTTGTGGTGGCGCCGCACCTCGTGCTGCAGCAGTTCGACCAACTGGCGATACTCCGCATGGTCGGTGGCATGCGCTTCGTCGCCGCCGATGTGCAGGTAGTGGCCGGGTGTGTCGGCCGCCAACTGCCCGATCACATCGCTGATGAACCGGCGGGTCGCCGGTGCCGCCAGGCGCAACGAGCTGAAGCCGACGCCCTTGCCGGTGTAGGCGGGAGGTGCGATGCCATCGAGGTTCAGCCCCGGTATCGAGGCGAGCGCGGCGTTGGTGTGGCCGGGCATGTCGAGCTCGGGAACCACCGTGATGAAGTGACGAGCGGCATGGGCGACGATCTCCGCATAGTCGGCGCGGGTGAAGTAGCCCCCGGCGCTGCCGCTCGCGCCGGTGCTGCCGCCGACCCCGGTGAGCGCTGGCCACCCGTCGATGGCGATGCGCCACCCTTGGTCGTCGGTGAGGTGCAGATGTAGACGGTTCAACTTGCAGCGAGCGATCAGCTCGATGAAGCGCAGCAACTGGTCGACACCGAAGAAGTGCCGTGCCACATCGAGCATCACCCCCCGCCACTCGTAGCGCGGTCGATCGAGGATGTGCGCGAACGGCAGCGACGTGTCGAGGGGCGTGTGCGGGAGCAACTGCACCAGCGTGCGCGTGCCGTTCCACACGCCATGCGGAGTGGCGGCGCGCACGGTTGCACCGTGCTCGTCGATGTCGAGCGCGTAGCCCTCCGGCCCGAGCTGGCCGGGGTCGCCGTCCAGACGCAGCTCGATGTCGCCGGCCGCAGCCGTCGCGGTGCGGGCCAGGTGTATCCCCGTGGCTCGCTGCACGTCGCCGATGAGGTGGTTCACCGTCTGGTCGTGCTGGTGGTCGTGCTCGTGCTCGTCGGCGATCACGATGCGGGTGAGGGCGGTGATCGGCAACGACCCTTCGCGCAGCTCGAACGACGACGGCAGCGGCACGACGCGGTGCTCAGGCTCGCTCACACAGCCACCAGGAACGTGCTGGGTGCCTTCGCTGCCGCGGTTGCCATCGCCGCGACTGTACGACCGTTCGTCGTGCTATGAACGAACGATGACCGCAACGCAACCGACAGATCAATCGACGGAGACTGCGACGGGCGCACCGGGCGTGCCGTTGGGGGTGTTCGGCGGGTCGGGCTTCTACGAGTTCCTCGACGATGCCGAGGAGCATGTGGTCGACACCCCGTACGGCTGGCCGGCAGGGCCGGTCGTCGTCGGCTCGGTTGCAGGGAATCGCGTGGCGTTCATGGCGCGGCACGGCCGCCAGCACCAGTTCGCCGCGCACCGCGTGCCCTACCGGGCCAACCTGTGGGCGATGCACTCGATGGGCGT
>MTKY01004806.1_pt1 | contig 11815 bp, 8 predicted proteins | sample 1042731 | NCBI WGS metagenome assembly MTKY01 (sample SAMN06212206, study PRJNA360538) | anaerobic digester metagenome | biome: Wastewater treatment plant; material: sludge; isolation source: anaerobic digester fed with sludge from wastewater treatment plant | place: Denmark: WWTP Soeholt ... | reverse complement strand
TGGGCCAGCGACGACGAGGCCGGCCGCAAGCGCCGCGCCGAGCGCGGCCTGCCCGTGCCGCCTTTTGATGCCACCATGAAGACCAACATCATGGGCACCTACTATCTCATGAAGGCGGCCGTCGAGGCGGGCGTCAAGGCCGTGGTGATGACCGGCTCCAACTGCGCCTTTGGGCATTGCGGCTATGGCGTCACGGGCGACTTTTACCCGGTGCACTATCTGCCGCTCGACGAAAAGCACCCCTCGGCCTGTGTGAACTCCTACTCCTGGAGCAAGTTCGCCGGCGAGGACCTGCTGCATACCTTCACACGTGCTTTTGGCATTCGCACCTACATCACGCGGCCGGCGCACATCTGCGATGAGGCCAAACGCCGCGATATGGCCGCCACCGTCAAGCCCGCCACCGAGTGGAGCGGCGGGCTGTGGGGCTGGGTGGCCTCAGAGGACCTGGCAGAGCTGCAACTGCGCATTCAGCAGGCGGCCAACGATCTGCCACTGCACGATGTGTTTGTGGGCAATAACCTCGACACCGAAGCGCTCGAGCCCACCATGGAGCTGATCGAGCGCTTTCGGCCCGAACTATTGCCCGTGACCCACGGGCTCACCGGCTATGACGCCCTCTTTTCCAGTGCGCACGTCGAGGAGATGCTGGGCTGGCTGCCCAACCGCAGTTGGCGCGAGTATCTGCCCACGCCCTAGAGCTCCCGAGAGGCCACGAGCGGCGCAGGATCTACCCCTGCGCCGCTCGTCGTAGACTGTGGACGGCTTGCTCAGAGCGCCAGGCTGGCCAGCAGCGTGCGCAGCATGCCGACCAGACGCTCCTTCTGCATCGCGATGATGCGCAGCCCCAACTCGCGCGAGGCGTGCACTCGCGGGTCCTGGCCGCCTACGCCCACAGGCCACTCTTTGGCGTCGGCTGGCAACGTCGAGAGGTCGACCAGCTCGGGGCGCAGCGCCATCACCAGTGAGGTCTCGTTCATGGCGGCGTGATCGACCTGAATCCCCAGGCCCTCGCGATCGACGTCGCTGCCCCAACAGGTAAGGGTCTCGAGCCCCAGGTCGCCACGCCACTCGTCGTGGCCGGCGGCGAACGCCTTGGTCGAGGGGCCGTGCCCGTGCCCCACGACGATGCGAAAGCCCGCCCGTGCGAGCTGTGTCAGCACGGCACGCAACAGGTCATGAAACAGCCCATCGGGCACCCAGTAGGCGCTGCCGGCGAGTTGTTGGGTGGGATATCGATGGCGTGGATCGTCGGTCAGGCAGAGGTCCATGCCAAACAGCGGGCCATCGGGCGTATCGCGCTGGCGGTCGGGCCCCACAAAGAGCATCGGCAGCACGATGCCGCCAACCTCCTGCGCCAGCTCTACGAAAAACCCCTGCGACTGCAGCCCGTCGGACCCGAGCGGCAGGTGTTCGCCGTGCCATTCCAGCGTGCCCAGCGGCAGGTAGGCGATGGGCGCTGTGGCCAGGCGCTCGCGAAACTGCTGCGGGCGCAGCTCGGTGTATAGTACGGTCATGCAGTGACCTCCTCGTGCACGTGGCTGTGTGACGGCGCGCAGGCGTGCTCGTCGGCAGGGTCGGTCGCATCCTCGAGGCATTCGTCGCAGCAGGCCCCCATGGAGCAATCCTGATCGCTGTATTCGACCTCGATGGTGACGTGATCAAAGCCATGGGCGGCCACCACGTGCTTGGCGCGGTGCTTGATCTCAAGCGCCTGTTGCAGTGGGGTGTCGCTAGAGACGACCAGATGGCTCGAAAAGACGTTGTGGTCGCCATCGAGCGACCAGGCGTGGGCGTGATGCACCTCGCAGACGCCCTCCAGTGCGCTCAGGGCCTGCTCGACGCTGCGCAGGTCGACGCTGGGCGGCACGCCCTGCAGAAACAGGCGCATTGTGCTCACCAGGCCAACCACGGCGCGGTAGAGCACATACACCGAGATGACCACCGAGAGCAGCGGGTCGAGCACCGGCACATCCCAGATCAGCAGCGCGCCTGAAACCACCAGCACCGCGACCCAGCCCAAGACGTCTTCGAGCAGGTGCAGGGCGGCCGTGCGGGCGTTGAGTGAACGCTGCTTCCGCAGGCGTAGCACGGCCAGGCCGTTGATGGCGATGCCCACCACGGCCAAGAGCGCCATGCCCGGCGCATCGGGCCGCTCTGGCGCCCACAGCGCAGGAATCGCGCGCCTCAGCACCAGGCCGCCGCCCACGATGAGCACCAGCGTGTTGATCAGCGCCCCCAGCAGCGAAAAGCGCCGGTACCCGTACGAGTAGCGGGCATCTTCGCTGCGCTCTGACACGCGCGCCAGAAACCACGCCAGGCCCAGGCTCACACTGTCGCCCAGATCATGCACGGCATCAGACACGACGGCCAGGCTCGAGGTCCAGATACCGCCGACGATCTCAAACAGCGCAAAGCCCAGGTTCAGCCAAAAGGCCACCTTGAGGTTAGTCACATCGCCATGGTGATGATGATGGTCGTGATGATGCGTCATGGTGCCTCTATTGCCCATCCTGATCGGCTGTCAGCGCCACGCTCACGGCCTCGGCCAGCGAGCGCACGCCCAGCGGCTCGGTGCCATCGCCTCGCAACAGCGCGCTCTGTGCCGCGCGGGGCACCAGCACGCGCCCAAAGCCCAGCTTGGCCGCCTCGCGCAGGCGCCGCTCGGGCTGGCCCACGCTGCGCAGCTCTCCGGCCAGGCCCACCTCGCCGAACATGGCCAGGTCGGCCATCACCGGCCGGTTGTAGAACGAGGAGGCGATGGCCACCGCCACCGCCAGGTCGACGGCCGGCTCGTTGATGCGCAGCCCGCCGACCACGTTGACGAACACATCCTGGTTGCCCAGGCGCAGGCCCACACGCTTGGTGAGCACGGCGATCAGCAACACCATGCGGTTATAGTCGATGCCGTTGCAGGTGCGGTAGGGGCGCTCGGGGTTGCCCTGCGACACCAGCGCCTGCACCTCGACCAGGATGGGCCGCGTGCCCTCCATGGTCACTGCCACGGCCGAGCCGGTCGCCTGGCCGATGCGCTCTTCTAGAAAGACCTGCGAGGGATTGGTGACCTCCACCAGGCCGGTCTCGCGCATCTCGAACACGCCCACCTCGTTGGTCGAGCCATAGCGGTTCTTGACGCTGCGCAGCAGGCGAAAGCTGTGAAAGCGCTCGCCCTCGAGGTAGAGCACGGCGTCGACGATGTGCTCGAGCACCCTGGGGCCGGCGATGGCGCCCGTCTTGGTGACATGGCCCACCAGGAAGGTGGGCACGTTCAGCTCCTTGGCCTGTCGTAGCAGGGCGGCCGCGCTCTCGCGCACCTGGGTCACGCTGCCCGTGGTCGACTTGACCCCATCGGCGTACACGGCCTGGATCGAGTCGACGATGGTCATGCGGGGCCTGGTCTGCTCTACGTGGCCCATGATCTGCTCGAGCCGCGTCTCGGCCAGCATCAACAGGTTGGGGGTGCGAATGCCCAGGCGTTCGGCGCGCATCTTGAGCTGGTGCAGTGACTCTTCGCCCGATGCATAGAGCACCGGGCCATAGACGCGCGCCACCTGATCGGCCAGTTGCAGCAAGAGCGTCGACTTGCCGATGCCGGGGTCGCCGCCCACCAGTACCACGCCGCCGGGGACGATGCCGCCGCCCAGCACGCGGTTGAGCTCCTCCATGGGCACCGGATAGCGCTGGTCGCCGGTGAGCGCTATCTCGGTGACTGGCTGAGGGCGCGCTGTGAGCACCGTCTCGGGCGCGCGGCCCGAGACGGCAGGCGGCGAGTCTTCCACGATGGTTTCGACCAGCGTGTTCCACTCGCCGCACTCGGGGCATTTGCCCATCCAGCGTGACTGGACGGCCCCACAACTCTCACAGACGAAACGACGCCGACTCTTGGCCATGATCAGCTTGGGTCGGCCGACACCAGCGCTTGAGGCTCGTCCACGCCTTCGGGCGCCCGAAAGACGATCTCACCATCGGCCGCGTCCACAATCACCACTCTGCCAGGGGCCTCTTTTGCCAGCAGCCTCTCGGCCAGCGGGTCCTCGATCAACCGCTGAATGGCCCGGCGCAACGGCCGCGCCCCAAACTGCGGATCATAGCCCTCTTGCACCAGCACCTCATGAGCGGCCTCGGTGAGCTCGATCGACACCCCATGCTCGGCCAGACGCTCGTTGAGCTGCGTCACCTGGATGTTCACGATCGCATGGATGTCGTCGCGTGTGAGCTCGTGGAACACCACCGTCTCGTCCACCCGGTTGAGAAACTCGGGGCGGAAAAGACGCTTGAGCTCTCGCATGAGCCGAGCCTTCATCTCGCGATAGTTGGCCTCCGAACCCTCGGCGTGCGCCGCGGCTGCAAACCCCAGCGTCGCCTCGCGCCGGATCGCCTCACTGCCCACGTTCGACGTCATGATGATGATGGTGTTGCGAAAGTCCACCTTGCGCCCCTTGGCGTCGGTCAGGTGGCCGTCCTCCATGATCTGCAGGAGCATGTTGAACGCCTCGGGGTGAGCCTTTTCGATCTCGTCAAAGCACACCACCGAATAGGGCCGGCGCCGAATCGCCTCGGTGAGCTGTCCCGCTTCGTCATAGCCGATATAGCCTGGGGGAGCGCCCACCAGGCGCGACACCGAATGCCGCTCCATGAACTCGGACATGTCGAGCTGCACCAGCGCCTCGTCGGTGCCGAACATGAACTCGGCCAGCGCCTTGCAGAGCTCGGTCTTGCCCACGCCCGTCGGCCCCAGAAAGATGAACGAGCCGATGGGGCGTCGCGGGTCTTTGAGGCCGGCCCGCGCACGGCGCACCGAGCGCGCCAGCGACTCGATGGCCTGCTCTTGCCCCACCACGCGCTTGTGCAGCGCCGACTCCATCTTGAGCAGCCGCAGCGACTCTTCCTCAGCGATGCTCGACACCGGCACGCCCGTCCACATCGCCACGATCTCGGCGATGTCGTCCGGCGTCACGCGCAAGCCCAGGTCCTCGGCCTGCTCGGTCTTGAGGCGGAGCGGCTCGCCAAAGAGCGTCGGCTGCGTCTCGTCGGCGTCCAGATCGAACTCGACGTCATCGGCAAACGGATTGCCAGACTCGGTCAGGCTGCGGCGGCGCACAGTGCCGTTGGCCTGCCGCGTGACACGAAAGACGCGCACGCGCGACGCCGCCTCATCGACCAGGTCGATGGCCTTGTCGGGCAAGAAGCGGTCGGGCACAAAGCGCGCCGCCAGGCGCGCCGCGGCTTCCAGCGCCTCGTCGGTGATGGTGAGCTTGTGGTGCTCTTCATAGCGGTCGCGGATGCCCTTTAGGATCTCGAGCGTCTCTTCGACCGTGGGCTCGTCGACGAACACCGGCTGAAAGCGGCGCTCCAGGGCGGCATCGCTCTCGATGTGCTTGCGATACTCGTCTAGCGTGGTGGCGCCGATGCACTGCAGCTCGCCGCGCGAAAGGGCGGGCTTGAGGATGTTGGCGGCGTCCATCGAGCTGCCGGCCGAGCCGGCGCCCACCAGCATATGCAGCTCGTCGATGAACAGCACCGTCTCGGTCGACTCGATCTCGTCGATGACCTTCTTGAGTCGCTCTTCAAACTGGCCGCGGTACATGGTGCCCGCCACCAGCGAGCCTACGTCGAGCCGCACCAGGCGCTTACGGCGCAGGTCAGACGGCACGTGGCCGTCGACGATGCGCTGCGCCAGGCCTTCGACGATGGCGGTCTTGCCTACGCCGGGCTCGCCGATCAGCGCCGGGTTGTTCTTGGTGCGACGCGCCAGGATCTGGATCACCCGCTCGATCTCGGTCTCGCGGCCGATCACGGGGTCCAGCTCGCCATTCTGCGCCTTGGCCGTCAGGTCCACGCTCAACTGCTCGAGCACCGACTCTTCGCTCTTTTTGCCGCGCGATCGGCGCTCGGGCAGGGCCGGCGTGCGGTCGGCCGGGCTATCCTGGCTCATGCGGGCGCCCAGACGGCGGCGCACCACTTCGGTGCTGATGTTGAGGCTCTCGAGCACAGCCGAGGCCATTGACTTGTCCAGCCGCAGCAGCGCCATCAGCAGGTGCTGCGTGTCGACCATCTCGTCGCCCGCGTTGCGGGCCTCTTCGATGGCCGTTTTCATCACATCCTTGGTCTGATCGGTGAGCTGCAACCGCGTGGTGTGTTGCTCGCCGCGACCGACCACTCGCGCCACTGCGATGCGCACCTGGCCCAACGTCAGGCCCAGGTCGGCGAGGGTGCTCGCCGCGGCGCTGGCTTCATTGCGCATCAGGCCCAACAAGAGGTGCTCGGTGCCGATATAACCATGGTTAAGACGCAGCGCTTCTTCCTGAGCCATCTTCAGGGACTGCAGCGCGTCCTTGGTGAACTTTTCGTCAAATGCAAAAGCCATCTCCCACCCTGCTTTCGTTGGCTGTGGTCGCGAAAAGCGTTCCACGATGCCTGGTAAGGCGTTCGCCTTGCGGGTCGACCGTCATCACGTCATCGTCGCCCAGCCAATCTGCACCTTAATTATAACACCTATGACGACATTCAGCCGTTTTCGGTTGCGGAAGCTGCGAGGGCCGGTGTGTACCACACACCGGCCCTCGTCATATGGCGCAGAGACAAGAGCCGGCCACCTCAGGCCAGCCCTCCTCCTGTCAGCGGTTAGTCCTCGTCGTCATTACCGATGGAGGAAAGCTGGCTGGCATCTTCCCAGTCGTAATCCTCGAAATAGGTATCATCGTTGACGCGCCTTAGCGATAGGCCCAGACGTTGGCGCGCCGAGTCGATGCGGATCACCCGCAGCTCGACCTGATCGCCCACCTTGACCACCTCGCTGGGGTGCCCAATACGCTGATCGGACAGCTCAGAGATGTGAATCAAGCCCTCGATGTCCTCGTCGAGGCGAGCAAAGGCGCCAAAGTCGGTCACATTCGTGATGGTGCCCGTCACCCGCTGGCCGATGCTATAGTTCTGCTCGACCATGGTCCAGGGCTCGGCCTTGAGCCGCTTGAGGCTCAGGGCGATGCGACGACGCTCATGGTCCACGCCCAGCACATACACCTCAACCTGCTGGCCCACCTGCAGCACCTGCTTGGGATGGCCCACACGGCTGTAGGAGAGCTCGGACAGGTGGATGAGGCCGTCGGCCCCGCCCAGGTCGACAAAAGCGCCGAAATCGCACAGGCTGCTGACCACGCCCTTGCGCACGTCGCCTTCCTTGAGCTCGTCGAGCAGGCGCTCCTTTTGCTCCAGGCGCCACTCACGTGCCGCCGCGCGCTCTGACAGGATCAGCCGGTTACGGCGACGATCGAGCTCCATGACCTTGACGGCGATCGGGTTGCCCGTCAGCTCCTTGAGGGCCTGTTCGCGCTCGTCGTCGTTCATGCCACGCGGCAGGCGCAGGCTGGCCACCTGCGAGGCCGGCACAAAGCCGCGCACACGGCCAACGTTGACGATCAAGCCGCCACGGTTGGCGTCGGCCACAGTGCCCTCGTACACCTCGCCCGAAGCGAGCAGGTCTTCTGCCAGCTTCCAGTCAGACTCGGACAGCGCTCTCGACAGCGATAGGACGCTGTGCCCATTAGCATCTTCAGGGCGCAATACAAAAACATGCACCTTGGCGCCTGGTCGCAACTTGGCTTTGACCTCGGGGGGCACGCGCTCCAGGTCGCGCGCCGACACGATGCCCTCAGCCTTGCAGCCAATATCCACCACCACCTCGTTGGGCGTCACATCGAGAATGATGCCCTCCATGATCTCGTTGCGACGAGGTACGACCTGGCCAAACTCTTGTTCCAGGTACTGGTGCATCGGATTCGACTCGTGCCCCTGCGCCTCCTCATCCGTCGTCGGCAGAGCCCTCTTGTCCTGCTCGTCCACGCTATCTCTCCTCGCTGATCTCCCGGGTCCGTATATTATACCGCCATGCCTACATCTGGCAAAGTGCGCTCTGTATGCGCGCGGGCCCGCTGGGGCGACGCAGAGGCGCGCCTAATAGAGCCAGACGGTGGCCAGCCCCGCCACATGCAGGCTGTGTTCGGTAAAGAGCACCACCCTGACATCGAGCCGCAAGCTGGCATGCTCGTTGAGGCGTCCCTCCCAGAAGATCGAGTCTCCGCTGCGGCGATAGGGGTACTCGAGCAGGCCGCCGAGCTGGGCGCCATCGTCTGTCATGCCCTCGTAGGTCAGGTTGGTGCCCGGCAAGGTCTCGCTCCGGTTGACGGTGTAGGTCACCGGGCCGGTATAGTGCACCGAGGCCGCTGTGTTGGGAGCGCCGACCGCCGGAGCCACATCTTGGAGCAGCAGTTCGGCGGTGCCGGCCAGCCGGGCAGCGCTGGCGTTGGCGTGCACCAGGCGCAGCTTGAGCTCCACGTCGGCGCCTGGAGCCTGCGTGCCGCGCCACTCTACCGAATCGCCGGTGCGTTTGAGGGCGGTCTGCCCTTTGACGAGGAAACGTGCGCCCTGTTCGGTGTATTCACTGTAGACCACGTCGGTGCCAGGGAGCGCCTCACCGAGCGATATGCTCAGGGTGGCAGGCAGGTTGTACGAGAGGGTGTTGGGGGCTCGGTTTTGAGGCCACAGACATCCGTGCAGTAGAGCAGTCAGGCTCGCCAGTATCAGCACGACCCGCCAACGCAGGCCCATTTCGTACCTCCTTGCGCGCGGCGCAATCCATTCTAGCCGCAGTGTGCGCGCCATGTCAAGCAATCGGAGCGCCGACCGCGTAAACGCCCCGCCGCACTTGCCGGCTGGCGCAGAAAGCGGTAACCTCCCGCAGCGGAGATCGCGAGCACGGGTTGTCCATCCACGGAGGGGAGCGCATGGCGTCAAGACGTGCCCAACGAATCGAGAGGCGCGCTCGACGCGCCACGCATCGCGAACGGGTCGCCTGGTATCTGTACGACTTTGGCAATTCAGCCTACGCGTCGGTGGTGCTGCTGGCGGTCTTTGCAGCCTACTTTAAAGAGCAGGTGGTGGGCACCACTCAGGGCACCTACCTGTGGGGCCTGGCCATCGGCATCGCCATGCTGGTTGTCACGGTCATCTCGCCGGTGCTGGGCACCATCGCCGACTATTCTGGCGCCAAAAAGCGGCTGCTGCTCTTTTTCACCGCGATGTCGGTCATCTGCACCGGGTCGCTCTTTTTCGTGCAAAAGGGCGATATCTGGCAGGCGATGGTCCTCTTTATCCTGGCCGAGATCGGCTATCGCAGCGCCCAGGTCTACTATGACAGCCTGCTCCCCGAGATCGCCGGCCTGGACGAAGTGGCCGAGGTCTCAGGCAAGGGGTGGGCCATCGGGTCGGTGGGCGGTGTCGTCATCCTGCTGATCATCCTGCCGCTGATCCTGCTCTTTCCGGGCACCCTGATGGTGCGGCTCTCGCTGCCCATCACGGCGCTCTACTTTGCGCTTGCGACGCTGCCGCTCATCTTTAACCTCAAGGAGCGCGCCGCCAGCCGCTCGCTGCCGCCCGGCGAGACCTATATCACACTGGCCTATCGACGTCTGGGCAGCACCTTTCGCGGCGTGCGCTCCTTTGCCGAGTTCGGCAAGTATCTGCTGGCCTTCTTGGTCTACAACGATGGCGTCATCATGGCCCTCGACTTTGCAGCCATCATCGGCGCCGTGCTCTTTGGCATGGGGCAGCAAGAGCTGATCCTCTTTGTGATCATGGTGAACGTCACGAACGCGATCGGCGCCTGGGCCTTTGGCCTGTTGGCCTCGCGCACCACCTCCAAGCGGGCCTTGTTGGCCTCGCTGGTGATGATGATCCTCGTCATCCTGTGGATGTTCCTGGCGCAGACCATGGTCGAGTTCTTTGTCATCGGCGCCTTTGCAGGCCTGGCCATGGCGGGCATCCAGTCACTGAGCCGCACCATGCTGAGCGAGTTCGCCCCCGAAGGGCGTAGCGCCGAGTTCTTTGGCTTTTTCGCTGTGGCGGGGCGCACGTCTTCGTTCATCGGCCCCTACGTGTATGGGGTGATCGCCACTTTCAGCGCCAACCGCATGGTGCGGCTGGGCACGAGTGTCGTGGCGGCTGAGCAGCAGGGGCAGCGCTGGGCCATTCTCTCCATCGGCGCGTTCCTGCTCGTCGGCTCGGTGATACTGCTGACGGTCAACGAGCGACGCGCCATCCAGGTGGCGCAGTCCTACACTGAAAAGATCGTGCCCCTGCAGCACTAGGCTCATAGGGCCTGGAGAGGTGCGCCATGACAACCGATGTTACGCTTCGGCTACGCTACCCCAGGCGGCGCACCATACGCGCCGTGTTGAGCAAACTGTCGCGGTGGGCGTTTGAGTGCCTCGCCGACCTCGAGATCGTCGGGCAAGAGCACCTGCCCAAGGACGGCCCGCTGATCGTGGTGGCCAACCACTTTTTCGCGGTCGATCCGGCCCTGATGATCGGCATCGCCCCCTGGCCGATGGAGTTCCTCAGCGCCCAGCACGTGGTGTCGGGGCCGCAATGGCTGCATCTGTTCCCCATCCTGTGGGGCGTGATCACCGTGGCGCGTGGCTCGGTGGCCTCGCGGCTGGCGCTGCGGGCCGCCGAAGCGGTGTTGCAGCAAGACGGCGTGTTGGGCATCTACCCCGAGGCCGGCGCCTGGTCGCGCATCCTGAGGCCGCCCAGGCCGGGCACCGCCTTCATCGCCGTGCGTTCGGGCGCCAGGCTGCTGCCGGTCGGAGTGGATGGCGTGCCCAACATCTTCAGGGCGCTGCTCAAGGGCAAGCGCGCCAGGGTCACGGTGCGCATTGGCCAACCCTTTGGCCCCTATCAGGTGTCGGGCAGCGGCCGCGAACGGCGGCAGCAGCTCGAGGACGTGGGCCACGACATCATGCGGCACATCGCCGCGCTGCTGCCCGCAGAGAGCCGCGGCTACTATGGCGACGACCCGGCCATGCGCGAGCGCGCTCTGGCCGAGGCCGAGTACCCCGAGCGCGCGCTCGACGGCTGAACTTCGGCAGGCACTGCCATAGCTGGGGGGACGCGTGGCGTTCCCCCTTTTTCGTTAACCGTCGGGCGCGTGGTACCATCTGGCCATGCGCATCTACTTTGAGACTCTGGGCTGCCGCCTGAACCAGGCCGAGGTCGAGTCGTTGGGCCGCGAGGCGGCGCGACGCGGCCACGAGGTGGTGGGCGCGCCCGACGACGCCGACTGGGCCATCATCAACACCTGTACGGTGACGCATATCGCTGCGCGCAAGTCGCGCCAGGCCATCCGACGGCTGCACCGCGACCATCCCGGGCTGCGCATTGCCGTGGTGGGCTGCTATGGCGACAACTCGGCCGCCGAGGCGCAAGGGCTCCCCGGCGTGGCCCTGGTGGTGCCCAACCTGCACAAAGACGAGGCCCTCGACTGCATCTGCGCCCTGCCGCTGGGCGCTCACCCCCAGCGCGAGCGCGCCGCTCTGCCGCACCTGCCCTGCGAACGGACGCGTGCCTTTATCAAGGTGCAAGATGGCTGCGAGAACGCCTGCACCTACTGCGTCGTCACCATCGCGCGGGGGCCGGCCCGCAGCGTACGCCCCGAGGCGGTGCTGGCCGTGGCGCAGCAACGACGGTCCGAGGGCGCCAACGAGCTGGTGCTCAGCGGCGTCAACATCGGCTCTTACGGGCGCGATTGCGGGCCGCTGGCTGTGGTGAGGCCCGCCGAGGGCTGGACCCTGGCGCGCCTGGCCCGCGCCATCCTCGACACCTGCGACGTGCCGCGCCTGCGCCTCTCGTCCATCGAGCCGTGGGATGTGACGCCCGAGCTGCTGGACGCCTGGCGAGACGCGCGCGTATGCCGTCAGCTCCACCTGCCCATCCAGAGCGGCTGCGCGGCCACCCTGGCGCGCATGGGCCGGCGTATGGC
>MTKY01056135.1_pt1 | contig 11819 bp, 7 predicted proteins | sample 1042731 | NCBI WGS metagenome assembly MTKY01 (sample SAMN06212206, study PRJNA360538) | anaerobic digester metagenome | biome: Wastewater treatment plant; material: sludge; isolation source: anaerobic digester fed with sludge from wastewater treatment plant | place: Denmark: WWTP Soeholt ... | reverse complement strand
GGCGCGTCGCCGTAGTCAAACTCCGGCTCCGGCTCCTGCTCCTGCTCGATCCGCAACAGGTAGTCTTCGGTTTCGCCATATTCGAAGACTCCGGAGCCGTCCCACTCGGTCTCCGTGCCGACCGCTCGCTCCGCGATGGTGAACCGCGCCCAGACGTATCCGGAGTTTGGCCCAATGAGGAAGCTCGGCGGCATCAGGGCGGACAGCGGGCCGACGAAGCCGGGCGGCACCGGAAAATCGATGAGCACGTGTTCAGGGGCTGGGTTCATCGGGCACGGCGAGTTCCCCCCCCAGGCACCGTCCTGGTCCCAGTCGATCAGGACGTTCACGAAGCACAGCCTGTTCGAGTTGTTCACCACGTGAATGTCGATGTTTCCCCCCCAGGTGGCCATCTGGCAGGTCTGTCCGAGGAAGCCTTCCAGGTTCGGGGAGCATGGGACGATCTGCTCCAGCCCCATTGGCCCCCGGATCGTATAGCCTGGTGGGACCAGCAGACCCGCGTCTCCATCCTGGAAACACTCGTCCTGGTTGTAGCGATTGGGATTGAACATGGGGCAAAGGCCGGCATTTCCATCCATTTCGCCATCCACCATCGGCCCGAAGTATGGCCCGCTGGCAAGGTGTCGGATGAACGAACCCGGTGGCCCGACGCTGATGCAGGTGGGATACCGTCCGATCACTCCGTTGAACGGATAGGCCAGAGCCCCCTCCGGCGCGTCGCCGTAGTCCCCTTCGCCAAACTCGCCCGCCTGCATACCGAGGGCGGGAAGACTCCCAAACCACAGCATCAGGCCACAGACTCCCAAGACCCATCCCAGATTCACCCTTCTCGCTCGCATGGTTGATCACCTCCTGCGGCCAGTTGGCCGCGTCAGAAAAACTCTGTGCAGACAGAGTCCCCTCCTGGCGCTGCCGGTGCAGCGCTGAACCGATTCGTGCTCCATTCGTCCAGCGATCTACCCGAAGCTTCCGTCCGCCTCCGCCGAGACGTGAACACTTGAGGGGACCGCTCCGTGTCGGATCCCGTTGATGTCACAAACCGGGGCCCACGGCCCCGGCTTCCCCCCATTCCCTCATAGAGACATAGACGTCCGAACCCCAGGGTCTGACAGGGCCCCGGAACTTCACGGCGTGAAGGTGGCTCGGTGCGTAACACTCAAGCACCTCCAATGCGTTCTGGCTGACAATATTTCAGTAGTGCGTTGTTATGGCTTGCATTTCAGTGTCGTTCGGCGGACAATGTGATCATGTCCGACTCCGATTCCACCCGTGCAACCCTGTTCCTGCGGCTCCGGAATCGCGCCGATTCGCTGAGCTGGCATCAATTCCACGCCCGCTATGGGGAGTTGATCTACAAGTATGCGCGTGGCCGGGGGGCGTCGGCGGTGGACGCGGAAGACATTGTGCAGGATGTCGAGATGTACCTGTTCAAGGCAATGGACGGGTTCGTTTATGACGCCAGCAAGGGCCGCTTCCGGTCTTATCTTCGGGTGGCGGTTCTGCACGCCATGAAGCGGCGGGCGGGCCAGGCGGCCCGGCAGGGTGAACCCCTGGATCCACAGACGTTTGATTATCTCGCCGCACAGCGGGAGGCGGAGAGCGACGAACGGTGGGAGCGTGAATGGCAGCTTCACCGGCTCCGCTGGGCCCTTCGGTCCATTGCCCGGGATGTGGAACCTTCCACCTTGAAAGCGTTTCAGCTTCACGTGCTGGAGGGCAAGTCCGCGATCGCGACGGCTCAAGAGCTTCAGATGACCCGAGCGGCCGTATACCAGGCCAAGTCGCGGATATGCCGACGATTGAAAGAGCGTCTCGACGAGATGGACCCGGAGGGTGATCTGTAGGCTGCCGACCTCCTTGTCCCGTGCGTTTCTCACGATGAAGCTGGCCTGCCCAACGTGCGATTCCCGCGTGCCGGACGACGCGCCCTGTACGGCCTATGCGTGTCCCCGTTGTGGCCGCCTTCTGGTGTCCCTGGACGGAGACTCCTCGGAATCCGGGGAATGGGACGATCTGGCCGCGGATTTGAAAGATGCGTTTGGGTCCGGGGCCTTCTCAATAGGCCTGGGCGGTGCGGACCGCTCCCGGCCTCTTCCGGACATGGCTCCGGCGCCTGTGGCGGCCGAGCCGTTGCGAGTGGGGGTCCGGCTTGGCGACTTTGAGATCCTCGGGCAGATCGGGCGCGGCGGGATGGGAGTGGTGTACCGCGCCCGGCAGATCTCGCTGGACCGCACAGTGGCTCTGAAGGTGCTGGCCGCGTTTGCCGATCCGGAAGGCCAGGCGATTGCCCGTTTCCGCAAAGAGGCGCAGGCCGCCGCGCGCCTGCATCACACGAACATCGTGGCCATCCACGCCCAGGGCGAGCACGGCGGCTATTACTACTACGCGATGGAGTTGATCGAAGGGGAGAGCTTGGACGCCGCCCTGCGGCGCGGAGCGTTCCGGGCGCAGCCATCCGCGGGGGGTGTGTCTGCCGGCGGCGCCGACTCCCGTTCGTTTGCCTTTGGGCGCGGCGGCTTGGACGCCTATCGCCGGCTGGCCCGTCTGCTGGCCGAGGTGGCCGACGCACTGGAATACGCCCATCAGAACCACGTGATCCATCGGGACATCAAGCCGCAGAATCTGCTGCTGGGTCGTGACGGGCGGCTTCACGTGACGGACTTCGGGCTGGCCCACCTGCTGTGCGAGCCGCACCTGACCATCACGGGCCAGGTGATGGGAACGCCTCTGTACATGTCGCCCGAGCAGGTCCGGCTCGGGCATGGCCGGGTCGACTGGCGGACGGACATTTACTCGCTGGGCGTCACCCTGTACGAAGTGCTCACGGGCGAACCGCCGTTTCATGGCGAGAGTCGCGACCAGATCATCGACCAGGTCTGCACGAGCGAGCCGCGCGTGCCGCGCCGCCTCAACCGCAGCATTCCCAGGGACTTAGAGACCATCTGTCTGCGGGCGATGGAGAAGAACCGGCTGCGTCGTTACCAATCCGCCGGCGACATGGCGGCAGACCTTCTTCGCTTTGCCGAGGACCGTCCGATCCGCAGCCGCCGGACCAGTCGCCTGGTGAAGGCCGGTAAGTGGATGCGGCGTCACAAATGGATGGCGGGCACCATTGCATCGTTGATCGTGGTTGTGGTGCTGGCCATCGGCCTGACGTGGGTGCAACGGCAGCGCCGCGTGGAGTCGGCCGAGCGCCACCTGAACGATGCGTACGAAACCGTGGCCTACATCAACTTCCGCGAGCCGCCGGCGTCGGTGGAGCAGGACATTGCGTTTGCCGCGGACCGGGGCGCCGATCCGGTCCGTGTGCGGCTGGTCCGTGCCATGGCCCGGGCGGCGCAGTCGAACCTTTCCCTGCGTGCGGCGGCGCTGGCGGACCTGAACGAGGTGCTGAACATTCGGCCGCAGGATGTCGAGGCGCAGTGTGTGAAGGCCGTTGTGCTGCAGCTCAACAACGAGACGGAGGCGTATCGAAAGTGCATCGACGGCATCGGAACGCCTCGCACGGCCACCGAATGGTTCTTCCATGGATACGCCATTCATTTCAAGGATGCCGAGAAAGCCAGAGAGAACTACAAGAGGGCCATCGACCTGCGCGCCGCCGAGAACCAGATCTACCCCCAGGCCATGATTCATCTGGCCCGCGCGCAGAACCAACTCATGTATCGCACGCGGCAACTGCGCGATTTCGAGGACGCCGCCGGCAATCTGCGTCAGCTTATCGTGATGGGCGTGTACAACGCCTACCCGCACTACCTGCTGTCCATCACGTATCGTCTGGCGGCCGAGATCGAAGATTCGCGTGAGGCGCCCGATGTGTCGGCGGTGGCACGGTACTATCGGGACGCCCGGTTCTATGCCGAGGCGGGCCAGGAGAAGGACGCGAGCGACGACCGGCCGGTGACCGCCGAGGCGGAATACTGGGAGAGTCTCGGCGATTTCGACAAGGCGATCGAGGCCCGTACCCGAGCCATTCAGGTCGCTTCCGCTCGCCACAAGCACGACTCGATCTGGGAGGGATACCACTATCGGTGGCGGGTGTATTACTGGCGGTCCCGGTTGGACGAGGCGCTGGCCGACCTGGAGCGGCTGGCGGACGACTTCGACAAGCAGGATCCGTTCTACGCCGGCGTCTATCCCGTTCTGGTGTATGCCGAGCTGGGCAACCGTGAGCGTGCCCTGGTCACGGCCCGTCGCATGGCCGAAGCGGAACCTGGCGACGCACAGCGTCTCATCCTGACCTCGATGTGTCTGCGTCTGTTGGGGGCGAACGAAGAAGCCGCAGCGCTTCTGGACGCTCGCGCGGCGGGCGTTCCGTTCCATTCGACGGACGGCAGCCCCGACGGCGGGACGTGGCGGCGGATTCTCTACGAACTGGTTCAGAACCGGCGCACGCTGGAATCCGCTCTGGACTCGGAGCCGTGCATCCACGGCGACAGTGGTCCGTCCCGGCGCGCCGAGGCTCTTTTTCACGCGGCCGTGATGGCGCTGGCGGAAGGGCGTCGCACGAAGGCTGTCGAGCTCTTTGACCGCTCCTACCGCTGCTTCGACGGCGAGCGCGGATACACCTTCCACGCCAAAACCCTCTGTGTGAAACTCACGGACCCGGTCTGGCCGCCCTGGCTCGGCGGGGTGGGGCCCTGACCCGAGGCCGCGTCGGTTTGGAGCCGGCGTTGCCGGCGGGTACCATGCCGCCACGCCGCGCACACGGATGTGCGGCGAGAAGGAACGCACCCGTGCAATCCATCACGAGAGAGCTGGAACAACGACTGGCCGACGCCCTGCGAGCCTGCTTTGGCGCCGTGGCCGAGGGCGTGGACTGCTCACCGCGGCCGACCCAGGATCCGGTTTTTGGCGACTACCAGGCCAATTTCGCCATGGTTCTGGCCCGGACGCTGGGAAAGAAACCGCGGGATGTGGCCACGGCCGTCGTCGAGCGCCTGGACGTGGCCGACCTATGTGAGCCGCCGCAGGTCGCCGGTCCGGGATTCATCAATCTGACGATTTCGCCCGTGGCGGCCGGACGCCGGCTTCAGGCCGTTCCGCCCGCCCCTCGGGGCGGCTTCGATCGGTTAGGTATAGAGCCCGCGCCTGCGCCGGCCGTGGTGGCCATCGACATGTCCAGTCCGAATCTGGCCAAGGAGATGCACGTCGGGCACCTGCGAAGCACGATCATCGGCGACTGCATCGCGCGGATGCTGGAGTTTGAGGGCCACAACGTTCATCGCATCAACCACGTGGGCGACTGGGGCACGCAGTTCGGGATGCTCATCGAGCATCTGCGGCGGACCCATCCGGACGTGCTGAATGCCCCCGACCATCTGCAACTGGGCGACCTGGAGTCGTTCTACGTGCAGGCGAAGCAGCGGTTTGACGCGGACGAGGAGTTCGCCGCCGCCGCCCGGCGGGCCGTGGTCGACCTGCAGGGAGGCGATCCGGCTACCCGGGCCGTCTGGCGTGCGTTCTGCGAGGAATCGCTCCGGCACTGTCACGAGATTTACGATCGGCTGGGCATTCGCGTGGAGGATCGGGGCGAGAGTTTTTACAACGATCTGTTGTCGCGCACCGTGGACGATCTGACGAAGGCCGGCCTGGCCGTCGAGAGTGACGGCGCCACGTGCGTGTTTCTCGACGGGTTCCACAACCGCCAGGGCGATCCGCTGCCGATGATCATCCGCAAGTCCGACGGCGGCTACAACTATGACACTACGGATCTGGCCGCCCTGCGGCACCGGATCGACACGCTGGGCGCCACGCGGCTGCTTTACGTCGTGGGTCTGCCGCAGAAGCAGCATTTTGACATGCTGTTTGCCGCGGCGCGCAAAGCCGGCTGGGCGGGGGACGACGTGGAGCTGACCCACATCGGCTTCGGCAGCATGCTGGCCCCTTCGGGAAAAATGTTCAAGACGCGGGAGGGCGGAACGGTCAAGCTCAAACATCTTCTCGATGAGGCCGTCGAGCGGGCCCGCAACGTTCTGGAAACCAACGAACGGGATCCGGAGAAGAAACGCGGCCTGGCCCCCGAACAGATGCGGATTATCGCGGAAACGGTCGGCGTGGGCGCGGTGAAGTATTTTGATCTCTCCCACGCGCTGGGCAGCGACTACAAATTCGAATGGGATACCATGCTCAGCATGGACGGCAACACGGCGCCGTACATGCTTTATGCGTATGCCCGCATCCGCAGCATCGAGCGCGAGGCGGGCCTGGAGTATGCCCAACTTCCGCCCGACACGCCCGTTCTGCTGGAGCACGAATCGGAAATCCGTCTGGGCAAGATGCTGCTCCGGCTGCCGGACGTCATTGCGCAGGCCGGCCGCGAGTACCGCCCGAACATCATCACCGAGTACCTCTTCGAGCTGAGCCGGGCCTACAACGGGTTCTACGACCGCAAGCGCGGTGTCCGGGTGAAGGACGCTTCCCCCGAATCGGTCCGGCTTTCCCGTCTGCGGCTGTGCGACCTGACGGCTCGCGCACTGAAGCTGGGCCTGCATCTTCTGGGAATCGGGACGCTGGAGCAGATGTAGCGGTGCGGCCCGCCAGGCCGATTTTGGCGCGGGGCCTGTCGATTCAATCGAAGCGCGGACGAAGGCAATGGAGTTGTGAACGCGATGATCGCCACAACTCCTTGTTTTCCGATCGTGGGGAGTGTTTTCGCGGTTGAATCGACAACCTCCACGCCGGAACGGTCTCGGTCCACGTTTGGCGGAAACCCGTTTGCGCGGAAGAACCGCTCACGCCAACCCGCCGGACCTGCAAAAGGCCGCTCCCTGGATTCGGCGACCCAGGGATTTCCGCACGGGTGAAAATCGCAGAAGACGATGTGACGCCGGACATCGGCCGTGTCGGCGAGCGGCTTTGTCGGAATCCATAGCCTGATCATTCACGGCCGGCTGCGTTTACCCTGTTGCCCCGTGAACGGGGCGAACGGCCCGTGCGCCGCGAGTTCCCGTGGATCGAGATTTCGATAATCTGTCCCGGTCCGGCGGAAATCCGTTTCCGCAGGAACGCAGGTCTTCGGTGTGACAGTCCGCCGATGTCCGATGGTTCCACAACGGCGGTTTCGGGCAACTTGTTACGGTTGGAACCGCGCGAGCCGGTGCTCTTGACCAGGCCATCTACCGGCCGGCCGCCGCCGGCTCGGCGTGAAGGATCGGCTCCGTAGCAGCCGTGAGTGCCCGGCACCCCGGGCATTGGCCGCACACATGCGGACCGGCGCATTCGCAGCACCAGCACGACTCCAGCGGTGCGCCGAAGCGCCGGCCCAGCTTGATGATATCACTGCGGGTAAGGCCGATGAGCGGCGCCTCCAGCCGGATGGCCGGCCGTCCGGATCGCAGTTCATCGAACATCATTTCGCAGGCGTGGAAGAACTCACGCCGTCGGTGCGGGGTGCCCTGGCCGGCTCCGACCTGGCATTCCGCCTCATCGGCCACCTGCGACGCTCCGACCACCACCGCGCGGGCGGTGATTCGCGCCGCCCACTGGAACGCCGCGTCCAGCAGCGACGGCATGGGCGGGGGCCAGGCGGGTATGTCGCCGGAAGGGTCTGCCGCCTCCACGCCGCGGCGGGCGGACGCGATGAGGCGAACGTGCGGCATTTCCACGCCGAGCACGCGCTGGGCCCCCAGGGCCCGGCCGATCGCCTCGACGGCCGCCTGCTGGGGTCCGGCGGACGGATGCCCGTAGTCCACGTGGAGCAGGTTGACGGTCCCGTTTCGGGCCGCCCGGGCGGCGGCGGCCGTGCTGTTGACGCCGCCGCTGCAGAGAATAACGAACGATTCACTCGCCATCGCGTTGACACTCCCCACAAGAAATCTGTGAAACTGACCTGACTGAGACGCCCTTCTGGGACGTTATCGGCAATTCCGCAGGTTGGAAGTGACCCGCTCTTTTCCACCCCGGCGGGGGCGTCGGCTCGTGGCCGCAGGGCATTGAGCAAACGGAACTCGTGCAGTAGACTGATGTTGCGGGCGCGGCCGTGCGCTTGCGTCAGGGGGAAGTCCATGGAACCGCTCAAGAAGATCAGCGAGGTGGGCCGTGAGGTGGGTCTGTCGGACCGGCGGATTCGCGAATACGAGAGGGCCGGGCTGGTTCGACCGCGCCGCGAGCCGCGAACACGGGATCGGCTGTACGGCCCCAAAGAAGTGGCACAACTTCGGCTGATCAAGGAGCTGGTCCGCAGGCACAGCCTCACGCTGGAGAACATCCGGCTGCTGCTGGCCTACGCCCCGTGCTGGGAACTCACCGATTGCCCGGCGCGGGATCGGTGCCCGGTGCTGCGGAACCCCGATATTCCCTGTTATCTGCAGCCCGTTCGTGAGTGTGGCCAGAACGACGACTGCCTCCACTGCCCCATCTACCAGTCCAAGGACCGGCCGCGATCCGCCATTGTTATCACGGACGCCAGGGCGAATGGGAATGGGTCCGCCGGCCAGCCGCCCCAAGCCCGGTGAGTGTGGATGTGTCGGGAGCCGGGGCGGCGATGCGCCGTGCGGACGGCGGCTTGAAACAGGGCTTTTCCGGTCGTATGGTAGCCCCGGTCCCACGGAGGCGGAGATGACCATGAACCGTCGAAATGTCGCGACCCTCACGCCTGGGGAGCGGATCGAGAGCCAGGTCTTCCGCATCCAGTCGAAGGACCTTCGGACCACGACGCAGGGCGCGTTGTACATCCACGCCGTGCTGGCCGATGCGACCGGACAGGTGCCCGCCCGCATGTGGCAGGCGTCCGAGTCGATCTTCAAATCCATTCCGGAGGGTGGGTTCCTCAGTGTGAAGGGGCGGACGGAGGACTACCGGGGCAACCTTCAGTTCATCATCGAGGCCCTTCAACCGGTGAACCCGGCGCAGGTGGATCTTTCGGAGTTTCTGCCGCACACCGAGCGCGACATCGACCAGATGTGGGCCCGCACCGTCAAGATTCTCGAGCGGATCCAGGATCCGAACCTCGCGGAGCTGATGCGGGAGTTTCTGGCGGACGAGGCGCTGGTCAGCGCGTTCCGCAAGGCGCCGGCCGCCGCCCAACTGCACCACGCCTTCGTCGGCGGGCTGCTCGAACACACTCTCAACGTGCTGGAGCTGGCGCTGCTGGTGGTCCCCCGCTATCCGCGGTTGAGCCTGGACCTGGTGCTGGCGGGCGTGTTTCTGCACGATATCGGCAAGACCGCCGAACTTGCCTACGACACGAACTTCAGCTACACGGACGAAGGTCAGCTCATCGGCCATCTCGTGCAGGCGGCCATCTGGATCGATCAGAAGGCGTCGGCCGTGGCGGCACGAACGGGCCGGCCGTTCCCGGCGGACCTCCGCGCCGTCCTGCAGCATATTGTGCTGGCCCATCACGGCAGCTACGAGTTCGGCAGCCCGAAGCTGCCCGCGGTTCCCGAGGCGGTGGCCGTCCACTACCTCGACAATATCGACGCCAAGGTCTATATGTTCTTCAAGGAGATTGACGACGACCGCGACCCGGAGTCTCACTGGTCGAATTACAGTCGCGTCCTCTCGAGCAAGGTGTACAAGATTCCCGTTGCGGGCAACCAGCGGGACTGAGCCTCATCCTCATGGACTATACCCAGTTTACCGAAGCGGACATTCGGGAGATGCTCAAGGTCGTCGGCGTCGGGCAGATCGAGGATCTGTTTCGCGACGTGCCCGCCTCGCAGCGTCTGACCCGTCCCCTGCACATCCCGGCCGGCCTGAGCGAAATGGAACTGCTGGCCGACATCCGCGCCCTGGCGAAAAAGAACACCACCTGTCAGGAGCTGGTCTGCTTTCTCGGGGGCGGCGCCGCGGACCACTTCGTCCCGGCCATCGTGGAAGAGCTGTCCGACCAGGCGGAGTTCCGCACCGCCTACACGCCGTACCAGGCAGAGGCGTCGCAGGGTTCGCTCCAGGTGTTTTTCGAATATCAGACCCTGCTCTGCCAGCTTACCGGCATGGACGTGTCCAACGCCTCGCTGTACGAGCAGGCCAGCGCCGTGGCCGAGGCGGTGTTGATGGCCCGCGCGGTCAATAAGCGGCCGCGCGTGCTCGTGTCCCGGGCCGTTCATCCCGACTCGCTGACGGTGCTCGAGACGTATCTTCGCGAGCATCCGATGGAGCTTGTGCGGGTGGAGATCGAAGACGGCCTGACGAACCTGTCCGCGCTGCGAGACGCGCTGGATGAGCGGACCGCGGCCGTCGTCGTGCAATCGCCGAACTTCTTCGGCGGCGTTGAGTCGCTGGGCGATGTGGTCGAGGCCACGCACAAGGTCGGAGCGCTTGCCATCGCGGCGGTGGATCCGATCAGTTGTGCCATCCTCAAGGCGCCCGGCGCGTTCGGTGTGGACATCGTGGTCGGTGAGGCCCAGCCGCTGGGCATTCCGCTCTCGTACGGCGGGCCCTATTGCGGTTTCTTGGCCGCCCGCGAGGAGTACCTCCGGAAAATGCCCGGCCGCGTCGTCGGCGTGTCGCACGACAGCCAGGGTCGGCGCGGCTTCTGCCTGACCCTCCAGACGCGCGAGCAGCACATCAAGCGGGAGCGAGCCACCAGCAACATCTGCACGAACCAGGGGTTGATGGCCATTCGAGTGGCCGTCTATCTTGCCGCCCTGGGCCGCCAGGGCGTGGCGAATGTTGCGTCCCTTTGTCTGGACAAGGCCCACTACGCGGCGGAGCGCATCGCGGCGCTGCCCGGCTATTCGCTTCGGTTCGCGGCACCGTTTTTCAAGGAGTTTGTCGTCCGGACGGACCGCGACGTCCGCCGCGTGCTGGAGCACTGCCGCGCTCGCAAGGTGCTGGCGGGGATCCCCCTGGATGGCTGGTATCCCGACCTGGCCGACTGCTTCCTCGTGACAGTCACGGAGAAGCGGACGCGGCAGGAGATCGACTCCCTCGTCGGAGCGCTCGCGTCCGCGTGAGCCCCGGCGCGGCGGCGGTGCTTGCCACGGCTTCTCCGCTCGCTACACTCGACCGGCATGCCGGAGCTGCTGTTGTCCATCCTCTTGGCGGCGACACCCGCCGCGAGCACCGAGCCGGAGCGTGTTGACTTAGAGCACGGTTTCTACCTCATCGGCCGGCCGGCCGGGGTGCCCGCGGACACACCGTTGCCGCTGGTCATCTGTCTGCATGGGACGGAGACCACCGCGGCCGGCATCCTGGCCTTCTGGCAGTCGTTCGAGCACACGTTGCCCATGGTTCTGGTGGCGCCGCAGGCCACGCACGCCGGATGGCGCGACAGCGACGTCAAGCTGATGCAGGAACTCCGCGAACACATCTCGCGGACGGTTTCGTACGATCCGGAGCGTGTTCTGCTGACCGGCCACTCCGCCGGGGGCGCCATGGCCTTTCATCTGCTCTATGTGGAGGGTTTTCCGGCATCCGCCGTGGCGGTGACGGCCAATTACGTGCCTCCCACGGTCCGGCCGGAGCATGTGCGGGCGCGCAGCGGGGTGCCCGTCTTCTATGCCGTCGGCGAGTCTGACATCAACCGTGACCGCATGCGGGACGGGCTGGCGCTGCTGCGGGGCAACGATGTCCGCGTAACCGTGCAGCGACCGCAGATCGGCCACGTACTGGATCCCGGCGTCGGTCAGGCGGCGATGTCCTGGTTCGAGTCGTTCTGTCGATCCCTGGGCGAGCGCGCATTGCACGATGCCCGTCATTGCGTCGCGGACGGAGGTTGCGTCGGCCCCGTCGCCGGCGGGCTGGAGGCGATCGTTCGACATCCGATGACGCAGTTTCCCGACCAGGTGAGTGCCGCGATGGAACTGCTGGCGGAGTTGCAGCGGGCGGGCCGGCAGGGGCTGCTTCGCTCGGCGCGTCTGCTGGAGGCGGGC
>MTKY01050693.1_pt1 | contig 11822 bp, 8 predicted proteins | sample 1042731 | NCBI WGS metagenome assembly MTKY01 (sample SAMN06212206, study PRJNA360538) | anaerobic digester metagenome | biome: Wastewater treatment plant; material: sludge; isolation source: anaerobic digester fed with sludge from wastewater treatment plant | place: Denmark: WWTP Soeholt ... | reverse complement strand
GTGGATCAGCAGCAACGATTGGAACAGCCAGGCAGAGGTGCTGCGTCAATTGGCGCTCTCGCAGAAGCATCAAATCCCGCCGGCGGTCCTGGTGATCGAAGCCTGGAGCGATGAAATCACGTTTTACCTTTGGAATGATTCCCGCTGCAAACAGAAACCAGCGTCAAAGGGTTATCACCTGGACGAGTTTACTTTTCCTCCGGAGGGGCGTTGGCCTGATCCAAAGGCAATGGTGGATGAAATTCATCAGGCTGGCGTGCGCCTGGTTTTGTGGCAGATTCCCGTACTTAAACGGGGTAATCCGGCAGAAAACCTGGATGAAACCCAGAAGATGGCTGACGAGGAATTTGCCATCCGCAATAAGTATCTGGTGTCTGCGAAAGACGGGAGTCCGCACCGGTTGGAGACGACGATGCCGTGGTTTCCCGGCAGCCTTTTGATCGATTTCACCAATCCCGAAGCGGAAGCATGGTGGATGTCAAAACGCGCATACCTTTTAGCGGAAATGGGTGTGGATGGTTTTAAAACCGATGGCGGCGAACACATCTGGCATCCTGATGCTTTCTTTCATAATGGCGTCACGGCTGCATCTGGCATCAACCTCTACCCACAGCTGTACCAGAGCGCCTATCAGCAGTTTTTGAAGTCTCATCGAGCGGATGATTTTGTCCTTTTCAGCCGTGCCGGGTACACGGGCATTCAGAAATATTCCTGTCATTGGGCAGGAGATGAATCCTCCACCTGGGATGCCTTTCGTGCTACCCTGCGCGCCATGCTTAATGTTGGGCTGTGCGGCGTTTCATTTATTGGATGGGATATCGCGGGTTTTGCCGGCGCCGTACCTTCCTCCGAGTTGTATCTGCGGGCTGCGGCTTTCTCGGTGTTTTGCCCGATCATGCAGTACCATTCCGATTACAACGGCAGGCGCAGTCCCAATCGCGATCGAACCCCCTGGAATGTTCAGGAACAGACCGGTGATGAAGATGTAATCCCCATTTTTCGATTCTTCACCAATCTGCGTTTGAACCTGATCCCTTATATCGTTGCACAAGCCCGCTTGAGCAGCCAGAGCGGTCTGCCGCTTATGCGCCCGTTGTGGCTGGAATACCCGCAGGATGCCGCCTGCCGTCAAAATCAGTACGAATATTTATTTGGCGAGGCGCTACTGGTGGCTCCGGTATTGGAAGAAGGACGCCGGGACTGGCAGGTTTACCTGCCAGGAGGGGAGTGGCGCGACCTGTGGACGGGGGATATCTATGCCGGGCCCTACATGCAAACTTTTATGGTTCCGCCCAACCGAATTCCGGTGTTTCAGCGCAGGGGAAGCATCCTTCCCCTTAACCTGGGCGACGACCTGGAGTTGGGCAGCCCCGCTGGCGGATCGGCTGAAACGATGCACAACCTGACGGCGTTAATCTTTGCCGGTGAATTCTGTCAGGCAGAAATCTACCAGGGCAAAGATGAACCCTATGCCAACATTTCTGCTTGCTGCCTGGAGCCGGACGGTGTGGTGGAAATTGTTGTACAAGGGTTAAGACGCCCGTTGGATTTGTTGGTGGCGGGGGTAGAACCACATTTCGTCTCGCTGGACAGCAATAAATTATCGGAACGAACAGATGCTCCTGCATATTGGCGCCAGGATGCACGGCAAAAAGCGGTGCGGGTTCATCTACCGGCTAATGAAGCCAGGCGCACAGTCACCCTCTCCTGACTAAGGCCAGCTTCCGAACATGCCGTGTGTGGCAGTAAACCGTTAGGCGCCATGTATCCTGAACAACCTCCCCGCTCAATTTCCAGTGCGGGGAGGTGTGATTTCTACCGACAGGTTGCCCACCCAACAATGCCGTCCTTTCTTTCCTCTTGACTTTCCCTTCCCGATTTGCTACACTATTCTTATGCACACGTGTGCATAAGAGGTCCCCATGTCCGTTACCATCAAAGATATCGCCCGCGCGGCAGGGGTGTCACACGCCACTGTTTCGCGCGCGCTGCACAACAACCCCGCCATTTCTGAAAAAACCGCCCGGCACGTTCACCAGGTGGCGGAGGCGCTGGGCTATTTCCCGTCCGCCGTGGCCCGCGGGCTGAAAACCAATCGCTCGCGCGCCCTGGGGGTCATCATTTCTTCCATTGCTGATCCGTTTTTCTCCGAGGTGCTGCAGGGCATTGAGGAAACCATTCAGGAAGCCGGCTACAACCTTTTTGTAGCCGCCACTCACCGCCGGGAGGACCTGGCGCAAAAAACGGTGCAGGCCATGGCGGAACGCCGCGTAGACGGGGTGATCGTCCTTTCCGCGTCCATCCAGGGGGAACAGTGGCGCTTCCTTTCCTCCACCGGCATGCCCTTCGTGGTGGTCAACAACCAGGCTTCGGAGGACTACCGTTATTCCATTTCACACGACGACGAATCCGGCAGCCGCCAGCTGACCCGCCATCTGATCGAACTGGGGCACCGGCGCATTGCCTACCTGGGCAACCGCACCGCCGGGCGCACCACCGAAGACCGCTGCCGCGGCTACCGCGCCGAACTGGAGGCAGCCGGTATTCCGCTCAACGAGGCGTACATCCACGCCTGCGGCTCGGGCCAGCCAGACTGCGGGGAGGCTGCCGTGCCGTATTTCCTCAGCCTGCCCGAACCGCCCACGGCGATTGTGTGCTTCAACGACTGGGTAGCGGTGGGGGTGATTCACGGCCTGCAGAACGCCGGGGTGCGTGTGCCGCAGGATTGTTCCGTTGCCGGCTTCGACAACATCGCTTTTTCGCGCTACGTTACGCCGGCGCTTACCACCTTCGACCAGCCCAAGTATCACCTGGGGGTTGAATCGGCCCGCCTGATGCTCGACCTGCTGGAACGCGGGGAAGAGGCGCCCGAAAGCCATATCCTTGTATTAAAAGGCGAGCTGCTGGTGCGGGCTTCCACAGCGCCGCCCGGCAATAACCATAAGTGAGGTTCCTATGTCTATTACCGCTTCCAAATTACTGGTGAAACCGGACGAGAGCCGGTCTGACTACCTTCGTCTGTCTCCCAAAGACGCCGGTTGGGAATACCTGAACTTCTCCGCCCACTGCCTGGAGCAAGGCAGGCACTGGGAATTCGAAACCGGTGAAAACGAGCTGGCGCTGGTGCTGTTTGGCGGGCGGGCGCAGGTGCGTTCCAACCGCGGCAACTGGGATTCGATCGGCCGGCGCGCCCACGTCTTCGACGGCATGCCGAGCACGCTCTACCTGCCGCGCCGCACCCGGCTTACCGTCTCCGCCCTTACCCCCACGCTCGATTTTGCCGCCGGCTGGTGCCCCACCGACCAGGATCACCCGGCCCGGCTGGTGACCCCCGAACAGGTGGGGGTGGAGATTCGCGGCGGCGGAAACGCCAGCCGCCAGATCAACAGCATGCTGCCGCCCGGCTTTGACTGCCACCGCCTGGTGGTGGTGGAGGTGTACACCCCGGCCGGCAACTGGAGCTCGTACCCGCCGCACAAGCACGATACCCACCGCGTCTCCCCCGAAGGCCGCCTGCTGGAAGCCGACCTGGAGGAGATCTACTTCTACAAGTTCGAACGCCCGGAGGGGTTCGCCTACCAGCGCATCTACACCGGCGACGGCTGGCTGGACGAGCTGGTGATGGCGCGCAACAACCATCTGGTGATCTCGCCCGAGGGCTACCACCCGGTGGTGGCCGGGCACGGCTTCAATGCTTATTACCTCAACATTCTGGCGGGGTCGGCGCAGTCGCTGGCGAACACCGACGACCCTGCCTACAGCTGGATCAAGGATACCTGGCGTGAAGTTGACCCGCGCCTGCCGATTGTCAGTTTAAAAATGGAAAAATGAAAGGATTGTCGTTATGACCCCCAAACCGCTTGGACCGCTGCATGAGATGACTCTGACCACCCCCACCGAATACTGGAACGATTCCTGTTCTGTGCAGGAATTGACCTATGCCATTGAACGCGGCGCGGTGGGCGCCACCACCAATCCCACCATCGTGCTCGGGGTTCTTAAAAAGGAAATGCCGTTGTGGAAAGAGCGCATTCATGCGATGATCCGGGATAACCCCACTGCCGCTGAACAATTCCTGACCTGGAAGCTGGTGGAGGAGATGGCGATTAAGGGCGCGGAGCTGCTTCATCCGGTATACGAACGCGCCGGCGGAAAGCGCGGCCGCATCTCCATTCAGACCGACCCGGCCAACTACCGCAACGCCCAGGCAATTGCCCAGCAGGCGGTTCATTTTTCCACCCTGGCGCCCAATATGCAGGTGAAAATTCCTGTTACAGCCGCCGGCGTCGCCGCCATTGAAGAAGCCACTGCCCAGGGCGTGAACATCAACGCCACGGTGTGCTTTACCGTTCCGCAAGCCATTGCCGTGGCTGAAGCCGTGGAACGCGGCTTGAACCGCCGCGAGAAAGCCGGCCACGATGTTTCGTTCATGTCGCCGGTATGCACCATCATGATTGGCCGTCTGGACGACTGGATGCAGGTGGTGATCAAGCGCGACAAGATTGCCATCGATCCCGGCTTCCCGCACTGGGCGGGGGTGGCTGCCATGAAGCGCGCCTATGGCATCTTCAAGGAACGCGGCTACCGCGCGCGCCTGCTTTCAGCCGCCTACCGCTCCCACCTGCACTGGTCGGAATTTATCGGCGGCGACCTGACCCTCACCATTCCATACGACTGGCAGGTGCTCTTCAACGCTTCCGACGTGGAAGTGAAACCACGCATCAACAACCCGGTGGATTCGGCGGTTGTGAAGGAACTGCTGCGTCTGATCCCCGATTTCCGCCGCGCCTATGAGCCGGACGGCTTGAAGGTGGAGGAGTTCGATACATACGGCGCCACCGTCCGCACGCTGCGCGGGTTTATTTCATCCTACCATGACCTCGCTGCCGTTTTGCGCGACTTCATGATCCCCAATCCGGATGTGAAATAACCACCGGCGCCCCTGGAACTGGAGGAAGAGGTATGGCAAAAACCATTCGATTGACGATGGCGCAGGCTCTCATTCGCTATCTAAAAAACCAGTACGTTGAACACGATGGGGAGCCGGTGCGCTTCTTTGCCGGCTGCTTCGGCATTTTTGGCCACGGAAACGTGGCCGGCATTGGTCAGGCGCTGCAGGAAAACCCCGATTTTCGCTACTACCAGGTGCGCAACGAACAGTCGGCGGTGCATGCCGCCGCCGCGTATGCCAAAATGAAAAACCGCCTGGGCGCTTTTGTGTGCACCTCGTCCATTGGGCCCGGCGCCACAAACATGATCACCGGCGCGGCCGGAGCCACCATCAACCGCCTGCCGGTGCTCCTGCTGCCGGGCGATATCTTTGCCCGCCGCAACGTGGCGCCTGTGCTGCAGCAGCTTGAATCACCCGCCACGCAGGATATTTCGGTGAACGACTGCTTTAAACCTGTTTCGCGCTACTGGGACCGCATTTACCGCCCCGACCAGCTGCTGACCGCCCTGCCGGAAGCCATGCGTGTGCTCACCTCCCCGGCGGAAACCGGCGCTGTAACGCTGTGCCTGCCGCAGGATGTGCAGACCGAGGCTTACGACTACCCGGTGGAATTCTTTGAAAAGCGCATCTGGCAGCCGGCCCGCCCGCGCCCGGATGTGGTTCATCTGGCGCGCGCCGCGGAGTGGATTCGCGCCAGCCGCCAGCCGGTGATCATTGCCGGCGGCGGGGTGCATTATTCCGGCGCTACGGAGGCGCTGCGCGCCTTTGCGGACGCAACCGGCATTCCGGTGGGGGAGACCCAGGCCGGCAAGGGCGCACTGCCGTACGACCACCCGCTTAACCTGGGCGCGGTTGGTTCCACCGGCACGCCGGGCGCCAATATCCTGGCGCGCGAAGCCGACCTGGTGATAGGCGTTGGCACGCGATATTCCGATTTCACCAGCGCATCCAAAACTGCTTTTCAGAATCCGCAGGTGCGGTTTATCAATATCAATGTCGTTGAAATGGATGCCTTCAAGCACGCAGCCGTGCCGCTCACAGCGGATGCGCGCGTAACGCTGGAGGAACTGCAAAGCGCCTGCGCCGGGTACAACAGCGGCGCGGCATACCGCGAGCGCGCCCGCCAGTACAACCTGGAGTGGGATCGCGAGGTGGAACGCATCTATACCCTCGGGCACAAACCGCTGCTCAGCCAGGGCGAAGTGATCGGCGCGGTGAACAGCTTCAGCCGCCCGCAGGATGTGGTGGTGTGCGCAGCCGGCAGCCTGCCGGGCGACCTGCACAAGCTCTGGCGCACGCGCGACCCGAAAGGCTACCACCTTGAATACGGCTATTCCTGCATGGGGTATGAAATTGCCGGCGGCATGGGCGTGAAGATGGCCGCTCCCGAGCGCGATGTGTACGTGATGGTCGGCGACGGCTCGTATCTGATGCTGGCGCAGGAGATCGTCACCTGCGTGCAGGAGGGCATCAAACTGATCATCCTTGTGCTGGACAATCACGGTTACGCCAGCATCGGCGCGCTCTCACAGTCGGTGGGCAGCGGCGGTTTTGGCACGCGATACAACTTCCGCGATCCGCAAAGCGGGCAGCTGGAAGGCAGGGCTTTGCCAATTGACTTCAGAGGCAATGCGGCTTCGCTGGGCGCGCTGGCGCTGGAGGCGCAGGATATGCCTTCGTTAATGAAAGCCCTGGAGGAAGCCCGCGCCGCCGACCGCACCACCGTGATCGCCCTTGAAACCGACCGCGAACAGCGCGTGGGCGGCTACGAGTCGTGGTGGGATGTGGCTGTGGCTGAGGTTTCTGACATGGAATCGGTGCAGCAGGCGCGCCGGGAATATGAAGCGCAGCAGAAAAAAGAACGCTATTTCTTCTAGATCCTTCGGGAAGGGTTGAGTGGAAACAAGATGACTTTGAATATTGGTTTGATCGGTGCCGGCCGCATGGGAAAGGTGTTTGCGCATACGCTGGCGTTCAACGTGGCTGAGGTCAACCTGCTGGCCGTGGCGGATGCAAACGAAACCACCGCGCGCCAGGTTGCGCAGCAGTTCAATGCCCCGCACGCCTACGCGGACTACCGCCGCCTGCTGGAGCGGGAGGACATTGAGGGGGTGGTGATCACCACGCCCACCAACACGCATGTGGATGTTGTGATTGATGCGGCCCGCGCCGGCAAGCAGATCTTCTGCGAAAAGCCGCTCTCCAACACCGTGGCTGGCTGCGACTGCGCCATTGCGGCGGTGAAGGAAGCGGGGGTGAAGCTGCAGGTGGGCTTTATGCGCCGCTTCGATGCCGCCTATGCGCTGGCTAAACAGAAGATCGACGAGGGGGTCATCGGCAACCCGGTGATGATCAAATCCCTCGGGCGCGATCCAAAACGCACCAGCCTGGAATTTGCCCGGCGCGAAAACAGCGGCGGCATGATTCTGGACATGGGCATTCACGATTTTGACGTCTGCCGCTGGCTGATGGGCAGCGAGGTGGAGCGCGTCTACTCTGAGGGCGGGGTGCTGGTATATCCGGAGCTGAAAGACGTGGGCGACATCGACAACGCCATGGTTTGCCTGCGCTTTGCCAACGGCGCGCTGGGGCAGATTGATGTTTCCCGCAATTCCGTCTACGGGTACGATATCCGCACCGAAGTGCTCGGCTCGGAGGGCGGATTGCTGATTGGCGGGCTGCAGCAGACGGCGACGCTGGTGCTTAAGCCCAACAACATTTCGCACGACACCATTCCGTATTTTATGGAACGTTTCGGCGCGGCGTATGCAGCGGAAATCAAAGACTTCGTTGCCTGCATCCGCGAAGGGCGCGAACCACAGGCCGGCGGCGCAGAAGCGCGCGCGGCAACGCTCATCGGCGTGGCGGCCACCCTTTCGCTGGACGAAAGCCGGCCGGTGCTGCTCAGTGAGATTAACTAACGAAGCGGGAGGTTTTACATGAAGGATTTGTTGAACTTTATTGGCGGGGAATGGATCAAATCACACGGCGGGGAAGGCTGTTACGTGCTCAACCCGGCAACCGGCGAGGCGCTGGCATGCACGCCCCTTTCACCGACAGCGGAGGTGGATGCTGCCGTTCAGGCGGCGGCGAAAGCCTTCCACGATTGGCGCGCCACGCCAGCCACCCAGCGCATTCAGTACCTGTTCAAGTTGAAGAACCTGCTGGAGGAGCATTTTGAGGAGCTTTCCCGCATCATTACGCTGGAAAACGGAAAAACCATCAAAGACGCGCGCGGCGAGATGCGCCGGGCGGTAGAAAACGTAGAAGTGGCGTGCGGCATTCCCTCCATGATGCTGGGCGATTATGCCGAAGACATTGCCCGCGGCATCGATGAGTACATGATCCGCCAGCCGGTGGGTGTAACGGCCATCATTGCCCCCTTCAACTTCCCGGGCATGATTCCCTTCTGGTTCTTCCCCTACGCGCTGGCGTGCGGAAACACCGTGCTGATCAAGCCTTCGGAGCGCACCCCGCTCACCATGCACCGGGTGTTTGAACTGCTCGAGCAGGCCGGCTTTCCGGCGGGCGTCATCAACCTGGTCAACGGCGCGGCGGAGACAGCCAATGCCATTCTCGATCACCCCGGAATTGCGGCCGTCAGCTTTGTTGGTTCCACGCCGGTGGCGAAGCACGTCTACAGCCGGGCTTCAGCCAGCGGCAAGCGCGTGCAGGCTCAGGGCGGTGCCAAGAACCCGCTCATCATTTTGCCGGATGCAGACATCGAATCCACCGTGCAGATCGTCACCGACAGCGCCTTTGGCAATGCCGGCCAGCGCTGCCTGGCGGCTTCGCTTTTATTGTTTGTAGACCGGGCGGACGAAATTTTCGTGCCGCTCCTCAAAGCTGCGGCAGAGGCGCTGGTGGTGGGGAACGGGCTGGACGAAAAAGTGGAGATGGGGCCGGTCATCTCGGACAAGTCGAAGACACGCATTGAAAGCCTCATTCAAAAAGGCGCATCTGAAGGCGGCGAACTGCTGCTGGACGGGCGCGGGGTGGTGATCCCTGATTGCGAGCGCGGATTCTTCCTCAAGCCCACCCTGATCAATGGCATCCCTCTGGATGGAACCGTGGCGCGCACCGAAATCTTTGGCCCGGTGCTGGGCATGGCGCGCGTGCGCGATCTGGACGAGGCGCTGGCGGTGGTTAACGGGGGTGTGTACGGCAACATGGCTTCGATCTTTACCAGCGATGGCGCCGCTGCCCGGCGCGTGCGGTACGAGGCGCAGGCTGGAAATATCGGCATTAACATTGGCGTTGCGGCGCCCATGGCATTCTTCCCTTTCAGCGGCTGGAAGGACAGTTTCTTCGGCACGCTGCATGCGCAGAGCCATCACGCCGTGGAGTTCTTCACCCAGACGAAGGTTGTGGTGGAACGCTGGAAGCGCGATTGGTCGCGCCGGTTTTAGTTTTCTAGAAATTATGTGAGGATGACCATGATTCGGATTGCCAATGCACCTTGCTCCTGGGGGGCGCTGGAGTTTGACCTGCAGGGACAGACGGCCGGCTATCAACAGGTGTTGAACGAAATGGTGGAAACCGGCTACGCCGGCACCGAACTGGGGGACTGGGGCTTCATGCCCACCGACCCGATGCAGCTCTCGGCGGAGCTGCATTCGCGCGGGTTAAGGCTGGTGGGCGCTTTTGTTCCGGTGATGCTCAAAGATCCCGCCGCCCGCGCCGGCGGTATTCAAACCGCAATTCGTGTTGCGCGCCTGCTCTCCGCCGTGGAGGGGCAGACGCCTTTTATTGTGCTGGCGGATGACAACGGCAAAGACCCGGTGCGCACGCGCGGCGCCGGGCGCATAACGCCAGACCTGGGGCTTTCGACAGAAGCCTGGGAGACGGCCGCTGCCACCGCCAACGCCGTGGCAAAAGCCGTAAAGGATGAGACCGGTCTGCGCACCGTGTTCCATCACCATTGCGGCGGGTATGTGGAAACCCCGAATGAAACCGCGCGCCTGCTGGAACTGACCGATCCGGCGCTGCTGGGGTTGTGCCTGGACACCGGGCATTACCGCTACGGCGGCGGGGATCCGCTGGCGGCGTTCGAACGCTTCCGCAGCCGGCTGTGGCACGTACACTTCAAGGACTGCCAGCCGGAGGTTGCGGAGCAGGCGCGCCAGGAAGGCTGGGATTACTTCAAGGCTGTCGCCGGAGGCGTATTCTGCGAACTGGGGCAGGGCGAGGTGCCGTTCGAGCAGGTTAAAAAAGCGCTGGAAGAGATGGGCTATGAAGGCTGGATTGTGGTGGAGCAGGACGTGCTCCCGGGCATGGGCAGCCCGAAATCATCAGCGGCGCGCAACCGCGCTTATTTGCGCAGTATTGGATTATAGAAGCGAAGGAGCGACGCATGAAGAATAACGAATTGCGCATAGGCGTTATTGGCGCGGGGCGCATTGGAAAAATCCATGCCCAAAACCTGGCCACCTGCGTGCCGGGGGCGGTGGTGACCGCAATTGCGGATGTGAACGAGGACGCCGCCCGCGAACTGGCTGCCCGGCTGCACGTACCGCGGGCGGTGAGCGATTTTCACGAAGTGCTGCGTGACCCGGCGGTGGATGCAGTGGCCATTTGTTCATCCACGGATACCCACGCCGATCTGATCATCCAGGCGGCGCAGGCTGGAAAGCAGATTTTCTGCGAAAAACCAGTGGCGCATGATTTAAGGAAGATCGATGCTGCGCTTGAAGCGGTGGAAAAAGCCGGCGTCAAACTGCAAATCGGCTTCAACCGCCGATTTGACGCCAATTTCCGCCGTGTGCGAGACCTGATTGCCGCCGGAGACATTGGCGAACCCCACCTGCTGCGCATCACCAGCCGCGACCCGGCGCCCCCGCCGGTGGAATATGTAAAAGTATCAGGCGGCATTTTCCTGGATATGACCATTCACGATTTCGACATGGCGCGATTCCTGATCGGCAGCGAGGTGAAGGAAGTTTTCACCGCCGGCGCCGTACGCGTAGACCCGGAGATTGGCAAGGCGGGAGATTTGGACACAGCTGTGGTGACGCTGTTCTTTGAAAACGGCACCATCGGCACAATAGACAACAGCCGCCGCGCGGCATACGGCTACGACCAGCGCGTGGAAGTGTTCGGCTCAAAAGGCATGGCCAACACCGCCAACAACACCCCGCATGCAGCGGTGCTGAGCACCGGCGAAGGCGTCCTCTCTGCCAAACCGCTGTACTTCTTCCTGGAGCGGTATATGGAGTCGTTTGCCGAAGAGATGCGCAGCTTTGTAAACGCCGTGCGCACCAACACACCCACCCCCGTTAGTGGCATCGACGGCCGCATCCCGGTTGTGATGGGCCTCGCCGCCCGCAAATCGTACGACCTGCACCGCCCCGTCGCCCTGAGCGAGATTGGGTAGGGGAGGGACGAGCTGTTTTTCAGTTATTCGATTACAACGAATTATTGAAATAGAAATGAAGTGAGATTTAATCAATCATGGGGCTTTCTGGATTGTGTTTGCAGAAAGCCCCATGATCGCTTTTTGTCGGCAGAAAATACCATGCTATCTTTTTGTGTTGGGTATTCTATTTCTGTTTATCTTTATTTCTCCAGACCGCAAATATTCCAACGCCAACAATACCGCCAAAGATTATGCCAACAAGCAGCACAATCCAAACTTGATAAGAGAAATTTACTCCTGAGGGGGTATCGTTTTCTGTCCGGATAGCTGGTAACGTAATTGTCGGTTCTACTGTATTTTGATTTGTTCCGGTTGTGGCTGATTCGATTTCTGCCGCGGTCTTTTCAGGCGAAAGGGTTGTGGTGACATCCCCCACCGTTTGTGTTTGATCAACAAGGGGAGTAGGTGTGGGAAAGATTTCTGTCACAGTCACCGCAGAGGGAAGAGTATTGCTGG
>MTKY01002760.1_pt1 | contig 11837 bp, 13 predicted proteins | sample 1042731 | NCBI WGS metagenome assembly MTKY01 (sample SAMN06212206, study PRJNA360538) | anaerobic digester metagenome | biome: Wastewater treatment plant; material: sludge; isolation source: anaerobic digester fed with sludge from wastewater treatment plant | place: Denmark: WWTP Soeholt ... | reverse complement strand
GTCGGCGATGGGCCAACGGCGGAACTGATCCCCGAACTCGAACAGCGCATTGGTACAACGCGGCGCGTGCTCGTGTTCGACGTCCCAGACCCACGTGGGGTGACCGTCGTCGTCGCGCAGCTTGCTGCCTTGCGCATCCCGCGCCCAGCCGAGGCCAGGGCGGTCGCAGTGGCGCGGCTGCTTGTCGAACAGCTTGGCCGTCAAGAGCAGGCCATTGCGTTCCTGCTGCACCTGACCACAGTCGGGGCACACCGGGATGGGCGTGGCGACTTGCAACGCCGTCCGGCGCAAGCGTTCCACCATGGCGCGTTGTTGCGCCAGGGCGGTGGCGTCGTCGCCAGCACGGAGTTCAAAGAGTACCTTGCGCGCTTCCTTGTAGGCTTGCACGGCCTTGCGGAACTGCTCCCATTGCACGACCGCCGGATCGACCTCGCGTTCATCGCGGCGCGGCTTGGGCCGCAGCAGCGTGTAGCGCGTCGCCGTGGCCCCGCGCCACCCTGATCCCAGCTTGGCGCTGGTCTCCGAGATGACGGCAATGGCTTTGTCGCCCAAGCGCCCGGCCTGCCAGTCGGCGACGAACTCGCGCGCATCATTGATGTCGTGCGGGTCGCCATTGCGACCCACCTTGCGCAGCTCGCGGACTTGCACGCCGGGGATGACCTCGGCGGCCTCGCGCAGCCATTTCTCCACCAGGTGCGGCGGACCGATGACCAGCGCGGGGTAGGCGTTGAGCGCGTCGATGGTGGCCAACCCGATGGTCGTCTTCCCGGAACCCATTTCGCCTTGCAGAAGCGCGTTTCTTTGCACTTTTAATGTGCGCGTCAACGCGACAGTGACGTGTTTCTGCACCGGCAACAGCCCGGCTTCGGCCTGGCCTGGCAACGCCGCGCGGTTCTTGCCCAACGTGCTCAGGTGCTGCCATTCTGCCGTCGTCGGCTTCAGGTCGTAGCGCGGGGGATGCTTCAGGATTTCGGCGGCGATTTCCTCGCCGTAGTCTTCCATAAAGGCCGTCAACCCGGCCACGTCGTCCAGCACTTGCACGCCGTCGGCGGACACGACGCCCACCGTGGTGGTGAAGCGGTCGCGGCGGATGGTAATCACGTCGCCCTTCTCCGTTTCCTCGGTGGACACGTCCTGCACCTTGCGCACACGGCCCTTGACCAGGAGCCGCTGCCCGTCCTTGCGGATGAGCAGTGTCCCCATTAGCCCGGAGGCCATCAGCATCGCCACGTGCCCTTTCTTGAGCGGGATCGGCGGACAGAACGGCACGTGCCCTTGCGGTTGCAAGGCTTGCCGTAGCGCCTCCGGCCATTCCAGGGCATAGCCCAGGGCCACCTGCTCGCGGTCGCTGAGGTCAACGCGCACACACTTGGCCTTCAGCGGCGCTGCAGGTAACTCGCGTCGCCAGCGTTCTGGCGGTGCGGCCAACGGCGGCAGGTCGGCATCGCGCAAGGCGCGCAAGACGTCCAGGCTTTCCTCGGTCGGGGTGCCGTAGGGCTTGCGCCGCGCCAGCACCACGACTTGCTTGAAGCGTTCGTACTCGCCGTCAGGAAAACGGCGCACACTGATGTGTTCAAAGTGGCCGGACAACAGCCGGGCCACGTCGCGGTAGCCCAACAGGTGTTGGGGCACGATGTAGACCAAGACCCCGCCGTGGACCAACGTGGGCAGCGCCGTGCGCAGGAATTCGATTTCCAGCCGCTTGCTGTCGCCGTCCAAATCGGTATCATAGGGCGGGTTGAGCCAAAGCAACGACACGGACTCCTTGCTCACCCGCGTGGCTTGCCAGGCGGTGTTGAGCACCTTGTCCAGTACCGCCGCAGCGCGTTCCGCGCGCTTGGGACTCAGTTCGACGCCCCAGGTGTTTACCGGGCCGCCGAGGGTGGTCGCCAGGTGCGCAGCAGCCACGCCTTCGCCACAGCAGGGATCGAGGAGCCGCCAGGGTTTCTCCCCTTGCGGGGCCTGGAGCCATTCCGCGATGAGCGCAGTGACACTCGGTGGGGTTGCGAAGAACCCCAACACTTCAGCATTGATTAGACGTGCCATTTCGTATACCTCCAAGCGTAAGATTAGTGAAAGAGGTCGGCACAGGGTCTCCCGGAGGAGGCCACTGTGTCTCCCCCGGCTCGTAAGGCGTAAAGCGTAAGGTTACGCTCTACGTCTTACACGGTCAACGTTTCAGGAATCACGAAGGCGGGATCGTCGCGCAACAAGCCCGCGATCAAGTCCAGCCATTGTTCATCAGCGGTGAGGGCATAGGCCGCGCCTACGTCTCCACCGCACAAACACGGGCGCACCAGGCCCAGGTCGTCGCCGACCTCGCGCAACTTAGCACCCCACTGCGCCGGCACACCGATGGGCAATACTGCGCCCAGGCGCACTGCGAAAGCTGAATCGGTGGCTACCGCGTCCAGGCCGCGTGGGATAACCAGGTAGGCCCGGTCTTCCACATCGGCGGCGAGCACGCGGCGGTCCACGATCTGCATCCGCAGCAGGCCGGTGTCGGTGTCCACGGAAGCCGTGTAAGTGGCGTAGTTGTGCGAAGACACCACCGTGGTGTGCAACCCCGGTGCGTCCAACGTCAACTTGCGCTGGTGCATCGTGTTCAGCGATCCCCAGATGCTGCGTGCGGCGGTCTTGTGCCCCACCAGGCTCAGATACACCACCTCTTTGCTGTCCGGCTCGATGACGTAGCCGCTCACGGGCAAGCGCACTTCCCCGTTGGCGATGTACGCGGTCTGCGCGGGCAAACCCTCCGGCGTGAGCCAGGGGTAAGCCACGCGCTCAGCGTACAGCGCCCCCGGATACCACGGCGCGCCCGCCTGGGCCAACTCCCGGCGCACCAGCGCCAGCACATCGAGTTCGTTCCAGTGGTCGGGCAGCGTGAGCTTGCCTTCCCACACCGGCGTCGTCGCCAGCACTTCCGCTGTCAAGCGGTCGTCGGCGTAGACCGCCGTCAAGCCGTTCAACGGTTGAACGATGGCCACCGCGCGCTCTGGCACGGTAGGCCGGGGACACACGACGTCCGGCTTTGGTTCGACCAGGGTGTACAGACCAGCGTAACTCAACTGCGGATACTGGTGATAGCGAATGTCGGTATACGTTGCCAGGCCCCACGGCGTCTGGAGATAGTGCCGATAGTTGCGATAGAGGTGTTCGGCATTCTCCGGGATCATCGGCAGGCCGGGCAGCGGACGCGCGACAGGACACAGCAGTGTCACCTCCGGGTGTTGAGCGATGTAGTTGCTCAACTCCGTCAACAACGGGTTTACATCTTCTTGAAAGGTCAGGATCGGATTCATTGGAATAGCTCCTTTTTGCGGGTAGTAGACGGTAGACCGTAGACAGTAGACGGGGCGGGGGGAAGGGAGAAGGGGGAGAGGAGGTGTTGCCCTGTCTGTAGTCGGTTGTCTTCCGTCTCCAGATTGATGTTGCACAGTGATTTGCTTGGATTTTCAGTTACCTTGTCAGACCAGGTAGCCACTATTCGGCAAATGGTAGATGGAGAGAATTCTCTCTCCCCCTGTCTACCGTCTACCGTCACGCGAATCCTTCGCGCACTGTCTACCGTATTCCATCGGCATCACGGCGTGGACGAAGGTGTCTACATTGGTCAAGCCAATGACACCCGGTTGACGCGCGCTGTTGAAGCGCAGGCCCACCAGTGAGGTGTCCAGCGCCGCCAATGCCTCGATGAGGAAGCCCACCTGGAAGGCGATGTCGAGCGCGGGTCCCTGCTGATCCACCAGCGGGACGACCGTGCTCCCCTCGCCGCCCGTCGCGGACTCCGCCGTCACCGTCAGGCCGGCGTCGTCGAGGTGCAGCCGCACCATGCCGCCCACCTCGCGGGCAAAGATGCGCGCCCGTTGGCAGGCGTGGAGCACCGCCGCGCGTTCCACCGTCGCTTCCGTCGCCGTACTGGTCGGGATCACCGCCTTGTAGTTGGGGTAAGTCCCGGCCACGACTTGGGAGACCACCGTGGTCGCATCGAAGTGCAAGGCGATGCGGTCGCGCAGGTCGGTGACAGTGAGTGTCACCGTCCCTTCGCGGCCCAACAGCCGTTGCACCTCGGCCAAGACCGGCGCGGGGATCAGGATGTCGAAGGGCGCGGCAACCGGCGCGGCCAGCGGGACTTGTGCCTCGGACAGGCGGTAGCCATCGGCAGCCGCCAGCGTGAGGGTCTGGCCCGCGAAGTGCGCCAGCACGGCCATCAACACCGGACGTGCGGCGTCCTCCGAGGCGGCGAACGCCACGCGGGTCAGCGCCGCGCGCAAGGCCGTAGCCTCGACTTCCACGCTGTCGGCGTCGGGTTCCGGCAGAAGCGGGAACTCCGTCGCGTCCAGGCCGCGGAAGCTGGCTTTGACCGGCTCACAGGCTACGGACAACGTGAGAGACGTGGCATCCAGCGTCAGTTCCGAGGTCAAACCGCCGGGCAGCATCTTGACCCACTCGGCGAAGGCCGCCGCGGGGACGGTCACGCGCCCAGGGTCGGTGACCTCGGCGGGAATCTGCTGGACGACGTGCCATTCCAGGTTGCTGGCCGCGAGGGTCAGCGCGCCGGGTGTGGCGTCCAACAAGACGTGGCCCAAGATGGGCAATGCCGTCGCACGGGGGAACGTTGCGCGTCCCACCCGGCTCAGGCCAACACTCAAGGTTTCGTTCAAACAGGTCAGTTGCATTGTTGAGCCTCCTTGCTCAAGTGATATGGTGGCAAGGCGGCACACAGCATCCCCAGGCGGGGAAACGATGTGCCTCCCTGCCGGGGAAAAACGTATTCTGCGAAAAGCAGAGCCGCACGCAGCGCGGTCCTGTGGATGAAAAAGGATGCAAGATGCAGGAAGCAAGATGCAAGGGAAAAGGCCGGGGAAGCGGAGAAAGACGCCGGGCGTCCTCGTCCGCTTCCCTTGCGGATGCGCGACATAGAGTCGCAGAGGGATAACCTTGCGGGGCAAGGCTATCACCACGGAATAGGCCAATACGCGGAGAAATGTAACAACACGATCAACAGCACGTGACTCAGTTGGTCGAGGACGGGGCCGCGCCAATCATCGAAGCCGAACTTGTTGGCGGCATCGATGAGGCTGTGTGTCACTGCCCCGATTAGCAGGCCAGGTAAACCAGCCACGAGTAGTCCCGGCCACCCCCCGGCGATGAAGCCGTGGTAAGCCAGGATGCGCCATTCGTGCCGTGCCTTGCCGGTCACGGTCGCGGCACTCTGCGCCGTGAAGTCACAGAACAGATGCAGCGCCACGGCCCAGGCGAGCGGATGATGCACGCCGGTCAGTAAGCACAGCAACGGCAACAGTGCGCCAGCAAGTTTGCCCCACTGCCACCAGGCCAGGGACGGCCAGCGCCAGATACGGGGACGGACAGCGGATAACTTGGGGAAACGCGTGATAACTGACATTTTCTCTCCTTGCGGGTCTTGGGATTTTGTGCAAGGAGACGTAGCGCCGGAACTTCCCCTGGGATGCAGGGAGGGCTACGTCTCCCTGCGGGGAAAACACAATGCTAATCAGGTATTACTCAGTAATCGTCACAGGTCTGCACTTGCGCCCGTTGCTCGCGATGGATGCGGAAGCGCAACTGACGTTCCAGCGTCGCGGCCATTGCCGACATCGTGTCAGCCACGGCCTCGGCAATGAGGCGTTCCAGGACGCCAACCGGTAAGTGGCAGTGCCCCAGCCGTCCGGCCAACAGGTCTTCCCATTGGGCAGGCACAGTGGTCGGCGGTGTCGGCGTCTCTACTGTGGCAAGGCCATCCAGACAGGTTTCCACGGTGGTCAGTACGTCGTCGCTTGACACCGTAGTGAACTGGCGTGTGCGCCAGGCATCGGGTAAAGCCACGTCGGTGCTCATTTCAGCACCTCCAACGGCGCTTCCCAGAGTTCACCACCGGTCTGGCGCAGGCTTACCCAGCGGTTACGCCCGATGATCACGTGATCCACGACGTCCACTTCCACCAGCTTCCCACTTTGGATCAGGATGCGGGTGATGCTGCGGTCTTCCGGTGAAGGTCGCGGGTCATTGCTAGGATGGTTGTGGCCTACCAGCACCGCGCCCGCGTTGCGCCGCACCGCACCACGGAAGATTTCGGCGGGGCGGATGTGCGTGGTGTTGAGCGTGCCGCGATACAGAATCTCCTGATCCTGCACGCGGTTGCGGATGTCCAGATACAGCACGGCGAAGCATTCTTGTTCGGCGTGGCCGATGAGGGCCATCAGGATGTCGGCAGCGTCGCTCGGACTGCTGATCTGTCGCCGGTCGTTGTCTTGCCCGTGGGCAAAACGCCGTCCTAGCTCCAGGGCCGCCCGTATCCGGGCCGCCGTTGCCGTCCCGATGCCGGGAATGGCAAGCAGTTCTTCGGTCAAAGCTTGGGGCAGCGTGTCCCCAAAGCGTTGCACCACGGCCTGCGCGATGTCGAGTTGGTCAGGGCCGCCGATGAGGAGCGCCAGGAGTTCGACCTGGCTGACCCCACCGGAACCGACGTAGCTCAGACGCGCCGCCGGGCGTTCGTGTAACGGCAAAGTGTGCAAAGTTCCCATTTCAGTTCCTCCTGCATAGACTTGGTTTTAAGATGTCGCAGGAGTTTCTGCCCACGTGCTCCCGTTGCAGGAGCGGCAGAAACTCCTGCAAGGGTGGTGCTTAATGCTTCAATGTCGGTCAACGGTCTGCCGCGATTTCGGCCAGCAGCGCGTCAAACTCCGCGCGCCAGCGGGCGATGCGGCGTGCTTGCGCGGGCCGGTCGAGGCGACTCAAGGTCGGCAACACCCGCTCGGCGCTGGTGATCCAGTGGCCCAACAGGTGCGCCTTCGCTTTGCGTGAGAAGTACGGCACTTGCGCCGCGCCAAAGCTGCGGAAGTAGCCCAGCGGGTAGTGCTCCGGCGGTTCGCCGGGGAACACCGGGCCTAACCGCGCGCCAGTCCAATGGTCAATGATCGGCACGGGCGTGCCCGATTTCCAACCATACCCATAGCCATCGCAGTGTGGCCAGTCGGCTTCACAGCGCGGACAACGCACGTGCGACGGCCCGCCGCCCCAGCCGGGTGGCAAGGGTGTGGCGAAGTCGTCGGCAAAGAGCTGCGGATACACTTTCCCACAGACGTCACATTGGATGTACAGGCGGTCGTTGTAGGTCAAGCGGTAGGGCATATCGCTTCCTCCGCTTCCGGCGTGGCGGCTTCGACCGACCAGGTGTCCCCGGTCTTGCGCCAGTGCGTACACTCGAACGTACCCCGCAAGACGGTGTAGTCCTTGGGGAGCGCGTACATCGCCGGCCACACGGTATACCCGCGCGTTTCCAGGTGCTCACGCACCAGGGCACGCCAGGTCGCCACCTGGTCGGCAATGGACTCCCCCGCCGCCGTCCAGGGCTGTTGCCCCTGCGGGTCGAGGTCGATCCGCACGCTGTCGGCCAGGATGACCAGTTCGTGATAGGCGTTGAAGCCAGCCAACGTCAGCGTGTAGACGCGGGTGAACAAGGGACTCTGCCCTTGCGCCTGGAGCGATAACAGCAGCCGCACCGGACGATCAGGCGACACTTCGCGGGCAAAGTCGTGCAAGGTTTCGACGTAAACGAGGCTTTCATAGGTGTTCAGGTTCATTTCAGGGTTCCTTTCAGTTCAGTGCAGCGCACTCAAGGGGACCAAGCGCGCGGGCTGTGCTTTGTCGGCCAGCCGTTGTCGCGCGCGGGGGCGGTAGTAGTGCCCACAGTGCGGACAGCGCATACCCATCGTGTCCAATCCCGGTTGCGCCGGGTCGGACAGGGTGATGATGCTGCGCCCGTTGACACAATGTGTTACGAGTAGTACAGGTCGTTGACATTTCCGGCACGCGAGCGTGCCCATTTGTAGTTCCATTGGATACTCCTTGCTGATCGCTGACGGCTGATCGCTGACGGCTGATCGCTAACGGCTATTCCCATAGCCCAATCGCCGCAGCGCACTGGCCGCCGCGTGGTAGTCTCCTCCGTGTTCCAACAACGCAAACACGGCGAAGGGACTGTAAGCCCGCGCGGGGTCGAACGGCGGGGCGTTGCTGGTGAAGACGTAGAAGCAGCGCGAGTCACGGTAGTTGTAGGTGGCGGAGTGCCCTAGCCGCTTTCCCGGTCGTCGCCAGTACGATGCCTCGTGGACATGGCGCACACAGCGCCAGCCGTGGCGTTGCAGGATGCCCACCACGTCTCCGCGCCGGTTGTAGTCGTCGCCGGGCCGGTGAGCGTGCGGTGCATAGCGCCAGGGCGTCATCGCGGTGCGCGGAGTGCAGGTCAAGGGCACGCGAGAAAACTGCCGCGCCGTGTCGAGCAACGCGGCGCGTTCCTCGCAGCTCAGAAACGGGATCGCCATCAGGTCGCCCTGTAGCACAGTGTAGCCCGCGCTTGGCGGGGCCAGCACGTAGCCGCCCGCGCCGCGCGTCTCGATGAGCGTGAACTTGCCGCCCGGCTTGGCCGGGTCCACGGCCAGTTTCTGGTTGCCGCTGATGGCCGCGTCACAGCGATAGTAGACGTGGTAGCCACCGCTTTGCGTCTGCACCACGGGCAGCCGCGCGAGCAACGTTGCGTCGTACTGTGTCAGCGCCGTCGCCCATTGCGCGAACAACGCCGGCGCATCGAAGTCGATCACTTCCAGATCGGCGCTGACGCCGCCGGTGATCACGGCGAGGGCATCGGCCTGCGTCCAAGGACCGAACCACCGCCACACCTCGAAAGGCGTGGGGGGACGGTCCTGGTACGGCTTCCACCGGCGTAGACGCGGTTGTTTGCGCCGCCGGTCACAGGGAATCACAGAGAGGCCCGCGCGGGTGTAAGCCAACGCGGATGACAACAATGGGTTCATACGAGTTACCTCCTTGGGGACGAGTTATGAGTTGCGAGTTACTGGTTGCTCGTTGCTGGATACGGACAAGGGTTGCCCGTCGCCAGCGATAATCCAGACGCCAGTGGTTTCAGCGGGCGTTCCGTAGTTGGCACGCGGTAGAAGCCGGGATTGCGGTGGATCACCGTGTCGGCCAGCGGCAGCACCAACGGACGGAGCACGGTCTGCACCGTCGCCAGGTCGGCGTTGCCACGGTCAAGCGCCGTGTCCACAAACACCGCGCCCAGCACCGCCTCGAAGACATCGCTGAGCACGGATGTACGCTGGCGCAAGCCGCGACTGTCGGCGCGCAGGCTCAGGCGTACAGCCCAGGGCAGTTCCAGTTGCCGGGCGAAGCGCGCGAGGGTCTCCGCGCGTACCAACTCGGCGCGCAAGATGCTCATCTGTCCCGGCCCGAAGTGCGGGAAGTCGCGGTAGAGCCAGTCGGTCACCGCCAATTCCAGCACCGCATCGCCCAGGTGTTCCAGGCGCTCGTAGTTCGGCGCGCCGGTGGAACTGTGGGTCAAGGCCAGACGGAGTAAATCAGGGTTGGCGAAGTGATAGCCCAACCGCTGTTGGAGTTCGCGAGTGAGCGTGGCATTCACAGCACACCTCCGGCATCTTCCAGCCAACGGTGGAGCACGTCCATCTCCGGCGCGTCCAGGGTGGCTTTCACCGCCTCCCACAGGTCTGCACCGGTCACAAAGTCGGCCAACGGCCAGCAGACCAGCGTCTCCCACGAGGCGAAGCGTCCCGGCATCCACAGGGTTACGGTGGGTGCCGTGTGGGGAAACGTCAGGCAATAGGACGTGGCGTCATACGACAACGTGAAATCCAGCCACACCGCACGCGGCGGCGTGGGAGTCATCGTACCCCGCAGACGTGTCACCGTGGGATCAGCGCGCAACGCCGTACCGGTCTGTTGGATCAGCCGGGCGCGGCGCTGCTGTTGTTCCGGGGTGAAGGCCACGGGGTATACGGGCGCTGCCATTACGGGCAGCTTCGGGACAGGGGTGATACTCATATATACCTCCTCGTAGATGACGAGGGGGCCGGCGTCTCCTGTCAGGGAGGCGCAGCGGCCTCCTCGACAGGGCAGGAATGGAGAAAAGCGCCTGGGAACTGAGTCCACAGGCGCTTTCACGGATGTAGGACAGAAACCTAATCCTCAGACAACTCAGACAACGGGGGCGCGACGCGCTGCATGGTCTTGAACCAGACCACCTGTTTCAGTCCACCGGCTACCACCAGCGTGACCACGGCCAGCAAGAGCAAGCCGGGGTGCGCACCGTGACGGGCCGTGAAGGGCAACAGGCGCGGTGCTTGGACATATAGCCACGTCAGACCGGGCACGATCAACGCCAACAAGAACAATGAACGCCACAACTTGGCTCGTCCACGCGGCTTGCGCCGGGGTGCGGACCGCTGGTGGTGCGGCGTCGGCGTAGGCGCTGGTTGGCGTTGTGGCCGCCAGTGCAAGTCCTCCGCTTGACACTGTACAGTCCGGGTTGGCGCGGCTGGTTGCGACGGTCGCCAGTGCAGGTTCTCCGCTTCGCGGGGTTCCTGCGCTGGATGCACTTGGGCTTGCTGCGCCGGACCGAGTTGCGCTGGGTGACGACGATAGACGCGGTGAATCGGCGTAACGCTGTTTAGCTGCGTCTCCATCGCTTACCCCTGGCGCTTCAGTTCGGCGAGCAAGGCTTGCGCGGCGTCGGCGGTGATGCCGTCCAACATGCTGTCGATGGCGTCCGGCGTGAAGCCTTTGCCGCGCATCAACGCGGTGAGCAACCGTTTGGTGCTCTCCGTGGCCGGAGCTGCGTCTGCTTTGCCAGCCTTCGTCGGAGCGTCAGGCGCAGCGCCTTCTTCCTCGACCGGCACATCAGTGTCAGCCAGTTCACCGTCACCGTTGGGACCGGGGTTGTGCTCCCAGGCCGCCGCCCACTGCTTGTAAAGTTCCCACTCGGCCTCGATGAGGTCGGCCAGTTCGTCTCCGACGTAGTCTACATCGGGGTTGAACTCGTTGGAGCGGACAATGGGGGTGGCGCGGCTCTTCTGCTTGGTGCCGCGCATTGCCGGTTCCCCGGCGTGCAGCAGCACCGCGAAGAACGAACTGGGCGCTTTGCCCTGCGTCGCCTTGCGCACCGCTTGCCGGTGTTCGCGCAACGCCTGCGCCAGGTCTTTCGACGCCATCCCTTTGACGGTCAGCATCACCGGGCCGGCGTAGCCGTCGGTGGTCTCGACGTAACCCAGGGCTTGCAGTTTCCCGCGCGCTCCGTCCACGAAGCCGCCCAACCGGTTGCCGTCTTTGACCCAGGCGAAGCGCGTCGCCAAAGGCACGAAGCGCAGCCAGTCGGTGAAGAACACACTTTCGCTTTCGCTGGTGCTGAAGATGAGCGTGTGTTCGACCGCGCCGTTGGGCGTGGCCTTGAGCAGTTCAGCCTGCTCCGCGCTCATCGCAAAGCCGCCGGTGGCTTCGCGGGGTTCCAACGAACCGCCATCATTCACGTACTGAATGAACGGGTACTCGGACACCATTTCTTCCTGTAGAATCTGCGAGTTATCACGATCTTGCCAAGCCATTGCATACCTCCCATTTGGATTTGAGATTTCGGATTTTGGATTGGATCACAACTGAGAGGCGCACGGTTCTCCACGACGGGAGAACTGCGTACCTCCCGTGTGAAGGACAACGACGAAAGCAGTGGTCAGCCGGATGCCCCATCACCCGGCTGAACCGTGTTGGCGAAGCCGAGGTTGGGGCAGTGCGTGGTCGAACAAGGGTAGCAATCAGTGCGTCTCCCGCGCACCGACTGTTGATGGGCCGGGGCACAGGAGAGGCCAAAGCAAAGATGGGCAGAGAAATCACGTTTGTACGTGGCAACGTTGAACGTTGTCACATTTCAGTATTGCGTATTGGCAGCCGCAGGAAACGACCGGGGATTGTCCGCCGGGCGCTGCCCACGGCTCTGCCTTTCGCAGTCAGAA
>MTKY01052818.1_pt1 | contig 11839 bp, 7 predicted proteins | sample 1042731 | NCBI WGS metagenome assembly MTKY01 (sample SAMN06212206, study PRJNA360538) | anaerobic digester metagenome | biome: Wastewater treatment plant; material: sludge; isolation source: anaerobic digester fed with sludge from wastewater treatment plant | place: Denmark: WWTP Soeholt ... | reverse complement strand
GCGGGAGGATGTATAGCTTCCCGGGGCGTTTCTCCTGGCGGCTCTCTACCTTGGCTTTGGCCGCGATCGTTCTGGCTGAGGGTGCCATTGCCGCACTCTGCTTCCAGACTGTGCAGCGCTCCGCCGAGGGGCATGACGACCTGCCCCCGCTCACGTTGAGCGTGGACTGCATGGAATGGTGGTCCCAGTTGGTGGTGCCGCTGTACAACTTCGCCGTGACGTGCCTGATCGCGATCGGACCGGCGCTGATCTACTTCGTCGTGTTGCTTGTCGTGCCATCCCTGGCCAGTCTGCCACCCAATCTGAATCGGGCCATCCTGGGTGGCCTGCTGGGTCTGGGCCTGTTCCTGTGGCCGATGCTGATGCTGGGCCTGGCCGTCGGAGGGCCGGGGGCGATCGTTCTGTTCGGAAGCACGCTGCGATCTCTGCTCCAAACGTTTCCGGCCTACGTATGCACGGTTCTGATCGTCTACGGACACGCGGCACTGGTGATTTATGTCGGCGTGCGGCTGTATCAAGCACGGATGTCCGGTCTCCTCCTCACTGCCATCCTCATCGGCGCACGTGTGTATGCCCAAATCGCCGCCATGCGGGCCATCGGAACGTACTATTACCGATTCCAGAACCGATTCCCCTGGTAGGCTGCATTCCGCGACGGGTTGAGGGCGGATGTCCATTCCGGTATTCTGATGGGGTTCGACGGATTCGGGCGGCCGGGGCCGGCGCCTGGTTGCCATGCCATCCGGCTATGGAGATCCATGCAGACATGTTTGCCATCCACGAAGCACAATGGCTCGCCCCCAAGGTCCGCAAGCTCGTGGTCCATGCCCCGCGGGTGGCTTCCCATCACAAGCCTGGCCACTTCGTCATCGTCCGCTGCGAAGAGCACGGAGAGCGCATCCCGCTGACCATCGCGGACTCCAACGCAAAAAACGGCACAATCACGCTCGTCATACAGATCGTCGGCGCGACCACCGAGCGGCTCTGCTCGCTCCGCACCGGCGAAAGCCTTCTGGACGTCGCCGGCCCGCTGGGCAAGCCGACGGAAATCGAGAAGTACGGGCACGTAGTGCTGGTCGGCGGAGGGGTGGGAACGGCTGTCATCCATCCGCAGGCTGGCGCGCTTAAGGCGAAGGGCAACCGGCTCACCGCCGTTATCGGCGGGCGCAGCAAGCCGTATGTGATTCTGGAAAAGGAGCTTGCCGCTGTCTGTGACGCCGTATATCCCTGCACCGACGACGGCAGTTACGGGTTCCACGGTTTTGTGACCGGCAAGCTGGAGGGCCTCATCCGCGAGGCGGCGCCTCCGATCGACATGGTGCTGACGGCCGGACCGGTGCCCATGATGCGGGCCGTCGCCGAGGTCACCCGAGGGCCGGGCATTCGGACCATTGCGTCGCTGAACCCGATTATGGTGGACGGCACCGGCATGTGCGGCGGGTGCCGCGTGACCGTGGACGGCAAGCAGCGTTTCGCGTGCGTGGATGGGCCGGAGTTCGACGCCCATCAGGTGGATTTTTCGGAACTGGCCGACCGGCTGACGGCGTATCGCGACCAGGAGCGGGCCGTTTGGCAACGATACCGGCGGGATCCGCAGCACGTCTGCCGGCTGGAAGCGGCGGAGAGGGAATTGCAGTCGCGAGGAAACGAATGAAACCGGCCGACCGAATGAGAATCCCCCGGCAGCCTATGCCGGAGCAGGAACCAGAGGCCCGGGCCCACAACTTCCGCGAGGTTAACCTGGGGATGGCCACCGAGGCCGCCCGCATGGAGGCCCAGCGGTGCCTGCGATGCAAAGGCGCCAAATGCGTGGTCGGCTGCCCGGTCGGCGTGGACATTGCCGGGTTCGTCGAAGCGGTAGCCGACGGCGACCTGCCCCGCGCCGCCGACATCCTGTACTCCGCCAACGTATTGCCCGGCATCACGGGCCGGGTCTGCCCGCAGGAAACCCAGTGCGAGGAAGTCTGCATCCGGGCCCAAAAGGGCTCTCCCGTGGCCGTCGGCCATCTGGAACGCTTCGTCGCCGACTGGGCCCGAGAGCATCGCCGCGAGCTGTTCACTCCGCCGCCGCCGACGGGCAAGCGAGTGGCGATCGTCGGGTCCGGCCCCGCCGGCCTGACCTGCGCGGGCGAATTGGCCAAACGCGGGCACGAAGTGACCGTTTTCGAGGCGCTGCACCGTCCGGGCGGCGTGCTGGTCTATGGCATTCCGGAGTTCCGTCTGCCCAAAAAAATCGTGGACGAAGAAGTGCGGAAGCTTCGTGAGCTGGGCGTGAAGATCGAATGCAACGTGGTCATCGGGCAGACCTACACCATCCACGAGTTGCTGAACAGCGAAGGGTTCCACGCCGTTTTCATCGCCAACGGAGCGGGCCTGCCGGTCTTTCAGGGGATTCCCGGCGAGAACTTCAAGGGGGTGTATTCCGCCAACGAATACCTGACCCGCGTGAACCTGATGGGCGCCTGGCAGGGCGACCAGACGCCGACCCCGGTGATCCAGTCCCCCCGGGTTGTCGTGGTGGGCGGCGGCAACACGGCCATGGACGCCATCCGAACCGCGCGTCGGCTCGGGGCGGAACCGGCCACGCTGGTCTACCGCCGTTCGCGTCAGGAGATGCCCGCCCGGGCGGAAGAGGTCAAGCACGCCGAGGAAGAGGGCGTGGTGTTTGAGATGCTGGTGAACCCCGTCGAAATCCTGGGCGGACCGGACGGCTGGGTGCGCGGCGTCCGCTGCATCCGGATGGAACTGGGCGAGCCCGACGACTCGGGACGCCGCCGGCCCGTGCCCATCGCCGGCAGCGAGTTCGAGATTCCGTGCGAGGTCTTCATTGAGGCCATCGGCACGCGGGCGAACCCGCTGCTCACCCAGACCACGCCCGAACTGAAGCTCAACAAATGGGGTAACATCGAAGTCGACGAGAGCCGCATGACCAGCATGAAAGGGGTTTTCGCCGGTGGCGACATCGTACGCGGGGGCGCCACGGTGATCCTGGCGATGGGGGACGGCAAGACGGCCGCCGCCGGCATTCACAGTTATCTGACCCACGCGCAGGGGTGAAATCACGGGCCGACGGATGATAGAATAACAGTGTAATCTGCCGCCCTCCTTGCGGGATCGGCCCGGAGGCGGTGTCGGCGTCACGCAGGTATGACCGTCATGGGTAACGCAGGACAGGCCAGAGGGTTCGGATGGGCCTCGACGCCGCGGAGTGTCGGCGGCAGCGCGGCGGCGGGCTGGGGCGAATCTCACCCGCCTGTACACAACCTGAACGTCGCCGCCACCATTTCGCTGGTGTCGCCGTTCCAGATCAAGGACGACATTCCCCTTACCCCCGCCGCCTGCCAGACCGTGGTCGAGAGCCGCGATACAATCAAGCAGATCCTCAGCGGTTCGGACCCTCGAATGCTGCTGCTGGTCGGACCCTGTTCCATTCACGACGACGAAGCGGCCATCGAATACGCCGGCCGACTGGCCGGGCTGGCTCGCGAGGTGGCGGATCGCCTGTATGTGGGCATGAGGGTCTACTTCGAGAAACCGCGGACGACCGTGGGCTGGAAGGGCCTGATCAACGATCCACACCTCAACGACACGTTCGACATGGAGGCCGGCCTGCGCAAAGCCCGCCGCATTCTCCTGGCCGTCACGGAACTGGGGCTGGCAACGGCCACGGAGTTCCTGGATCCGATCACCCCGCAATACCTCGCGGATCTGATCAGTTGGACCGCCATCGGGGCGCGTACGACGGAATCCCAGACCCATCGCCAGATGGCCAGCGGGCTGTCCATGCCCGTGGGGTACAAGAACGCCACGGACGGCAACCTGGAGATCGCCATCAATGCCCTGCAATCCGCCCGGCACTCGCACAGTTTTCTGGGCATTGACGACAACGGCCGCACGGCCGTGATCAAAACGCGCGGCAACCCGTGGGGACACGTTATTCTTCGCGGCGGTCGTGCCGGCCCGAACTACGACCCTTCCAGTGTCTCCACGGCCATCGAGACGTTGCGGCGTTCCGGTTTGCCCACCCGGCTGGTCGTCGATTGCAGCCACGCCAACTGCGGCAAAAGGCAGCAGAACCAGCAGCACGCGTGGCACAGTGTGATCCAGCAGAGAGCGTCCGGAAACACGGACATCGTGGGCATCATGCTGGAAAGCAACCTGTTTGAGGGGAACCAACCGTTTCCGTCAGACCCTTCGAAGCTGCGCTATGGAGTCTCCATCACGGACGAGTGCATCGGCTGGGAGAAAACGGCGGAGCTGCTCCGCGCCGGACACGAAGCCCTCCGAACCGTGATCTGATCCGGCCCACCAACCCGCACGCCCGGCGGAATTCACCGCGGTGGACTGTCGCCGCGAGCGTCGAAGAACCGATTGTAAACATTGACGGGGAAATTCGATCCCGTAGAGTTGTTCCGATGCGCATGAGACGGCTTGCTGTAACGGTGTGCCTGATGGGAATGGCCGGGTGCGCCCAGCCGCGCGGCGTGATCCGCGATCTGCCGCCCCCGGTCATGAACACGAATTACGTCGCCCGCCCGGCCCCTCCCTGCCCGATCCCGCCCGTTGCCGAAACCCGTGCCCCTGAATCGTTGCGCATGATCGGGCCCAAAACCATCGTCGTTGACGCCGGGCACGGCGGAAAAGACCCCGGCACACAGGGCGTCTCGCCCTGCCCCGAAAAGCAGTTCAACCTGCTGATGGTCCAGCAACTGACCCAGGAGCTCACCCGCCGGGGGGCAAAAGTGGTGTCCACCCGCACCACCGACGTATACCTCACCCTGGAAGCCCGGGCGGCCGTCGCGCAACGCACGCGCGCGGACCTGTTCATCTCCATCCATGCCGACTACTCGCAGAAACGCACCAACCGCGGAGCCACGTTGTACATTGCCCGGGAGGCATCGCGCGGCAGCATCGCCGCCGCCGATGCAATCGCCGGCGCCTTCCGGAGCCACGGTATTCAGTACAACGGAACGCGCCGACGGGATTTCCGCGTTCTGACCAAGCACTCCCGCCCGGCCGTGCTCATTGAATGCGGCTACATGTCCAACCGGACGGACGCCCAGTTGCTCAACTCCCCCGATTACCGCGCCCGCCTGGCCCGCGCCATCGCCGACGGCATTGCCGCGTACGCCGGAAACTGAACGAACGCCTGTCGCATCAGCGGGGGCCGGCCCCCTCCGGGATGGGGGAAACACCCTCCACGCGAATGTCATCCAACTCGGCCCGATCGCCCCCCACCGCGATCCTCAAGTCAATCGCGGCCGGACCCTGAAGAAACGAGCCGACCATGTGCAACACCACAGTATCGTCCCCGTGGGGGCTCAAAGGCGGCCACTGTCCCCGTGCAAACGTGCGCAACTGGCCGTGGTTGGCCAGCACCGCCTTGAACCATTCGTTGAACTGCTCCTGCGACACCCTCTGCCGGAACCGGGCCGAACCCATCGCGTATGCCTTCGGAGCCAATTCCTCCACGCGGACAACGCTGTTCTTGAGAGGCTCCAGGGTGACTTCCGCCAGCTCTTTGGCAGCCACTAACGTCCGGTACGCATAATACGCCCAAGCGCCTGCCACGCCTTGCAGCCCTGCGCCCACGATCGCAATGATCACGGCCGCGGTCGCCAGACCTCGACCGCCCCGCCGGCCGGCACGTGTGTTGCGAATGCCCACGATGCCCAAAATCAGCCCCAACAGAGGGCTGAGCACCGGTATGCAGGCAGGCAAGGCACAAACCAGAGCGGCTACGGCCGCCTTGCTCGTCGGCGGCCGACCGTAATGGGCGTTCGGTTCGACTGGCGTGTCCGTCCACGGTTCGGCCCCGCCGGGACTCTCTTCGGGTGTTGGAAAGTCGCTCATAACGGCCGCATTAGACTCCGCAACCTTTGAAAGCACAAGAGGCTGTCGTCCCTGCTCGGATCTTCTGTCACCATGCCGCAAATCGCCCGCCCCAGCCAGCATGGCCCACGGGGCCAACCTCCCCAACCACCACCCGGGCGGCCATTCCGGCTGAACCGGGCGTGCTGCTCCAACGTCCGGGCTCCCCGGCGGTTAGAGCCTTGACGAGACATTTGCGCCACAAGTATATTCCCCAGGGAAAAGCGCGGGAGCCGGGGCGGAGGGACGCCGTCCGTCCGGCCAGATGCGAAGGTGCCTCGGCGTGCGGCTGGAACGCGTGATGCGGCCGAGCCCCAGGAAAGGGTGAACCGGCCACAAGGCCCCGCCGGTTTCTGACAGACTTGCCGCGTCCACGCCGTATTCCACCGCCGAGGGTTACTGCGGACCATCCCCCCCGGGAGTCCGAGTATTTCCATCGTGTCGCGCCCCGCGGGTGCCGCACGCAACACCAAGGAGTCCGCCTGATGTCCAAGTTCCGCAACTCTGTGGCTCGTGTCCGCGTGGCCCTCCTCGGGCTGGGCCTGGTCGCTTTGCTGCTGTCGCTGGCCTGCCCCGCGTCGTCACCGACGGAGGTGGTCGGACCGGCCACCGTCGGAAACGAGCCGCCGTTCATGGAGTTCCTCTCGCCGACCAGCAGTTTCTCTGTGAACCGGGGCGATTCCTTCGAGGTTTCCTGGCGCGACTCCGATCCGGACTCCTCCGCCCTGATCAAGCTGGAAATGGTTCGGACGGACACCAACGCGGCCACGGTCATCGTGGAAGGCATTCAGGAGGACGACCTCGTCGGCCCGGACAACTGGTCGATTGACACGACGCTTCTGGCCGAGACCAGCTACTACATCCGGGGCACCATTTCAGACGGGGTCAATGTGCCGTACGTCACATACGCCCTCGTTTCCGGCGGGGCCGGCAGTCGGGTCGTGGTCACCGTGACTCCTCCGGGGCTCGCACCTTCCAACACGCCGCCCCAGATCGTCGTGCTGACGCCGGAGTTCAATCAGAGCGTAGCGCAGGACGACACGCTGGTGGTCACGGTGGCTCCCGTGCCGCCGACCATGCAGACCGAGCCGGCCACGATTCCGTACGATCCGGACAGTACTACTACCATTTACATCGTGGCCGACCTGGATACGCTGCCGAGCAATGACAACGTCCGCAGCCCCCGTCCGGATGAAGTGATCGTGCTGCGAACGCGCACGGTTGAGCCCGCGGATACGGCGACGATCACAGAGACCATCGTGGTGGACCTGACCACGCTCCCGCCCCGGGAGAGCGGGGTTCCGTATTACATCCGCGCGACGATTGATGACGGGCAGAACCCGCAGGTCCACGCATACGCGGCCGGCGCGGTCAATGTGGTAAGGTCGGCGCAGGGCTCGGTGTACCTGGAACACGTGGGCCGATCGCTTGCCGGCGTGCGGTGGCTGGGCTTCAACCCGAACGCGTGGCTGGGCACCACAATCAAAGGTGTGGGAGATTTCGACGCGGACGGCGTGAACGATTTCGTCCTGGCCGCACAGTACGGAAACCCGCGCAACTTTGGAAACATCGGAGAGGCATACATTGTTTACGGAATGGATCGCCAGCGGTTCGGCGGCAGTATCAACGTGAACAGTGTCGCCATGTCCGTTTCCGGCGCCATCGTGGAAGCGCCCATCCCCCGGTTCGGATCAACGATGGGCATCAAAAGCGTGGGAGTGATACCCGACATCGACGGCGACGGACGACCTGAACTGATGTTCGGCCTGCCACACGTCGGCGGCATCTATCAGCCTCGTGACATGGACCCGACCGACAGTGCTGAGGGACGGCCCGGCTGCTATGGGGATTTTCTGCCGAACAATTCCTCCAATACTCGCAATCCGGATTACTACTACGACGCCATGGGCAACGCAATCCTTCTCGGAAGCCAGAATCGAGACATCGACGGACCGGTCAACCCGGACCGACTGGAGAACACGTTCGTCGCCCTGGAGCTCGTCGGAATGCCACCCCAAGCCCGGGGTGGGACACGAACCCTCGCCTTGGGCCCCTCCGGCAAGATGGAGGGACTCCGGGTTCAGGTAGGCGTCTACGATTTCCTGGACCCCTTCCGATTGGGCCAGCCTCCAATCCAGGACTGGATGGGGTGGGAAGTGGCCTCCATGCCCGATATGAACAACAATGCCCGCCCGGAAATGATCCTGTCCGCCCCCCGGAACGAACAGGACATCGCCGACACGGCGATGGAGTTCGGGTATTTCTCCACGCACCTCGTAGGACGGGCGTACTCCGGCAGCATCGTCATCATCGACGGAAGCAGCGGGCTGTTCGGAGAGACCACGGAAAACGAGGGCGGACAGGCAAACATCATTCCCAACGTTGTGGATGGCGTATGCGACGATGAAAATCCGGAGCCACGTCGTCTGTCGTACCCGTTTCAGGCTCTCGAAATATTTGCGGAGAATCCGCAGGACTTCCTGCACGACGGCGGCTACGCGGGGGATTTCAACCTCGACGGAGTCCCCGATATTCTCTGCGGTGCGCCCTTCAACAACCGGTCCGCCACCCTGTCAGAGACCGGCGTCACCTACATCCTGTACGGCCGGACCGTCTACGGCGACTACTTCCTGGAAGATGCCGACGATCCGCAGCGGCGCCCTCCCATGATCCGTATCCGTGGCGAACAGCCGTATGATCGGATCGGTTGGGTCCAGGCGCAAGTAGCCGATGTCAACGGCGACCGCATCGATGACATTGTGCTCGGTGCTCCTTTTGCCGACTTCGGCGGAGTCCGACCCGAAATCTGCGACGGCGATTTCGATGGAAACGGCCGGGTGGACGACGCGGACCTGGCGGCGTTCAACGGATGCCGGGCCTCGTTCGGCGACGAGGTCTTCTTCGGCGACGACTGCAAAATCTTCGATTTCAACAACGACCGACAGATCGACGACGATGACCGCCGGGTCATGGATTGCCTGATCGCCGGTGGCGGCGTCGAATGCTGCCCGGCGGACAACGGGTTCGTGGCCATCGTCTTCGGCGGCGTCACCCTGGATGGCGACCGGAGCATCAGCCAGATCGCGACTCCCGCCCTGCCGGGCGTCCGCTTCATCGGCGCAGCCCCTGGCGACCTGGCCGGATGGGACGTGTCCTCCGCCGGGGATTTCAACCGCGACGGCTATGGCGACATTCTGATCGCCGCGCCCGGCGAACGGGTCACCGATGATGCCGGCCGCCCGCGGCTGGGGACGGCCTACCTCATCTTCGGCGGGCCGCACCTGTACAACAAAACGTTCTCGCTGGCACAGGTGGGCACCGACGCGCTGCCGGGCATCAAGCTGATCAGCCCGTTCGAGCGCGGCCGCCCGAACGAAGCCCCGATCGAGACGGTCGCCGGTATCGGCGACATCAACAACGACGGGTTCGCCGATATCGGGGTCGGCATACCCCGGGCCGACTTCATTGACGAGTCGTTTCCGCAGGAGCCGACCGACCCCGGCGTGGACCCGGGTGTCGGCCGCCGCACGGACAGCGGGGAGGTGTACCTCATTTACGGGAGCAACGTCGGCACAAATCGCTGATGTCCGGTGTTCGAGGCGTTGTTTCCCAGCGGCCGGCGGACCCCCCCGTTCCTGCCGCCGGATCGCGTGCGCTGTCGGGCCGGGTTGGCCGGACCGGGTTCCTCGCTGTCCTGAAACGGCGGCGTTCTCACACAAAATGACCAGAGAGGCGAGCATGGGGTTCTGAACCGGGATTCGCGTCCCGGTCCCCACCCGCCTTGGGCCGGTCCACCCTCTTTTCCGGCGGAATAATCGAACTTTTTCCCTCTGCCGGGCGTAAGATGAACCCGGGGCGCCCCTGTCCGCGCGGCGATTGACGCCCGCGAGCCCGCCCTGTTATAACCTGTGCGCACAACGCCAATTGCAAAGGCCACCTGCGGAGTCATTCATGGCACACGATCAATTCAAGTCCATCGAGACGCGGACTCGGGGCACCAGCTTCAAGCTCATCGCCACGTTGATGGGTGGAATTCTGGTTGCCTGCTCTTTTCTGGCCAGCTACCTGTTCCCGGGGACAACCGGCGCCGACGGCAAGCTGCACAGCTTCCACGCCGACATGATCGCCCTGATTGGAGCCATCCTGCTCGGCTCGTGGCTCTGTTGGCACGCCCTGACCCATCTGATCGCCGGCAAAATGCATATGGACGAACTGGTGGCGATCGCCATCATCGCCGCCATCGCGGTCGGCAAATATCAGGAAGCCGGCGTCATCGCGTTTTTCATGATTATCTCCAGCCTGATCGAACAGCGCACCGCCCTGGGGGCCCGCGCATCTATCGAAGAACTGATGAAGCTGACCCCGACCTCCGCTCATAGGCTTCTGGAGGACGGCCGGGAGGAAGAGGTCGAGACCGCCGATCTGCGGCCCGGCGACGTGGTCCGGGTCCGCCCCGGCCAGAACATTCCCAGTGACGGCGTGATCATTTCGGGCGAATCCACGCTGGACCAGGCCAATATCACCGGAGAATCCATGCCGGTGGAACGGACGGTCGGACAGGAAGTCTTCGGCGGCACGACCAATCTCACCGGCGCCCTGGATATTCGCGTGACCAAAGTGGGCGAGGAGTCGAAGCTGGGCCAGGTGCAGGCCCTGATCCTGGAGGCCGAGAAGACGCGCATTCCGCTCATGCGGCTGATTGACCGCTACGCCGGCTGGTATACGCCCACCATTCTCATGCTTGCCCTCATCGTGGTGTTCCTGACGCCGGACAAGACCAAGGGCATGGGCAAGGCCATCAGCATGCTTATCGTGGCCTGCCCCTGCGCGCTGGTTCTGGCCACGCCTACGGCCATGGTGGCCGCGCTGAGCTGTGCCGCCCGGCTGAAGGTGTTCATCAAGAAGGTCAGCGACCTGGAGTACGCCCGCTCACTGACCGCCATCGTCTTCGACAAGACCGGAACGCTGACCACGGGCAAGCTGTCGGTGACTCAGATGAAACCCGCCCCCGGCGTGGAAGGCGCCGAATTGCTGTACCTGGCCGCATCCGCCGAGCAGCTCAGCAAGCATCCCGTGGCCGGCGCGCTGCGGGAGGTGGCAGACCGTGCCCGCATCAAACTGGCCGCGGTGGACACCACGGGGTTCGAGGAGAGCATCGGCCGAGGCGTGGTGGCCCGCATCGATCGAGACCGGGTCATGGTGGGTCGGGCCCAGTGGCTCAAGGACCACGGTGCGGACATGAGCCTGCTGAACAATCCGGACTATCAGGAAGTCGAGGGGCTCAGCATCCTGTACGTCACGCGCAATGGCCGGTGCCTCGGCTGGATCGGCCTGGAGGACAAAACACGTCCCGAGGCCCGGCGGGCCATCGACCGGCTGCGCGATCTCGGCATCCGCAACCTGACCGTGGTGACCGGCGACAAATGGTCGGTCGCCCGGCGCGTGGCGGCCGAAATGGGCTGCAGCCAGGTGCAGGCGGAAGTCCTGCCCGACCAGAAGAAAGCGCTGGTGGACGACTTGCGGCAGAAGGGCCACCGGGTGGCCGTCGTGGGAGACGGCGTGAACGACGCCGGCGCCCTGGCGGCGGGCGATCTGGGCATCGCGATGGGCGCCGCCGGCAGCGACGTGGCCGTCAAGTCCGCGTCGGTGGTGCTGATGAACAACGATCTGAACCTCCTGCCGTTCGTGGTCGGGCTGTCGCGGGCGACCACGAAGGTGATCTATCAGAATCTGACATACGGTGTTCTGTTCATTGTCATCATGGAAGCGTTGGCGATCTGGGGGCAGTTGTCGCCGCTCCCGGCGGCCTTCCTGCACACCGTTGCCAGCGCCGTCGTGATCTTCAACAGCGCCCGGCTTGTGCGTTTCGGTGAAAACGAACAGATCGCCGCGCCGCCCGCGCCGGCCGGCTCGGAGCCTGCCGGCCCGCGACCGATCCCGGTGCCAGTGACCGCCTGAACGCTTTGTG
>MTKY01052349.1_pt1 | contig 11840 bp, 10 predicted proteins | sample 1042731 | NCBI WGS metagenome assembly MTKY01 (sample SAMN06212206, study PRJNA360538) | anaerobic digester metagenome | biome: Wastewater treatment plant; material: sludge; isolation source: anaerobic digester fed with sludge from wastewater treatment plant | place: Denmark: WWTP Soeholt ... | reverse complement strand
TGCGCGTGAACTCGGCATCCCCGCCGTGGTCGGTTGCGGCAACGCGACCGAAGTGCTCGCCGATGATGCGCTGGTGACTGTTTCCTGCGCCGAGGGAGACACCGGCAATGTCTACGCCGGGCACCTCGACTATCAGGTCAGCGCGGACGATCTGCAGACGATGCCCGCGCTGCCGATCAAGCTGATGATGAACGTCGGCAACCCCGACCGGGCCTTCGATTTTTGCCAGCTCCCGAACGAGGGCGTGGGATTGGCGCGGCTCGAGTTCATCATCAACCGCATGATCGGGGTCCATCCGAAGGCGCTGCTGAATTTCGCCACCCTGGGCGGGGAAGTGCGCCAGGCAGTCGAACGCCGCCTCCACGGTTATGATTCGCCGACCGGTTATTTCGTCAGCAAGCTGAGCGAGGGCGTGGCGACGATAGCCGCGGCGTTCTACCCGAAGCCGGTGATCGTGAGGCTGTCGGATTTCAAGTCCAACGAGTATGCGCACCTGGTTGGCGGCCAGCAGTACGAGCCGGTCGAGGAGAACCCGATGCTCGGCTTTCGCGGCGCCTCGCGGTATGTGGACGAGGGTTTCCGCGACTGTTTCGAGCTCGAGTGTCGTGCGCTCAAGTACGTTCGCGAGCAGATGGGGCTCGACAACGTGCAGGTGATGGTCCCGTTCGTGCGCACTGTCAGCGAGGGCCGGCGGGTGGTCGAGCTGCTGGCGGAAAACGGACTGCGACGCGGCGAAAACGGCTTGCGCGTGATCATGATGTGCGAGGTGCCGAGCAATGCGCTGCTGGCGGAGCAGTTTCTCGAATACTTCGACGGCTACTCGATCGGCTCCAACGATCTCACCCAACTCACTCTGGGGCTCGATCGCGATTCGGGGCTGGTTGCAACACTGTTCGATGAGCGTGACGAGGCAGTGAAAGCCCTGCTGTCGCTGGCGATCGATGCCTGCAATCGCATGGGCCGTTATGTCGGAATCTGTGGCCAGGGCCCTTCCGACCACCCTGATCTGGCGGCATGGCTGATGAGCAAGGGCATCCAGAGCATGTCGCTCAGTCCGGATGTCATCGTCGATACCTGGATGATGCTGAGCAAGCCGCAAGCGCCGGAACATTGAGGATGGCGTGACCGGATGGGGCTGCGCCGAGACGCGGGGCGGTTGCCGCGCTCGCCGCGTTTGCCGACTCCCGACGGCGCGAGCGGCGGACGCGACCGAGGCGGGCGATCATTCGAGCAATTCGACCCGTACCTCGACCTGCTCGCTGGACCGCGTGCCGGTTTGCAGTCTGCCGCCCAGGTTGCTGCTCCCGCCCTGGCTGCTCTGTTCGATACCGCCGAGATAGATCCATTCGCCGAGGCGTCCGGTTACCTTGCTCTGCAGGCTGCCGGTGCGCACGGTGGCGCCATCGAGACGATCGCCCTGCTCGTCGATTTCGAGCGTGACCTGCTCGCCGCTGACGCGGGCGCTGACCAGGAAACCCTGCTGTATCTCCTGGTAATCGATACCCATTCCCCAGCGTCCACCGGCGGGCACAGGCAGCAGCTGACCATTGCTGATGAGCACCGGCTTGCCTTCGAGTGCGCGGATGTTCTGGGAGCCCGTGCGCTCGCCGGTACTGATGCGCCGGGTGCCGCTCACGGTCACGCTGCTGCCGGACCCTGCGGCGGGCCGACCGGTCGAGATGCTGGTGTTTCCCTGCTGCAGGGTGCCGGAAATCGCGCCCCCCTGCTGGCTGCTGTCGGCGGTGCCGTTGCGCCGCACGCTGATCAGGAGGTTGCGTTGGGGGGTGTCGAGTTGCTCCAGCAACTCGCTGATCCTGCTCATCGCTCCGGCGTCCGCGCTCACCACCAGCGAGTTGCGATAGACCGAGACCGACTCATAGGGTCCGAGCAGCGGCTGCACGATCGGCAGCAGTGCCTCGGCGTCGGCGTGCTGGAGTTCGAATACCTGCAATTCGGCCAGCAGCCGTGCCGGGCACAGCAGCAAAGCGATACACAGCAGCAGGCGGCGTAGCATCGGGCAGTCTCCGGTGATTGGCTGGTCCGACAGGCACTGCTACAGTGTAGCGCGATCGTCCCCGGGAGAGCTTGATGAAATCACCGCAGCGCTGCCCCTGGGTGGATCTCGGCAAGCCGCTCTATGTCAGCTATCACGATCAGGAGTGGGGAGTGCCGGTACACGATGATCGCAAGATGTTCGAGCTGCTGCTGCTCGAGTCGGCGCAGGCGGGGTTGAGCTGGTATACGGTGCTCGGCAAGCGCGAGAACTACCGGCGGCTCTTCGATGACTTCGATCCGCAGCGGATCGCCGCGTATGACGCAACCAAGATCGAGGCTCTGCTCGGCGATGCCGGGATCATCCGCAACCGGTTGAAGGTCGAATCCGCGGTAAACAACGCCAGACGCTACCTCGAGCTCGTCGCCGAGCGTGGCTCCTTCGCGGATTACCTGTGGAGCTTCGTCGGCGGCAAGGTGAAACTCAACCGGTTGCGCTCGCAGGCGGACTATCCCGCCCGCAGTGCGGAGTCTGATGCGCTCAGCATGGATCTCAAGCGGCGTGGATTCCGCTTTGTCGGTTCAACCATCATGTATGCGCACATGCAGGCCAGCGGCCTGGTCAACGATCATGCGCTCGGGTGTTTCCGCCGCGCCCAGCTCATCACGAGCGGCGCTTGACACGACGGGCACCAGGCTTCGGCTCCTCGTCTTGCTCGGTTGGCGGCTCTCCAATCCGCTCCTGTTCGGCCACGAAATGGATGGCCATGTCGAATGCGTCCTGGGTAAATTGCAGCACCCTCTGAAAACCGGCATCGGAAAGTTTGCGGGCGGTATCGTGCCGGCGGTAGATGTTGATGAAATTGCGCTCCCGTTCGAACTGGATCGGCAGCTGGTCTATTTTAAGGTCGTGCAGGACCTGCCAGAGGCGAGGGTGGTAGGTCCGGGTGTATCTGAGCACGAAGGGCAGCGGATCATTGCGCGCGACCAGTGACGCGAGGCGCAGGATGAGTTCGAAAGACAGCACTTCACGTCCGTCCTCCACTGCCTCCAGGATGCTCTTGTCGCGCAGGTTGAGGGCGTCGGAGACTTCGATGACAGTCATTCCGGCGACCTCGCGCATATCGCGCAGGGACTCGCCGGCCGCGGCCATCATGCGTAACTGTTCGGGCGTGCGGGCAACCGCCCGCGCGGCAGTTTCGCGGGTGCGCGAGGCGATCTTCAACGCGGTACTGGTCAGGTCCGTGGTGATGCCCGAAATACTGTCGATGAACGAGCTAAGGGGCGAATCGTGCCCGCGTGGCGTGGATGGTGCTTCGTCACTCGCCCGATCGGGGCGCTTGGGGTTACTGCGCCCTTTCGAGGTAGGGGTGGTCTTGCGTTTTTTTCGCTCGGTCATGGTAGCGAGTCTCCGGTGTACTGCTCAGGATTCGAGCAGGTTTTCGCGCAGCTTGCTCAACGTATCGTCATCGATGCCCAGTTCGTCCCTGAGGTACGCCTGCAATCCTCCGTATTCGCGCTCGATGGTGTCGAGCGCGGATTCGATGTAGGCGGGTTCGACGCCGAGCAGTGGCCGTGCCAGTTCGGGATCGGTGCGAAACAGTGACACCACGCGCAGGATCAGCAGGTTGCGCTCGATCCGGTCGGCGGTGTAGGTGTTGGTCTTGAGGAAATCCTCGATCACGGTTTCACGCGGCACGCCGACCGCCAGCAGCGCCAGCGCGGCGGCGAATCCGGCGCGATCCTTGCCGCCGGTGCAATGAAACACCAGCGGCAGGTTGTCTGCCTGCGCCAGTTCGCGCAGGAAGCGGGCATAGGCGCCACCGAAATCGCTAACGAAACGGCGGTTGCCTTCGATCAGCATGGCGCGGAAATCCACACCCTCGAGTTCGCCGCTGCGCAGGCGCTGCGATATCTCCTCGATCGCGGTGCCGTCCACGGTCACCGGATCGATCACGTAGCGCAGCGTCAGGTCCGGTGGCAGGCGGTCCGGTTCCGCCGCGCGCTCGTCGTCGGAGCGCAGATCGACGACGCTGTTGATGCCAAGGAGCTTCAGGTAAAGCTGGTCCTGTTCGCTCAGATCGGCAAGGGTGTCCGAGCGGTAGAGAACTCCCCAGCGGGTGGAGCGCCCGTCCGCAGTCCGGTAGCCGCCCAGTTCGCGGAAATTGTGCGCGCCATCGAAGGGCAGCAGGCGCGCCGCGTCACGCTCGGGTTCCGGTAACTGGGCCGGTATCACGCGCTGTGCCGCCGGCCCCTTGCCACCGCAGGCCACGAGCAACGCCAGCAGGGTGACGCCGCAAATCGTTCGCCAGGCCATCAGATCGCGCCCTCCCGGGATTCGTCGACGTAGAGCACCAGCGATTGTCCCGGGTGAATCACCGGGAGTCCCGCGTCGATGCCGTTCCAGTCGATGAGTTGTTTCACCCCCACGCTGAAGCGCCCCGCGATACGCGACAGCGAATCGCCCCGCTTTACCTGGTAGTCGATCTTGCGCTTGCTCACACCGGGGTTTGCGAGCGCGAGCTGTCTGCCGTCCCCGGCGCGGATTTTCAGTTGCTGGCCGATGCGCAGACTGGATTCGGGCGAAAGCCCATTGAGCGCGGCGAGTTGCGCGCTACCGAGACCGAACTGGCGGGCGATACGCCACAGGCTGTCCCCGGACTTCACCGTGTAGAGACCGCGATTCTTCAGCGCAACCGACTCGGATGTCGGATAGGCGCGCGGCGGCAGCACCGCATCGGCCGGCAACCGCAGGTATTCACCGGCGACGATGCTGTCGTCTTTGAGGCCGTTCAGTGCCCGCAGATTTTCGGGGGTGGTCTCGTGCAGGCGCGCAATGCCGCCCAGGGTGTCGCCGCGACGCACGCGGTAACGTTCGCTGAGCGCTGGGGCGGTGGCTGGAATTTCGCTCAGCGCGGCCAGAAAGCCCTCGCGATCGGCAGCCGGCACCAGCACCGTGGTGCTGGTGTTCGGTGCCGTGTAGCCGCGCTTGAAGCCGGCGTTCAGGCTGGCAAACTCCTCGGTGTCGATGCCGGCGCGCGTGGCAGCCTGTTGCAGATTGATCTGCTCGTTGACCTCCACCGTCACGACCGAGGGTTGATTCGGGATCGGCGAGATCTGCAAGCCGTGATCCTGCGGATCCTCGAGCACGCGCGACAAGGCAATCAGGCGGGGCACGTAATTGCAGGCCTGCTTCGACAATGGCAGGGACCAGTAATCCGTTGGCTTGCCGAGACGCCGGTTGCGGTCGATGGCACGCTGCACGCTGCCTTCGCCGGCGTTGTATGCCGCGAGCGCCAGATACCAGTCACCATCGAAGCGCTTGTGCAGATCGCTGAGGTAGTCCAGTGCGGCTTCGGTCGAGGCAACCAGGTCCTTGCGTCCATCGTACCAGCCGTTCTGCTCCAGCCCCATGTGTGTGCCAGTGCCGGGAACGATCTGCCAGACGCCCGCCGCGCGACTGGAACTGACCGCTTGCGGGTTATAACCGCTTTCGAGTATGGGCAGCAGCGCGATTTCGAGCGGCATGTTGCGCTCCTCGAGTTGCTCGACCACGTAGTACAGATACCAGGACGCGCGCGTCCCCACGGTATCGAACAAGCGCTGTTTGTCGCTGTAGATGCGCATCTGACGGTCGATGCGCTGCTCGTCGACGCCACCTTCGAGACCATAGCCCGAACGCACGCGCTGCCACAGATCACTCTCTTCGTCCGCCGCACCACCGGTGATTCCGAGCAGCGATACCGGCATGCAGCTCTGGCCGTCGTCCTCGCCATCTTCGTTGACGGGCCAGTACAGCAACTGATCGTAGATTGCGGAGTCCTGCGCTGGCAGGGCAGCATGGCGTGGTCCCTGATCCACGGCACAACCCCCCAGCACCAGCACCAGGAGCACCACCATCCATGTTACCAGCCTCCGCCGGGCGGGCCCTGAGTATGGGTGGTGCGAGTGCTGCGGTGGCATCAGCGGAAAGTATCCTTCCAGGAACGGATCTCCGCAAAGACCCCGTGGTCGCCGTTTGGTTCCGTGCCGCCGTGATTTGCGGCACTGCGGCGTACCGCAGGTGTGGCACAGCGCAGGAACGGGTTTGTTTCCCGCTCGAGGGCGATGGTCGAGGGGACCGTGGGCTCGCCGCGCTCGCGCCGCGCCTCGTCGGCCAGCTGCCGATCGCGCAACGCGAGGTTGTCCGGCTCGACCGCGCGGGCGAAGCGCAGGTTGGACAGGGTGTACTCGTGGGCGCAGTAAACACGGGTTTCCCCGGGCAGCGCGGCGAGCCGCGACAGCGAGTCATGCATCATTTGCGGGTTGCCTTCGAATACGCGACCGCAGCCACCGGCAAACAGCGTGTCCCCGCAAAACAGCTGTGGTGGGGATTGCCCGTCGGCGGCAAAAAAATACGCGATGTGATCCAGGGTGTGTCCGGGCACGGCAAATACGCGCGCCTGCTGGCCCAGCACCTCGATGCAATCACCGTCATCGAGCACTCGATCGATACAGGCGGCGGGGCTGGTGCGTGGCCCGTAGACCGGGAGCGGACCGAATGCGCACAGCAGATCATCGACACCGCCGACATGATCCGGGTGGTGATGGGTGACGAGAATTCCGCACAGACGCAGCGCACTCCCTGCCAATGCGCGCATGACCGGTGCGGCGTCACCGGGGTCAACCACGAAAGCTTCATCCGCTCCAGCCTGGAGCAGCCAGATGTAGTTGTCGCTGAACGCCGGTACCGGATAGGCTTCAAGCATGGGCGTTGATGAATCCTGTGTCTGGCCCTGCATGATATATTGCCGCTCCCGGTATGGCCATGGTCCGGACCCGTTTGCGCCGGCCGCACAGACAACAGGAAATCTGCCATGAAATCTGATCCGGCATCCCGGCTGCGGGCCCGCGAGCGCTGGTTCGAGACCGACCTCGGGCGCCATATGCTGGGAGCGGAACGTGCCCTGGTCGATGCCAAGCTGGCGCAATTATATGGCTTTCACCTGATGCAGATGAGTATCAGCACGGAGGTGAGCCTGTTCGAGAGCAGCATGATCCGCCACAAGTTTTCGCTGGCGCAACTGCCAGGGGGGCAGGGCATCAGCGCGCTTGCCGAACCCGAGCAACTGCCGATCGAGTCCGACAGCGTCGACGTCGTGCTGCTGCACCACGTGCTCGAGTACAGCCAGAATCCGCACCAGATGCTGCGCGAGGCGACCCGGGTGGTGGTTCCCCACGGGCACCTGCTGATCGTCGGCTTCAACCCGTGGAGCCCGTTCGGACTGCGCTGCGTGCTGGGCAGACGCTTCGCCCAACCGATCTGGCACAGCCACCTGCTCGGTGCGCGACGGCTGACGGACTGGCTGGGATTGCTCGATTTTGCAGTCGACGACGTGCAATACCGCTGTCATGCACTGCCGGTGAATCATGCCGCAACGTTGGCAAGGCTCGCGCCGCTGGACCGCTGGGGCGAAAACTGCGCGCTGCCCTGCGGCTCGGTTTATCTCGTGCATGCGCGCAAGCAAATCAGCCCGCTGACCCTGATCCGCGCGCCGCGCCGACTGGCGCCACGGCGCATGTCCGTGATTCCGCTTGCCACGCCGCGCACCCGCGGCACCACGCTGCACTGAGCGGGACCAGGACATGAAGCAGGTCGTTATCCACACCGACGGCGCTTGCCGGGGCAATCCGGGACCCGGCGGCTGGGGCGCATTGCTCGGCTACGCGGATCGCGAGCGCGAGCTCCATGGCGGCGAAGAGCTGACGACCAACAACCGCATGGAACTCACCGCTGCGATCCGCGCCCTGGCTGCACTGCGCGAGCCCTGCAGCGTCGAGTTGTATACGGATTCGGAGTACGTGCGTCGCGGCATCACCGAGTGGCTGGCGAACTGGAAGCGTCGTGGCTGGCGGACCGCCGACAAGAAGCCGGTCAAGAACGCCGATCTGTGGGAAATGCTTGACCGCGAGGCGGCGCGTCACCGGATAAGCTGGCACTGGGTCAAGGGCCACAGCGGCCATTGCGGAAACGATCGCGCGGATCAGCTGGCCAACCGCGGAATCGACGAAATGCTGCGCCGTCGCGCGCAATCAGGCATGGGGGACTGATGCGACAGATCGTGCTGGATACCGAAACCACCGGACTCGAGCATACCCAGGGACACCGGGTGATCGAGATCGGATGCGTGGAGCTCGTGGATCGTCGCCTGACCGGGCGTCACTTCCACCGTTACATCAATCCGCAACGCGAGGTCGACGAGGGCGCGTTCGAGGTGCACGGCATAGCGAGCGGATTTCTCGCCGACAAGCCGCTGTTTGCACAGATCGTCGATGAGTTCATGGACTTCATCCAGGACGCACAACTCATCATCCACAATGCGCCCTTCGATATCGGATTTCTCGACAATGAACTGCAGTTGATCGGCGGGCAGCGGGGCCGGATCGGCGAACAGTGGTCGGTGATCGATACCCTGGCGCTGGCCCGCTCCCTTCATCCCGGCATGAAGAACAATCTCGATACGCTCTGCAAGCGCTATTTCGTCGACAATTCGCAGCGCGAGTTGCACGGTGCGCTGCTCGATGCGGAAATTCTCGCCGACGTCTACCTGCAGATGACCGGGGGACAGACCGCGCTGGCGCTGGATGGCCAGCCCGAGCGCGGACCGGGGGGCTACTCCGCTGATATCGATGTGCGCCGTGTCGCGGGCCCGCGCGAGCCGCTCGCGGTGCCGCGCGCCAGTCCCGCGGAACTCGAAAATCATCGCGAGCGCCTGCGCGCAATCGACAGGACCAGCGGGGGCAAATGCGTGTGGCTCGCTGCCGGTGAGGAGTAGCGCGGGGAGCGCATCGCGGCCGGCGGTCTATAATGATTGGCCAACATGCCCGCGCTAGTCAGAGAGGTATCAGCGTGCCCCCCCGATTGCTGCTGAACCCGGCCTCGCTAAACCTCGTGAGACCGGAGCTTGCGCGTCTGATCAGGCAGGCACAGACCGAATTCGACAGCGCCGTGCAACAGGATCCGGGAGCTCATGATCTGGGCCCGTGCCGTGAGATGCTGGCGCAGGCCGATGGCGTGCTGCGGATGATCGAGCTCGGTGATGCAGCCCTGCTGACCCGTGAACTGGGTGAGCTTCTGAAGGCACTTCCGCTCGACAATCCGCGCGCAATGGAGGCGATCACCCGGGCCTTCTTCGTGCTGGCGCGCTATCTCGATTACCTCGGAGGCCGGCGCCAGGCCGCACCGGAACTGTTGCTCGAGCACATCAATGCCCTGCGCGGCCTGCTCGGTCGCGATGCCCTGGGCGAAGCCTCTTTCTCGCAACTCGTGATTCTCCCCGACCGGCATTGCCCGCCACCGGCGGCGGGCGGAGAGGAGGTGACGGATGCCCTGTTGCGCAGGCTGCGTCACCATTACCAGGTGGGCTTGATCGGCGTGATCAAGGGGCGCAGCGATCCGGTTCACCTGCGCCTGATGCAGCGTGCCGCCGAGCGCATGTGCCGGTTGAGTGGTGGCGGAGCCGCGGCCGACTTCTGGTGGCTATTGACGGGGGTGCTCGAGGGCATGGTACTCGGTCAGTTGCGCAGCAATCCGGCACGCGCGCGACTGCTCAGCCGTGCCGATCGACAGTTCCGCGATTTTTTGCAGAAACCCGATACGCGCGCCAGCGCTCGGCTCGGCGACGATCTGAGAGGCGAGTTGTTGTACCTGGTGGCCAAGTGTCGCGATGGCAAACGGATACGGGAGATCCAGTCGCTGTGCGAGGTGGTCGATGCTGCGCCCCCGGATCAGCAACTCGTCGAGGAACGCAAGCTGTTGATGGGCACCTCGGTCGATTCGATCGATTCCATGGTGCGGCTCCTCAAAGGCGATATGCACCGGATCAAGGACGAACTCGAGCAGGCGGCCAGCGCCACCGAGCCGCGCCCGGCGACACTGGCCGGCGTGCACGAAACCCTCGAGCGCGTTGCCGCCGCCTTGCGCGAGGGCGGTCTGCGCAGTTCGGCGGACACCCTGGACAAGCAATTGCAGAAAATCGGTGCCGCGCTCGGTGGCGGCACCGAACTCCAGAGACAGGATCTGGTTTCGATCGCGGACGCCGTGGTCTATGTCGAAACCACGCTCAGCGGACTGGCCCGCGCGCAGGGAATGGCGCGCGGGCTGCGCGCGCAGCAGCAGGGGGCTTCCGGGCCGGGCGTGGCGCGCGAGGCGCTCGACGAGGCCAGGCACACCCTGCTGCAAAGCGCACGCGAAGCCGTAGAAAGCGTGAAGCGTGATGTGAGCAGCTATGCGGAATCGAATTTTGACGCGATGGTGCTGGCACCATCGGTGGCGCAACTGCACGCGGTACGTGGTGCGCTGCAGATTCTCGAACACCCGCGCGCCGCGGCGGTTGCCGGCCAGACCGCGCAATCGATTCTCGACTCGATTGCCAATGGCTGCACCCTGGCCGGTGGTGCCTTCGCGGAATTGCTGGCCGACCTGCTGATCTGCCTCGAGTACTATCTCGCGGCACTCGAGAACGCCGAGGATCCCGACCCGCTGATGCTCAAGCTCGCCGACGAGAGTCTTGGCACGCTGGGGCGGCCATCCCGGGCCAACTGCTGATTTCCCGAAGTGTGCTAGTCTCGCTCCCCCGCGAATGACCGGAGGGCTGGGAAGTGGGGGAGTTTATCGGTGAGTACGGGCTGTTTCTGGCCAAAGCCGTCACGGTGGTTATTGCCTTGCTGGTGATCGTGATCAGCGCGATTTCTGTCGCGGGCAGTCGTGTGCGCAGCAGCGAAGACGGTCACATCGAAGTGCGCAAGCTCAATGAACGCCTCGACGGCATGCGCGATGCGTTGCGTGAAGCCACTCTCGATGCACGCGAATTCAAACGCGAGATGAAGGCGGAGCGAAAAGCCGAGCGCAAGGCCGACAAGGCCAGACGCAAGAAACAGTCCGCAGCACCGGAACCGGCTCCCGCGCATCCACGCACGATCTACGTGCTGAATTTTCACGGTGATATTCGCGCCCATGCGGTGCATGCACTGCGCGAGGAGATCACCGCCGTGCTCACCCGCGCCGAACCCGCCGACAGCGTGATGGTGCGGATCGAGAGTGGCGGTGGACTGGTGCACTCGTACGGCCTTGCGGCGGCGCAACTGGCACGAATCCGCGATCGGGGCATTCCCCTGACGGTGTGTGTCGACAAGGTGGCGGCGAGCGGCGGCTACCTGATGGCCTGCGTGGCGCAACACATCGTTGCGGCACCGTTCGCGATGCTCGGCTCGATCGGCGTGGTTGCCCAGATCCCCAACTTCAATCGTCTGCTGCGCAAGCACGATGTGGATTACGAGTTGTTCACGGCAGGCCAGTACAAGCGCACGCTGACGGTTTTCGGACGCAATACCGAGGCGGGTCGGCAGAAGTTCTCCGAGGAACTCGAGGATACCCATGCGCTGTTCAAGGAGTTCGTGACCCGTTATCGCCCCGGTCTCGATATCGATACCGCAGCGACGGGGGAAGTGTGGTTCGGCGAGCGTGCTTTGGGTCTGGGGCTGGCCGACGAACTGGGAACCAGCGATGGCTGGTTGCAGGCGGCGGTATTGCACAGCGATGTACTGGAAATCCGCTATATCGAGCGCAAGCGGCTTGGTGAGCGCCTCGGGCTGACGCTGGAGACGGCCATCGAGCGCGGCGTGACGCGGGCGGTGGCGCGGATCGGCGCGCGCGAGGACTGGTTGCGCTGAGTCGCGCGCACGCCTACTGCCGCGGAGTGATGGTCTCGAAATCCGGCAGGCTCGGCGGTTCCGTTTTCTCGAAGGGCATGGTGGGTTTTCGCGCGCTCGCCTGCTGCCCGCGCATGAAGTCGTAGCGCTGGCGGGTG
>MTKY01002575.1_pt1 | contig 11848 bp, 13 predicted proteins | sample 1042731 | NCBI WGS metagenome assembly MTKY01 (sample SAMN06212206, study PRJNA360538) | anaerobic digester metagenome | biome: Wastewater treatment plant; material: sludge; isolation source: anaerobic digester fed with sludge from wastewater treatment plant | place: Denmark: WWTP Soeholt ... | reverse complement strand
CTTCGACCGCCGAAACCGATCAGTTTTCAAGCGCCGTCGACATCGGTTGCCCCTGATGGGGGACGGCAACGGTTCCAGCGTGGCTGGATCTACTGGTCCCCAGGCACCGGCGCGCATCCGACCTGGGGGGCGATCCACAGCGGATGGCAGGCCGGCGGCGGCGTCACGTGGCTGGGCTACCCCACATCTGACGAGGCGACGACCAGCCCAACCGGGGTCGGTCAAGACTTCGAACGCGGATCCATCTACTGGTCGAGCACAACGCCGGCGGTCGCGGTGTATCGCGGCATCCACACGGTTTATGTGTCGGCCGGTGGTCCCGGAGGATGTCTGGGCTACCCGATCGCCGGGGAGTCTCAAGCGACGGCAGGTGCGGTGAGCCAGAAGTTCCAGCACGGTTCGATCACCTTCCCCCTCGATGGCCGGGCTGCGTCGTTTGTCTGCACCCTCTGACGCCATGCGCCCCTGTGACTGCGATGCGCACCCTGTGACGGCCATCTGAACCCATGACACGACCGGCTCAGGTCGGTCGACCCCTACGCCGATGCAGGCTGTGCCTACAGCAGTTCAGCCGAGCCGGAGGCAGGGGCGCCCTCGCTGGGAGGTGCCGCGGCATAGGCCCGGGAGAGCAACCGGTAGGGCGGTGACGCGAAGGCGATCAGGACGGCGACCAGCATGAGCGCTCCCGCGAGGAGGAAGATCAGCGCGATCCCGCGGGTCTCTCCGGTCCCCAACAGCCAGGCGAACCGCATCGCTCCCTCATCTGTGGCCAGGTAGGGGATCAACCAGAATTGCGCGAGCGGCCCGATCAGGAAGGCCGAGATCGGGCTGGCTGCCGCCTCGACACTCTGGGCGAATCCAAACACCCGCCCCTGGCTGCGATAGGGCACCACCCGCTGGAGGATGGTCTGCTCTGCAGCCTCGGCGATCGGGATGAGGCACATGTACAGCAGGATCCCGCCGGCATACAGCCACCAGACCTCACGAATCGTGAAGAACATTCCGATGCCGGCAACGACAACGTTGGTCAGCAGCAGCGACCGTAGCGGCGTCGCGCCCAACCCGAACTTGGCCACCCACGCGCCACCGATGATGAACCCCACGCTGGTGACTCCGAGGACGATCCCCCAGGCCTCGACCGAGAACAAGGTCAGTCCATAGGGGTCCATGAGGGCCATGAACACCCCGCCAACGAGGTTGTTGAAGGTGGCGAAGAAGATCAGCGCCAGCAGGCCCGGGACGGCTTGGATCGCCTGCCAGGCGCCGCGAACGTCGACGTGGCCTTTCGGGTCATCGGCGTGGCGCGTCGGCGGCACCTCGGGGATCTGGATGCTCAGCACGTGGGCCAACGCCAGCGCGGTCAGCCCGATCGCGATGACCAACGTCCACCCCATGCCGAGCAAGCCGACCGCCAAGCCGCTGAACACGCTGGTCACCATGAAACCCAGCCCTTGGACCGAGCCCACCAAGCCGTTGGCCTTGTCTCGTTCATCGGCCGGGACCAGCAGGGTGACCGTGGTCGATAGGGCGATGTTGCGCATGCTCTCGACCACCGCCCCAACGAGAATGACCACGACGAACACCCAGAACACCGGTCCGGTCCAATCGACCAGGCGCTCCTCCGGAAAAGCGACGAACAGCAGACCCGCGACAACGAACGTCACCAAGGTGACCAGGGTCGACCCGAGCATGATCCGCTTCTTGAGATGGCGGTCCACGAGCGTGCCGAACACCGTCCCGAACGCTGCGATCAGCAGCATGAACGACCCCCCGATGATCGAGGTCGCCAGCACCGACCGGGTCTCCACGTAGGCCCAGAACGTCAGCGCGAACCACAGGAAACTCGTCGTTACGTTGGCGAGCAACGTGTTGACCAAGGCCCAGCGGAACGCCCGGACCGTGGCGGGTCCGCGCTCGATACCAGGCGGGAGTAAGGCCGAGGATTCCATCGGGTCACCCTAAGCGCCGCCACCGACAAGGCCCTGCCGAACCTCGGCCCGGTCCTACGCTGGTCGGATGCGCAGCCACCCCGCGTCGGCCGACTATGCCCGCCACCTCTCCCTGATCGGCGCGGCGCTGGATGCCCGCATCACTCACCCGACCGGTGACCCGCTCCCTCGCCGTTCGACCTGGGGACCGGCCCTGGACGTCGCCCTACCACGACGCGGCCTCGGACCCGATGCCGTCCTCGACGAGGTCGTCGCTCACCTGATCCCCAACGGCATGCGGGCCGTCGATCCCGAGTGGTCGGGATGGATCCTCTCCGCGGCCGAGTCGAGCGTCCTCGCGGCGACCGCGGCGGCCGCGGTCACTGGCCCGCAGCGCTATCTGCTCACGGCATACAACCTCGTCGAGGACGTGTCGCTGAGGTGGCTCGCGCAGGTGTGCGGCCTCGACCCGGAGCGAATGAAGGGGATCTACTCCAGCGGCGGCTCGGTCGCCAACCTCGTGGCCCTCGGCGCCGCGCGGCAGTGGGCCTACGAGCAGCGCGGCGTCGACGTGGCCGCGGACGGCATGGCCGCAGCCGGGCGTCCGGGCGCGATCTACGCGTCAAGCGAGACCCACCACACCGTCCTGCGGGCTGCCGCGGTCCTCGGGCTCGGCCGCAGCGCAGTCCGCGAGATCCCTGTCGACCATCGGCAGCGCATGGACGTGGCTGCCCTCGCCAAGCGGCTCACCGCCGACCGCGCTGCCGGCGTCGTCCCCATCGCCGTCGTCGCCAACGCCGGGACGACGAATACCGGTGCCATCGACCCGATTCGAGCCATCGGCGAGCTCGCCCACGAGCACGGCGCGTGGTTCCATGTCGACGGCGCCTATGGCCTCGTCGCCTGGGCCGATGAACGGGTCCGGCCGCTGTTGGACGGTCTCGACCTGGCCGACTCGGCGATCGTCGACCCGCACAAGTGGCTTTCCGCCCCGACCGGCATCGGTGCCACGTTCGTCCGCGACCCGACCATCCTCGAGCGGGCCTTCACCCAGGAGCCAGCGGCCTACCTCGCCGCGATCGACGCACCCGCTGACGTCCAGGTTTCAGTGGAGTCGATGGGAATCCACTACGGCGACATGGGAGTCGAGCTCTCGGCCCCCGCGCGTGGCACCTCCGTCTGGGCGACCCTGCTCGCGCTCGGCAGCGAGGGCGTCGCGGCTCGGGTGCGTGAAGACCGGGACCTCGCGGCATACCTCTCGCGGTTAGCCCACGAGCACCCCCGGCTGGAAGTGCTCGCCGAGCCGACGTTGTCGATCACGTGCTTCCGGTATGCCGTGCCCGCGACCTCCCCGTCCGACGCAGACGCGCTGACCGAAGCGATCTACCACCGCCTAGTGCGGACGACGCCCTACGTGCCGAGCACGACCCGCGTCGCCGGGGCCTTGGCGATCCGGCCGTGTTTCACCAACCCCCGCACCGATGTCGAGCACGTCGCCGGGCTGGCCGACGCCGTGGCCCGGATCGGCGATGAGCTCACCGGTCGCTGACCGTCCCTGCGTCGGAATCAGCTGCCAGCGGCACATCGCGGCGGGCCCGGGCTTCGAGTGCGCGGGCGGCGAGCGCCGGGTCAGGTGGGTAGCCCACCTGCTCCAGGCACAGCCCGTGTGCGGGCATGACCTTGACCCGGCTGCTGCGCTCCCCGGACGCCTGCACCTGCGCCGGCCAGTGGACCGACTCTCGGCCCATACCGACCGGGACCACCGCGCCGACGAGAGCGCGCACCATTGAATGGCAGAAGGCATCGGCGACCACGCGCCCCTCGACCACCCCGTCAGCGCACCTCGACCAACCGAACTCCAGCAGGGTCCGCACCGTGGTCGCGCCCTCACGCCGCCTGCAGAACGCTGCAAAGTCCTTGAGCCCCAACAGTTGTGCACTGCCTGCGCGCATGGCCTCAACGTCCAGCTGCTCGCCGATCCAGACAGTGTCCCGGCGCCGCAGCGGATCACGCTCGGCACGGCCGTCGGCGATCCGGTAGGAGTAGCGTCGCCACACCGCAGCGAACCGCGCGTCGAAACCGGCGGGCGCCCGGCATACCCGATGGACGACGACGTCGGGAGGCAACAGACCGCGCAGGCGCGCCACGAGTGCCTCGTCTGGAGTCCGGCCAGTGCGTCCCACCGCGGCGACGTATGCCGTCTCGGCTACGTCCGCGTGCGCCACCTGTCCCCGAGCGTGCACCCCGGCATCGGTGCGCCCGGCGACGGTGAGCCGCACCGGGTCGGGCGCGCGGAGCACCGTCGTCAGCGCGACCGACAGCTCACCTTCCACTGTCCGCAGGCCGGGTTGGGCGGCCCAGCCGGAGAAGTCGGTGCCGTCATAGCCGAGGTCGATCCGCAGCCGGACCGACGGGCTCCCAAGATCGCTCATCGGGGTGACCCGACTCGTTCGTAGCGGTCACACCAGTGGGTGTCTAGGACGGGCTCCGGTGTCGGGCTCCGATGGCAGATGCGCCCGACGCTCAAGCCGGACCCGTCCAGGTCCCAGACTGCGCCCGGCCCCTCGGACTCCGCGGCGCCGTCACCACCGGGGGTCGCCAACTGGCAGGTGGCGCACGCGCGCAGATAGGCCGGCCGCAGCGCGGCTGCGAGATCGGTCAGGGCGGATCCGAGCGAGCCGGTGCCACGTCCCTGCACGGTGCGTCCTCGGTGGGTCAGAGCCACCTGCACCCTGACCGTCGGCTGCTCACCGACCTCGACGGTGAGGTCCGCGGGAACGGTGCCGCCGTCGTCCGTGACGAGGGTAGGCCACGCCGCGCGACGCGTTGCGCCGCGCGGGAGGGGGAACGGCAACACGCGCACGGCCGCCATCATCGCGCATCCGAGCAAGCCCCGTGCCCTCCCGCCGACCGACGCGGCGCCCAGGACAACTCCCGCCCAGTGACGCAGGTCACCAGACCAAACCGGCAGTCGAGCGACGGCGATGGCAACCTGACCCGCCCGGCCCGCGTCATACGGGACATAGCGGCTCACAGGGGGCCGCTCTCTCCCGACAGGGGTTCTTTGATGAAGCACTCCCGGATGTTCGTCGCGCTCGTCGCAGCCGCGGCCCTGCTCCCCCTCACCGCGCCGGCCTCGTATGCCGCCGCCCCCACCAACGATGTGCCCGCCGGGGCCGTCGCCCTCACCCTCGGTCAGACGTGGACCCAGGACACGAGCGAGGCCACGACCGACGCCCTCGACGCCGCCCTCAACCGCACATGCGGGGCGCCAGTCACGAACGCGAGCGTCTGGTTTACCTACACCGACCCGACCGGAGCTGGGTTCCTCGCCGACATGACCGCGAGCGACTATTCCGGCGGCTTCATCGTCACCGCCGGAGATCCGGCCACCGGTGACTTTGTCGCCTGTGGCCCGGACGCGGTGGCCGTTCGGGGCACCGCAGGCACCACCTACTACCTCGTCGCCTTCTCCGACAACGCCACCCTGGGCGGCAACCTGTCGGTCACCCTGTCCGAGCCTCCCCCGGCGCCCGAGGTGACGCTAACCATCGACCCGAGGGGCACGGCAGACAAGGCCGGGACGGCCCATATCAGCGGGACCTACTCGTGCAGCAACGCCGACGGCTACCAGAGCGACATCGAGGGGATGCTCACCCAACGGGTGGGGCGGACCAAGATCACGGGCTACTTCTTCTCCTACCCGTTGGAGTGCGACGGGGCGGTCCACCCCTGGGACGCCTTCGTGGTGAGCGACACGGGGCTGTTCTCCGGCGGCAAGGCGGCCAACGTCTCCGTGGCCTTCGCGTGCGGCATGGTCGACTGCGCGGCATACCAGACAGGTGCGACCATCCAGCTCGACCGCGCCCGCAGCTGGAACTGACCTCAGGGCAACGGCAACGACGAAGGCCCCCACCAGGGGGTGGGGGCCTTCGTCGTGTCCTTGCGCGGGGTGACCGCGCGGCGGCTCAGTCCTCGGACTTGCTGCCGGCCTTCTTGAAGCCTGCAGCCTGCGCGTCGGCCGCCGTCTTGAACCAGAACTCGGCAACCGTCGCGTCATACCAACGGCCGTCCGGCTCGTGGTAGAGACCCGAGTCGGCGTTGCCCTTGACGGTGTAACCCTCGGGGGCGGAGCCATCGGCCAGCGGCGCGGCAGCGCCCTCGGGCAGGGCGGGCGCCTCCGGCGCGTCGACGAGCCCACTCGCCTCGGTCGCCGCCGCGTCAGTCGCGGCGTCGTCGAGCTCAAGGTCCTTGGGTGCCTCGACGTCGGCGGCCTTGGTGGCCTGGTCGGCCTTGGCGGCGTCGGCCTTCTTCTTGTCGGACGCGGCACGCTTGGTGGCGGCCTCGGCCTCCTTGACGGTGGCCTTCTTCGCCGACAGCGGCTCGCGGACCAGCTCGATCACGGCCATGGGGGCGTTGTCGCCCTTGCGCGGCCCGATCTTGATGATGCGGGTGTAACCACCCTCGCGCTGGGCCATGTCGGGCGCGACCTCGGTGAAGAGGCGGTGCACGACGCCCTTGTCCCGCACGACGGTGAGCACCCGGCGACGCGCGTGCAGGTCACCGCGCTTGGCGAAGGTGACCATCCGCTCGGCGAGGGGGCGCAGCCGCTTGGCCTTGGCCTCGGTCGTGGTGATCCGGTCGTTCTCGAACAGCGCCGTGGCCAGACCCGCCAGCAGCAGCCGCTCGTGTGCCGGCCCGCCACCGAGGCGGGGTCCCTTGGAAGGGGTTGGCATGGTTTCTCCTTGGTTGTGCGTCCGGTATGCCGTGTGGCGCAGTCCGCGCTCACGGCACCCGGTCGGCGGCTAGGGGGTCAGAACTGCTCGTCCTCGGCCAGCGAGCGACCCTCATCGAGGTCGTCGTAGTCGTCGGCGTAGCTGTCGACGATCGAGGCCGGGTCGAATCCGGGCGGGCTGTCCTTGAGGGTCAGACCCATGCCGGCGAGCTTGGCCTTGACCTCGTCGATCGACTTGGCGCCGAAGTTGCGGATGTCCAGCAGGTCGGCCTCGCTGCGCCCGACGAGCTCACCCACGGTGTGGATGCCCTCGCGCTTGAGGCAGTTGTAGGACCGAACCGTGAGGTCGAGGTCTTCGATCGGCAGGGCCAGGTCGGCGGCCAGGGCGGCGTCGGTCGGGCTCGGGCCCATGTCGATGCCCTCGGCCTCGACGTTGAGCTCACGGGCCAGGCCGAACAGCTCGACGAGGGTCTTGCCGGCCGAGGCCATCGCGTCCCGCGGGGTCATCGAGGACTTGGTCTCGACATCGACGATGAGCCGGTCGAAGTCGGTGCGCTGCTCGACACGGGTCGCCTCGACCTTGTAGGTGACGGCGAGCACCGGCGAGTAGATCGAGTCGACCGGGATCCGGCCGATCTCCTGGTCACCGGACTTGTTCTGCTGGGCCGAGACGTAGCCACGGCCACGCTCGACGGTCAGTTCCATCTCGATCCGGCCCTTGGCGTTGAGCGTGGCCAGGTGCAGGTCGGGGTTGTGCACCTCGACACCGGCCGGGGGCGCGATGTCGGCAGCGGTGACGACGCCAGGACCCTGCTTGCGCAGGTACATGACGACCGGCTCGTCGTGCTCCGAGGAGACGACCAGGCTCTTGATGTTGAGGATGATCTCGGTGACGTCTTCCTTGCAGCCCGGGATCGTCTGGAACTCGTGCAGCACGCCGTCGACGCGGATCGAGGTGACCGCGGCACCGGGGATGCTCGACAGGAGGGTGCGACGCATCGAGTTGCCGAGGGTGTAGCCGAAGCCCGGCTCCAGCGGCTCGATGACGAAGCGCGACCGATTGTCGGCCACCGTCTCTTCGCTGAGCACAGGACGCTGTGCGATGAGCATGTTCTCTTCCTTCCCATGAGCGACCGCTATTTGACGCTCATGACCAGACCCGCCGCACCTCTGTCTGTGGGCGGGTGTGCGTTCGGTATGCCGTGTGCGCGAGGTGCGCACACGGCATACCGACCGGTTAGTTCTTGGAGTAGAGCTCGACGATGAGCTGCTCGGTGAGGATCGTGTCGATCTGCTCACGGACGGGCAGCTGGTGGATGAGGATGGTCAGCGTGCCGTCGACGACCTGCATCCACGCCGGGGGCGTGCGGTCACCGAAGGTCTGGCGGGCCAGCTCGAACGGGAAGCTCTCGACGGACTGCTTGCGCACCGTGATGATGTCGAACTGCTCGACCCGGTAGGACGGGACGTCGACGCGGTGGCCGTTGACCTCGAAGTGACCGTGCGACACCAGCTGGCGGGAGTGGCGGCGGGTGCGCGCCAGGCCAGCCCGGTAGACGACGTTGTCCAAACGTGACTCAAGGATCTGCAGCAGGTTGTCACCGGTCTTGCCGGGACGCGTCGCTGCCTCCTCGTAGTAGCGACGGAACTGCTTCTCCATGACGCCGTAGGTGAAGCGAGCCTTCTGCTTCTCCTGCAGCTGGGTGAGGTATTCCTTCTCCGTGATCCGACGACGGCCGTGCTGGCCGGGCGGGAAGGGGCGCATCTCGAAGTTCTTGTCTCCGCCGACGAGGTCGACCTTGAGGCGACGGGACTTCTTGGTGATGGGGCCGGTGTAACGAGCCATGATCTATCTGTCTCCTGGTCCTGATCCGGCGCTCAGACGCGACGACGCTTGGGCGGGCGGACGCCGTTGTGCGGCGAGGGCGTGACGTCGCTGATCGCCCCGACCTCCAGGCCGGTGGCGGTCAGGGACCGGATGGCGGTCTCACGACCGGACCCGGGGCCCTTGACGAAGACGTCGACCTTGCGCATGCCGTGCTCCATGGCACGACGGGCAGCGGCCTCGGCCGCCATCTGCGCCGCGAACGGGGTGGACTTGCGGGAGCCCTTGAAGCCGACCTGGCCGGCCGAGGCCCACGAGATCACCGCTCCGGTGGGGTCGGTGATCGAGATGATCGTGTTGTTGAACGTGCTCTTGATGTGGGCGTGCCCGTGGGCGACGTTCTTCTTCTCCTTGCGCCGAACCTTCTTGGCGGCGCCCTGAGCAGTCCTGCTCTTGGGAGGCATGTGGTCTCTTCTTTCCTACGAGGTCTCTGTGTGGATCGGCACCCCACCCAACCCGACAGGGTTGGGGGTTCACGGGAGCGGCGCCCCCGTGCGTGGGGTTACTTGCCGGCCTTCTTCTTGCCGGCGACGGTGCGCTTGGGACCCTTGCGGGTGCGCGCGTTGGTCTTGGTGCGCTGCCCGCGAACAGGCAGGCCACGACGGTGCCGAAGGCCCTCGTAGGAGCCGATCTCGACCTTGCGACGGATGTCTGCGGCAACCTCACGGCGGAGGTCACCTTCCATCTTGACGTTGGTCTCAAGCCAGTCACGCAACGCGACGAGGTCGGCGTCGGTGAGGTTCTTGACCCGGGTGTCCGGGCTGATCCCGGTTGCCGCGAGGGCCTTGCTCGCGGTGGTGCGACCCACTCCGAAGATGTAGGTCAGGCCGATCTCCACGCGCTTGTCACGCGGGAGGTCCACGCCGATGAGACGTGCCATCTGGTGCTGTGCTCCTGATCGATAGCGGAGGTCTGGTGCAACACCGATCCGGTATGCCGTGCGCGTCGCCTTCGCGGGTCCGCGCCGGTCCGGTCCCCGGCCTCCGTGCCGGGGGTGACGTCCTGTCGGGGTCCTGGCCGGGGCACCTGGATGGGTGGGGGTCAGGCTTCCGGCAGGGGCCGGGTGCTGCGTATCGTGTTCAGTTGTTGCTGCGTGCTGTCGAAGCCCGCGATGTCATGCTCGGCTGGTCGGCCGCGATCAGCCCTGGCGCTGCTTGTGGCGCAGGTTCTCGCAGATGACCATGACCCGCCCGTTGCGGCGAATCACCTTGCACTTGTCGCAGATCTTCTTGACGCTCGGCTGGACCTTCATTGCCTTGTGTCTTTCAGATCGGTGCCTCGGGCCGGTCAGGCACAGGCCTGCCCGAGATCCGAAGCGATGGGATCGGGAGTGCCACCGGCGGACGCCGAGGGCGGGTGGTGCAGTCGGTCAGCGGTAGCGGAAAACGATGCGCCCACGGGACAGGTCATATGGCGAGAGCTCCACCACGACTCGGTCCTCGGGGAGGATCCGGATGTAGTGCTGGCGCATCTTGCCCGAGATGTGTGCAAGCACCTTGTGACCGTTGCTGAGCTCCACGCGGAATGTCGCGTTGGGGAGCGCCTCGACGATCGTGCCTTCGATCTCGATGACCCCGTCTTTCTTGGCCATGTCCTCCGTCGTTCCGTTGTCCGTGTGCCCGGGTCACGGGTCAGCGCACACTCCGAAACAATCGCAGAGCACGCATTACCTGGATGCCGCGAGCACACGACACCCAACGGACAATCCTACGGCAAGCGCGCGGCATACCCGAAATCGCGGGTGAGCACGCGCGAACCGCAGGGGCGGTCAGGGGCCGCTACGAGGCCGCCGGGGCCGGGGTGTGTCGAGCGCCTCGTCGATGTGCAGCCGTCGCAACTGGATCACCCGGTCCAGGACGGCGTCGGGCACCGGCTGGTCGACCTGGAAGCGGATCGTGCCCGTGGACAGGCTGAACCCGTCGAGGTCTGCGGCGACGAGGCCGACAACCGTCCCGCTGTAGGGGTAGATCGCCAGGTGCCCCTTGGCTGCCATCGCGGACAGCAGCGGCTTCCCCCGGTGCAGGAGCACCGGCATTCCGTATGCCGTGCCCTCCTCCAACCCGGGGACCAACTGGCGCGCGCGGTCGACCACGCGCGCCAGGGCTGGCCGTCGGTCGGGGTCGACCGTGGCCAAGTAGTCGGTGACAGTGCCCACGTCAGCTCAGCATCAGTCCGGGTCAGCGCTTGGCCGGATCCCAGTGCTTGAAGCCGGCCGCCGCTGCGGTCGCTTCGTCGCGGAACCAGACCTCGGCCTTTGTCCGGGCATACCAGGGCGACTTGGGCGAGTGATACAGCATCGAATCAGCGTTGCCCTTCACGTCGAACCCCACCGGCATGGAGCCATCGGGCAACGGGTCCACCGACCCCTCGCCGAACGACCCCACGGCATACGACGGTGCCGCGAAGGCAGCCGCCGCACCGGTGCCGACGGCACCAGCGGCATTATCAGCGCCGGCGCCCCGAGACCCGCGACCCCGCGAATCCCAGCGCGCAAATCCAGCCGCAGCCGCCGACTCCTCATCTCGGAACCACACCTCGGCCTTCGTGCGGGCATACCAGGGCGACTCCGGCGAGTGATACAGCATCGAGTCGGCGTTGCCCTTCACGTCGAACCCCACTGGCATGGAGCCATCGGGCAACGGGTCCACCGACCCCTCGCCGAACGACCCCACGGCATACGACGCAGCGGTCCCACCGAGCAGGCCTGCGGCCGCGGCTGCCGTTTCCGATTCTCCGTCGGCCTCGACAGGGTCGTTGTCACTGCCGTGGTCCGCGGCCGCGTCGGTCTCAGTGTGCGCCTCGCTCTCGCGGTCGGCACTGTCTCCGGCACTGTCTCCGGCATCGTCTCCGGCGGTGTCACCGGCGGTGTCACCATCACGGGCACTGGCACTGTCACCTACGTGCGGGTCGACGTCCGCGTCCGTGTCTCGGTCGACCCGCGCGGGGGCCTCGGCGCCGTCGAGCGGATCGGCGACTGCTACGGCGTCGGCGGCGACAACGTCGCCCGCCGGGAGCGACAGGGCCGCCTCGGGGGCGTGAGCGTCCGTCTCGGTCAGGTCCACGTCCGCCCCGTCGAGCTCAGCGGCCCCGATCAGCGAGTCGTCTAGGTTCACCTCGGGAGCATCCGGGTCGGCCGTCGGCGCGTCGGCTCCGACACCGGCCGCAGGCCCTTCGGCTTCGACGTCCGGACGTTCAGCGACGGGCGTCTCCGACGTCCACTTCAACTCCCGCGCGGCAGTGCCACCGGCCAAGGTGGCGGCGCCTGCGGCCACTCCGGCACCAGCCGCGCTGGCACCGGCC
>MTKY01052236.1_pt1 | contig 11851 bp, 10 predicted proteins | sample 1042731 | NCBI WGS metagenome assembly MTKY01 (sample SAMN06212206, study PRJNA360538) | anaerobic digester metagenome | biome: Wastewater treatment plant; material: sludge; isolation source: anaerobic digester fed with sludge from wastewater treatment plant | place: Denmark: WWTP Soeholt ... | reverse complement strand
TGGATTGGTTCACGCCCGAACCGGGCCTCTGGGTCGGCGACGTGAAGGGTCGTAGCGGCTGGATCCAGACCGACCATATCTGGGGAGATTGACCCCGCAGCGAGGATTGGCGTCAGGCCGGAGAGGTTATTTCTTCCTGGGCGTGACCGTGACCACTGTGCCTTCGGGCGAGGTGGCAGTGAAGCTGCCGTCGGCTCCGGGCTGCGTGATGTCCCAGCATCCGCCCAACGCGTCGCCTTCGGGATCGAAACAATCCTTGCCGTCCTTGCGCGCATAAAGACCTTTGACAATCTCGCCCTTCGCGCTGGTATCGACATAGGTGCCGTCGGCATTGATCACCGTTGTGGCCATCGTGCCGTCCGCCATTTTGACGTCATAGGTCCCGGGTTGGGTTCCCGAGTCGGTCGCAGGCGCGGGCGTTACCGCCTCGTTCGGTGCGGCAGCCGTTTCTTCCGATTCTTCAGTCTTTTGCGAACAAGCCGACAGCGCCGTGAGCGCGGTCAGCAAAAGCAGCTTTTTCATGTCATTGTCTCCCCACAAGAACGCGCGCAGGCTATGCCCTTGATGAGGGCGCAGCAACGACAATCGCCACGCAATAAAAAAGGGCCGATGGTTGCCCATCGACCCTTCTCGGTTACCCGACGTCAGCTAGCGTTTAACGGCGCCAGTTGAAGTGATTGCGGTAAACCTTCACCACCCGGCCGTTGCGCTCGTTGACGAGCAGCAGGTCGTTGTAGTGACGCACATAGGTCAGGTTGCGACCGGCGCGCGGCACACCCCAGCGGCTGTCATAGCTCGGACGATACGACGGGGCGTAGTAGTTCGAGCGCAAGGTCGCTCCGACGCGGAACTGCTGATATTTGAACGGCGCGCGATAGCTCTGATAGCGGCGATCCTGACGCCAGTCGCGCTTGTCTTCGCGCAACTCCTGACGCGCATCGCGTACGTCGCGGCGCTCTTCGCGGACATCACCACGATCACCGTAACGCTGGGCCTCACGCAGCTCGCGCTGCTCTTCGCGAACGTCCTGGCGGCTGTCACGAACTTCGCCGCGGGTCTGCGCCGAGGCGACGCCGGGAACCATCATCGCGGCAATCAGGCCGACAGTAAGAAATTTGGTCTTCATTGGTCTATCCTTTCAATCCGTCAGGGGGAGGGGACTGCCCGATGACAAATGGAGGATTAGCCGAGTCGAATTGAACGGAGCCGGAATGCGCCGTTTATTTTCAGGACATTAGTGTCGCAATTTGTCGCCGCCAAACGACGAAACGGCGCCGTCTTGCGACGACGCCGTGCAACCTTTGTTAATTGGGGGATTAGGTCAGCTCGATCGCCACCGCGGTAGCCTCGCCACCGCCGATGCACAGGCTTGCAATGCCCCGCGTCTTGCCGTGGCGCTGGAGCGCCGCGATCAGCGTCGTGATGATGCGCGTGCCGCTGGCGCCGATCGGGTGGCCGAGCGCGGTCGCGCCGCCGTGGACGTTGATCTTGTCGTGCGGAATGCCGAGGTCGTGCATCGCGAACATCGCGACGCAGGCAAAGGCTTCGTTGACTTCGAACAGGTCGACGTCGCCGATGGTCCAGCCGGCCTTGGCCAGCACCTTGTTGATCGCGCCGACCGGGGCGATCGTGAAATCCTTGGGTTCCTGCGCGTGCGCGGCGTGCGCGACGAGGCGCGCGACGGCCTTGGCACCCTTGGCATCGGCGACCGACTGGCGGGTCAACACGACCGCGGCGGCGCCGTCCGAAATCGACGAGCTGGTCGCCGCAGTGATCGTGCCGTCCTTGGCAAAGGCGGGTTTCAGCGTCGGGATCTTGTCGGGCATCGCCTTGCTCGGTGCTTCGTCGGTATCGACAACGATATCGCCCTTGCGGCCCGCGATCGTCACGGGCGCGATTTCGGCGGCAAAGGCGCCTTCGGTGATCGCGGCTTTGGCGCGGCTCAGCGACGTCAGCGTGTAATCGTCCTGCGCCTGACGGCTGAGCTGATAGGCATCGGCGGTATCCTGCGCAAAGGTACCCATCGCGCGACCCGCTTCATAGGCGTCTTCCAGCCCGTCGAGGAACATATGGTCATAAGCGGTGTCATGGCCGATGCGCGCGCCGCCGCGGTGCTTTTTGAGCAGATACGGCGCGTTGGTCATCGATTCCATGCCGCCTGCGACGATCAGGTCGACGCTGCCCGCGGCGAGCGCTTCGGCGCCCATGATCACGGTCTGCATGCCCGAACCGCACACTTTGTTGACGGTGGTTGCCTGCACCGATTTGGGCAGGCCCGCCTTGATCGCAGCCTGCCGCGCCGGCGCCTGGCCGAGCCCGGCGGGAAGGACGCAGCCCATGTATATGCGTTCGATATCGTCACCGCTGACGCCCGCGCGCTCGACAGCCGCCTTCACCGCAGTCGCACCGAGGTCGGTCGCGCTCGCGTCCGACAGGCTGCCCTGCATGCTGCCCATCGGGGTGCGGGCGTAGGACAGGAAGACGACGGGATCGGTGGCGGTCATGGGACAAGACTCCGTAAGAAAACAGGTTCGGCGGGTCGAATAGCGGATATGCTGCAACTGCGAAAGGGGCTGAACCGAGATAGGTAGCCGGTTTCATCTTGCAACCCGCCGCGGCTCATGATCAAACAGGCGCAACAAAACAGGGAGACGGGCAATGGCGACGGTCGCAACGAACATCACCGGCGAAACGCAGCGGATGAGTCAGGTGCTCGCGGCGCAAAAGGCGAGCTTTACCGCGGCGATGTCCGAAAGCCTTGCGGTACGGACCGATCGCATCGACCGTGCGATCGCGCTGCTCGTTGATCATGCCGAGGACTTCGCGAAGGCCGTGAGTGAGGATTTTGGTCATCGCAGCCGCGAACAGACGCTGATGACCGACATCATGCCGTCGGTGAGCGCGCTCAAACATGCGAAAAAACATCTGGCGAGCTGGTCGAAGGGCGAGAAGCGCAAGCCCACTTTCCCGCTCGGGCTGCTTGGCGCCAAGGCCGAGGTTGTCTATCAGCCGAAAGGCGTCGTCGGCGTCGTCGCGCCGTGGAATTTCCCGGTCGGCATGGTGTTCGTGCCGATGGCGGGCATTCTCGCAGCAGGCAACCGCGCGATGATCAAGCCGAGCGAGTTCACCGAAAATGTGTCGGCGCTGATGGCCCGGCTGGTCACCGAATATTTCGACGAAAGCGAAATGGCGGTGTTCACCGGCGACGCCGACGTCGGCGTCGCTTTCTCGAAGCTCGCTTTCGATCATATGATCTTCACCGGCGCGACGAGCGTTGGACGGCACATCATGCGCGCCGCGGCGGACAATCTTGTCCCCGTGACGCTTGAGCTCGGCGGCAAGTCGCCGACCTTTATCGGGCGCAGCGCGAACAAGGATCTCGTCGGCCAGCGCGTCGCACTCGGCAAGATGATGAACGCCGGGCAGATCTGCCTTGCGCCCGATTACCTGCTCGTCGCCGACGATCAGGAAGGCGCGGTGATCGATAGCGTGACGAAAGGTGCGGCTGCGCTCTACCCGACCTTGCTCGCCAACGACGATTACACCTCGGTGGTAAACACGCGCAACTATGACCGGCTGCAATCCTATCTGACCGACGCGCGCGAAAAGGGAGCCGAGGTGATCGAGGTCAATCCGGGCGGCGAAGATTTCGCCAGTTCGAACGGCCACAAGATGCCGCTCCACATCGTCCGCAATCCGACCGACGACATGAAGGTGATGCAGGAAGAAATTTTTGGCCCGATCCTGCCGGTCAAGACGTACAAGACGATCGACGACGCGATCGATTATGTGAATGCCAACGATCGCCCGCTGGGGCTCTATTATTTCGGGCAGGACAAGAGCGAGGAGGACCGTGTGCTGACGCGGACGATCTCGGGCGGTGTAACCGTCAACGACGTTCTGTTCCACAATGCGATGGAGGATTTGCCGTTCGGCGGGGTCGGGCCGTCGGGCATGGGCAATTACCACGGCGTCGACGGCTTCCGCACCTTCAGTCACGCCCGCGCGGTGTATCGCCAGCCGAAGCTGGATGTCGCCGGGCTGGCGGGCTTCAAGCCGCCCTATGGCAAGGCGACGGCGAAGACGCTGGCGAAGGAATTGAAGAAGTAGGGAAAGACACCTTGCCTCGTGATTGTGAGGAGCGAGGCGATGACGTGGTATTAGGCGGCGGGCCTCAATCCTGCCCGGCGATCTTGATGTCCTTACCCAGCAAAGTCTTCACATACACCCGCTGCACGAGCACATAGACCACCACCGTCAGCGGCGCGGCGAGCAGCACGCCGAGGAAGCCGAACAGCACCCCCGCCGCGACCACCGCGAACAGCAGCACCGCGGGCGGGACGTCGACCGCCTGCTTCTGGATCATCGGTTGCAGGAAATTGCCCTGCAACTGCTGGATCACCAGGAACAGCACCAGCGTCCACAGCGCGGTGGCAGGCGATACGGTGAAGGCGAGCAGCACCGCGGGGATGCCTGCGATGATCGGGCCGATCATCGGGATGACGTCGAGCAGCCCGGCGATCAGGCCGAGCCCGCCCGCGGCCGGTACCCCGAGCAGCGCCAGCCCGCCGCCGGTCAGCGCCACAACGACGAGCGATGACACGGCTTGTCCGACCATCCAGCCCTTCAGCCCGCGCGCGGCGTCGTCGAGCGCGAGCGATGCGGTTGCTTCGGCCTTGGCGGGCATCAGCAGCAACAGGCCGCGGCGATAGGTGGCGGGGTCGCTGGCGAGAAAGATCGCGGCGACCAGCACCAGCACAAAATCGGCGATGCCGCTGCCCGCCGCCAGCGCATATCCACCGGCTTGCGACACGAGCTGCGAGATATCCTTGCCGCCAACCTCGGCGAGTTCGCGCACGCGGGTGCCCAGCCCGTAACGATCGAGAAACGCCTCGACCCCTTGCAGCGCCCGCGGCACCTGCTCGCGGATCGTATCGACTTCGCTCGCGAGCTGCGATCCGAACAGCACGAAGGCACCGGCAAAGATCGCAATAATCCCTACGACCGAACCGGCGAGCGCAAAGCCGCGCTTCATTCCGGTTCGGCGGACAAGCCAGCTGGCGATCGCGTCGAAGATCGCGCCCAGCACGATCGCGGCGAACACCAGCATAAAAAAGCGGGTCAGCGTGATCGCCAGCCAGGCGACCCCGATGATCGCGATGACGGTCACCGCCGCCATTGCGATCCGGCCGGCCGTGAAGGTCGGCGTGGTGGTGTCGGGCTTGGCGCGGGTCGATGGCGCGGGTCGGATCGATGGGGCAGCGGCTGCCTTGGGCTTGTCGGTCATGGCACCGTCTTATGCACGATGCCGCTTATCCACTAGACTAAAACCACCTTTCTGTGGCAACGGCTGCTCCGCATCGGTCGTCCGGCGGGAATCAGTTCCGGCCAGACCGCCGTCCACGGGCCCCTGTGGTGAAATTGGTAGACGCGCCGCACTCAAAATGCGGTTCCGCAAGGAGTGCTGGTTCGAGTCCGGCCAGGGGCACCATAGGCATTTTCGACATTTTGTAGGGCCGCGACCTGTGTGCGACGCGTCGTACTGGCGATTGGCGCGTGCGATGGAGTGCCGTCGCTGGGCTGGTGCTGCCATTCTGGCGCTTAATGTCGCCGCGCTGGCACCGTTAAAACATGCAAATTACGAAATTTATTCATGGTTAGCGATCAAGTTTGGCCGGGTGTTCGGTGGCGTTCACCGAATCCTTATAAACGACGACCTGCACGAGCATTGAAAACAATGAAAAACACCATATCAGGACTGGGGTGGAATTGCGAATTTTGCAGTTTTTATCGCGACTTTCCGGTTCGCTCTGACCCTGCTCCGATAAGGTGGACGCCATGAATCAACCTTGCCCCAGCGAAGAGCAGGAATTTGCCGCCGCGGCCAGTGATCGCCGCGGCGCCGATCGCTATCGCACCGTGTGGCGTATCGCGAAAATCATACGCAACGGTGATGCCGGGCTGTGGCGGGTCCGCAATATATCCGACCGCGGCATGATGCTCGCCGCGGACGTACCGATCAGCGTTGGTGAACAGCTCGAAATCGCGCTGTCCGATACAGTGCAGCTGCGCGGCACGGTGGTTTGGTCCGATGAAGGCCGCTGCGGTGTTGCCTTCGACAAAGAGGTCGATGTCGCCGATGTGCTCAAAAAACTGGCCGCCGAGCAGCGCGCTACCGGTTATCGCCAGCCGCGCCTGCCGGTGCATAGCCGGGCCCAGGCGGTAACGGATGAGGGAACGGGCAGCATCGAACTGGTCGATCTGTCGCAGCATGGCGCTGGATTTCTCCACGACGGCCATTTCGAGGTCGGCAAGGAACTCGATCTGATCCTGGCGGGTGGGGTCAAGCGCCGCGCGATCGTGCGTTGGTCGCGCGCCGGTCGCGGTGGTCTGTGGCTGACCCAACCGCTCGATCGCGCTGACCTGGAAAGCATCCGCCGCTTCGAGAGCTGAGCCTGCTTCGCCGATTCAAATGTCTTCAACCAGCCGCCCATAAAGCTGCGGTCGCCGGTCGCGAAAAAATCCCATTCCCGCACGGTGCTTCGCCGCGCGGTCGAGATCGATCGTTTCGATCAGCACACCGGTTTCCGACGCGCCAAATTCCTGCGTCAGATCGCCCCATTCGTCGCTGATAAAGCTGTGGCCATAGAAATTGGCGTCGCCTTCGGCCCCGATGCGGTTCGCGGCGATCACTGGCATGCAGTTCGACACCGCATGCCCCTGCATCGCACGGCGCCACATCCGGCTGGTGTCGAGGTCGGCGTCGTAGGGCTCGCTGCCGATCGCGGTGGGGTAGAACAGCAGCTCGGCGCCCATCAGCGCCATCGCGCGCGCGCATTCGGGATACCATTGGTCCCAGCAGACGCCGACGCCGATCCGCGTGCCGAAGAGGTCCCACACTTTGAAGCCGGTGTTGCCAGGGCGGAAATAATATTTTTCCTCATAGCCCGGACCGTCGGGGATATGGCTTTTGCGATACGTCCCCATGATCGCGCCGTCGGGGCCGATCATCGCGAGCGTGTTGTAATAATGCGGCCCGTCCTTCTCGAAATAGCTCGTCGGAATCGCAACCTTCAGCTTCGCGGCGAGCGCCTGCATAGCGACGACGCTCGGATGCTCGGCGGTCGGACGCGCCGAGGCGAACAATTCCTCAGCTTCGACCTGACAGAAATAGGGACCTTCGAAAAGTTCGGGCGGCAGGATGACCTGCGCGCCTTGCGCGGCGGCGTCCTCGACGAGCGCGGTCACGGCCTCGATATTGGGCTGAGCGGGGCCGGGCAGGGGAAGTTGCAGCGCGGCAACGGTGATCGTGCGGGTCATGATCGAAAGCTTACAATCTGATGCCGAACTTCGCGGCAAGGGGAATGACGAGAAGATAGAGCACTATGGTGAGCGCGCAACCCGCGCCCAGTGAAATCCAGAAATTCATGCCGCTGCGGAGCATGATGGGCGTGACCAGAAACATCGGCAGGCTGGGCAGGACATACCAGAAGGTCGCCTCCATATGACCGGCGAGCCGCTCGCGATCTCCCGTATCGTGCCAAAGCCACAAGATCCCGAGCAGCGATACCAGCGGCAGCGATGCCACCAGCGCGGCTGCGGCGGCGTTTCGCCGACCGATCCACGCGATTGCTGCTATAATCAACCCCGACAATAGAGCCCGCGCGATGAAGCCTGCCGTCAGCACGGCAACTGCTGGCTCGAGCAATGGAAGCTGCCGCCACCGGCGATGATGCCGAGGGCGGGGATGCCGACGGCGCGCCGGTCGGGGAACAGCGCCGCCAGCGTTTCGACCGCGGCATTATCGTTTGAGACGTCATAGGTCGGCACGACAACGGTGCTGTTGCCGATGTAGAAGTTCATATAGCTCGCCGCCGCGATCTCGCCGTCGATCTCGATCCGTCCGGGCGAGGGGAGGTCGATGATTTCGACTCCGCCGAACGCCGTCGTCCGCGCGCGCGCTTCGGCGTAGATATGGGCGTTCGGGTCGTTCGACCCCGCCGCGACGGCCAGCGCTAGCCGCCCTTCGCCGACAAAGCGTGCCAGATTGTCGACATGACCGTCGGTATGATCGCCGACCAGCCCGTTGCCGAGCCACAGCAGCCGGTCGATACCGAGCGACTGGTGCAGCCGCACCGATATGTCGTCGCGCGTCAGCGTGGGATTGCGGTTGAGGTTGAGCAGGCATTCCTCGGTGGTGACGCACAGCCCCGTGCCGTCGACGTCGATGCCGCCGCCTTCGAGCACCCAGTCCTGATGATCGACGGGCAGCCCGCTCGAGGCTGCAAGCGCCGCGCCGACTTCCTGATCGCCGGGCATCACGAATTTCTCGCCCCACCAGTTGAATTCGAAATTGCGCGCGCGCCGCGCCGGGCCGGTCCCCGCGATGATCGGCCCGGTGTCGCGTAGCCAGATGTCGCCGAGCGGCTGGATCAGGATATGCACGCCCTCATCGACCAGCGCCGCTGCGATCTGCGCTTGCCGCTCGTCGTTGACGACCAGTCGCACCTGCTCGCCGCGGCCGCCGTCGTGGACGGCGTTGGCAAAGGCGGCGACGTCGCGCCGCGCGGCGTCGATCTGCCCCGACCATTCGTCGGCAAGGTGCGGAAAGCCGATCCACACGGCTTCGTGCGGCGCCCATTCGGCGGGCATTTTTAGGGTCATGCCGGTCAAATCCTCTTTCGTCATTGCGAGCGACGCGAAGCAATCCAGCGCGGTTTACGCCACTCTGGATTGCCGCGTCACTTCGTTCCTCACAATGACGAAGATGCGGTTACTACTTCTTCGCTGCGCTGCGCGACTTGTCGCGGGCGGCGCGAAATTCGTCGCCTTCGACCCAGTTCGGCCATGCCTCGGTCATCGCCAGCATGCGGCCCGCGGCGTAATAGAGGCGCAGGTCCGACATCATGCCGCCCCAGTTGGTGATCGCCTCATATTCGTCGCCCGGCGCGTGATAGCGGTTGGTTTCATAATCTTCCGACGCTTTCTTGCCCGCGTCGACGCCGCCCTCAACCAGTTCGTCGCCGCTGCCGAAATTGAACATCGGCACGCCCAGCTTGGCAAAGCTGAAATGGTCGGAGCGATAGTAAAAACCCTTTTCGGGGGTCGGTTCGGCCTTGATCGTGCGGCCCTCCAGCTTGGCGAGCTTTTCGACATAAGCGTCGAGTTCGGACTTGCCGCCGCCGACGACCACGATGTCCTTCGCCGGACCGACCGCGTTGAGCGCGTCCATGTTCACCCCCCCAACGGTCTGCGAAAGCGGAAACACGGGGTTTTCGGCATAATATTTCGACCCGAGCAGCCCCGATTCCTCGGCGGTCACCGCCAGGAATACGATGCTGCGATCGGGTGCACCCGCTTTTTGGAACGCTTGCGCCAGCGTCACGAGGCCCGCGATGCCGGTCGCATTGTCGACCGCGCCGTTGCATATGTCGTCGCCAGCGACCGGCGTGCAGCGGCCGAGGTGATCCCAATGGCCGGTATAAAGCACATATTCTTGCGGACGCTTGACCCCCGGCAACACGCCGATGACGTTGCGCGACATCTTCTTGGCGATTTCGTTGTCGAAGCTGAAATTGGCCTTTACGCCAGTCAGCGCGACGGGCTTGAAGCCCTTCTTTTTCGCGGCGTCACGCAGCGCATCGAAGTCCTGCCCCGCGCTGGCGAACAGCTCCTTGGCCTTGGGCAGCTGGATCCAGCCGTTGGCGACCGTCTGGCTGGCGCCGCCGTCCTTGCTTTCGGCCAGATATTGGGTGCCGGTGTTGCTGGATTCGACGACATTCCAGCCATAGGCGGCGGGTTCGGTGTCGTGGACGATCAGCACGGCGGCGGCGCCCTGCCGCGCGGCTTCCTCATATTTATACGACCAGCGGCCGTAGTAGGTCATCGCGCGGCCGTTGAATTCGCCCTTGGCTTCCTTGGTCTGCCAGTCGGGATCGTTGACGAGCACGACAACGGTCTTCCCCTTCACATCGAGGCCGGCGTAGTCGTTCCAGCCCTTTTCGGGGGCGTTGATGCCGTAACCGACAAATACGACGTCGCTGTCCCTGATTTCGGTCTTGGGCTGCACGCGATAGCTGAAGGCGACATAGTCTTTGGCATATTGCGCAGTGACCGGGGTCTTGCCGCCGGTAAAGGTGACGGGCGTCGCGTTTTTCGCGGTGATTTCGACCAGCGGCACGTCCTGCGTCCAGCTACCGTTGTTGCCGGGCTTCAGCCCCGCTTCCTGATATTTCTTGATGATATAGGCGACGGTCTTTTCCTCGCCGGGAGTGCCAGGCGCGCGGCCTTCATAGGAGTCGAGCGACAGCTCCTTCGTGACTTCCTGAAGCGTCGCGAGCGACAGTTCGGGAACCTCAACGTCGGGCAGCGTGGTCGCGGATGTCGCTCCCTTGTCGGACGCGTTGCATGCGGTGAGCGACAGAAGGACCGCGAAAGCCGCGGCGGCTCGGGGGGAACGAAGCATGGGAATGTCCTTGGGTTTTCGATTGCGACGAGAGGGCTTGTGCCAGCCGCAACGCGCCGATGCAAGGTCGGGGGGGTGTCGCGCGGTCGTGTATGTCGGATCCAGACGTTCGCCGGAAAATGGCAGAGCCCCTGCAACCAGAATGGCAACGAAAGCGGTGCTATTTGACCTTGCTCATATCGGCATGGGCGGTCAATTATGCAACGCAACCGCGGGAGGCATAATCTTGAAAAATCGGGTTTTACTGGGTGCGATAGTCGCGCTGATTCCGGTGCAGACGATTGCACAGACCGACAACGCCGCGCTTTACGGCGCGCGCGAAAGTGTCGGGGACATAAGCATGTCGCCCGACGGAACGCAGCTATCGTTCATCCAGCCAGCACGCGACCGTGGTTCGGTCCTGTTCGTCGCCGGCGCCGAAGGCGGCGCGCCCAAGGCGGTCTTTCAGTCTGACGGTGCGCCGTGGAAGCTCGCCGGATGCAATTGGGCGTCGAATGTGCGGCTGGTCTGCACCCTATATGGTGTGGCGGATCCCGGCGTCGGCCACCCCGTGCCCTTTACGCGGCTCGTGGCGGTCGGCACCGACGGCAGCAACATCAAGCAACTTGGCCAGCACAGTCTGAAGGGCGCCTACGGCCTTCACCAGTTCGACGGCCAGATCATCGCTTGGCCGGTGGCCGACGACGGCCAGGTCGTTATGACCCGCGAATATCGTCAGCAAGAGCAGACCAATACCCGACTTTCGAGCATCGACGAGGGGCTCGGTGTGGACATGGTCGATACGGCGAGCCTGCGCGTCCGGCGCATTGAATCGCCGCGCATCGACGCCTCACGCTACCTTGCCGACGAAACCGGCGCCGTCCGCATCGTCGGCGTGCGCGCGACTGACGGGCAGGGGATGCAACGCGACCTGATGATCTACAGCTATCGCAAACCGGGCTCGCGCGATTGGAAGCCGTTGTCGCGCGTAACCAGTGATGGCGACGCGTTCACTCCCGTCGCTGTCGATGGCAAGCGCAATCTCGCTTATGGGTTCAAAGACAAAGATGGGCGCAGCGCGGTCTATGCCGTCACGCTCGGCGAAGCGGCGGCGGAAGAATTGTTGTTTGCCCACGGCCAGGTCGACGCCGGCGAAATATTGCGGATCGGCCGGACCGGGCGGGTGATCGGCGTCGCCTATTCGACCGACAAGCCCGAGTTCAAGCTGTTCGACCCCGAATATGCGTCGCTGGCGGCGAAGCTGCAAAAAGCCTTGCCTGGCCTCCCGCTCATCCGGTTCGTCGACGCGAGTCGCGATGAAAGCCGGTTGTTGCTCTTCGCAGGCAGCGATACCGATCCAGGCCGCTATTATGTTTATGACAAGGCCAGTCGAAAGCTGCACGAGGT
>MTKY01056950.1_pt1 | contig 11852 bp, 14 predicted proteins | sample 1042731 | NCBI WGS metagenome assembly MTKY01 (sample SAMN06212206, study PRJNA360538) | anaerobic digester metagenome | biome: Wastewater treatment plant; material: sludge; isolation source: anaerobic digester fed with sludge from wastewater treatment plant | place: Denmark: WWTP Soeholt ... | reverse complement strand
TGCCGGTTCGACCGTCCACCGTGATCGGCTCCTGGGTGAAACGCACGCCGGCAGCGCTCACCTGAACAGATTCCAACTCCAGCTTCGTTTCGCCGGCGCCGGGGAGCAGGTCGATCGGTTGGGGGATGGCGTCACCCGTCCGCACATTCTGCGCGTTCAGCACCGCGCTCGGTTTGACGTTCACCAGCGTCTCGACGTACGCCTGAAAACTCAATCGAAGAACCTTCCGGGCGGGGTCGTTGCAGGTGAGCGTGACGGACATCCTCTGCTGACCGGAGCGACCGCGCGTATCGAACTTCGTCTCAATCTCGACGGATCCGCCCGGTGCGATGGTCTTCTGCTCTTCCGTCAGCTTGACGGTGGTACAGCCGCAGCTCGATCGGATGCCCGTAATCTGCAGATCCTGGTCGCCACGGTTCTCCACAACAAACGTGGCCGTCGGGGTCTCGCCCTCCCGCACGCTCCCGAGGTCCACGACCGGCCGGGCCGTGTAGATTTTCGGAGCGCCGGTGACCGGATCGGGCGTGAGCCCCTGGGCATCGTCGAGACCGGCCGGTCCCTGTTCCGGCGATGGCGCCACGATCACCCGCTCGCCGTCCGGCTGGGCTATCGCCGACCCGCCGAGGCACAACAACACTGCCAACACTCGTTTGGTAGCCATGAAACGCTTCCTTCAGGTTCGCTTATAGTCCACGGGTGCCCCGGCGGCGCGGGTCCGGACCCGGCCAACGGGCGCCCCGTCAAGAGACGCTCACGCGCTCCTGCCATCGTACCACCCCCATGCGGCCCGGCAAAGTGACGGACCACTAACAAAGACCGCCACCTCCGGCTTGCCGCGGAAATGACCGACGGGCCCTGACCGAGTACACTGCCGATTCACCCGCCCAAGGGCTCAGCGGGCGAGAAAGGGCTTGGACCATGCGTTGGACGCGGTCGGACATTCGGGTAATCGTTTTTGACTGGGGCGGCACCCTCTGCGGGGTGAGCCGGGAGCACGAGGTCATGAGCGGCTGTACGGAGGCGACCGTCTCGGCCGCCCGCCGGGCGGGGCTGGCCCTGGGACCGGAGGCGGCGGACCAACTGCTCACTCTGTGTCGCGGCTATGCCTCCCGGCCGGCGGCGGCGCCGGAGTACCGGGAGTACGACACTCGAGCCGTTCTGGCGGAGTGGCTGCGAAGTGCGTGGGGCATCCACGCGCTCGACGGCGTGCTGGACGACATGCTGACGGCGTGTTGGGAGCAGTGGATTGGCTGCCTCGACGCATACGAGGGAGTGCCACAGGCGATGGAACGTCTGGCGAGAGCCGGGTACGTTCTGGGCCTGATGAGCAACACCGCTGCCCCGGCCTGGGCTTGCTTGAAGGAACTGGACCGACTGGGCCTCAACCGACACCTGCGGTTCGCCGAGTTCTCCAGCCGCCTGGGACGGCGGAAGCCGCATCCGTCCGTGTACGCGGCGGTCATGGCCCATGCCCGCGAGCAGTGCCCGGGCGTTCTGCCCGGACAGGTGTTGTTCGTCGGCGACGCGCCCGAAATGGACATCGCCGGCCCGGCCCGCGCGGGAATGCACACCGCGCTCGTCGGTTCGGCGGCGCTGCCGGCCGACGTGAAATCAGACTTGCGGATGGTCGCCGTGCCGGACCTGTTGAACCACCTGGAGCTCTGATCGCAACCAACGCAGGAACACAGGGGTGGCACACCCGCCTCCGCTGCGGGCCGATCGTGCGGAGAGAGGCAAAATGCCTTCCCCGAAAAATACGGGAGCGCAATGAACAATGGCGGTCTTCCCCTTGCTGGACAATCCGGCCGGGTATCAGGCGTGCGACTGGGATTTGCTGAACGACCCGGCCGGTCGCGAGCACTGGATCGACGAGTTTCGCAAGCACGCCGATTCGATGCTGGCGTACGCGGCGGCCCGCCGCAACCCGCCGCGGGCGCAACAGGTAGCCGCCATGCGCCAGGCGTTTTTCGCAGAGCTGGACCGTCTGCGGCGCCGGCCCGACGCCCGCGGTCGGCTGGACATTCTTTCGCTCTGCGCGCTGCGGGATGAGATCCTGCTTCAGTTCGACATCGGCGATCCTTACGCGGACGTGAAGGCCGCGGAGAACCAGGCGGCCCTGGCACTGTACCCGGACGTGATCCGACGACTGGACGACGTGCCGGCAGACCGGCGTGTCGAGGCGCTTCTGATCGGCCTGGTCGCCGGCAACCGCTTTGACCTGGGATCCCCCGTGACCACCCGGGAATACGCGGCCGGCGGCTTGGACTTCTTCGCGGAACTGGCGCGCGTGAAACCGCGGCCCTGGTGGCGGGATGACGTGGACCTGCTGGCCGAGCGGCTCCATCCGACCCGTCCGGCCTATCGCAAGGCAATCATCTTCGCGGACAATGCCGGGGCGGACGCGGTGCTTGGCGTGCTGCCCTTCGCGCGGCATCTGGCAAGCCTGGGATTGCATGTGGCAGTTGCGGCCACGGATCATTTTGCTCTGAACGACATCACCCGCGCGGATCTGGACCGCGTGCTGGCGGAGGCGGCGGGCATGGACGCCGTTCTGGCCGAGCAGATGGAATCTGGCCGGCTCACGACCGTGGGCACGGGACACACGCATCCACTGATCGACCTGGCGGATGTCAGTGACGAGTGCGCGGCGGCGGCGGTCGATTGCGATTTCGTGGTGCTGGAGGGCATGGGTCGGGCCGTGGAGAGCAACTGGCGCGCCGCCTTTCGCTGTGACAGCCTCCGCGTAGCCATGATCAAGAACGCGTCGGTCGCCCGCCATTACGGCTGCGAGCTGTTCGACCTCGTCTGCCGGCTGGAGCGCGGCCAGGAACCTGCGAAAGCAGGAGAGCATCAGGCTTCGGCAGCGCCTGCCGCCCCGGACGGAGGGTGAAAACGTCACTTATCCAAAGCGGCAAAATGTCTCACCTTGATTGAAACATATCACTTTCTCTGCACACTTCGCTATTCCGTGCCTCTGCCTATTGTTGCCACCTCCATCCCCAGAAGTGTGTCGGCGGGAATGGGGTGCCACCCTCTGATCCACGCGAGGGGAATCCAGAGGGGCAGAATCGGAACGAGAATCAACCCGACTGCCATTCTGGCGCAACACCGACCGAATGCAGGCACGTCACCAGTAGCTGTTCGAAAAACCAGTCCACGAACACGCATGCCGTAGGTTGCTCTGTGTGAGGCGCCATCCAGCAACCACCATAGAAGCGGAAGCCCAAGCATGACGACGATGACAAGAAGCGTCTCCCCGGACTTCGGAAACCCCACCGGGATTGGGAGTTCATCCAGAGGTACGATCGTAAAGAAGCGGATTCGCAGAACGATTGCGGCAACGACAATCGGCACCATCGTGGTGACCGCAGCTTCAAACCGCCTTACGAGTTTCCCGCCTGTAACCGACACCTGAATCGCTCCTGAGAGTGCAGCCGAACTTCGTTCTACTCGGCCACGATCCCCGCGATCACCGCCCTGGCCGGCGCAAAGTCCTCCAGATTGCGCCCGGCAATCGGCTCCCCAAGCGTCCGCTGGCAACGCTCGATCTCCGCGTTGTCCGTCGCCGTGTGTGGGCGCATCTTCTTGTGCGTCACACCCGCCTCCCGCGCCGTCTCCGCCGGGGGTTGATCCTCTTGGCCGCGCGCTGAGGCCGAAGGTTGATTGTCCGGGCCGGGCGCCCCGGCCCTGGAATCCGCTGTATACTACACCGTCACCGCCGGACGACCGGCCAAACATCAGCGGCCGGCTTCAGCCGGCCGGCCAGTGCCCCCGGCTTGAGCCGGGGGGAAGAAGCCAGCTCTCCTCACTCCCTCTCTGCATTCTCCCTCTCAGCCGGCTTCAGCCGGGCTTCTCTTGATCTGCGAAGATCGCCCGAGGTTCGCACTGGCCGGACCCGTCTGGTTCGCTCAGAATCTCTTCCGCCAGTTTCCGAGCACGGGAACGAAACGACGGCCGACACCGCACCAAAGGCGGCACCGGCCGTCTTCTTTCCCATCCGTTGCCCGACGTGACGATTTCCTGCGGAAACCGCCCCGCCAGGGGCATGGGCTTTCTCCTCCCGAGTGCTCCTTCCGCCTTCGCTTGCGTGGACAGACCCGGCTGTGGATTCCGCCTCCGGAACACCCACCAGCCAGCCGAAGCGCAACCTTCGGGCCGGCATAGGCGCGAGGCCCGCCCCCTCCGGCAAGCACCCGTCCGACCGCACGATTCGTCAGCCCAACTCACCCTTTGCGCAAACCGTCCTCAAGGCTGCCGTGTTTCGGTTAAGATAGGAAAAATTGGCCATCGGGTGATTGCTGACAGCACACCGCTTCCCAAACACGCAACAATGGGCAATTTCCGTACCGTCAGACATTATTCTCCCGATTCACAGACACACCCTGTCCGCGATCTTCCGTATTCATCAAATATTGTAGTCATACACTTTTTTGCGGATTCTACGTACAAACGAGCTTCAGCTCGCGTGAACGTGATGCAGAAACGCAACCAGAAGAGTCGGTCCGCAAGGACCTGCCAAGGTGTAACACCTTGTTAAACCAAGATGATACAGCAGACAGAAGGATGAATCCCCGTCTTGCCGCCGTTCTGTGGCTCCATTGCGTCAGGTTGTAAAACGTGAACGTGGGCTTGGCGCACTTCACCCCCGTCGCCGCGCTTCGACGGATTCCGTGGTTTCCGTCACACGCCCAAGGGAGAGCGCAATCTGGCAAAGCGACTCGTCCTCCGCCGAGAACTCACAGCCGATCAGATAGCCGTGCTCGGTCGGGGTGGCGTGGCGAACAACGGCGGGCACAGACGGACCGGCTCTGTCGTGCCAGAAAAGTCGCAGAAAGATGACCGAGCCGTCCCCAATCATCACCGGAGACAGAAACGCCACTCCCAACGAAGATGCGTTATGCAAGGCAACGCTGATATCGCGGAGCCCCGTGCCCCAGGGGGCACTGACCGTCATCGGCCACGATCGCTGGTGCCTCCGCCGCGCTCGGCGGCGCTGGTGGTGGCTATCGGACTCGCTGCGCTCTTGCGTAATCTGAACGAAGCGGGCGATTTCGCCTCGAATCTGCTCGGACGCTGAGGCTATGGCGGCACTGGGCATAGCATCTCTCCGCGGTGATCTACAATTCAATTCCGGCCGACGCAATTCCCGGGGGGAATACGGCCCTCGTGGTCCCTCAGCGATCAGGCTCTTTCTCGGACCTCGGGTGGTTCGCTAGAATGCGACCGGATGGCATGGGGGCGGAATTCACAGGTGCGACATGGGCCATGGAGAGATCGAGTTCGTCCGCCGGCTGCTGGCGGGACAGACCGGACTTCGGCCGTGGTCCAGACTCGGCGTGGGCGACGACATGGCCATTCTGGATGTGGACGGCACGACGATCCTGTTGACGGCTGACATGCTGCTGGATGGGGTCCATTTCCAGGCCGATCGGCAGCCCATCGCCGCCATCGGGCGCAAGGCCGTTGCGTGCAGCCTGAGCGATTGCGCCGCCATGGCCGCCCGACCCCTGGCCATTCTCGTGTCGGTCGCCCTGCCCCGATCGTTTCCTGCACAACGCGCGCAGGAACTGGTCGAATCCATGCGTCAGACGGCCGATGCGTTCGATTGCGACCTGGTGGGCGGCGACACGACGCGGTGGCGGCATCCGTTGGCCATTGATGTGTGCCTCGTCGGGGGAACCTACCCGGGTCTCGTGCCGGTCCGGCGTAGCGGAGCACGACCGGGCGACATGCTCGTCGTCACCGGAACTCTGGGAGGCAGCCTGCTCGGCAGACATCTGGTGTTCACCCCCCGGACCGCGGAGGCCCGACGAATGGCCGAAGCGCTGGGGCCGAACCTGCACGCGCTGATGGACATCAGTGACGGGTTGTCGCTGGATCTGACGCGGATGTGTGAGGCGTCGGGCACCGGGGCCCGGCTGGACGAGGCAGCTTTGACGAGTGTGAGTAGTGACGCGGCGCGGGAGGCGGCGCGGGCGGACGGCCGTTCGGTGCTGGATCACATCCTCAACGATGGAGAGGATTTCGAGTTGCTGGCGGCCGTGGCTCCGGAAGTCCCTCCGCGGGCGCTTACGCGGCTGGGGTTGACGCGGATCGGCGTTATGACGGATCGGGATCTGGTGCTCGCAGATTCGCAGGGGCGGACGAGCCCGTTGGAGCCGCGGGGATACGATCATTTCAATGACTGATTCCGCTGCGTACATCCAAACGAACAGCGTCGACCAGACGCTCGCCCTGGCGGCTCGAATTGGCCGGGCCCTGGCGGGCGGCGAGACCATTGCCCTGATCGGCGGTCTCGGCAGCGGGAAGACGCACTTCGTGAAGGGGCTGGCGGACGGAGCCGGCGTGTGCGCCTCCGCAGATGTATGCAGCCCCACGTTCGTGCTGGTCCATGAATACGCCGGTCGGGTCTACCTGTACCATGTAGACGCCTACCGCCTTCAGGGCCCGGCGGAGTTTGCCGCACTTGGCGCGGAAGAGATGTTCCGGCCCGAGGCCACGGTCGTCGTCGAGTGGGCCGATCGGGTTCTGGACGTGCTGCCGCATGACCGGCTGACGGTCCGCCTGGAGGTCGTGTCCCCCAGCCGGCGCCGGCTGGCGTTTGAGGCGGCCGGCCCTGAGTCGGCGCGTCTGTGGCGGGCCGCTCTGGATTGCGCCGGTTGACACTCCGGCAGCCCGTTCGTACCTTCGCGCCGCGGGAGCGACTGCGGGTTGGCAGGAATGGCAATCCCTGCGAGGATCGCGTTCTTCCGTTGAAAGGCGATAGGATCCTGATGTCACGAGCGGACGGTCGGCGAGCCACGGAGCTGCGCCCCGTGAAAATCACGCGAGGCTTCACCTCCTGCGCACCCGGCTCGGTGCTCATCGAGTGCGGCGGGACCCGGGTGCTCTGCACGGCCATGTGGCAAGTCGGCGTGCCGACCTGGCGGGTTGGGCAGGGCGTTGGCTGGGTGACGGCGGAATATGACATGCTGCCCAGCGCCGTGGCCGGCCGCAAGCCGCGAAACCGGCAGCGTATCGACGGTCGGACGCACGAAATCCAACGCCTCATCGGCCGATGCCTTCGGGCCGTGATGGACCTGGAAATCCTGGGCGAGAACTCGATCCTGATCGACTGCGACGTGCTCCAGGCGGACGGCGGCACCCGGACGGCCAGCGTGACGGGGGCCTACGTGGCCTTGTGCGATGCCATTGCCCACGCCCGCAGACTGCGGTGGATTACCCGGTCGCCCGTGCAGGATGCGGTCGCGGCCGTCAGCGTCGGACGGGTGAACGGCCGATTGCTGCTGGATCTGAACCAGGCGGAGGACAACGCAGCGGACGTGGATTTGAATCTGGTCATGACCGGTTCGGGACGACTGGTGGAGATTCAGGGCACAGGTGAGGGCGCCTCGTTTGCCCGGTCCGAGCTGGATCGCATGCTGCGCATGGGGTCGCGAGGGGTGCGACAACTGATCGAGATTCAGAAGCGGATCCTGCGGAAACGGCGCGAGAAGCCATGAGACGTGTGCGAATCGGATTCGGCATCGCAATGATCACCGCGCTGGGCCTGACCGGCGGATGTGACCACGGAGGCGGCGGCCTGTCGTCGAACTTCGGCCGTCCCCGGGGCGAGCCGTGGACCATCCTTTGCGTGGCGATCAGCGGTCCCGGACGGATCGCCGAGTCCGAATCGCTGGCCGCCGACGTGCGGAAGATCCAGGGCATTCACAGTCAGGAAGTGAAGGTCCGGCACGGGCGGAGTGTGTCGCAGGTGCTGTACGGGACATACCACCGCCGCATCGACCCGGCCACGGGCCGGTTGCTCATTCCGGAGCAGTTGCGCGCGGACTTGCGTGCGATCCAGCTCGGCGGGTTCCTCGGAGCGGAGGCGATTGCCTCCCCGGACACCGATGTGGGCAATCCCGCGTGGCGCATCGAGAATGCCAAGGGGACATACAGCCTGCTGGTGGCTACTTTCGAAAACACGGCTGATTTCTACGACCGCAAGGCCGCCGCGGCCGAGTACACCCGGGAATTGCGGCAACGGGGCTACGAGGCGTACTACCATCACGGCTCGGTCGTCAGCGAGGTGATGGTGGGAACGTTCGGTCCCGAAGCCCTGCTGGAGCAGCAATCGCAGAGTGTGCAGCGTGAGCCGGGCGCGCAGACGCCCAAATATGCGGTGGAGCGAACGCTCATTTCCAATTACAGCGCCGAGGTGCGGCGTCTGCAGGCCAGGGAGAATTTCGCGTACCTGCTCCGCAATCTGAAACGCGTCAGCCCCAAAAGTGATCATACGAAATTCCTGGGCTCGCAGTTGGTGCCGATTCAGACCGGACATGACGCGTGGTGACGCCTCGAACCATCCTGCTGGCAACCTCGAACCCGCACAAGGTCCGGGAGATCCGCGAGGTCATGGGCGACCTTCCCGTGGTCTGGAAGACGCCGGCCGACATCGGCCCTGTGCCGGAGCCGGTGGAAGACGGCTCGACGTTCGAGTCCAACGCCGCCCGAAAAGCCCTCCACTACGCCGGGCTGACCGGCCTGTGGACCCTGGCGGACGATTCCGGGCTGGAGGTGGATGCCCTGGGCGGCGCGCCGGGCGTCCAGTCGGCCCGCTACGCCGGGCCCGAACAGGATTCCGCCGCCAACAACCGCAAGCTCATCGCGGCCTTGGCGGGGATACCGGTGGAGCGACGGACGGCGCGATTCCGTTGTGCAATCGCCGTCGCGGCCGCCGACCGCGTGCTGGCCACCGCGAGCGGGAGCGTGGAGGGCGTGATTATCGACGATCCACGAGGCACGAATGGCTTCGGCTACGATCCACATTTCTGGATTCCCGCCCTCGGCGTGACCACGGCCGAAATGGCCTCCGCCCGCAAGAACGCCATCAGCCACCGTGGGCGCGCGTTGCAGAGCATCCGACCGGCACTGGAGGCGCTGCTTCGCCAGGCGGACTGAGGCTCCGCCCGCGGCGCGGTCCGGGCTCGCGAAAAAACCAGCGAATTCCCCCCTTTCGCGCTGGTGACGCGCGGAACGGGCTCGTTATAATCTGCCCCCTTGGCGTTCCGGCACGATACCGGGGAGATTCTCTGCGACAAACGTATGGTGGAGGTATGTGCATGAACACACCGTTTGTTCCCAAAGAGATGTTCTTCACCAAAGGTGTGGGCAAGCACTCGCACAGCCTGCAGTCGTTCGAGGCGGCACTGCGGGGGGCGGGGATCGCACAATTCAACCTGGTGCGCGTGTCCAGCATTTTCCCGCCCGGGTGCAAGATCATCAGCCGTCAGCAGGGTCTGGCCAAGCTCCAGCCCGGACAACTCGTGTTCTGCGTCATGGCCGACGCCCGCACGGACGAGCCCAATCGTCTCATCAGCGCCGGCATCGGCCTGGCCGTGCCGGCCAACAAAAGCGATTACGGCTACCTCTCCGAACATCATGGTTTCGGCCTGACCCAGCGGCGCTGCTCCGACCTCGTGGAAGATATGGCCGCTTCCATGCTGGCCACCACTCGGGGCGCCGATCTCGACCCGGATACCGCCTGGGACGAACGGCAGGAAATCTACCGCAGCAAAGGGCTTGTGGTGCGGACCCGGGCGGTCGTCCAGACTGCGGAGGGCGACAAGAACGGCAAGTGGACCACCACCGTCGCCGCGGCCGTGTTCGTCTCCTGATGGGCGACGCGCGGATGGAAACCTATCAACCCAGCTTTCTCGGACTGGAGCCCCGATACACGGACTACGCCTCCGCCCGATTTGCCGTGCTGCCCGTTTCGTACGAAGCCACGGTGAGCTACCGCACGGGAACACGCCACGGCCCCAAGGCCATCCTCGACGCCTCGGAACAGGTGGAGTTGTTCGACGAGGAGCTGGGCGCCGAGTTCTTCCAGTGCGGCATCGCCACGCTCTGCCCGCTGCCGCCGGATCAGGCGGGGCCGCCGGCCATGCAGGAACGGTTGTACCGGGCGGCCCGACGCATCATGAAAGACGGCAAGTTCCTGCTGACTCTCGGCGGCGAGCACGGCATCACGCCGGCCCTCGTGCGGGCGGCGGCGGGCAGGTCGCGCAAGCTCTCCGTCCTCCAGTTCGACGCCCATGCCGATCTGCGGAACGCCTATGACAACACGCCCTTCTCTCACGCCAGCGCCATGCGGCGCGTGCTGGACTACGTGGATTGCGTCGTGGGAGTGGGCATCCGCAACTACTCGAAGGAAGAACACCGCTTCATGCGGCGTAACGGCATGGAGCCCGTCACCGCCCGCGAATGCCACGAATCCGACAACTGGTTCGATCGCGTGCTCGACCGACTGGGCGAGACGGTCTACGTCACCATCGACATCGATGCGTTTGACCCATCCGTCGCGCCTGGCACGGGCACGCCGGAGCCCGGCGGACTGAATTGGTACCAGGTGACCGGCCTGCTGCGCCGTGTGGCCGCCGAGCGGAAAATCGTGGCCGCCGACATCGTGGAAGTCGCCCCCATTCCCGGTCAGGTCGTCACCGAGTTCCTCGCCGCCCGTCTTGCCTACAAGCTGATCGCCTACGTTCAGGCAGCCGGCAGACCGCAGCGATAACCCCCCGCCCGGCCGACCGGAGACGCGGCCCATCTGAGTGAACACGTGGGTCAGAGGTCGGCGGAGATGACCAGAATGGACGAACCGTGGCGAGAGAAGCTGACACCGCAACAGTACCATGTGACGCGCGAAGGCGGCACGGAACCCCCTTTCAGCGGGCGATACTGGAATCACAAGGGCACCGGCCTGTACCGGTGCGTGTGCTGCGGAGAGCCGCTTTTTGACGGGCGGACCAAGTACGATTCGGGCAGCGGCTGGCCCAGTTTCTGTGCCCCGATCGAGCCGGAGCGGATCGAGGAACGGATCGACACGTCGCACGGCATGCGGCGGACCGAAGTGCGTTGCCGGCGATGCGGAGCACACCTCGGCCATGTTTTTCCGGACGGGCCGATGCCGACCGGGTTGCGGTACTGCATCAACTCCGCCGCGTTGGAATTCGAGGAACGCCGGGAGGATGCGCCGTCGTGACGGGGCTGCGGAGCGGTGACCCCCCCGACCGGACGGACGGCCGGTGCGACGTTCAAAGGGAGACAGCCATTCCGGCTTCCGCACAGGCGTGTCGAATGACCGGCGGGAACGCCGCTCCCACCGTATGAGGCACCCTCTTCCCGGAGGGAACGGAAAGATTCCCCGTGGTCTTTCTGATGCAATGGCCAGGGCAGTTCCGTGGCCGTTGCGGGAAGTTGCGCGCCGCGATCCCACCACGCATCGGCAACGCGAAATTGACCGGCCGGACCGTTCGACGGTACAATAGTCGGCGATATGCATCCAGGACTACCGGGCATCAGTTCGCGTGAATGGGGTTTTCCACACCCCGGGCCAGACCGTTGAACGAGTCCGTCTCCACAGAATTATCGGCCTTTCGGGAGCGAGCGTTCCTCGTCAAGGTCATCCTGCCGGGCCAGGCTTTTGACGTTCACCATCCGCTGCGCGAACTGGCCGCCCTGGCCGGCGCCGCCGGTGCGGAAGTCCTGGGCGGGCTGATTCAAAAACGCACCGCGCCCTCCGCCAAGACCTACCTGGGCAAAGGCAAGGTGCGGGAGCTGAAGGAGCGGGTGGAGGCCTGCCAGGCCAACCTCGTGCTCTTTGATAATGAACTGTCGCCCGCTCAGATCCGCGAGTTGGAAGCGGCGACGCAGTGTCGAGTGCTGGATCGCAGCGAGCTCATCCTGGACATCTTCGCCACTCGCGCCCGGACGCATGAGGCCAGACTCCAGGTGGAATTGGCCCAATTGGAGTACACCGCTCCCCGCCTGCGCGGCATGTGGACCCACCTTGAGCGAATCGCCGGAGC